>Ga0181538_10002913_pt1 | contig 17185 bp, 9 predicted proteins | sample PEATcosm2014_Bin_40_FD_119773 | JGI IMG/M metagenome (GOLD analysis project Ga0181538, IMG submission 119773) | Peatland microbial communities from MTU Mesocosm Facility, Houghton, MI, USA - PEATcosm2014_Bin23_30_metaG | ecosystem: Environmental > Terrestrial > Soil > Wetlands > Peat | place...
GCGTCACCTCGCGTGCTTTCGCGCTGCTGTAGCCGCGCGTGATATCCGCGGCGGCGTAGGTATAGTTCGCGTTGTGCTCGAAGGCGACGATGCGCCCGCGTTCGCGCGGGAGACCGTCGCTTTCATACACGTGCCGAAGCAGGCCGCCATCATTCTCGTTGCCCTGGTCGCGCCGGAACTTCTCGGCGGGATCAAAGATAGTGACAATGTTGAAGATTAACGAGCCGCCCGCGTAGTAATCGGTGTCGTTGTGCCCCTGGCCGCCCTGGCGCGACACCAGCGCGCCTTGCTTGTAGATCAGGAAATGGCCTTCGTCATCGCGGGCATGGCCGGCGAATTGGCGGCCACAGCCGAAGAAGGCCCAGGTGGCATTCGGATCATTCCAGGCGCTGCGCATGTACACGTGCCCGGCGCCGGGGAAAAGATAGCCCAGCGGCAGCGAGACCGGCGGCGTGGCGGGAATTGCGGGATCATAGCAGGCGACGCGCTGCCACCGTTCCCGGAGCCATTCGTGGCCACGGTCGGAGAACCACTGTGACAAGCCGTCGTGCAACATCGGCGCCGCGCGGGCAAAGGCATCGGGCTTGGAACCATCGCCATCATCGATCCAGGCCGTGCGTTCGTTTTGGGGCATCATCGTGTAGGCGACCCAGCGCGGCTCTTCGACCGGGTAGCCCCAAGGCTCCAACTGCTTGAAGTAATCAATGCCCGTCCCGGTGCGCCACGCCTGGAAAGCATAGGGAATGACCGTCACCGGCCCGTAGGCGCCGTGGCCGTAAGATTCCGACCAGACGCCGCCCATGCGGTTGAAGGCCGGAAGGCATTCCGCGGGCACACGCTTGTGCCAGGAATCCAGGAAGGACTTGGCGTCGGCTTCATATTTGGTGCCGGCTGCCTGGATGGCCAGGGCTATGAACAATTTCTGCGTCAAGGCATCCCGGCAGTTCATCACGTTCAAATGAATCGGGCCCCAGGTCTGATTGTATTCCCAATGCCCCCACTTGAGCAGGATCTCCGGCTTCTCAGTGAAGTAGCGCAGCCATGAACCGAGCGCCTCGCCGTAGCGGACCCGTTGCTCGGGAGTCAGCGCGTCATAGATCCAATCGTAGGCCAGCGCATGATAACCAAAATGACTCCCTTCGGGGTTGGCGATCAGGCTGCCATCGCCCCATTCCCGGGTAATTGCGTCCGCGTACTTCTGGTGCTCCCGGCCCTGCTCCCGCTCAATGAGGTAAGCCAGGCCGCAATTCATCAGGTCTTCGGGGATCGCCCACTTGTTCGAGATAAACTCCAGGCGGCCCCGACGCAACGCCGCATCAGCCCGGTCTTTGACCACCCGGTAATCGTCCGCCAGTGGCCCCTCGCAGCGCCGCGCGACTTCCGGCACGTCCGTTATCAATAGACGCGGATGGTCTGGCTTGATCTGGTAGCCCGTTTGGGCGAGGCCGCAGCAAGCAAGGGCGCCAAACAGGCTGATAAAAGCAACGCGTCGAGCAAAGTTCATACGAGCCTCCGTGCTTTACACGCAAAACCGCACGTTGAGAAGATCAAAGCGGACGCGCGGATAGAATGGAGTCGAACCGGAGAGAGGGGGCGGAGGTTGACCCCTTCACGGCTATATTCCCCCCGCAACGTGTGAAGTCCGCCTGCGGTCAGGCCTGCCCGGGCCGGCCTTCTATCGGCCAACTGGGGCGAACAGCGTCCGGTGAAAACATGACATTCTCATGGACCCCTTCACGAGAGCGCGGGGAACTGCTCGATTTCCGCCGCATCCGGTCCATAATGCCGCCATGGCAAAGCGGCTTCAAATCGCGCTCGCCGTCTTGCTCGTCGCTGTTGCTGGCGTGATTGTCTGGCAGGTGTTGCACTCGCGGGAGCGTGAACCGTTGTATCAATGCAGTACGATGAGTTCTTGGCTCAACAGTCCGGGTTTCATGAGCAGTGAACAGGCGATGCAGGTCTGGAGGGGCTTCGGTTCAAATGCAGTTCCATTCCTGCGAATAGCCTTGGAAGCGCGAGACGGACCTGCCATGAAGGCATACTGGGCGGTGCGCCTTAGTCTGCCGAATCGGATAGACCGCCAGCTACCCGGATTTGGCCCCCCCAAGTGCGATAATTCGATGGCGTGCCGCCGATGGGGTTGATCTCTTTCGCGGTCGTAAGCCACCCAAAGCCACATCAATGCGACATCAAAGCCACCCCAAAGCGTGTTGATAGCCAACCGATAGGCACCCCACCACCTTAAAGCCACCTTAAAGCCACACCAAGGCTCCACCAAAACCTAATGCGACGCCAAGGCTACCCCAAAGCCTGGGCGCGGCAACCTCCTGTTCACCCAGGGCTTTGGCCATAGGGAGAATTGCTGGCACCGATATGGCGGGAATGCGGCAAAGATGGCGATAGAAAGTAGCGCAGGCGTCTCGCCTGTGGGTTTTGGCGGCGCCCTTATGATTGTGGTGGACGCCGTTTCGAGTGGTGGGCAATGCTTTGGGGGATGGGTATGAATTCTAGCTTCTGGCTTGTTAACGCAGAGACGCAGAGGGCCGCGGGGATTCGCAGAGGGTTCTTGGTCTCTGTGTTTCTCCGCGATGCTCTGCGTCTCTGCGTTAAGCCTGGCATGGCTGTGGCTCTGGCTTTGCCCCGCTGCGTTCTTCTGGGGGTTGCGTCGTTGTTCCGCCTGACCATCCTGGTCCCTCTGTTAGTTCTGACTCTTGGCTGGGAGGTCTCGGCGCAAGTCGGCGCGGCTCCCGCCACCAATGCGGCGGTCAAGATGGGAGCACCGGGTTTTGTCGGGTCTCAGAGCTGCCGGGAGTGCCATGAGAAGTTCTACCAGTTGTGGTCCACGTCCTTCCACGGCCTGGCGATGCAGCCGTACACGTCCGAGTTGGCCAGGACCAGCCTCATGGAGCAGAAGACAGAAGTCGTCGCGGGCAAGTATCGATTCCTCGCTGACGTCCGCAACTCAGTCGTCCTCGAACGCACTGCCAAGGGCGAGAAGCGCTATCCCATCGTGCAGGTGATGGGCGGCAAGAACGTGTATTATTTCCTCACGCCGCTGGAGCGCGGCTGGCTCCAGGTGCTGCCAGTGGCCTATGATGTCCGCCGTCGGGAGTGGTTTGACACTACTGCCAGCGCGATGCGCCATTTCGGCGACCGCCGCGACGAGGCGCTTTACTGGAAGGATCGGCCGCTGACGTTCAACACCTCGTGCTTCGGGTGCCACGTCAGCCAGCTTTCCAAGAACTACGATCTGAAGGACGACAGCTACCACACGACCTGGGCGGAGCCGGGGATTAACTGCGAGACCTGTCACGGCCCATCGGGGGGGCATGTGAGCCTGTTCCGCGAGCTGCCCGCCGGCCAACCCGCTCCGGCCGACATCAAGCTCATCGTGCTTAGCAAGCTCACCACGGAGCAGCGCAACGCCACCTGCGCTCCCTGCCATGCCAAGATGTCGCCGGTGACCATGAACTTCGCTCCCGGCGACCGCTACTTCGATCATTTCGACCTGGTTGGCTATGAGAACGCCGACTTCTATCCCGATGGCCGGGACCTGGGGGAGAACTACACCTACACCTCATGGCGGGTCAGCCCTTGCGCCAAAGCCGGCCAACTGGACTGCATCCATTGCCACACGTCGAGCGGGCGTTACCGGTTCAAGGATACGGCGCAGGCCAATGACGCCTGCCTGCCCTGCCACGCGGCGCGAGTGGCGAACGCGCCCGAACATTCGCACCACAAGGCAGGCACTGCCGGCAACGAGTGCATCTCCTGTCACATGCCGATGACCGAGTTTGCCCGCATGAAGCGCAGCGACCATTCGATGCGCCCGCCCACCCCGGCGACCACGCTGCTGTGCAATTCCCCCAACGCCTGCAATCTCTGCCACACCAACCAGAACGCCGCCTGGGCTGACAAGTTCGTGCGCGAGTGGAGCAAGCGCGATTACCAGAAGCCCGTGCTGGAGCGCGCCGCGTTGATCGCCGCGGCCCGCAAGCAGGATTGGAAGAAGCTCCCGGACATCCTGGCGTATCTCGCCCGCCCTGACCGGGAGGAAGTGGAAACGGTCTCCCTGATCCGCCTGCTGGCCAACAGCGTCGCCGACGAGCAATGGCCGGTCTTGCGGACCCTCATGGCCGATCCTTCCCCTCTGGTTCGGGCCAGCGCCGCCGAGGGGCTGGGCCAACGCCTCGATGAGCCCAACATCGCGGCGCTATGCAAAGCGACCGGCGACGATTTCCGCCTCGTGCGCGTGCGGGCCGCCACGGCATTGGCGGCCGTGCCGGAAGAACATTTGCCCGAAGGCCATCGTGCCCGGGTGCGCAGCGCGTTCGCCGAGCTGATGGAGTCCATGCGATCCCGGCCCGACGACATGGCTTCGCACTACAACCTCGGCAACTTCCACATGTCTCGCAGCCAGATGCCCGAGGCGGTAGCGGAGTTTGAGACGGCGTCCCGGCTGGTGCCTGACGCGCTGCCGCCGCGGGTGAACGTTGCTCTCGCCTACAACGCGCTAGGCCAGAACGACAAAGCCGAAGCCAGCCTGCGCCAGGCCCTGAGTCTCGACCCCACCAATGCTGCTGCCAACCTGAACCTCGGCATGTTGCTCGCCGAGATGGGCAAGATGTCCGAGGCCGAGCGGGCTTTTCGCGCCGCATTCAAGGCCGACCCCAGGTCCGCCCAGGCTGCCTACAACCTCGGCGTGATGCTGTCGAAAGAGCATCCCGAGGAAGCGCTGACGTGGTGCCGTCGGGCTGCCGAGCTAGGACCGGAGAGGCCGCAATATGGCTACACCTATGCCTTTTACCTCTATCGCGCGGGCCAGCTCGACGAGGCGCTAAAGACGATCCAGTTAGTGCGTAAACGCCACCCTGCGCATGAGGACAGCCTGTTGCTCGAGCGCCAGCTACTGCAAGAGCAGGAACGGAAGCGCGCGGGTGGGCAGGGCGGATGAGGTCCACTCACGGCAGACCTGGGGGCAGGAGAGCACCCGCCACGGGGGTGGTCCAAGATCGGTCCAGACCATTCCAAGGCCGAAATCCGAAGACCGAAGGCCGAAGGAAATCCGAACTCCGAACTCCGAATCCAGAGTTGCCTCAGCAGAGCGGCAGTCGATCGGATCAAGTCATGCTTGGATTTCGGATTTCGGCCTTCTCTCGGGTTTCGGGCTTCGGGCCTCGGAATTGAGGGCCGCAGGCGTTCTTTGCAGGACGGCGTGCTGGCGTGCAAACACACGCCCATAGGCGAGTCATTCGATCCCCTAAAGATAGTACTTGTCCTTTTGGCGCTTTTAGTAAAGGTTTATCTCACTATGAAAAGGATATTCGCACTTATCGTACTGTTGGGGATTGTAATGAGCGCTGTGCTGACGGGCTGCAATAATGGGGGGGACACCACCTCCAAGCCTGCCGACACGAACGCTCCTGCCGCGAGCACCAACAAGTAGGACATTTCCCCCAAATCAGTTACGGGAGTGTCGCTTTCACGCCGGGCAAAGGTATTGCCCGGCCTTTTTTGTTCCCTGCTTCTTTGGCTTGGATTTGCTCAGCGGGAAGCTAGACTGGACGAATGAAAATACTTTTCTGCTTCGCTGTGGCCGCCAGCCTTTACCTCGTCGGCTGCGGTGAAAGCTCCGACAAGCCCGCCCAGCCAACCAACGGCGCCGCCAGCGGCAGCAGCCCGTTGAGCGCGCCGGCGGATTACGTGGGCGCACTGGGCAAAGCGCAGCAGACGGCAGTCAAGACAGTTGATACTACATCGCTGAATCAGGCTATCCAGTTGTTCAATGTGGACCAAGGGCGCAACCCCAAAGACCTGAATGAACTGGTGGAGAAGAAGTTCTTTCCGAAGCTCCCCGACGCTCCCCGCGGGATGAAGCTCGAATACGATGCCACAGCCGGAAAGGTGACGGTGGTGAAGCAGTGACCGAGCAAATTGTAATACTGGATTTCGGTTCGCAATACACGCAGGTCATTGCGCGGCGCGTTCGCGAGTGCAACGTCTATTCGGTCATTCTGCGCTACGACACGCCGGCGGTGGAAATCGCGCGGCTGAAGCCCAAGGGCATGATCTTGTCGGGCGGCCCGTCGAGTGTCTATTCCAAGACGGCGCCGCTGCCGGACCGCAACATCTTCGAGCTCGGCATTCCAGTGCTGGGTATTTGCTATGGCGTTCAGCTCCTGGCGCAGTATCTCGGTGGGAAGGTCGAGCCGGGCCAGAAGCGCGAATACGGCAAAGGCGCGCTCCGAATCAAAGACAGCCGCTGCCCCCTCTTCGCTGGCCTGCCGAAGTCCATGCAGGTGTGGAATTCGCACGGGGACAGGCTGACGAAGCTGCCGGCTGGCTTCAAATCGGTGGCCGTCACGGAGAACTCGGCTTACGCGGCCATTGAGAATCGCGCCGGGAAGATGTTCGGCTTGCAGTTTCATCCGGAAGTGGTGCACACGCCGCACGGACGCCAGATCCTCGCTCGCTTCGTCCACGGCGTCTGCGGCTGCGGCAAGAACTGGACGATGCAGAACTACATCGACCAAGCGGTCCAGGCCATCCGCGACCAGGTCGGCAACGAAAAGGTGATCCTGGGTCTTAGCGGCGGCGTGGATTCGAGCGTCGCGGCGGCGCTGCTGCACAAGGCCATTGGCAGTCAGCTTACGTGCATTTTCGTCAACAACGGCCTGCTGCGCGGACGCGAGGCAGAGGTTGTGCGAGAGGTCTTCGGCCGCCATTTCAAGATCAAGCTCCAGTATGAGGACGCGTCCCGGCTGTTCCTGCGACGGCTCAAGGGCGTAACGGACCCCGAGCGAAAGCGCAAGATCATCGGCAAGACGTTCATCGAGGTATTCGAGGCGGCGACGCAGCGCGCGGGCAAGGCGAAGTTTCTCGCGCAAGGCACGCTCTACCCCGATGTGATTGAATCCGTGCCCATTGGCGGCAACCCGGCTGCGATGATCAAGAGCCACCACAACGTCGGCGGCTTGCCGAAAAGGATGCGGCTACAGTTGGTCGAGCCGCTCAAGTGCCTTTTCAAGGACGAAGTGCGGGCGCTGGGTCTTGAACTGGGGCTGCCCCGTGAGATTGTTTTGCGCCAGCCGTTCCCCGGGCCTGGCTTGGCGGTGCGCATCCTGGGCGAGGTCACCCCGCAGCGCCTGGAGATTCTGCGCAACGCCGATACCATCGTGGTCGAGGAGATGAAGAGCAGCGGCTGGTATTTCAAGATCTGGCAGAGCTTCGCCGTGCTTTTGCCGGTGCGCAGCGTCGGCGTGATGGGCGACGAGCGGACTTACGACTACACGATCGCCCTGCGCGCGGTTGAATCCCAGGACGGCATGACCGCGGACTGGGTCAAGTTGCCGTACGACCTGCTCGAAAAAGTGGCCAGCCGCATCATCAACGAGGTCAAAGGCGTCAACCGCGTCTGTTTCGACATCACCAGCAAACCGCCGGGGACGATTGAGTGGGAGTGACGGCTGCGGGAATCGCCGTATGATTTCCGGAGAGACTTGAACTGCGGTCGATAGGACGGATGAGGTGTAAAGGCCGGTGATTGTGACTGCTTGACGCGTGCTCGGGTGCCTGCGACCTTGCTGTTGCTTGGCGCAGGATTTCCCAATCGCAGCGACAAGCGAATTGTTCGCTAGAGTCTCAGAAACTCCCGCTGTGCAATCCCTGGCGCGGCGCTTGGAGAATGGGGGAGTGTTGTCTTGCGCTGGCATCAGTGCCGCGGCCCAACCATTTCTTGCCGCCTTGCTCCGGCACCTTTTTCCGCAACGGCCAATGGTCGTCGTCGCGGACGGACTTAGGACCCAGGAAAGCGTTCAGCAGGATTTGGCCACGTGGCTCACGCTGGGGGGCGAAGTCCATAGTGAGGGGCCAGAAGCCAGAATCACGCAACACGCAACACGCAACACGCCCCACCCACCATCTGTAGCTTGCCCCTCAACCCTCACCCCTCAACCCCTGTTTTATCCTTCCTGGGAAGTCCTTCCCCACGAGGTCCGCCTGCCGCACGCGGATGTCATCAGCGAGCGCCTGGAAACACTCGTTGCTCTCACGCATCACGCATCACGCAACACGCCTCAGGTGCCCTTCGTCGTCACCAGCGTCGTCGCCTTGCTCCAGCGCACATTCCCGGCTGGCACCGTTCGCGAGCGCACCCGCATCCTCACGCGCGGCGACCGGGTCGATCCGCTGGACCTGGTCGAGTGGCTCGAAGAGCAAGGCTACGAACCGGAGGCGCAAGTGACTCAGAAAGGCGAGATCGCCTTGCGCGGCGGTATTCTCGACATCTACCCCCTCATCAGCCCCTGGCCGGTGCGCCTGGAGTTCTTTGGAGACGAACTGGAGTCCCTGCGGCAGTTTGATCCGCAGACCCAGATGTCGCGGGAGGAGATTACGTCGGTCACGATGCCTCCGGCCGGGGAATTGGGCCTCCTTAAAGGAATGCGGAGTGCGGAGAGCGGAGTGCGGAGCGAAAATCCTCAACCCTCAACCCTCAATCCTCAACCACGCCTCGGCACGCTGCTGGAGTATTTGCCGGCGGAAACCGTTCTTCTGCTCTGCGAGCCGGATCAATTGGCCGAGCGGGCCGACGAGTATGCCCGCCAAGTGCCCGACGGCGACCCTTTCTTCATTCCGTGGGAAGCATTCCTGGAACAGGCTGTCGAGCGCGGGTTGACCCGCCTGGAAGTCAGTGAAGCCGAGCCGGCCCGGTTTGATATGGGAGGCGAGGGGGAAGAGGATGTAGCTCATCTCGCGGCGGCCGACCTATCGCATGCGCCCGGCATTCCGCACACCGCATTCCGCACGCCGCAATTCGATAGCCTGGAAGCCTTCCGTCCGCTGCCGGAGCGGCCGCCGGAACCGCAAGTAGCGGAGGCGCAGCGGCGGGAGTTCTTCGCCCAACTGCACCGCTGGTCGCGCCAGGGCTACGAGGTGCACATGTTCTGCAACAACGCCGGTGAACGTCAGCGCTTTACCGAAATCTGGGACGAATATGGCCTGCTGCCGGAAGGCCCAAGCACTGGCGCCCGAAGCCCCAAGGCGCCCGATACCGCAGGACTTTGGACTTTAGACTCCAGACTTTGGACTCATCTAGGCACGCTGGCCCGTGGCTTCCTTTGTGAAGAAGCCAGGCTGGTCGTGGTCACTGACGCCGAGATCTTTGGGCGCTACAAGGTGCAGCGCCCACGCCGCCTCAAATCGCCGCACGCACAGGCCGCGCGTTCGGCTCTGGACATTGACTTCACTGAGCTTGAGGAGGGCGACTACGTCGTCCACTTGCAGCACGGCATCGGGCGCTATGTCGGGCTGCAGGTCTTGCCTCTGGGCGCCGGCACGAAGCCAACTGAAGGGCCGGGCGCAAACGCTTACGCCGGCCAGGAATGCCTGGTGGTCGAATACGCGCCGGGCGACCCCGCCCAGCCACCGCCCAAGCTTTATGTGCCGGTGACTGAGGCGCACCTGGTCAGCAAGTATGTCGGCACAGGCAAGGCGCGGCCTCCCCTCAACACGCTGGGCGGCACCCGCTGGGCCAAGGCCAAAGCCCACGCGGAACGGGCGGTGCGGGACGTCGCCGGTGACTTGCTCTCCATCCAGGCCGCCCGCGAATCCCAACCGGGCCATCCGTTCGCGCCAGACGCGCCGTGGCAGCGCGAGTTCGAGAGCGCCTTCATCTTCGAGGAGACGCCCGACCAGGATCGCGCCATCGTCGAGACCAAAGCCGACATGGAACGCCCCAAACCCATGGACCGGCTAATCTGCGGCGACGTGGGGTTCGGCAAGACCGAAGTCGGCATCCGCGCCGCGTTCAAAGCGGTGATGGATGGCAAACAGGTCGCGGTGCTCGTGCCGACGACTGTGCTCGCGCAGCAGCACTTCAATACCTTTCGCGAGCGCATGGCCGATTACCCGATCCGAGTGGAGTTGCTCTCGCGCTTCCGCACGCGCCGCGCTCAGGAGGCGGTCGTCCGAGATCTGGCGGCAGGGACCGTTGATATCGTGATCGGCACGCACCGGCTCCTGCAGAACGACATCGTCGTCAAAGACCTCGGACTGGTGGTCATTGACGAAGAACAGCGTTTTGGGGTGATGCACAAGGAGAAGTTCAAGATGCTGCGCTGCCTGGTGGACGTGCTCACGCTCAGCGCCACCCCGATTCCTCGCACGCTTTACCTGGCGCTCACAGGCGCGCGGGACATGAGCACCATCCAAACGCCGCCGCACGACCGGCTGCCGGTAGAGACCATCGTCACCCAATACGACGAGCGCGTCATCCGGGACGCCATCCAGCGCGAGTTGAACCGCGGCGGGCAGGTCTTCTTCCTGCACAACCGCGTGCTGACGATCCAGACCATGGCCCAGAAGCTCAACGGGCTGCTCCCGCACGCCCGCATCGTCGTCGGCCACGGCCAGATGCACAGCGACGAGCTGGAAGAGGTGATGACGGCGTTCGTCAACGGCGAAGCCGACGTGCTGCTGTCCACCAGCATCATTGAGAGCGGCCTCGATATTCCGAACGCGAATACAATCATCATCGACCGCGCGGACCGGTTCGGCTTGAGCGACCTCTATCAACTGCGGGGCCGGGTTGGCCGATACAAACACCAGGCCTATGCATATCTGCTATTGCCGCGGCACGGGAGCCTCCTCACCGATGTCCGGAAGCGTCTGAGCGCGATCAAGCAATACTCCACGCTCGGCAGCGGCTTCAAGATCGCCATGCGCGACCTGGAAATCCGCGGCGCGGGCAACCTGCTCGGCGCGGAGCAAAGCGGCCATATCACGGCGGTCGGGTTTGAACTCTATTGCCAGCTCCTCAAGCAGAGCGTCGCGTCGCTGAAAGGCGAAAAAGTCAAGCCGCGGATGGAAGTGCAAGTGCGGTTGGACTTCCTGGCGCTAAGCCCTGGTGAGGAAAGGTCAAAGGCGGAATCCAGTATCGTTCAACTATCAACTATCAACCATCAACCATCTACCTGCCCCCAGCATCCCGCGGCGGCTTACATTCCGTTCCGCTACATCGCCGACGCACGGCAACGCATCGAAATCTATCGGAAGCTGGCGCAGGCGACAGATCAAGCCGGGCTGAAGAGCCTGAAGCAAGAAATGCGCGACCGCTTCGGCCCCTTGCCGCCCGCGCTGGAGCTGTTGCTGCGCGTAGCGGAGCTCAAAGTGCTGGCAAGCGAGCGGGGCATCACGGTGATCGAGGTCCAGGAGGATAGGCTAATGCTCACGCGTAACAACGACTACATCATGGTGGGCAGCAAGTTCCCGCGCCTGACAAAGAAGCAGGCCGGTGCGCGCTTGAAAGAGATTGCGCAACTAATGGCGGCATTGTAGTGGCAATCACACTGTGTGCTGGCTGTGTTCTTGTTCTTGCGGTTATGCAGGCTTGTTCGCCGTCAAGGGTTCGGGCAGTGCAAGCGGCACAAGTCGGGCGGGCTGAGCAGGGCTGAGCACGAGCCAGCGAAAGTCCTGCTGCAATTGGGCGGCGCCCCAGGAAACAAAAAGCATATCCGCGACAAGATCCAGCCGGTAAAGTGAGGAGGGGAGGACTAGGACAAACAAGATCGTTAGCGCCGGCGCCAGAACCGGCTTCTTCGTTTTCAACGCCAGCCACATGCCGAACCAGCCCACAGCCAGTATGTCCGCAAATAAACTGATGGTGCATGAGAAGATCCCCAGGAAACCCGTTTCCAAAAGGCTGCCAGCGCTTGGTGCCGCGGCGCGGCTGAAGGCGGCTAAGGGTAAAGGGTAAGGGACGGTTAAAATACGCAGCAGGAGAAAAACGACAAGCGGCCACAGGAAAATTCGGCGCAGCGCGCGCCATTGCGCTTCGATGAGGTCCGTGTTGCGTAGCGGCGAACAGAGCAAAAGCTCCAACGAAGCATTGCGCCGTGTCTCCACGAAAAACCGGCACGCTTGGAATGCCACGAGCGTCTTGAGGAGAAATGCGAAGGTCTTCGCACTGGGATACCCCAGGATGGGCTGGCTGCGCCAGAGGCGTCCGTCGCACACCACCACGGCCCATCCGGCAACGATAGCCCAAACGATCCAGCGCAAGATGGCGCCGTTGCCTGTGAGGCATATAACGGGATCAAACGGAAAGGACCGCGCCCGCCGCCGGTGGCGATGCTTGGGACCAGCCCAAGAAGACTGCGACTGACGTTCGGAGCGCCTTCCCGGAGACCAGGCTTTGCCATCCGGCCAGAATTGGGCCAAGGCGACACTCGCCAGGCCGAGGAAGAACCAGCCGAAAAGCTGGGAGGCAAACAGTGTGGCCCAGAACATGGCGGGTTGCGTGCCGTAGTTCGTTTCCCTGGCCCAGGCAAAGGGATAAAACGGGCTGGCCAAAGTGAAGCAGAACCACCCTGCAGAAAGGCGGAGCCCGGAGCCGAGCGCAGCCAGCGCCGGCAGACCCACTGCCGTCACCGCCACCAACGCCAGAGTGCTGCCCAGCGCACGGGTGTAGTCACTCACAAAGGCCGAAACACAGAGCCCCGCCGCGAGCGAAAAGAACATGGCGTTAACCAGCGCCAACGCCATCCTCCAAAACTCGCTTAGGCTTACCCCGCCCAGCAGCAACGGGAACGCAGTCACAGGCAACAATGCCAGCAAGCAGCAAAGCGCGTTCAGCGAAGTCGCCAGGAACTTACCCAACACAACGTCGTGGCTCCTCAAATCGGTAAGGAGCAGCAGACACAAGGTTCCCTCACGTCTCTCCTCGCTCAGGCAGTCTGACGTTAGAAACACCCCTGCCAGCAGTGAGAGCCCGAACGCGCAAGCCGTCTGGACCCCGAACAATGGGTTGGCGAAACTAGTAGTGCCGGGAATCGCAGTACCCATTGCGCAGGCGATGAGACTCGCTCCTATGGCGAGCAATACGGTCCAGCAGCGGATGCGTTGGGTGCTCGGACGGCGCGACGCGGCGCGCAGCTCGCGCTGCACTATGGGCAGGAAGGTCATGAACTGCCAAACCCCTGCCCGCTGCTCCCTGCCGCTAACATGGGGGCATTATAGTTGCCATAGGTTCAAAAAACACAGACAAATGTTTCGCCAGCTCGTCCCCTTAGGGTCGTACCAAGCTCGGCACCAGGCTTCACCAGCTCCCTCTCAGTAATCTCTTCGGCTCGCCGTTGGTCAAAGTGAAGCCGAGCGGGCTTGACTTAAACCAATCGTCAATCTAAAGCGCCGGTTATTTCCAATAGAAGCTGAGAATCTGCACGTCACGCTGGTTATTACGCCCCAGCACGGCAAAGAAAGTGCGTTTGTAACCGCCGACATCCGCGTCCACTTGCACCTGGAAGGTCTTGCTGCGCGTGTCGCAGAATTGGCTGAGCGTGCTCATAAGCGGGCCAACACGCGGCAGCTCAGGCAGTCGTTGCAAGTCCGCCACCTGCCGGTACGGGCCAACCATGCCGGGAGCGGTGACGTCCGCTTGGCCGGCACGGCCGTTAATGATTGCTTCAGCGATCATAGGATCAACGCCCGGGAGGAGTTGGAGGACTTCGGCCGGAGCGGTGTTAATATTGATCTTGCCATCGGAAAGCGGCGTGAAGAGATCGGTCATACCGACGGCAGCAGTCGGCATGGGGGCGGCTTGTTGGCCAAACCGGTTGCGCTGCTGGCTATAGTAACTAGGCTGATAGTTCGTCGCAGAGATGCCATAGTAAATCTGCGGGGTCATGCCTTTAACCAGGAGCAACTCGGAGATGTCGTCGAGCGGGCCGTTCTTGGCCGCATAAGGAGGAGTGAGGGTCTGGTAGTATTCGGTCTCGGCGCCCTCGACGTGGGGCTGGTCATCGATGTCGATCCAATCGAGAATGCAGTTCACAATGGCGGTCGCATCGCTCGGAGAGTCGCCCATTAGCGTGAGGGCTTGGGGCAGGACCTGTTGCAAGATGGGTTCAGGGGCGTTGATGTTGAACTTGCGCTCGAGGTCCACGATTTTCCAAGTGACGGTGCCACGTCCAAGTGTGAACGGGTTCTGCAGCTCGGCGACGGGGCTGTTGGTGGGGCCGAGCCAGCCCGAGCCGGTGGCCCAGGGCTGGTCGAGGGAATCCCAGGGCTGCGTGGGGTCTAACAACGAATTAGCCAGGACCCAACGCGCATATTCGACCCCGGAGCGCCCTAGCCATTCCAGTTCGGCTTCGCTGTTCGCATTGCGGGCCAGCTTGGTTTCCACCTTCATGGAATAGGCAAATCCTGCCGCCAGAACGGTCAGGACCATGATCGAGATCATGACAATGACCAGGGCGATGCCCCGCTGAGAGGAGCGAGAGGGCAAACCCGAAACCCGACTGGCGAAGCCCGATGGAAAGCCGAAATCCGAAAGCCAAAGGCCAAATGGCCGCTGTAATGAGGCGCGGATGATCTTCATCGCGGGTTGATTGGCATCATGCCCGGGTTCCCGGGGACGCCTGGGTTTCCGGGTATGCCGGGATTTCCAGGCCCGCCCGGACCGCCGGGCATACCTGGACCTCCGGGACCGCCCATGCCTCTCGGCACCTGCCAGACTGGCGGCACCGTCATGGCTGGTAGGTTGATGATACGGGTGATTTCTTCCGTGACCTGCGAGGAGTGGGGATTGTCCGCCAGCCTCAAAGTGATCATCACCAGCTTGGGCAGTTGGTTGGTCTTCTGCTCTTTCCACTCGTCCACCCAGTCGGGCGGGTTCTTGTTCGTGTCAAAGAACTGCATCTCGAAGCCCTTTACGTTCTTAGCCAGCACGATAGGATATTCCTTCTCATCGGTGTCGAGCTCCATGACCAAGGGATTCTGCCGCAGAACCAATTGGCGGCCGCCATCGGGCGCCGACTCGACGGTGAAGGTGAGGCGCCTCATATCCATATCGCCAAACTTGCCACTGCGGGGGAATGATTGGGATAGACGCGCCACGAAGCTTAACGTTGGTTCGCTGCCGTTTTCGGCAACAAAGTAATAATACGGCAGGTTCGCCGCAAAAGATTGCGCGGAGCCCAGCGAATCTTCCAGCACGCGAATGGTAATGCGTGCCCGCTGCGCCGAAGCCGCCGCCTCGAGGCCCGTCTTGGACGCGCGCAAAATCGCCGTCCAACTCGAATAAATCGCCGCCAGAACCAGGGAGAAAATCCCGATGGCAATCATGATTTCGACCAGCGTGAAAGCGGAGTGGCGCGACCCAGATGGAGGATGGAAGGTGGAGGATGGTGTCCGGAACTGGGCTTGTTGCCGGGTGCGGGAAGCACCGAGTCCGAAGCTTGGAATCCACCGTCGGGAGCAGGCGATTAAGCCGGGACGAGAGCGAAACAGACGACAAGATGGGAGCAGGGTTTGCACTACCTGATATTGGGGCGACCGAAGCCGGACTGCGACTCCGGCCGAAACAGCCAGATGCTCATCGTATCTACCGGCTTCGGCAATCCGCGGCGGCGCACGACAATGTCAATCTGCCAGAGGCCATTGGTGGCGACTTCATATTGATCTGTCTCCCAGGAATAATCCGGGTACAGATTGCCGAAGTCACCGGACTGAGTGCCCTCAGTGAGTTTGTTCGTGTTCGAGACTTGCGCCGCCACCATCCCCGCGTCCAGTTCAACCCGGCGTAAGCTGCGGGCGTTGCGCAACACGCCGGATATCAACGCCAAAATGGAGAAGATGGCCATGAAAAATATCCCGCTGGCTATCATGACCTCCATCAAGGAGAAGGCGGCTCTTGCGGCGCGGCGCGCCGAGGGGCGAGGGGTGAGGGGTGTGATGCCTGATGCGTGGTGCGCGATGGGTAAGGGATGGTGCATCTCGCCGCCTGCCACGCGACCTCCATCAGATTTCAGGCGGCAGTTCATCGCCTCATCCACTCCCGGAGGGGGTCACGCACGACGCTCGCCAGACCGGTTGTTATCTCCAGCTCGATCCCAAACCGATCTTGGCCGTCGAACAGAATCATCCTCATTTCGTCGGAGATGCCATTCGGATAAAAGTGAATCCTCGCGATCTCCGCGTCGTTAAATTCCACTCCCGACATGTTGATGTCTAGCGTCTCAATGATGATGCGGTCGGAAAGCTGCGCCGACAGGCCGGAGCCCGAAGCCGCCGGGGCGTTGATTTCCGGGGCTGCGCCTCCATTACCAGCAGAGCGCGGCGGGCTGGCGCCGCCGCCCAATGCCAGACGGTTCTCCTTCGGGTAAATGTCCACCTCGGTCGTGACCCCTTGCATGATCGCGCGGGCTCGCGCATGGCTGCAGACCTCCACCACATCCTTCACCGCCTGGCGTAACGGGGCTTTGCGCCAGGCCTTATACACAATCGGGACGCTCATGCTCATAACGATGGCCATGATGGCCACAACGATCATAATCTCGATGAGCGTGAACGCAGGTGGCTGGTGATTGGTGATTGATGATCGGTGATTGGTACCTGGCGCGCGTTCTCTTCGCGCAGCACGCAATTGCCACCACGGAATGCCGGCCGCTGACTTTGGACCTTGGGCTTTGGGCTTTGGACTCATTCCAGCTCAATGCGCGATATTGGCCGTAATCGCGAACATGGCGGAGAGCACGCTCAGCAGCAGAAAGCCGACGCCGAGGGCCATGACGATAATCAGCGCCGGCTCGATCATGTTGGTCATCACGCGCAAGGCAATGCTCAGCTCGTTTTCGTAAGTGTCAGCCACGTTCTTCAGCGCGCCTGGCACGTCGCCGGTGTCCTCGCCGATCTTCACCAGGTCCACCATGAGCTGGGGGAAGATCTTGCTGCGCGCGAGCGGCTGGGCGATGGTCTTGCCGTCGGTGACCTCCTCGCGGGTCTTGGCGATCGCCTCCTTTACGATGGAATTGGGAATGATCTGTTCCGTGATCTTAAGGGCGGTGAGCACCGGCACGCCATTTTCAAGGAGGGTCGAGAGCGTCCGCGCGAACTGGCCGAAGATGTTCAGTTTGACCACCTTTCCAAAGATCGGCAGGTTCATCCGCCAATGGTCGATCTTGCGGCGGCCCTGCTCCGTCGCCTGGAACCGTTTGAATAGGATCACGACGGCTATCACGATCGCGAGCATCAGCCACCAATATCTCGAAAAGATATGGCTTATGCTAATGAGCAATTGCGTCATCATCGGCAACGGCACGTTAATGTCCTGAAAGATCGACATAAACTTCGGCAGCATGTACGTCATGAAGAAGAACATGATGCCAATTCCCACCACGCAGACGAAAGC
>Ga0181538_10002914_pt1 | contig 17180 bp, 13 predicted proteins | sample PEATcosm2014_Bin_40_FD_119773 | JGI IMG/M metagenome (GOLD analysis project Ga0181538, IMG submission 119773) | Peatland microbial communities from MTU Mesocosm Facility, Houghton, MI, USA - PEATcosm2014_Bin23_30_metaG | ecosystem: Environmental > Terrestrial > Soil > Wetlands > Peat | place...
CGCATTCGCGTGGACCCGCGTCCCAATCTGGTCCGCAGTAGCCCCCTCCCCGACGGCGGTAAAGATGTCGAGTTCAAGCGCGGTAAGAATGCAACGGCTCGGCATGTAGCCGCGGATCATCTCATTCAGGTGGTCGGGCAGCGTTCCCGCTTTCTCGCGGGCTGCCATCGCTTGACGGAAATGTTCTGCATGTTCGATGGACATGGCCTTCATCGCAGAGGCATCGTTCCAAACGAGCCGATCGACGGGTCTGCCGTTGAGCAGATGCTGACTGACGATTTCAGGTACATCGGACGTTTGCACGCGCCGGTACCACACCCCTTCCGGATAGACAACCATCACGGGACCTCCATCGCACAGTCCCATGCAGCCGCAGGTAGTGAGCTGCACATCGCCGCCGAAGCCGCATGCCTGTATCTCGCGGTCCAACGCATTGAGCACCGCGATTGACCCGTTGGCCGGGCACGAGGGTACGCCCTCTGGCTTTTGCTGCGTGCAGACGAAGAGATGAAAGCGAAAAGGTTCCATCGCGGTCTCCGATTCCAGATCAATGTTAGCGCTTCATCTTGCTGCCTTGAAGCCTCAGCTGGAACCGAAGGTGCAAAGTGAAGGATGGTGAACTCTCGCGGCCGCTACGTTCCGGCTTCCGCCGCTACGCGAACCACCAGCTTCCCGAAGTTCTTGCCTTGCAGCAGGCCCATGAACGCCTCAGGAGCGTTCTCCAATCCGTTCACTATATCTTCGCGATATTTGATCTTCCCTGCCCTGAACCATTCCGTCATCTGCTTCCGGAACTCCCCAAAGTGCGGTCCATAATCCTCAAAGATGATGAATCCCTGTACCCGAATTCGCTTCTTCAAAAAGGTCGCCATCACCTGCGAGGTTCGGCACTTGCTCTCAGCCGCCGGGTCGCCGTTGTAGGTGGCAATCAGCCCGCACAGGGGAATCCGGGCACGCGCATTGAGCAAGGGCAGAACGGCATCGAAAACCACCCCGCCGACATTCTCGTAATACACATCAATGCCTTTCGGACACGCCGCCGCCAGCTCTTCGTGTAGTTTTGGACTGCGATGATCAAGGCAAGCATCGAATCCCAGCTCCTCCACCGCGTAGCGGCACTTCTCCGCTCCGCCAGCAATTCCCACAACACGGCATTCCTTCAGCTTCGCAATCTGTCCCACCACAGAACCCACTGCACCTGTCGCCGCGGCAACCACCACCGTCTCGCCCGGCTTCGGCTGCCCAATGTCTAGCAGTCCCATATAAGCCGTGAATCCCGGCGTGCCCAGCACGCCAAGTGCATAGGAAGGCTTGGCCGGGTGCGCTCCAAGATTCAATACGCCTCTTCCGTCTGATATCGCATACTCCTGCCAGCCGTTCTGACTCAGGACCCAGTCGCCGACAGCAAAAGCCGGCACGTTTGAAATCTCCACCCGGCTCACAGTCGAGCCCACCATCAATTCCCCAATACCCACGGGCGGCGCGTAGGAAGGCGCATCACTCATGCGCCCGCGCATATACGGGTCAAGAGACAGATACACCGTCCGCAAGAGCATCTGCCCCTCATCCGGGGATCGGAGGGTCTCGGTCTCCATGCGAAAGTCTGAAGCTACAGGAGCTCCCACAGGCCGTGAAGCCAGGACGATTCTCCGGTTTGTCGTTCCGCTCATACGCAATCCTTTCCTCTTCTCCCGTTCAGTTGGCTGATACATCGGATACCACAAGGAGGGTACCACTGCGCTGGCCCCTGGTAGCGGACTACTGGTCGTGGGCCTTGATTCGCTTGCGATTCAAAACACCGAACTGGGCTCGATCAGGCGACACAAGGCATCCGCACTCGTCCTGCTGCACCGCGATGGAGATTCCCACTTGTTGGTGCCGGCTTCGATTGGTTGAACTAGCGATTGCGACCCAAAACCTTCCCGCGCGCGAGATGTTCTTTGTTGTTGAGCAGGGAGAGATCTGGTCCAGGACATGAGAAATCACGGAAAGCCAGGAAGCGTAGACCAGTTGAGGTGAACAGTCCTTTGCTTGAGTATTCAGCCCAAGAGTGCCCTGGAGTTCATCCGGTGAGTTATCCTCAATTCCGGAGGGTTCATGAATATACAGGATGTCGTTGCCCAAATCGATGCCGAGATTTCCAGGCTGCAACAGGTGAAGGCGCTGTTAGCCGAAACTAGCACTACCGGGAAGCGGAGGGCAGGTCAAACGGTCAATATCAGTTTGTCCGGTAAAGCCAGACCAAGGCGCACGTTGAGCGCCGGGGCGCGTGAGAAAATCGCCGCCGCCCAAAGGGCTCGTTGGGCGAAATCCAAGAAGGCCGCGAAGAAAGCGGCGCCTAGCACCTCTGCGGCGTCAACCGCGAAGAAAGCCCCCGCGGTGGGGTTACGTGCAAAGAGTAAGAAGAAGCGCACCTTGAGTGCGGGAGCGCGCGCCAAGATCGCAGCTGCCCAGAAAGCCCGGTGGGCGAAGGTGCGGAAAGCCGCAAAGAAAGCCTCTACGGCAAAGGTTGCAAAGAAGTCTGCTCCAGCTAAGAAGGCTGTCCCCGCAAAGAAGGCGGGCGCGCCGAAGACGAAGGCTGCTGTCGCTCCGGAAGCTCCAGCCACGCCAGTAAAAGCAGCTAGTTAAGTTCCAGGTGCGGTAGTCCATCCCGCGATCTGCTGATGGAGATGTCCCAGGAGACCGCAGTCGAGGGGGCACAGCCGTGTTTGAATGGAGTGGGACAATTCTTCGCGTCAATTTGCCGCGTGTTTCCACGCTTCTGTAAGTGAGCACAAAGCCTCCGTACGGTTCAGAAAGTAACGGATTGAGTGTGAATGGTCAATGTAATCGTGCTCCCGACGAAACGCGCAATGCCCCGTCTACAAATACTGCACGATGACACGCTTCATGTGCTTGTCTTCGAGGATTCGGCCAATCCGTTTGACGATATTGCGCCGCAGGTCGAGATCGACAGGGATATTCGGATCCTGGTGCGCTTCATTAATCCTTGTTCCCACGGCGAACTTGACGACATCGCTGTCAAGCAGCATGCGAGTCAGGCGCACTGCGGCGTTAGGCTTTAATTCCTCCGGAGCGAAGTCCTCTTCGAGAAGCCTTAACACCTCGCCAAGCGTCAGGATTCCTTCGGTAACAAGATCGAATCCCCGCATCCTGGCCGTGGGTGGAACGCGTGAATCGCGCGCCTGGCGCAAGTCGATATCAATCGGGCGGTCGAGCTGCCTGGAGATGATGTTCGCCGTGGTCCCGCCGCAAATCACTTTTCGACCGGGAGTTTTTTCTGCCATTCTGGCCAGGTCCTGATCGTGAAGGCGATTGAAGGGTGCGCCGGTCATGACCAGAAGCTGTCGCGGGCTGCGCACATAGACGACGCCGCAGGTGATGTCGTCCTTGGCGGCGAGGCCGTCTACTTCTTCGGCCCGGGCAACGAGAGCGCGAGACAGCTCGCGGGCCGAGATATGCGGGTGCCGCTCGATCTGCTCGTGGATATAGGTTTCGACGCCCGTCAGCCCCCACCCCAATGGCGTGCGAAACTCGCCCATGCCCGCTTGCGAGATGCCGTCGGAGAAGAAGACGATACGATCCTCGCGTTTTACTTCGAAGCTCGTATAGCTAATGACCCTGTCGCGCCAACGTTCGGGCCGCACCTCGGTCTTTTCGATATGGGCTTCGCCGCCGGGCCGGATAAGCAGAAAGGACGGGTTTCCGTGTTCGATAATTCGCGTCGTGCCATTCCTCGCCATGTCGACGACTGTGAACGTGGAATAGCTGATCTTGCGGACGCTACAGATGGGAAGCGTCTCCATGATGATCTCTGCCGATCTGCGAATGTCGATCGGACTGGCCGCGAACTTGAGAGCCATAGTGGCGGTCATGCTGGCAAGGACACTGGCTTTCACGCCGCTTCCCAACCCATCAGACAGCACGGAAACGATGCGCCCCTCCTCCTTTACCTTTTCGGTGAGGAACACATCGCCCGAGATCATCTGGCCGTGCTTGGCGCGCTGACAGTAATCGATCTCGATGAAGTTCTCTTCCGGCGAATTCATTTCGACTTCTCGAAACCGTTCTCATCCAGCTCTTCGGGGCTGAACGAGCGCACAATGGAGTTCAGAATGATCTCGGAATCGGCGGCATTTTCGCCCAGAAGATAGGCGATCTGCTGTACCGTCTTCAGGTTCTTCTGGATGACGTCGCGAGCCCGCCCGATAATCTGCTCCTTGTGGAAGATGGGCTCGGTGATGTCCTGAAAGATGCCGCACAAGACCAGGTGAGGCTCAATACTGAAGATGCTGGTATTGAGAATGCTGCGCTGGTAACGGATGTCGTGGCTGACAATGTCCTCGCCTGACTCCAGAACTCGCAGAAACAGGCTGCAAAAGGGTATCACCGCATCGAGAGCGGCGCCTTCGAGATCTTTTTCCTGCGTAACCTCTTCAGAGAAGAGATGCAGAAAGTTGGCATTACACTCGATGATCTTCAATTGCTCGTCGACAATGACCACGGCCGACGGCATCTTCTTAAGCAGCGCGTTGGCTTTCTTCTGCGCCAGCTTGCGGGTATACGTGGCGCACATCATGCGTTCGGCGTTGTGGGCGATCAGCGCGTGCGCAAAGTCGCGGCACGACTCGTAACCGCACCCTCCGCAGTTCAACTCGTCTTCGGCCGAATACTTTCCCACGCTGCGCAACGCTTCGGTAATCTGCATCGCGCTGTATTCGTTGCGCGGAACCGGCACGGCCGCGTAGGGGTGGGTTTGGGCAAGATTCCCGGCTCGCGGCACGGCGTCTGCCGGCCGGGCGTACTTCAGAACGTCAAATCTGCGCTTGGCGATTGACCGATTGCGCGCGGCCTTGGGGCCGTTCACGCAGGATCCGGCACATGCGGTGAGCTCGAGAAAGATGTTGTGCTCGGGTCTCCACTCGGCGATTCCCTTCAGCGCCTGTTCCACATTGGCGATCCCGGAGAAGGTCATGACCTGCGAGCTGCTCACCTCGCCGCCGCGCGTGATGCCGGGCGTCATGCCTCCCTCGATGGGATAGAGGGAGCCTTCCTGCGCCTCCTCCAGGGCAAAACGGTCGTCTTCGCAATCGATCTGCGCACGCACTTCAATGTTCTCCTCGTCGAGCCAGTTCTCAAGATCCTCGAATGTGAGAACCACGTCGAGAAGTTCCGGATGCTCCTCGGCTTCCTTCTTCTTTGCGATGCACGGCCCGACGAACACAACGGCGATATCGTCACCATACTTGGCGCGCAGCATCTTGCAGTGCGTAAGCAACGGAGAGAGGAGCGCGCAGAGGTTCGATCGGCATTCGGGATGATACTTGGCGACAAAGTCCACTACCACCGGGCAGGCTGACGAAACCCACACATGTCCCGGCTCTTCCTGCATCAGTTGCGCCACGCTTGCAGAAACATGCTGCGCGCCGAGCGCTGTCTCCGACACGGCCGAGAATCCCAGCTGCTTCAGCGCATGAATCAACTGTCCGGCGCGCACTCCTGTAAACTGCGCCACATAGGACGGCGCAAGCGAGACGACCACCTTTCGCCTGCTTGCCAGCAGCTCTTTCACTTTCGGCAGATCGTTGCGCACCTGCTTGGCATTGTTTGGGCACGCAACAATGCAATAGCCGCATTGGATGCACATCTCAGGAACCACGCGCGCGTAACCATCCTGCACGCGGATGGCCTTCACCGGGCACTCACGGATGCACTTGTGGCAATCCTGGCATTCGCGGCGGACGGTGTAGATGGCGTTGGGCGGCGTCATGGATCAGCTTGCCTTCGCGTTGAGCGCGAGCAGGGTTTCGCGCAATTTGGCGGGTTGCATCTCGTGCAGATGCTCGCCGCGCACCACCAGATTGGGGCCGCGCTTGCACTCATCCTGGCAGAGACACCCCTTCACGCGAACGGAATTCTGCATCCCGTGATTCAGCAGGTAGGCTTCGATCGCCTCAAGATTTTGCGCGTTTCCGCGCGCAAAGCAGGAGCTTCCCAGGCAGACTACAACTTCGACTGCGTTCTCCTCAGATGCCATACCTGTGCTCCCCAAGCTGGACCAACTGCGATGAGGTGGATGCGATAATCCCCGCATCGACTTCGTATTCGCCTCTTGCGCCGGTACTACGGCCGGGGAAGCGGCCCAGCGAGCGAATCTGGCCGTTCAGGCACTGGTTGCAATCGGTCGCGCTCTCCTCAATGCATGCCTTGGCCGGATAGATCTGGTACAGCGGACGATAACGAACCGGCGTGAGATTGGGCATGACCACGTTCGCGCCCACCTGCAGGCCTTGTTTGCGGCCCAGCGTTCTGTTGATCGTGGCCAGCGCCGTGGTGCTGGGAATGTTCGCGTTCGAACACAGAATGCGGGTGAGAGCGATCATCTTGTAGATCATCTGTTCGCCGGCCGGCGCCTGTTCGGCAGGATCGATGGCCGGACGAAGCTGCCCGGAGCCGAGCGGCGTGGACGGGTGCGCGATATACGGCCCAATGCCGATCATGTCCAGATCGAGCGCGCGAAACGTCAGCACATCCTGCGCCAGGCTTGCATAGGACTGCCCGGGAATGCCGACCATGACGCCGCCGCCTGCCTCGTAGCCGAGCCGCTTGAGCTCTTTGAGTAACATCAGGCGATCCGCGCGGCCGGAAAAGCACTGGGGATGAATCGCGCGGTAGAGATTCGGATCCGACGTCTCAAAGCGCAGCAGATAGCGATCGGCGCCGGCTTTGCGCCACAGTTTCAACTCATCCTTACTGCGCTCGCCCAGGCTGAGCGTCACCGCTAGGGTCGTCGTGCGCTTGATCCAGGCGACGATTTCCGCAATCCACTCCGCGGTCAGCGCGTCGTCTTCACCGGCCTGAATCACCACGGTTCCGTAGTCAAGCTGGACGGCCAGCAGCGCGCACTCCTCGATCTCCTCGCGAGTCATGCGATAGCGTTCGAGGCTGCGATTAGCTTTGCGCAGGCCGCAATACATGCACAGCCGCCGGCAGTGGCTTGAGATTTCAATCAATCCCCGCAGGTGGACCGCTTCGCCCACATTCTGCCTCCGAACCGCGTCGGCCCACGCGTACAATTCCTGCAGTCGCTCCGGCCGTTCCTCGCGCAGCCACTGCAGAATTTCGGATTGGCAGAGATCCGGCACCGCTAATTCACCAATGCTGTCTTTGTTTCCGCCGCGCGAAGCTGCGGCTTCGCCGCCGGCCACTTCATCTTCGCCGCTCGTGCCTGATGGAATGCCGCAAGCGCCTCGGGAAACGGCGCCAGCGCCCGCTCCAGGATTCCCTGCGCCATCGCGATCACCAAGCCGTAATTCGTGATGGGCACATTCTGCCCCTGGCACTCGCGAATGCGGCTCATCATCTCCTGCCGGTTCCACATGCACGCGCCACAATGAATCACGAGCTTGTAGGGCGAGAGATCCTGCGGGAAATCGCGGCCTTTCACGTGCACGAACTCGAGCTTGCCGCCTACATACCGTTCGAGCCAACGCGGAATCTTCACGCGCCCAATGTCCTCTTCGATCGGGTGGTGCGTGCAGGTTTCCGCGATCAGAATTCTGTCGCCCGGGCGAAGCTCGTCAATGGTGAGAGCCGCTCGCGTCTGTGCAGCCAGGTCTCCCTTGAGCCGCGAAAGCAGAATCGAGAAGGCCGTCATGGGTACGGCCTGCGGAGTGACCTGTGCCACTTTGTCGAAGACCTGCGCGTCGGTCACTACCAGGCTCGGCGGCATCTTCATGTTGCCGAGCACTCTCTCGAATCCCTCATCTTTCACGACGATGCACGACGATTCGCCGTCGAGTAGATCGCGGATGGCCTGCACCTGGAGATTCTTGATGCGTCCCTTGGGAGCTTCCTTGTCGATCGGCATCACAAAAACCGCGGTTTCTCCCGGCATCACCAGATCGCGAACCATCACCGGCGCCGCAACGGCCTCGGCAGGCGCCATCTGCTCGAGCAACTCCCGGAAGGTGTCCAGGCCGTCGCCGGTTGTTGCGGAGAGCAGAACCGCCGCCAGCTTCTCTTGCTCGAACCGCGCGATCTGTTCCGTTGTGGGTTGGCGCAAATCAGCTTTGTTCAATGCCACCGCTACGGGAATTTTTTGCGAGCGCAACTCGGCGAGCAGTTCTTCTTCGAACTCGCCCCACTCGCCGGCTTCGGTTACCAGCACACCAATTTCCGTGCGCGCGATGGCCTGCCGCGTCTTTTCGATCCGCTGCGCTCCCAGCGCGCCCACATCGTCTACGCCCGCGGTATCGACAAAAAGCACCGGGCCGATGGGCGCGAGCTCCATCGGCTTCTCCACCGGGTCGGTCGTCGTGCCCGGAACCGCGGAGACAATCGACACCGTCTGCTTTGTGATTGCGTTCAACAAGCTCGATTTGCCCACATTCCTGCGACCAAAAAAGCCAATGTGCAACCGGAATCCCCGGGATGTTGCGCGTTGCATCTTACCTCCTCTTTCTCTAAACAAAAACGTCGCGTTCGCCGCGCCGAACCTGATTGAGCATCGGCAAGGTACGAGCGGTTTGCTGGCCATCCATATGTTGCAGCTCGATCGAAATCAGTTTTTCTCCGGCGGATTTCGCAACCGGCCCGGCGTAGTCGCACAGGTACTCGAGAAACGTCGAAAGGGCGTTCGGCTGGCAGTGGTACTTGATTTCGCCCGGTTTGGCCAGGTCCATGAAATCCTGACCGGTGCGCCCCAGGCGATAGCAGGCGGTGCAGAACGAGGGCGTGTAGCCAAGCGAAACCACATCAGCAACCACCTCTTCCACCGAGCGATGATCGCCTAACTGGAACTGGCTCCCATTGGGATCGCCTTCGCCATCTTTGTATCCGCCAGGGTCGGTACGGCTGCCCGCCGAAATCTGTGAAATGCCGACCGCGAACGTCTGTCGCCGTACCTCCGCAGCCTCGCGCGTCGACATGATCATGCCCGTGTACGGCACGGCAAGACGCATGATGGCGATCAACTTGATAAAGTCCGCATCGCTGACAGCGTGCGGGGGAGCGGCCGCGAGGGTTGAACCCACCGCCGGCTCGATGCGCGGAAAACTGAGCGTGTGCGGACCCACACCAAAGGTCTCTTCAAGGTGCCGGATGTGCTGCATCATCGCAAGCACTTCGAAGCGCCAATCGTAGAGCCCGAAGAGAAGCCCCATGCCGACGTCATCGATCCCCGCTTCCATGGCGCGATCGAAGGCGGTTGCGCGCCAGTCGTAGTCGCGCTTTTTCCCCTTGAGGTGCACCGAAGCATACGTCGGCCGGTGATAAGTCTCCTGGAAGAGCTGAAAGGTTCCGATGCCCGCCTGCTTCAGCAGTCTGAAACGCTCGACATTCTGCGGCGCCAGATTGACATTGACGCGCCGAATCTCGCCCGGACCTACGCGGGTTGCGTAAATGGTTGCAATGGAATCGGTGATGTACTCGAAGCCGCGCGGAGGGAGAGCCTCGCCGGCGACCACCAGTACGCGTTTGTGTCCCTGGCGAATCAGTATCCGCGTCTCTTCGGCGATCTCTTCCTGCGTGAGGGTGCGGCGTTTGAGTTCGGCGTTGGTGGCACGGAACGCGCAATATGTACACTCATTTGCGCAACGGTTCGAAATATAAAGAGGAGCAAAGAACACCAGCCGCGAACCGTAGATCTCTTCCTTGATGCTCCTGGCGGTTGAAAAGAGCTCGGCCAACAGTTCGGGGTCTTCGACGAGGGTCAGGCAGGCCACGTCCTCCATGGAGAGACCATGCATCTCCCGCGCCTTGGCCAGCAGCTCGCGCACGTGCGGCCGGCTGGGCCGAAACCCTTCTTTCAGCAATCCCTCGATTTCTCCCGGATCGATAAAGTCCGCGCGCTCTGCAACCATCACGACATTCTCCTCATTGTGCTCCGGTGAGTCCGCCTTTATTTTTCGCGGCTGTCTTCGCTCTCAATACGGTTCTCCAGATTCTCAATCACGTTAGCGGCAAGGCACTGATGAACGTGCTCGCCGTCAATAATCGCGTTGGGGCCGCACTCGCACTCCTCCATGCAGAAAGCGGCCCGCACATCGATCTGGTTCTCGAGTCCCGTCGCCTGCACGTGGTACAGCAGGGTGTTCAGCACCTCCTGCGAACCCTTCAAAAAGCAATTGGTCCCGAGGCATACGCTCACCTTGGTTTTTCTGCTCCCGTGCGCCTGCATGAGAGGCAGAACTTCGTCTGAAATGCGGTGCCGGCTCTGGTAAGTCGTATGCAGCAGGTGATGTGCCTTTTCGCCGCCGATATCTCCCAGGAACTTTGCGTAACATTCGGTGACGACCACGTTGTCCTGCGATTTATGCAGTTGCAGCATCTTGTCGGCTTCGTAGAGTCCCTTGGTCCTGAGTGCGCGCGCATTGCGTACCGCGGTCAACGGCTGACCGGCGCCGCCCACGCATCCGCCCGGGCACGCCATCACTTCAATCAAGTCGTAATGGCATTTGGCCGCCCGCACCTGCTCGGCAACCACCCGCGCGTTTCTCAGTCCGTGAACCACGGCCAGCTTCAGTTCCGTGCCATCGACCGTGATGCTGGCTTCGCGCAAGCCAGATTCGCCGCGGACTTCCTGGAAGTCGACGCGGTCAAGCTTGCTGCCCTTCAATTTCTCTCCGGCGTAGCGCAGCACTGCTTCCATCACGCCTCCGGAGTTGCCGAAGATGACTCCGGCTCCGGTGTAAAAGCCGAACGGCATGTCGAACGATTCTGTCTCCAGCGTGTTGAAGATGAGGCCGGCCGATTGGATCATATGCGCCAGCTCCTGCGTGGTCAGCACATGATCCACGTCGGGATCGCCATCCACGCCAAGCTCTTTCCGCCGCGCTTCAAACTTCTTGGCCGTGCACGGCATAATGGCTACAACCTTGACGCTTTTGCGATCGACTTTCAGCTGGTCCGGCGCCATGGCTTTAATGAGCGAACCGAACATGGCCTGCGGCGAGCGGCACGTGGAGAGATGCGGAAGCAGCTCAGGGAAATACTGCTCGGCGTACTTGACCCAGCCCGGGCAGCACGATGTGAACATCGGCAGCGTGCCCCCCGCCTGCTTGCGCTTGAGGAATTCGGTGCCTTCTTCGATGACGGTGAGGTCGGCGGCAAACGACGTATCGTAAACCTGGTCGAAGCCCAGCCGACGCAGCGCCGCGACAATCTGGCCCGTGGTGATATCGCCCGGCTTAAGCCCGAAGCGCTCGCCCAACCCCACGCGTACCGCCGGCGCAATCTGCGCGACCACAGTTTTCTCGGGGTCGGCGAGCAGCGACCAGACCTCGTCCACCTCGGACTTCGGCGTCAGGGCGCCGGTGGGGCATACGCTGGCGCACTGTCCGCAATTCATGCATTCCACATCGCCGAGTTGCTTGCCGAATGCAGGCGTCACGCATACGTCGTGGCCGCGGTGCGCGAAGTCGATGGCGCCGATGCCCTGAATCTCAGAACACATGCGCACACAATCGCCGCACAGAACGCACTTATTTGGGTCGCGCACCAGCGACGGCGACGACTCATCGATCGGCGCCGGCGCATGCACCGGCTTGAAACGCACCTTGCGGACGCCGAGCCGCTGCGCGAGCATCTGCAACTGGCAGTTGGCACTCCGCGCGCACGTAGGACACTGCTGGTCATGGTTGGCCAGCAGCAGTTCCACGGCAATGCGGCGAATCTCGCGAATCTCCGGCGTCGTGGTCAGAATCTTCAGACCGGGCTCCGGAGGCGTGGAGCATGCGCCCATGATGCCGCGTCCCTCTACCTGCACCAGGCAGAGCCGGCACGCACCGTAAACACTCAGCTCAGAGTGGTAGCAAAAGGTCGGCAGATCGATCTCAGCCTTTCGCACCAGTTCCAGCAGGTTGCGTTCGCCTTCAATCAACACGGTTTTACCGTCGATATTTAATGTTGGCTGCGTAAGCTCTTTCACTGGTTAAACTCCCTCTACGGCTTGCAGCTTGCAGGCCTTGGCGCATGCCCCGCACTTGATGCAAAGCTCGGGGTTGATGGAATGAGGCTTCTTCTTTTCGCCTGTGATAGCGCCGGTGGGGCACGATTTGATGCACAATCCGCACCCTCTGCAGCGTTCGGCGTTGATCTCCGGCTTAAGCAGTGCTTTGCAGCGGCCGGTGCGGCATCGTTTTTCGAAGATGTGCTCCTCGTACTCCTTGCGGAAGTAGCGCAGCGTCGAAAGCACCGGATTCGGCGCGGTTTTGCCCAGTCCGCACAACGATCCCACCTGTACCGCACGGCCCAGCTTCTCGAGCAGATCGAGAGTGCCTGCGTCGGCTCGCCCTTCAATGACATCGTCGAGCAGCGCCAGCAGTTGCTTCGTGCCTTCGCGGCACAGCACGCATTTGCCGCACGACTCGCGCTGCGTAAACTCCATAAAGAAGCGCGCGATGCTTACCATGCAGGTGCGTTGGTTCATCACCACCAGGCCGCCGGAACCCACCATCGCGCCTACCGTGCGCAACGAATCGTATGAAAGCGGCAGGTCAAGGTGCTCTGGAGTGAGGCAGCCGCCCGATGGCCCGCCGATCTGAACGGCCTTGAAGCCGTTCTTCATAATTTTCCCGTCGTCGTCGGTGACGCCGCCGCTGATCTCCAGCACAATCTCGCGCAGCTTGGTTCCAAACGGCACTTCGACAAGCCCGGTGTTTGCCACATGCCCGGTCAGAGCAAAGGTCTTGGTTCCCGGCGACTCCGGGGTGCCGATGCTGCGGAAAGCTTCGGGGCCCTCGTTGATAATGCGGGAAACATGGGCCAGGGTTTCAACGTTATTGATGATGGTCGGTTTGCCCCAGAGGCCGCTCTGCGCCGGGAACGGCGGCTTCGGCGTGGGCATGCCGCGCCGGCCTTCAATTGAGGCAATCATTGCGGTTTCTTCACCGCACACAAACGCACCTGCGCCTTCCATCACGTCGCACTTCAATGAGAGGCCGGTGCCAAACACGTTGTCACCCAGAATTCCTTCGCGCTCCGCATCGGCAACGGCGCGCTTCATGCGCTCCACCGCCAGCGGATACTCGGTGCGCACATACACCAGCGTCTGGTCGGCTCCGATGGCGCGGGCTGCGATCATCAGTCCCTCAATCACGCTGTGCGGATTGCCTTCCATCACCGAGCGGTTCATAAACGCGCCCGGATCGCCCTCGTCTCCATTACAGATAACGTACTTTTTGGCCGCTTTCTGCACCCGAGCCGCATCCCACTTGCGTCCCGTGGGGAATCCGCCTCCGCCGCGGCCCCGCAATCCCGATTCGCTGATCTTCTTGCAGATCAGCTCCGGAGACATTTCCAGAAATGCCTTCTTCGCCGCCGAATAGCCACCATGCTGAATGAACTCGTGAATGTCTTCGGGATCGAGGAACCCGCATTCACGCAATACGCGCCGGTCCTGCCTGGCGTAAAACGGATTGTCCTCAAGGCCTCGGCAGGCCTTGCGCGTCGCAGGATCTTTGTAGAGCAGGCGGTCTACGACCTGCCCGCCTACCAGCGTCTGCTCTACGATCTCGGGCACGTCTTCCGCGCGCACCTTGGTGTAAAGAATCCCATCGGGAACCACCGAAACCAGCGGTCCCATCTGGCAAAAGCCCTGGCAGCCGCTCTTCGACAACCGCACGTCCCTGTCCCCGGCTTCCGGCCGAAGCTCAAGAACAACGTGCAATCCGGCTCGATCCATCTCCTCCCGGAAGCGCTCAAAGACCTTCATCGCGCCGTTCGCCATGCACCCGGTCCCGGCACACAGGATCACGCGCCGCATCGCCGAATAACCCTCATGCGCATTGGGAATCGCGTTCAGAACTACCAGGCCATCGCTAGTGGACATGAGCTTCTCCATTCACTGGCACCGCGGTTGCTTGCGAGCCGCCGGCATTTTCTTGGGTCTTGATTTCGTCCACCAGGGCGACGGCTCGCCCAGGCGTCATGCCGCCATAGACTTGCTCGTCAATCACTACGACGGGCGCCAGGCCGCAGGCTCCCAGGCACGCCACCGTTTCCACGGTGAAGAGCAAGTCGCCTGTCGTTTTCAGTTTTTCGCTTGTCCCCAGCTTCTCGTGGATGGCGCTCAATATCGGCAGCGATTGCTTTACGTGGCACGCCGTCCCGTCGCAGATTCTGATCACATGTTTTCCCTTGGGCTCAAGGGCGAAGTGAGCGTAAAAAGTGGCAACTCCAAACACACGGGCTGGAGGTAAGTCGAGCGATGTCGCCACAAAAGTGAGTATTTCTTCGGGCAGGTATTGGTACTCATGTTGTACCGCCTGCAAAATCGGGATCAACCCGGACGGCCGGTAGTCGTGCCGCTCCAGAATGCTGCAAACTTTTCTGAACTTCCCCGCGCGATCGACCGCGGCGTGCGCAGTGGCCATTAGTGCGAGCTCCCATCTTGTTGGAGTGGAATATGGAAACGCTGAGCCAGCTTCCACGAAAGCGAAGCCAGCGACGAGTAAAGATCTTCGTTGCGAACGATAATGTGCGGAGGCACCTTGAGCCGCACCGGCGCAAAGTTCCAGATGGCCTGAATGCCGCCCGTGACCATCCCTTCCGCAATCGACTGTGCGTGTTCCGCAGGCGCAGTAATGATGCCCAGATGAATGCTCATCCTCTTCGCCAGATCCGCCAGCTTATCCAGGGGAAGGACCATCTTTCCGTGGACCCATTGACCGATCTTTTCCGGATCGGTATCGAACGCCGCTGCAATCCGCAAACCGAAATTGGAAAAGCGCTCGTGCCCCAGTAGAGCCGTACCCAGGTTGCCGGCGCCGGCCAGGAACGCTTCATGCAAGTTATTCCAGCCAAGGAACGTCTCGATCGCCGCAATTAACTCCGGCACGGAATAGCCCGTCTTGGGCTTGCCCACGATCCCGGTGTATTGCAGATCCTTGCGCACCTGCACGGGCACAAAGTTTAGGTCTCGCCCGATCACGCTGCAGGATACAGTGTTGCTTCCCTTGGCTCTAAGTTCATTCAGGTAGTGATGGTACTGGGGCAGCCGATTCAGGCTCGGCTGTGGAATGCCCACCTGCGTGCGCTCTTCGGTGCCACCACCCGATATTTCTTTATCGATATTCAAATACCAACATTAGGGCATCGGTGGTTCTTCGATGAGTGACTGTTGTCACGCGGAGCGGTTTAGCGTCTCGCGTTGCGATATGCGCGCTCCGCATTGGCTTTGAAGTGCAATCCTTTGTTTCAGTGTGTCTCTCGCAGGAATTCCATGTACGTGCAATGAGGAACAAGGTCCGACCCGGAGGATTGATGGCCTTCGCTGCGAACGAAGTGTACTCCGCCCCGCGGACGCGGACCTATCCGCGGGGACCCCACTTTCCCGCACTACGACGACGGATTGAATTTACCCACCGAGCAGAAATGCCCGAAGCTGATTGATCACCGCCGCGCGCCGGCAGATCAAGCGATCACGGACCCGGTGGATACCCTGCAGGTCCAGCTGATCATCAGTCTTGATCGGGACAAAACGCATGTTCTTCCGCTCGACGGCCTCCGCGATCGCTTCTGCATCGATGAAGTCGTTCTTGTTCGACTTCACGAATGGCTTTACAAACTGAGCTGGGATACCCTACCAAGTTCATCCTTAATGAGCGCGTCGCCGGGCAATAGCGTTCCGGCCAGGCAGATCGCTATTTTGTCCAGGGACAGTGCTACAACCTGCTCTGGACTGGTTAAAGTAGTCGATCCTGAAAAACCAACACAACATGCATAAAACCTGGTGAAACACGTTATTTTTCGGTTTAGAATTTCCCTGAAGTTGCAGCTAACGGGCTAAAAACTGGGGAAATGAATGCGTCCACACCGCGAGCCGAAGCACCCGCAGCGAGAGATGTTCCAGGTTGACCTGGAGCAGTTAGTCGACATGCACCACCCGCTGATAGTTCTTGGCCAGTGCATCGACTGGAGTTCATTCGAAGCCACTCTTGGCGTGACCTATCATCCCAGCCAGGGAGCGCCGGGGATCTCGACGCGCCTGATGGTGGCGCTTCATTACTTGAAATATCAGCATGACCTGAGCGACGAGGACGTGGTTGCGGTGTGGGTTGAAAATCCTTATTGGCAACAGTTCAGCGGTGAGCGGTACTTCCAGCATCGCTTGCCGATTGATCCATCGAGCATGACGCGCTGGCGCAATCGGCTGGGCGAGGCCGGCGCCGAACAGATGCTGCGCGCCACGATCGAGGCCGGGGTACGCAGACGCGTGGTTCGTCCCACGGACTTGAAGCGTATCAACGTGGATACGACCGTGCAGACCAAGGCCATTCGTTTTCCGACCGATGCGCGGCTCTACAACCGCATGCGTGAGCGGCTGGTGAAGGTGGCGCGCGCCGAGGGTGTGACGATCAAGCAGAGTTACCGGCATGTAGGGCGGCGCTTGTTGATGCAGTCGAGCCGCTACGCCCACGCGCGACAGATGCAACGCGCACGGGCGTGCACGCGCAAGCTGCGCACGCAGCTGGGGCGGGTGCTGCGCGAGATCGAGCGGCAGAAGAAGACGCCGTCGAATGAGTTAGCGAAGTTACTGGAGACGGCGCGCCGCATCCATGCCCAGCAAAGACACGACAAGAACAAGATCTACAGCGTGCATGAGCCTGCGGTGGAATGCATCGCGAAAGGCAAAGCGGGCAAGCCGTATGAGTTCGGCAACAAGGTCAGCGTGGCGGTCAGCAGTCGTGGCGGATGGTTCGTTGGAGCCAGGAGCTTTACGGGGAGCCCCTATGACGGCCACACCCTGGCGGCACAGATGAAGCAGGTGGAAAGGATGATCGGCGACTCGGTCGGCGAGGTGCATGTGGATATGGCTTACCGCGGCCATGATTATGAGGGCGCTGCGACGGTGCATATCGACAAGCGACAACGGGGCCGGACCCCGCGAGCTCTATGGCGATGGATGAAACGCCGCTCCGCGGTCGAACCCAGCATCGGACATATGAAGAATGAACACCGCTTAGAGCGCAATCGGCTGAAGGGCGTTGGCGGCGATGCCATCAATGCCATCCTCGCCGCCGCCGGCATGAACTTCCAGAAGCTCCTCGGAGCTTTTTGGCGCATTTTTCTCTGCTGCATGATTCGCCTATGCAGACCCATCCTCAGCCTGCGAGGCCTTCGGGGCCACCATGTGCAATTCCAGAATGGATGAAAACGACTTTTTCAGGATCGACTAA
>Ga0181538_10002917_pt1 | contig 17168 bp, 14 predicted proteins | sample PEATcosm2014_Bin_40_FD_119773 | JGI IMG/M metagenome (GOLD analysis project Ga0181538, IMG submission 119773) | Peatland microbial communities from MTU Mesocosm Facility, Houghton, MI, USA - PEATcosm2014_Bin23_30_metaG | ecosystem: Environmental > Terrestrial > Soil > Wetlands > Peat | place...
CAAAAGCTCCGTCGCGGACCTCGCAAACACCGGGGGCAGGTTGATGGCTGAGGAGCGAGGAGAGTATGGCAGGGCGTCACACCATGGGGAAAGCCACTGACATCGTGCACGGAACGATCGAATTGCTGATTCTGAAGACCATAGGGATGGAACCCATTCAAGGCTGGGGCGCTGCCAAGCGCATCCACGAACTCTCCCATCAAGTGATACGAGTGAGGGAGGGCTCGTTGCACCCCGCGCTGGTTCGACTCCATGCACAGGGACTGATCCGGCCTCACTTGGTCCAATCCGGAAACCGGACGAAGAGGCTTTATTCGTTAACGAACGCTGGCCGCGCGCAACTGCGGAAGGAACTCGCCCGTTGGGACCGCCTCTCGGACGCCGTGGATGCGATCGTGCACCCGGAGGGAGTGAAGGTCGACAAGGTATGAGGGGCAAAGCCATCGACATCGTGCAAGGCACGCTCAACATGCTGATCTTTCAGACCCTGGCGGAGAAGCCATTGCATGGCTGGGGTATCCGCGAGCGCATCCACGAACTTTCGAAGAACGCGTTGCAAGTGCGGGTGGGCTCCCTGTACCCGGCTCTGAGCCGGCTCCAGAAGAGGGGCCTCATCACGTTTCGTCGGGTGCGCACCAAGAAGGGCCTAATGGGCAAGCGCTACAACTTGACGCGCGCCGGGCGTGCCCAACTCAGGCAAGAGATCGCCCATTGGGACCGCCTCTCGGCCGCCGTGGATCGGGTCGCGCACTACGCGAAAGGATACGCGAACGAACAAATCACGAGTCAACCCGCGCCCCGCCCTACATCCGTTCCGGCACCTCAATCCCCATCAAACCCAAGGCTGATGTGAGGGTTTGATTCAAAAGCTGGACCAGGTACAAGAGAAAATGCTGCCGGTCGGCGTCGGGTTCGCTGAGAATGTGGAACCGGTGATAGAAATTGTTGAAAGCTTGCGCGAGACGGAATGCGTATTTGGCAACTGCGGCGGGTTCCTGACTGGCGATGGCTTGCTCGACCGTCATCTCGAGTTGCGCATTGAGCAGGGTCAATTCCCAAAAGGCAAGTCCATCCTGGCCGGCGAAAAATCTCTCGAGCACCTTGACTCCGACTGCTTGGTCGAGGTTTTGGGGTCGGAAGTCCGGGTGTGTTTCCCGGAACTTGGTGAAGATGTTCCTGGCGCGCACAACGCTGTATTGCAGGTAGGGCCCAGTTTCGCCTTCGAAAGCGAGAGCTTCCTTGAAATCGAAAGCGATGATAATGCGCCGCGAGAACTTGAGCAGGAAATAGCGCAAGGCGGCCACGGCGATCATACGTGCATAGGCTAGCTGCTCCTCAGGGTTCTGGGTCATCTGGCGAGAGCGGACTTCCTCGAGCGCCTTGGCGATCAGAGTGTCGATGAGATCGTCTGCCTTCACTCCCAAGCCTTTGCGGCCTGAGACCTCCACGTAGGGCCGTTGCCGGTCCTCCGCGCTCAACTCCACTCCCAATTCCTCGGCGCAGCGCGGGGAGAGTCCCACGACTTCGTAAGCAAAGTGGTGCAAGTTATTGGCCTGCTCGTGAAAGCCCAGAGCGTGAAGCGCGGCTTTCACAAGGTTTTGGAGATAGGACTGGCGAGTATCAATCACCGCGTAGGCGCTCGATGCGTGGCCGTGGGAGGGGACGTCAAGTTCGCCCTGCAAGGCCGTTCGCCAGACCGGGTGGCCGTCCGGGTAGCGATGAAAGAGGGTGTAACCGAAGTCTTTTCCCAACAGGGCAAACTTCCACAGGTGATAAGCGATGTCTTTGCCTACGTAGGTGACCGTGCCGTTGGAACGCACGATGATTTTGACGTCTTCCTCGACTGCCTCGCCCTCGGACTCGTCAGCCGCGGATTCCGCCAGGCTCATGACCCAGCAGCCGGCGTTCTTGCCCGTCTCCTCGAAGCGAATGGCCCCGTTCTTCTTCAAAAGCTCGAAGGCGGATTTCCAAAAGTCGAGACGCAGAATCTCGCTTTCCTGGACGAGGAGATCGTATTGCACGTTGATGCGCAGCATGGTCTCCAGGTGTTGGCGCACGATGGCGGTGGAGACAAGGTCGGCCATGCGGGCCGGCTCCCCGTGGCCTTCTTCGATCTCCTTCAGGGCTTGTGATCGAAGGTTGAGAGCCTCGGGATTCGTCTGGTAATAGTGAAAGACCTTTGCGTAGAGATCCCAACAGAAATAGTCGAACCGCTGCTCGGGATTCCGGATCAATCGCTCCACTTCCGCGAGCCCTTTCTTTTCGAGGTGTATGAACCCCACCACCACATCCGCGACTTGCACGCCCGTGTTGTCGATGTAGTTCTGCACTTCCACCTGGTTGCCACGAAAATAGAGCAGGCGAAGGAAAGTGTCGCCGAGAATCGAGTTTCGCAAATGCCCGATGTGGGCCGCCTTGTTCGGGTTGATGCTAGTGTGCTCCACCAGAACCTTACCCTGGAGGGACGACCGGGGAGGCGGGCCGGAGGCGCGCTGGGCGAATAATGCGGCAGCGGCTTGGGCGCGGTTGAAATGAAAGTTCAGAAAACCGGCGCCGGCAGCACTGACTCGCTCGACCCCTTCCACAGGCAGAAAGCGTTCCGCGAGGGCCTGGGCGATTTTTCTCGGCGGTTGCCGCAACTTCTTCGCCAGTTCGAAGCTGGCGGCCAGAGAGAGATCGCCCATCTCGAGCGAGGGCGGGGAATCCAGTGCGGGGGATTCCAATTCCAAACCATAGACCTCGCGAACCAGTGCCACCAACCTCTGCTGAATCCTTCGCTGGATTTCCAGATACAAGTGCGGCCTCCCTCGAAAGCTGCAAGTGCTGCTTCCTGCCCGTGCGGTTCTAATCCGATTGCAGCGCCGACCTTCAGGGCGGCGCTTCCTGGCCTGATTTGATTGTAGCGCCGACACAGCGCTTGTGGGCTGGCAAGTCCCGGCCAGAGGGCAGCGCGGCAAGTGAAATCAGGACAGCACACTTAAGCCTGAATCGCGATTATAGCAGACTCCCGAGGAGTGAGGGCCGGCGCGGGCATGGTCATACACTTAGTGCCGCCTATAATCGGGCATTTCCGATTCGGATAATATGTTATGATTTAACGACTGGGACGCTTCCGCCGTTTGGCGTGGTGGTCGAGCCCGAGCTCTTCTCTCTTTCGGCTCAGAGTGTTGCGATGAATTCCCAGGGCCTCGGCGGTCTTTGACATGTTCCCGTTGTATTTTTCAAGCAAGCGTTGGATAAAACGCTTCTCGAATTCGCTGATGGCCTCGGGGAACTGAATTCCGTTATCAATCATGCGGTTGATGAGGGCTTCTAGCTGGTCTTTCACGACAGCGCTCCCGTGCGAAAGTATTTGCTCCGCCTGCCTAATTCTTAATTGCTTTCTTGTCGTTCTGGCTCAGTGCTTCCTTGAACCTCTCAAATCCCAGGTGAAATTGGGCTTTGAGATTGGTGGGCATGGCCAGGGAAATAATATGTGCTCCCGTGGTGACGTAAGGAGCCAGGGACGATTGCTGCACTGCCGCCGGCTTGATGGCGAAAGCCACGAGGGCCAGGAGGAGCACGCAATCGACAAGCATTCCACGAACCAAGCCGAAAACCCCGCCTAAGAAACGGTCGAACCATTCAACGCCGGCCGTCTTAATCAACTTTCGGGCCAACAGCGATACAAACGCGCCCAGGATCAGGACTGCCACGAACAGGGTCAGGAAACCCAGCCCCAGGGCGACATCGTGCGACTTGGTCAGATCTTCAAACCAGAGGGCCGCCCTCGGGTATGCCAGCGCGGCCACCACGAGCGCGGCCACTAGGGACGCCAGGGAGACCAACTCCCGGACGAAACCTTTCAGGATCGCAAAAAAGACCGAGCCCGCAACAATGGCGGCAAATGTCCAGTCGAGCCAGTTCCAAGCACCCATGAGCGTCAGCGCAATCCCGCGGCCGCGGGATGGTTTCAGTTAGGAGTCCCTTCCAGTTAGCAGACTGTACGCCTGCCGGTACTTCTCACTCGTCTTTTCCACCACCTCAGGCGGAAGGGAAGGTGGGGGAGGCTGTTTATTCCAGTGCAGCGATTCGAGGTAATCGCGAACGAACTGCTTGTCGAACGAAGGTTGTGGCCGGCCGGGCTGATAACCTTGCCGGGGCCAGAAACGAGACGAGTCCGGGGTAAGGACCTCGTCGATGAGGATGATCTCATTCCCGCTCCGGCCCCACTCAAACTTGGTATCGGCGATGATGATGCCGCGTTCCGCCGCGTAGTCTCGCGCCTGGGAATAAAGCTCGAGGCTCAGGTCGCGGAGCTTTTGGGCGGTTTCGCGCCCTACAGTGGAAGCGGCTTCGTCCCACGTAATGTTTTCATCGTGGCCGGTAGTGGCTTTGGTGGCCGGCGTAAAGATCGGCTGATCGAACTTAGAACCTTCACTCAGACCCGCGGGCAATTGGATTCCGCAAACTCTTCCCGTAGCCCGATATTCCTTGAGTCCTGAGCCTGCCAGGTATCCTCGCACCACGCATTCGATGGGGAAAGCTTCGGCCTTACGCACCAGCATCGAGCGGCCTTCCAATTGATCGGCGAACGGTTGGAACTCCGCCGGGTAGTCGCCCAGCCTCAAACTTAGAAAGTGATTGGGAAAAGTCTTCCCGAACATCTCGAACCAGAAGCACGAAAGCTGCGTCAGAACCCAGCCCTTGCCCGGAATACCCTCGCCCATGACGACGTCAAACGCTGAAAGGCGGTCCGTGGCGACGACCAGGAGCCGGTCTGTCCCGGCCTCGTAGACATCTCGGACTTTGCCTCGAGAGAAAAACTCCGCTCCGGGCAATCTGGTCTTAGTGAGAACAGATTGATGAGTTATTTTCATGTCGGTGGCTCAGAGCATTCGTCATTCTAAAACATTGGCAGAAGTTGTCAACGAAAAAAAGGAACGCAATGAAAAGAAAGCAATTTCAAAAGCTACCACTGGATGTGGGGTGACAGTTTCATGAAAGCACAAGCGGAAGAAGGTAGGCCTTTTCATAGGGTGAACAGTCAGAACAGCAATTTCAGTGAGAACTGAATCTGTCGGGAAGTTCCAGCGGTATGGTTGACCAGTCCGAAGCCCGAGCCCCGCAGGACATTCACCGGCAGTCCGAAGTTGACCAGGTTAAAAGCGTTGAAGAATTCTCCGCGAAACTCCAGGGTCGGCGGCTCGGAACCCGCGCGGCTGCTGAGGGTCGTATCCTTGATCAAGGCGAGATCGAGATCGTGCATGCCAGGACCGCGGAACGTATTGCGGCCCAACGTTCCGAAGCGTCCCGAATTGGGCCCGGTCCCCCCGGCAATATTAATCGGGACAGAGAAGAACGAGGCGTTGTCAGCGCCCCGGCCGAAATAATCTTCGCGAATCGTCCGGCTGGTGGAAAAACCGGGACAGCAATTTGATCCGGCCGGTCTCCGCCCCCCGCGCCCGCGCCGGTCTGTTGAATTCCGGAATAAACCGTGAATGGCGAACCACTCGTGAGGGTCGTGATGTTCAGCAACTGCCAGCCGGTCAAATCATCGCCCCGAATTCGTTGCTCGAACCCCCTGGATCGAGCGTAGAATCTACCTGCTCGTCGTGATAGTGCCGGAGGCCACATGGAAGCGTCTTCTGAGTCGGTACCTGACAATTCAAAGGTAGCAGCGGTTCTCGTTTTCCTGATGCATCAGTTTATCGCTACGGGGATGATGATTCTTACGGCAACTGCGGCTATTAGCATTATTGCGGATTTGCCCAAGATTATCGGCATCGGAATTCACCAATCGTCCATTAGGATCGTGACTCGCCCGCCGTACTTTCCCGCGCAAACCCTCTGGGCATTCTTCCTCGGATAGTCACTTGCGGTAATCTTCACCGTCTCGACGTACCTCTTCACGGTGGCCATAGGTCTGGTCGGGAGGCGGTTCTGTGTGACGCGCTGGTTCTTGAGAGCGCCCCCTGCATCGACATTGCCTGATCCAAGCGGACAGACTGCTTCAGGAGCGTAAACGCGCGATTGGTCATTGCGACACTCAAATGAGACGGCCGGTGAAATACCTGGGAGCGCGGGCATCCTGCCCGCAATTCGAGCCGCAATGCCACGCACGCTGCGGGCAGGATGCCCGCGCTCCGGCCTTTTCGGTTTCCACCAGTCAAACTAGGAGAGGCGTGGTACACTCCTAGACAAACTAGGAGCCGAAGACGATGGGCAAAACCGCAGAATTACTCCCCGGAACACTGGACTTGCTGATCCTCAAAGCCGTGTCGTTAAGACCGCTGCACGGATATGGCGTATTGCTGCGCATTCAGCAGATTTCGCGCGACGCTCTGAAGATTCCGCAAGGGTCCTTATATCCGGCGCTCTACCGGCTGGAGCATCAGGGGCTGATCGCGGCGGCATGGGGTCAGAGCGACAACAACCGCCGGGCGAAGTACTACACGTTAACCGCCGCGGGGCGGGCGCGCCTGCGTGAGGAGACGGCGGGTTGGAACCGCCTGGCGTCCGCGATTGCCGCCGCCTTGAATACGAAACCGGAGGAGGTGTGAGATGCTGGCCCGCTTGCGGTCGTTCTATCACGCGCTCAGGTCACGACGAGATTTCGAAGCCGGAATGACGGAAGAGCTGCGCTTTCACATGCAGCAATACGCGGAGGAACTTGTTCGCTCCGGAGTAGCCCCGGAAGAAGCGCGGCGGCGGGCGCGGATCGAATTCGGCGGCATCGAAGCGGTAAAGGAAGAGTGCCGCGGAGCGCGCGGCCTCCTCTTGCCGGCTGAGCTGGGCAGGCAGTTTCGCTATACGGCCCGCTTGCTGAGGAAGACGCCGGCATTTGCAGCGACGGCCCTTCTGACCGTCGCGCTTTGTCTGGGGGCCAACCTGACGATCCTGGCCGTGATCGACTCGATCCTCCTCCGTCCTCTGCCATTTCCTGAGGCCCAACGGCTGGTTACTCTATTCAATACCTACCCGCGAGCGCGAGTCGAGCGCGATGGTTCGACGCTCACCAATTACTACGAACGCCGCGGACGTATTCCTGCTTTCAGCTCACTTTCGATTTACGCCTACGACACGGCCATGGTGGGAGAGCCGGGCTCCGTCACGCGGGAGCAGATCACGCGAGTCTCCCCCGATTATTTCACCACTCTGGGAATCGGCCCTGTCATGGGGCGTGCGTTCACGGAACAGGAGACCACGTTTCAAACCGATAACGTCGTCATTCTGAGTGACGATTACTGGCGCCGGGCGTTCAACGCCGATCCGCATGTGATTGGACGATCTGTGCGGGTTGACGACACGCCGAAAATCGTGGTCGGCGTCCTGCCTCCGGGTTTTCGGTTCCTCTCCTCCGAGGCACGGTTGTATTTGCCGTTGGCATCGCGTCCTGAGGATCGCGGGCCATCGCGACGGCATGCCGGCGGAAATTTCATCCAGATGATCGCGCGGCTCCGGGCGGGCTCGACTCTTGCCCAGGCCCAGCAGCAGATCGACGCGCAGAATGCCAGCCTGGAACTGGATGACCCGCAGGCCAAAATGGTGGCGGATGCCGGGTTCCGCTCGCTTGTGGTGCCGTTGCACGCCGACCACGTCGCCGCGATTCGGCCTACCTTGCTGTTGCTGCAAGCCGGCGTGCTCACGCTGTTGCTGATTGGCACGGTCAATCTTGCTAACCTGCTTCTGATTCGGGCCAACCATCGAGCCCGGGAACATGCGATTCGGCAGGCGCTCGGGGCCAGCCGCGCACATCTCACCGGCGAAGTACTGGTCGAGACCACGCTGCTCACGCTTGCCGGCGGATTGCTGGGATTGGCTGTGGCAGCGGCGGGAATCCGCCTGGTGGCGGCGCTGGGGGCGGATCGTTTGCCTTTGGGGGCGCACATTGTATTCGATGCTCGCCTGGCGGTGGCCGCGGTGTTGGCCGCCCTCGCCATGGGCGTCGCGCTCGCCGTGCCTGTAGTGTGGTTCCATCTGCGCGTCTCCGGCAACGCCCTCCGGTCGGATTCCCGCACCGCTACCACGGGCCGCGCAGCTCAGACTCTAAGGCAGAGTTTCGTTGTGGCACAGTTTGCTTTGGCATTCGTTCTGTTGGCCGGCGCGGGGTTGCTGGGGCTCAGCCTGGAGCGGGCGATGGCGGTTTACCCAGGATTCCAGCCTGATCACGTGCTGACCGGCCGGATTTCGATGGTGGGCAAGAAGTACGCTTCGCCGTGGGACGGCCTGGCATTTACGGAGAGCTTAATGGCGGCACTCGGCCGTCAACCGGGAGTTATGTCTGTGGGGATCGCCAATAACGTGCCGTTCAGCGGCGGCAACGGCAAAAGCTCCGCTACGGTAAAAGGGTATGTCCTCCCGCCCGGTGAAGCCCCTCGCGGGATCTACTCATACGGCGTGGGTGGAGACTATTTTCGCGCCATGGGCTTTCGGCGGCTCGCCGGACGGTTCCTCACCGCAGCCGATTCGCGGCGCCATGAACGGGTTTGCGTGGTCGACGAAGATTTTGCCCGCCGTTATTGGCCTCACACGAGCCCTCTGGGCCGGCAATTGTTCGAGGGCTCTCAGCCCGGTCCCGACAGCGAGGCCTTCACGGTGGTCGGTGTGGTCGACAGCGTCAAACAAGCCGGCCTCACCGAAGAGGCGGGGCAAGGCGCGGTCTACTACCCCTATATTTATCGGGCCGAAAGCAACATCTTCCTGGTCGCTCGCGCCAGTGTTCCGACGGAATCGCTGCGATTCACGCTGCAACGGGTTGTTCGGGAAATCGACTCCGGGCTTGCCGTTAACGATATTCAGACCATGAATGAGCGCATCACGGACAGTCTTGTGGCGCGCCGCTCGCCAGCACTGCTGGCCGGAATGTTCGCTGCCATCGCGCTGCTACTGACCGGGATTGGTACTTACGGGGTGCTGAGCTATGCGGTGGCACAGAGGAACCGTGAGATCGGCGTGCGCATGGCTTTAGGAGCGCAGCCGAGCCAGATTCGCGCCCAATTTCTGGTTCTTGGCCTGAGGTTGGTCATTGCCGGATTGGCGCTGGGAAGCGCCGGGGCCTGGCTGATGGGAAGAGTGATGCAGGCAGTTCTGTTTCACGTGACTGGTTTGAGCCCTTTGGTGCTCGGTTGCGCCGCCGGCATCATGGCGCTGATCGCCCTTGCCGCATGTCTCGTGCCCGCCCGGCGCGCCGCCCTCGTCTCTCCGATGCGGGTTCTCACGGAGCAGTAGGAATAACACGGGTCATTGGCCCGGCGGAGTGGGTTGCTTACTGCTTCGAAAGTCCGGACGATGGCGCAAGGCGCTCTGACGGGAGCTACTCGGCATACTCGTACACAGGCGTCTCGATGGTCATAGTTGGGTTCTGGGAGTGGAGTATTACTCTCTGCAACTTCTCGACGATGGCAGGGGAGAAAAACTGCTCACCCGTTTCTTCGTTTACACGGGCCGGAACGTTGTGCACGATGTAGAACTTCCCGTCGTGCTCCAGCGTGTAGGTGACGCGACGCTCAACCAATTGCTCTTCTCTCAGGCTCATGACGCTCTCCGGATCCTGACATCTCTACCATCATCATTTTAAGCCAGCAGCGCGATTCGTGCTTGACTTACTGCTTCCGGGGGCCAGGATCGAGCCTTCCGGGACATCGGGGTTGGGCTACGGGGGTGCCGCACAACGAAACTCTGTGCCAACGGGGGAACGGGAGCAGCCTTGAAACCAATCCCTTGTTTGTGTTAATACCACCTGGTCATCGTGCTGGTTCTTGACTGCACAGATTGTGCGGCGAGCATACTGGGATGCTCTCTTGCCTCTATGGCGGCAATACCGAGCCTGGAAGGAGGCGAGAACAGCCTCGGGATGATTTGAGCCCGTTCTGAGCCAGCGACCTCTGTAGCGTGCAACTTTCACCCCCCAGTTCGCCTGGCAGTCGCGCGAGCAAGATCGCTCGCGTCGGCATCTTTGCCGTAACGATGTTTGTGAGCGCGGCGCTGCTCTTCCTGATGGAGCCCATGTTCGCCAAGATGGTACTGCCGCTCCTGGGAGGAACGGCGGCCGTCTGGAACACGAGCCTGATGTTTTTCCAGACGGTGCTGCTGTGCGGATACTCTTATGCGCATTTTTCGACAAAGCTTCTGAGCAGGCGTGGACAGGCGAGGCTGCACCTGGTCGTGCTCATTGCCGCGCTGTTGACCTTGCCATTCCGCGTTCCCGCAGGGTGGGCGCCGCCGGCGCGGCACAATCCGGTGGTTTGGCTGCTCCTCGTGCTGGCGGTGGCGGTGGGTGCGCCTTTTTTCGCCCTCTCCGCCAGCACACCCCTGCTTCAGAGGTGGTTCTCGCATTCCGCGCACCCCTCGGCGAGCGACCCTTATTTTCTTTACGCGGCCAGCAACGCCGGGAGCCTGCTTGGTCTATTGGCTTACCCGCTGCTGCTCGAGCCTGCTTTGGGCCTGAGCGCGCAAACTCGGCTGTGGGCATCGTGGTACCGATTGCTTGTGCTGCTCGTCGTGGTCTGTGCCGCGCTTGTGTGGCGCGTGTCTGACACGGCAGATTCTTTTGTAGGCGAGCCTCCCCTCAACGACGCGGGTCAGGATAGCGCCGGCGAATACCGTGACGATTTAGACTTGCGCCGCCGGGCGCGATGGGTCGTCCTGGCCTTTGTGCCCTCGAGCCTGATGTTGGGTGTAACCAGCGAACTTACCACGGATGTCCCTCCGATCCCCTTGATCTGGGTTCTTCCTCTCTCCCTCTATCTTCTGAGTTTCATTCTCGTCTTTGCACCCAGGCCCCTGCTCGCCCACCGCTGGCTCGTCCGCCGGCTGCCGTTTCTAATTCTTGCAGCTTCAATACCCGTTCTTACCAAGACGTATCTGTCCTTAATCGCGGTGATGCCGATCGACCTCGTCACGCTCTTTGTCGCCGCCATGGTTTGCCACGGTGAGTTATGGCGGAAGCGGCCGTCAGCGCGGCGCCTGACCGAATTCTATCTTTGGGTATCGGTGGGAGGCGTGCTCGGCGGAGTTTTCAATGCGATCATTGCGCCGCTGGTTTTCCACTCCCTGGTGGAATTTCCCATAGCGCTGGTGCTGGTGGCGGCGTTGCGCCCACCCATCGACATCGTCGAAGATTCGCCGCGCGCCCGTAAATTGGATTACTTGCTTCCTGTGGCGCTGGGCGTTGGCGTTGCGATGCTGATCCTCGCGCTCGAAGCTGAGGGTCTGAAGGCGGGCCTCACCATGAATGTTATGATTTTCGGCATCTCCGCGGTCTGGTGCCTCAGCTTCGGCAGGCGGCCCCGGCGCTTCGCCTTGGGACTGGCGGCGCTGATGCTGGCGAGCGGAGTTTACACCGGCCACTTCGGTCATGTCCTGAGCACAGAGCGCAGCTTCTTCGGAGTTTATCGGATTGCCAACGAGGACGCGAACGGGCTTCGCGTACTTTTCCACGGCGGCACGGTGCACGGAATCCAAAGCCTGGACCCGGCACGCGCCTGCGAGCCTCTCGCTTATTACACACGCAGCGGGCCGATGGGGCAGGTATTTGCCGCCTACGCAGGGAATGCACTGGAAAACCAAGTGGCGATCGTTGGGTTGGGAGCGGGTGCGTTGGCTGCCTACCAATCCCCGGGTGGACAGTTCACTTTCTACGAGATCGACCCTCTGGTGGAGCGAATTGCACGCGACCGGCGATACTTCACCTACCTGTCGAACTGCGCCCCACAGGCACGCGTGGTGTTGGGAGATGCGCGCTTGTCGCTGGAAGACGCCCCCGATCACACCTGCGGCATCATCGTGCTCGACGCCTTCAGCGGCGATTCCATCCCGATGCATCTCCTCACGCGTGAGGCCCTGCGAATTTACCTCCGCAAACTCGCCCCCGGCGGCTTGCTGGCGTTTCACATCAGCAACCGCTACCTCGACCTTCATCAGGTACTTGGCAACCTGGCACACGACGCTGGAGTGGTGTGTCTGCTGAGTGTCGATACGGCGACTGGCGAGGATGATCTGAAGGCGGGAAGGTACGCGTCAGTCTGGATGGTGATGGCTCGCAAAAGCGAGGATCTTCAGGTGTTGTCGCAGGACGCGCGCTGGATGCCAGTTTCTCCCGTTCTGGGCGCAAGAGTGTGGAGCGATGACTTCTCGAATGTCCTGAGCATCATCAAGTTGCACTGACCACAGGCTGTCATTCTGTAGCCGGCTTACGCCACGGCCACCGGCTCAGCCCGCAGCGCATCGAAACGCACTGAAACTAACTTCGACACGCCGGGTTCCTGCATGGTGACGCCATACATGACGCGGGCGGCTTCCATGGTGCGCTTGCTGTGGGTAATAAGGATGAACTGGGTGTGGAGGCTCATCTTTTCGACCATGCGGCTGAAGCGTTCGATGTTCGACTCGTCGAGTGGAGCGTCCACTTCATCCAGAATGCAGAAGGGGCTTGGGGTGTAGCGGAAGATAGCAATCAGCAGCGCCAGGGCGGCCAGCGCCTTTTCGCCTCCCGAGAGCAGCAGCACGTTCTGAAGGCGTTTGCCGGGGGGTTGAGCGGCGATGTCAATGCCGCTGTCTGCATCGGACTCATCGCTCAGCCGCATCTCGCCGATTCCACCCCCGAAGAGACTGCGGAAAGTTTCGGCAAAATAGCCGTTGATGGCCTTGAAGGCTTCCAGGAATTGCTGGCGCGAGACCTGGTCGATTTCGCGGATGGCCTCGGTGGTGTCCTCGATCGAAGCCAGCAGATCCTGGCGCTGGGTGTCGAGGAAGGTGAGGCGCTCCTCGGCCTCCTGGAGTTCTTCGAGGGCCATCATGTTGACCGGTCCCAGGTTCTCGATGCGCGTCTTGAGCTGCCTCGCCTCTTCCTCCGCAGCCTGCAGAACTTCGCCCGCCAGTATGGAGTTCGGGGGCAACTCGGCCATCACTGCAGACGGTTCAGCGTGCAACTCTTCGCGGCATTGCTGCTGCTGGTGAGTGCGGTCGGAATCCGCGCGGGCAAAGGCAACTTCCGCCTCCGAGCGCCGGGCGCGATGGGCTTCAAGCTCGGCTCGTGCCGCGTCCACCTGCGGACTGAGCGACGCCCGTTGCGCTTCTTCCGCCGCAGATTTTACCTCGCACTGGCGGAGCTCGCTCCGCGCCGTTTCCAATCCGGCTTCCAGCTCACTTAAGCGAACCCGGTTGGCTTCGCCTTCGCTCGCCAGCAGTTCCTGTTGTTCGCGCCAGCTCTCAGATTGTTGCCGGAGGCGCGCCATGCGGGCGCGGACTTCCTCGCACATGCCCAGCAGGCGCTCGACTTCGCCGCCGGCGGCGCGGGTTCGTTCCTCGAGAGCGCTACTCAAGCCGCTTGCCTCGGCGAGCTTCTGCCCAAGTTGTTCCATCTCGGAGCGGAGCTCGCGAAGCGCGGCCGTTGATTGTGCGACGGTTTCTTCGCGCGCAGTCTTTTCCTGCCCTGCCGCTTCCAGTTCCGAGCGCAGGCCGGCTTTACGTTCTTCGGCTGCGGCGAGGTCGTGTGCGAGCTGTGCGGCTTCAGACTGAAGGACTTTGAGTTGCGCGGCCGCTCTCTCGCACGCATCGCGGGTCTGGCGCAACTTCTCATCAGCTACCACAGCTTTCTTTTCCGCTTCCTGCTTGGCCGCAGTCAAATTCGCGTGGTCCTTGGTGAGTCGCGCGGCGCGGCCCGCAGCATGGGCCAGGTCCGCCTCGCATGCCTGGATTTTGCCCTCCAGTTCGGCCGTGCGTCGCTCGAGTGCCCGGAAGTCCCGCCGCAAGGCCAATGGTCCGGCGCTGGAACCCTTGCCGCCGGACACCAAGCGATGCTGATAGTGCTCACCCGAGCGAGTCAGGAAGTGGTATTCAGGGTAAGACCCTGCCAGACGCTGGGCAGTAACGGAGTCCTCAACCAGATAGGCGTGGGCGAGCGCCGGCAGCGGCAGGTCGCCATTGAGCCCAAGAGACTTCTGAAAAGTCATCAATTCCCGCACTGGCGCCACGACGCCCGTCTCCGCCAGGAACTCCGTGTGAGTTTCCCCGTTTGCATGGTCCAGAGAGGGCATCTGCGTGACGAAGAAGGTGGAGCGCCCTCTTCCTTCCGAGCGCAGCAAGGCGATGCCGGAGCGGGCCTGTTCGTGTTGTTCCACAACCACGCACTCGAGTTCCTGCTTGAGGAAATCTTCCACCACTTCCTCGTAGCCGGCCGCAACCTCGACAAAGTCCGCGAGCACGCCAAGCGGGCGGAAGCGATGCCCGTTCATGGGGATTTCGTCCGACAGCAACCGCCGGACGCTTTCCGTACTGTACGCGTGACGCGCCAAGGACTCTTCCAGCGCCTGCTTACGCGCGGCGGCAGCGGAGTGCTCCCGGCGCAGCGTTTCTAGACCGGACCGCAACGAGGTTTCCTCGGTCCGAGCCCCCTCGAGGTCCGCCGCAGTTTGACCGAGCGTCCGCGCCAGATCGGCCAGCGACGTCGTGCCTTGCCGTTGAGCGGCGATGGAAGCCTCCAGTTCAGCCGCCCAGCGCTGGTCTTCCTCCTCCGCGCGCTGCCTCTCAGACTCGGTGCGCGCCGCTTGCCGCGAGAGCGCCAGGCTTGCCTCTTCGGCCTGCACGAGCTGGTTGCGCAGTTCCGCCGCATGGCTCACCGCAGCCAACAAGGCCTGGCGGCATGATTCGACTTCCTCCTCCGCTGCCATCACCTGGAGTGTGAGCGATTCCTGCCGCGAGACCAGTTGGGCCAGCGCTTCTTGAGCCGCAGTCCAATCCTGTTGGACCCGCTCGAACTGAAGGTTTCTCTCTTTGGTCTGCTCTTCCAGTGAACTCAGTTGGGCTTCAAATCCGGCCTGTTCCCGCGCTGCGTCCGCGGCCCGCGCCTCGAGGCTTGCCGCCTGCTGGCGCGCTTGTTCGCAACGCGAAAGTAACCGCTCGCGCTCCAGGCCGCTTTGCGAAATATGCTCGCGCAGTTGCGTGAGGGCGCGCTCCCACTCTTCATGCTGGTGTGTAGCGGTCTTCTGCTCCTGCTCAAGGGCTTCGAGCCTCTGCGCCGTGAGCCGGCACGCATCCTGTGCCTGGGTCACTTCGCCGCGCAGCCGGGCGCATTCCGCCTCCAGGGCTGCCCAGCGCGAAGTCAGAACCACTTTCAGCCGGGCTCGCAGCTCTTCGTGCAGTTCCTTGTAGCGGCGCGCCTTGGACGCCTGGCGCTTCAGCGAGTTCACCTGCTTCGTGACTTCTTCCAGAATGTCGGCGATGCGCGAGAGGTTCTGCCGCGACGACTCGAGCTTGGCTTCCGCCAGCCGTTTGCGCGTCTTGAACTTAGAAATCCCCGCTGCCTCTTCCAGGATCAAACGCCGGTCTGACGGCCGGGAGCTCAGAACCTGCCCGATTCGGCCTTGCTCGATGATGGCGTAGGATTCCGGGCCCAGCCCCGTGCCCATAAACAAGTCTTGGATGTCGCGCAGACGGCAGACCTGGCCGTTAATCAAGTACTCGCTCTCGCCAGAGCGAAACAACCGGCGCGTTACCGCAATCTCGCCGGCGCGATGGCGAAGCTTGGACGCCGGCTTCTCTCCGTTGCCGTTGCCATTGCCTCCAGCTATAACTTCGCCGTTGTCGCTTGAGATCACTACAGGTTCCTGGGCTTCCGCCTGCAGCGGTTCTTCCTCTGGGAAGCCGGCCTCGTTGTACTCCGGGTCGATGAGCGTCATGCTCACTTCCGCCATGCTCGTGGGAGGCCTGGTTCCAGTGCCGTTAAAGATCACGTCGGCCATCCGCTCGCCGCGCAGGCTTCGCGCGCTCTGTTCCCCCAGGACCCAGGAGACGGCATCCGAAAGATTAGACTTGCCGCAGCCGTTCGGCCCCACAATCGCGGCCACACCATCCGAGAATTCCAGCCTCGACCGCTCTCCGAACGACTTGAAGCCCAACAACTCGAGTTTCTTCAGTTTATACAAGCTACACCCCTTCCCTCTGGTCCTTCCGAGGAGGTGCAAACCCAAGCGCGTGTTGAAACGGATGCCAGAAGCATTAAGCCGTACCCTGTGGTGGGCCCGTTATCTAGCCGACACTGACACAGCAACATAGTCCGCCACCCAGTGTGGCAAAGGCGTTCCCGTGCACAGCACGCTCGATCCGGCCCCAGCCAACCTTCTGGCGCGGGCTGCCAAGGCGGAAGCGAGCAATCCCCTGTAACTCCAGAATATAGGTAACATGAAAAACGAGGGAAGTAAAGCGAAAACCACAAAAGGTGGGATTTTTCTAAATCCGAGGCACTATATGTAGGGGCCTGGGGTTGATCGTTCGGGCGCGACTAAATGACCGGTTAGTAAACTGCCTGTATTCGCTACGATCATCGCCAGTCCTGGCGCACGGCGGCAGCCCGCTCTCGAAGCTTCTTGGCTTCTCTCAACTTCAGGGAGCCCTGAAGGGAGAGGGCCTTCCTACGCCGATGTTCCGATTCGGTCTGGGCGTCGAGGTACGCGTCCAATGCTTCCCGGAGGACGCCAGAAAAGCCTTTATCGCCCCTTCTGGCCGCCATCGCTAACAAACGACTCCGGTGCTCGGGCTTCAGCTCAACGGTTACTCTCATGAAGTCAATTCCAGCCTCTTAGCGGGCAATGTATCAAGGTGTCTCAACCGCGATTGGTGGGTTTGGACCCCAGGTTCCTGGCCACGATCTCCGCCACATCGACAATCTCGAGGTCGTCGCGCTGGGCGCGGTTGGCGGCGTCGCGAAGCATGGTGGGGCAGTAGGGGCAAGCCACGGCCAGCGTTGATGCCCCGGTTGCGGCGAGTTGGGCAAACCGTAATTCGTTCGCCCGATGTTTCGTCTGCTCGCGTTTGTCGTCAGTAATGAAAAGCCTCGCGCCGCCGGCGCCGCAGCACTGGGTGTTCTGGCCATGGTGTTCGGGCTCTGTCAACGCGACGCCGCAGGAATGCAGGATCTTGCGCGGTTCAGCCGTGATCCCGCGGCCGCGGGCAAGGTAGCAGGGGTCGTGGTAGGTCGCCAACAGAGCTGCCGGCGCGATGGGGAGGCGGGGAAGCAGTTTCGCGATGAGCTCGGTATGGTGCACGACCTTGATGCCCAGTTCCGCGTAAGATGAGATTTGCCGGTAGTCCTTATCTAACATGGTGGTGCAGTGGGGATCGCAGAGGACGACCTTCTTCACGTGGGCGTTCGCAAACGCCTCAACCACTTTCTCCGAAAGTTGCATGAA
>Ga0181538_10002918_pt1 | contig 17159 bp, 19 predicted proteins | sample PEATcosm2014_Bin_40_FD_119773 | JGI IMG/M metagenome (GOLD analysis project Ga0181538, IMG submission 119773) | Peatland microbial communities from MTU Mesocosm Facility, Houghton, MI, USA - PEATcosm2014_Bin23_30_metaG | ecosystem: Environmental > Terrestrial > Soil > Wetlands > Peat | place...
ATCAGACACACCGGAGCCGGTCACGAGGCTCGGGTCACGCGACGCACCGAACAGACGGCCGAGAGATCCTCCAAACCCGCTTTCTGTCTCTCGCTTCGCAGTCTGGATCAAATCGCACTCGGCTCCGTGGGCGTCCACCAGGACCTTCCCCGTGGCGTCTTCCAGATAGAACCGGGCGCCTTCGGCTTGAGTCGCGGCGTGAGCCCAATGCCCGCCATTCTTGTCCCTGACCCATCTTTCAACATCGACTTTGTAGAAGAAGCAGGGAGTTTTGGTGACGGGGCTCAGAACGGTCTCGTGCCCGGTGGCCTTGCCATGGATCTCGACCAGGCCCATAGCCACGCTACGAATCGGGATCTCAGGCGTATCCGCCAGCACACGATATTCCCGGAAGACGCGGAACCCCTTGACGAACCAGAAAAGGCCCGCGCCGAAACCCACCGCAGCCGCAACCGAAATATCCGAGCCATGAGAAGACATAGAGCACCGTGATTTTATGGCTCATCCTACTCAAGGGCTCGAAAAAAGTCCAGCCGGTTACTGACGCAGCCTTCGGGCGCTTCAGAGTAAACCATATTTCAATAGCAGTATGGCCACGCACACGATGGAAAGGCCCGCCCCCCCAAAGACATAAAGGGCAGCGCGGCGTCGAAGATGTCTCTCGACTTGTTTCTCATTGCGGCACGAGATCAGGAAGGTGGGTTCGCTTTGACCTTTTACTATCTTATTCCGGTCGTGCTGGTCTACCGGGGCCGGATTCTCGACGCATGTCCCGGTCACTTCATAGGTCTGGTCGGGAACTATGCAGAATTCCGTCAGGCGATATTGACCGGAGGCAGCAGGCATCATGGCGGCTAGCCCGCCCTGCTGAACGCGTTGTAACGATTCCATGCCGTGCATCAACTTCTGCCGTTCTTGCGGGTCGTGCAGATTGCCCACGACGCGTTGGATGTGCTCGACGAACTCCGCGCTACCCACGGGATACTTCATGGCCTCCATCGCCTCGCGCCGCGCCTGTTCGTGGAAGGGATCGCTCTGCGGTCCCATCTCCTCGAGTTTGCGCTGCATAAGGGGCTGCTGAAGCGATATGAGCTTTTGAACGGCGTCCGGGCTTCTGAGTCCACGGGTGAACATTTCCACTACGGCCTGTTTTTTCTGTTCTTTGTCAGGGTCTTTGATAGGCCCTAAGGCATCTCGTCCGCGACCCACCAGTGAACCCAGCCGCTTGACCCCAACTTCGCTGACATACTTCCGCAAATCATCATCTGTGGGGGCGGTAGAAGACTTAGCCAAGGGAGCCGACGGCGCGGATACGCGCGGCGCGTCGTAAACTTTGCGCACTCCCGTTTTCAGCAAATCGAACTCAGCGGCATGCGCATCCACTACCACCTTGCCGGTTCCATCGGCCAGATAGAAAGGCAAACCGTCCGCGTCGGTACGGTAATGAGTCCACTGCCCGCTGTTGTCCTTAACCTCCCACCGCTCGATGTCAACCTTGTAGAAAAAACAAGGCGTGCCCGTGACTGGGCTGTTCACGCGCCGCTCACCTGCGGCCTTGCCTCGCACGTGGACAAGACCCATGGGAATGCTTCGTATCGGCATGGCCGGAGTGTCCCCGACCACGCGGTACTCGCGAAAGACGCGGAATCCCTTGATAAAGAAATAGACGCCGGCGCAGGCGCCAAGCGCCAGATAGACTGTGGGATCGTCATTCCGTCCACTCATGTTTTTGATTAGCCCGACTCTGACCGGATTATAGCCCGCCGCCGTAACAAATGCAAAATGGGGCAGCCTCCTGGTTTCGGCGTAGCGCTGGCGGTTACAGGCTCAGGAAGAATTCCTGTGACTGTCATCCTGAGGAGCCTCAGGCGACGAAGGATCTCCGTAGTTGGTTGAAACTACTACTGCCGAGATTCTTCGCTTCGCTCAGAATGACAGGGTCGGGGCGTCTTCCAGTCCGTCAGAATTTGGAAGCGCCGACCTTCAGAGCCTGCCCAGAGCGGAGCGAAGGGTCGGCAGGCGCTGGCCTGGAGGCCAGCGCTACGAGTCAAATTAGAACACTGCCCGCAGCTTCTTGATCTACCAAAGTCAACAAAGGTTGAGTATGATGTGGGACTGTTTCGCGGCCGGTCCCAGTCCTGGCCCGGCAATGGCCGAGCAACCAACGATGCTGCCCTTCCGGATACTCGAACACACCGCCGACATCGGCTTCGAGGCGTTTGGCGCCACGCGACAGGACGTGTTTCGAAATGCAGCGCGGGCGTTGATGTATTTGATGGTGGACCTGGAGGCGATATCGCCCCGGGAGGAGAAGCCTCTGAGCGCGGAAGCTTCCGATCTGCCCAGCCTGCTGGTAAACTGGTTGAGTGAAATCCTGTATCTCTTCGACGCGGAGGGCTGGCTGTTTCGCGACTTCGAATTTGACGCACTCACGGAGCGATCTCTCACGGCCATGGCGCGAGGTGAAAAGTTCGACCGGCGAAAACATGAAGTGAAGTTGCTGGTTAAAGCGGTGACCTATCATCAGCTCGATTTGATGGAAACAGCGGAGGGCTGGCGCGCACAGGTGTATGTGGATATTTAGGAAAAGTCGAGAGTCGAAACTGGAGGAGTTGAGGAGGCACATCTCGAGCGCCCAGTCCTCGAAACTCTTGGGTTTTGGCCTCCTGCTTTCTGCCTTCTGCTTTCTGTCTTCTGTCCTTGGTTTCGCAACGGGCTGGCTCTATAAGGTCGAGGAAGTGCAGCCGAATGTTTTCGTCTGGGTCTCGGATGATGTTCTGGACCTGGAAGGAGACCCGCAATTCGGCCGCGCAGGGACGGCAGGCTTTGTGGTTACGAATGAGGGTGTGGTAGTGATCGACACCACCAATACTCCCTTTCATGCCCGCGAGCTGCTTTATGAGATCCGGCATCGCTCCGAATTGCCGGTGAGGTACGTTATCAACACAGATTCCGACGGCGAGCAGATCCTGGGCGACGAGGTCTTTACGGAGCTACAGGCCACCGTGATTTGCTCGGCGAAAGCGCAGGAAGGGATTCGCCAGTATCGCCAGGCGCTCATCCGCCGGCTGGACGATGACGACGGGAAACTGCGCACCCGCATGCGCGGCTTCCACATCGCTATTCCTACACAAACATTCAGCAACGATATGACCTTGCGGATGGGAGGGCAAGAGATCAAGCTGGTCACCCTTCTCAAGAATGGGTTTTCCGACGATTCGGCGGTTTACCTGCCCGCAGCCAAAGTCCTGTTCCTCGGTGAGCTATTTCAGAACGGCTACTTTCCTCGCATCGAATCGAGGAATCTTCATGATTGGGTTGGCACGCTGCGACAGGTCGAGACATGGAATGTAGACGTGTACGTGCCCGGACATGGCGAGCCTGGCGGCAAGAAGGAATTGGTAGAGTTCCGTCAGTTTCTCGAATGGCTGGAGAAGGAAGTCGAGACAAGGTCCAAGGAAGGTGAATCCTTGAACCAGGTAAAGCGTGAAGTGGATGCCCTGGTGGAGAATTATAAATGGCACGCGCCGGAGTTGATTCCAGAAGAGGTGGAAGCCGTTTACAAGCAATTGGGGACAACGGCGCCTAAAGGTGCGGCTTTACAACCGAGCGCACAGGCTCCCTTGGCGGAACAACTGGCCGTGCAGCCGTAGCGAAAGCTACTGCGTTTATTGTCTCTCATTTGGGTGTCTGTCATTCGTACTTTCGGAGCATCGATCAGCCGACGGGCATGAGCGACTGCCATGAAAATAGCGAACCGGAACCCCCTCACCCGACCCGCGCCGTCTGGTGAGAGCGCCGTCGCTGGCCACCCTCTCCCCCAAGAGGGAGAGGGCATTTTCACGGCAAGTGGTGAACCGAAGAATCTTGTTTCGGAATGGGAGTAAAGGAGGAACAAACCAATGAGATATTCACGCCGCAAACTCTGCTTCTGGATTCCGGCGCTGATGGCCTCGCGAGGCCTGGCGACGGAGGGCGCAATCCCTTCGAAGCTCCTCCCGTTCGAAGACCTGCCCGTTGAAACGGGAAACGGAAACACGCTTCGCCGCATCGCGGAGGGAAAGACTCACACCGGCTACCCAATCGAGATGCACGAAACCAACCTGGCGCCGGGCTCGATGCCTCATCCCGCACATCACCACGCACACGAAGAAGTCTTCCTGATACGCGAAGGGACCCTGGAAGTCACCATCGCCGGCCGCGCCGCACGCCTGGGCCCTGGCTCCGTGGCCTACGTGGCGTCGAACGAAGAGCATGGCATCAAGAACGCCGGCTCGACGCACGCGCAGTATTTCGTCATTGCCCTGGGCGGCGAATGAACTGCGACACCCCACCCCTTGCTCCCCTCCCCAACTGGGGAGGGGGAATAGGGGAAAGCCGTCGAGCCGACTCGCGCCCGCCATGCAGCTCTGCCGCCGGCTTATTTAAGCTTTTCGTACTCTTGCTTGGCTTGTTTTAAGACGGGGATATCGGGGTCGGCGTCTTTCCAGAAAGCCAGAAAATCCTGATAGGTGGTGCGGGCTTTCGCCGTTTGGCCCTCCAGCACCAAGGCGCGTCCCAGCTCCAGTCGCGCGAGAGCATAGGCTCCGTCAAGTGGGCTTACACCACGATGATCGAGGATCTTCTGAAACTCAGTGGCGGCGCTCGGTCCGTCATGCGCCTGCAAATAGGCTGCGCCGCGAATATAGATGGAACCGAAGTCGGAGACTCCGTAAGGCTTGGCTGATTCCAGCAGCGCAATGGCACGGGTTGGGTTCTTGCGTTCCAACTCGACGATGGCCCGCGCCGTGGGAAGCACCAGATTGTTGAGCAGCGAATCCTGAGGGTAGTCTTTCGCCACTTCATCGACCAGTTTCTCGGCCCGGCCCGTATCTCCGGCGAGCGCCAGCGCGACTGCCGCTGTTGTCTTTGCATCCCGGTCGGTCGAGGAGGCGAGGGCTTGTTCAGCCCTGGTGCGCGCTTCTTGCATATTACCGATCGCGGCCTCCTCAACGCTCGTCGCGCCACGAAAATCAGCCGCAACAGCCTTAAAGCCATGCTGCTCTGCCTGAGCGGTTGCCTGCGTAAGGGTCTCGCGAGCCCTGTGCACTCTCCCCGTTGCGTAGTCAGCCATTCCCTGAAAAAAGAGCATGAACAGATCCATCTGCTTTCCGGCCGCCCAGGCGATCTGGCGTTGCATGCCGGCTGGGTCCCCGCGAATGAAGGCAACCTCGTACAGCACCGCGTGGACGCCCATGGAATCCGCATTCTGTGCGATGGCCTGTTCCGCAACAGCTTTCGCCTCGTCGTAGCGGTCAAGCTTCTCGTAGGCGCCGGCGGCGTTCTGGAAGGCGAAGACGTCTTTCGGGTTGAGCCGCAAAGACTCGTTCGCGTTGCTCAGGGCTTTCTCAAACTGCCCAAGTTCGGTGTAGCGGTTCGACAAGTTTTCGCGCGGCGTGCAATCGCGAGGGTAGGTCTCTTTCCACGACTCATAGACTTCGATGGCACGCTGCTGCTGCCCGGTTACCATTTCATAGTAATGCGCGGTGATGTATAACCTCTCCCGTTCGCTCGCCCGGTCTTTCAGCTCGAAAGCCTTCTTCAAGTACTCCGCAGCTTTGGCCGTGTCACCTTCGTTACTGTAGGCCACGCCCAGCGTGGCATAGGCCATGGCAAAATTGGGGTCCAGTTCGATGGCGCGATTCAAATGGGGAATAGCTTTCACGTCGTCGATCTTCTGGTGTTCGGCCTGCCCCTGGCTGAAAGCTTGCAGCGCTTCAAGCGAGGAAGTGGTGGCCTGCTCGAGAGGCATGGCGAATTTCTCAACCGAGCCCAATGACTCGCCGAGCTTGCGCCTCAGGCTGGATGCGGCGTGGTCCAGCGACTTGAGCGCTTGCTCTTTGCTTTCCGCCTCCGTCTGCTCGCGGGCCAGCGAATCGCCGGTTTGCGCGTTGACGGCTTTGAGGTCGATTACATAATGGCTGCCCAGACTCGAAATCGAGCCGGTCAGCATGGCCTTGACGCCCTCGCGCAGACAAATCTCGCGGGCCACCTCCGTGGAAATTCGCTCGTCGGGTGAGCGACCCATGAAGCGCAACGCCTCACGCACCCGCGATTCCGGCAGGATGTTCAGATAAGGGGATTGCTCGAGCTGGACGGTGAGAGCCTCTTTCAGCGTCCCGTCGAAGACGGATTCACCCGTGGTGTTGACGAAATCCGCCACCACGATGGAATCGCGCTCGCTCAATGCCGGCGTTCGACGGAAATGGAACAGGGTTCCTGCCAACGCGAGCAGAATTACAACCGCCCCGCCAATCACCCAGTTTCGACGCGACGTGCCGGCGCTCGTCCGGGCTGCCGTTTCAGGTTCAACCGAGGCGGGAGGCGCCGGGGCGGCAGTTGTCTTAAGTCCGCTCGCCTCCTCACCGCGAGACAGCATTGGTGCGGCAATTGCCACCGTGCGGCCTGAATCGGTATCACGCCGGAGGCGTTTCAGGTCAGTCCGCATCTCGGAGGCGCTTTGGTAGCGCATCTCGCGGTCCTTCTCGAGGGCCTTCGCGATTATCCGCTCCAACTCACCGGGGAGTTCGGGCCTCAAGCTCTGGAGAGAGGGGGGCGATTTGTGGAGGATGCTGTCGAAAATAGCCGCCGAGGTGTTTCCGGGAAACGCCGGATGGCCGCTCGCCATCTCGTAAAGAACCAGCCCGAACGAGAAGAGGTCGGTCCGCGAGTCGAGTTCCTCGCCCAGCGCCTGCTCCGGTGACATGTAGGCCACGGTGCCGAGCGCCGTCCCCGGGCTGGTTAAATTATCAGGACTGATCGAGACGGTCGGGGTGTCTTGGAGGGGCGGGCCTTCGGCCCGCCGGAGGGCGCCCCCAAGGGGTGCTCCTACGATGACTTTGGCGAGACCGAAGTCGAGTATCCTCGCCTGCCCGCGTTCGGTGACGAAGATGTTGGCAGGCTTGATGTCCCGATGCACAATCCCTTTCGAATGCGCCGCATCGAGCGCGTCGGCGATCTGGACGCCAAGATCCAGGAGTTCCTCCAATTTGAAAGGCTTGGCCGCAATGCGATGCTTCAGAGTCTGGCCTTCCAGGAGTTGCATTACCATGAAAGGCTCGCCTTCGTGTTCACCGATGTCATAAATGGCGCAGATGTGCGGGTGGTCGAGAGCCGACGCCGCACGAGCTTCGCGCTGAAAGCGTTCCAGGGCTTGAGGATCCTTGGCAAGCTCCTGCGGCAAGAACTTGAGGGCTACGAAACGGCCCAGACGGGTGTCTTCAGCCTTGTACACGACTCCCATCCCGCCCCCGCCCAGCTTCTCTACGACGCGATAGTGCCCAACAGTCTTACCGACCACAGGAAGAGCCCTAGCCTCCGATAGATTAATGAAATGTCCTTGGCAAATTCCTATTAATCATGTTATTGCGCCGCTGCGGGCAAGTCAAGTTGACGACGGCAGGCCTGCTGACGATACGGGTGCTGTACTAATTTGGTCGTAGCGCCGCCATCTTGGCGGCTCCATTGCCGGCTGGAAGCCGGCGCTACGGGCCAAATTGGCACACTACCAAGATGCGAACAATGTTGACGTGCGGGCGATTCATTTGGGACAATGTGTAGAGATTCCCGAACCTGGAGAGGGGCCTGTGGCAGAGTATTACATTCCGGTGGGCGAAGTAGTGAAGCTGGAGCCGAAGTCGGAAGGCATTGACACTCCACGCAAAAAGCGACCCAAAGAGTTGGCGGTCATCACCGAGTGCTGCACCGGCTGCGCCGGTTCGCCGGCCTGTGTTCCTTACTGCCCCGTCGCCGACTGCATGTATTGGGTGGAGGACGAGGACCACCCTCCCTTCGGACGTATCGAAGTCGATCCTCAACTATGCATTGGCTGCAAGAAGTGCACCAGCAAAGGCCCCGACGGATGCTTTCTGGATGGATGCCCGTGGGACGCCATCGAGATGATCCCCACCGAAGATGTGGAGGCACGATTGGGGACGAAGTTCGCTTTCTAGTTTTCCATCAAGGAACCCTTAAGCGTTACAAGTGACACTCTCAGAAAGTCTGTCATTCTGAGCGAAGCGAAGAATCTGCATCAGTTCGTCTCCGACCGGAACTGCAGATCCTTCGCTTCGCTCAGGATGACAACCACTTTCATCACCACGTGGGGCCGCAGGTCCATGTGCGCTCAGAATAACAAGTCACGCGGGCCTATTTGACGCTGTTGGTGTGCGAAGTCCTCTCGCGAATAGCCTGCTGAGTGAGGACAGCCTGCTGGCGGACTCGCGCGGGCATCCCCGGAACTCCGGCAGCGAAATGGTCGACCGGAGGCAAAGACTCGGCGCTCCCAATCAACACCAGGGCTCGCAGGGCTTCAAACACTTGCGTTTCGCCGGGCTCGATGATGGCAATCGCGTCGCTTGCGCCGACGTGCCCTCCGTCTTTGGCTGCCAGTCGCGCGATGGTGCCGGCTAACGGCGAAATAACATCCACTGGGTGCACGCCGCTTGCGGGGCTGATGCGCGCCACGACGTCGCCGCTTTGAACCTTCTCCCTCTCTTTGAGACGGAACTCGAGCGTGCCGGCCTGTGGGGCGCCGAGCGTGAAGGGCTCGAGCATTGCCCGCAACTCGCTCTCTCCCGCCGTATCGCCGAAACGCGCCAAGCCCAACGCCGCGTTCGAGCGCACCAGCGGCGAGGGGTCATCGACAAGCGCGCGCAACTTTTGGTGGAATGCATCGTACCGGCTATCCTGTCCCATCACCCAAGCCGCCATCGAGCGAAACTGGGGTTCTTTGTTCCCGGCTAGACGGATGATGTCCGGATACCAGCGCCTCGTGCTCGCGTCGCCGCGTGCCATCCGGTCCGAAAGCTGCGCCAAGGCGTGCTGGGTTTTGTGCGGCACGGACGTGTCCGTAAGATACTCGCCCATCTCCTGATCGCTCAAGTGCCTTCCAAACCAGGTCTGATACCAGAATAGAAATGTAATTAGAACCACGAGAATCGGAACGAGAAAAATGAACGTGTTTCGCGGCGACCCCGGTTCAAAGTTTGCTTTTCCCACTTTCACGCCCTTGAGTAGTTTGGAATAAGAACTAGAATATCGCATGGTGATCGCACGCGTCCACGTCCTGGAGTGCGGCAGGGAAGCTGCCGCCCTGAACTTCCCCAGGACCGTAGAGGCCGTCGCCACACTCGCGGAGCAACTGTGGCAGCTTCGCTGCCGCGCTCCGTGGAGGGAAATGTGACAGCGGACAAGGCTCTCCCAGACTCGAATCGTGCCGGATTATGCGCGTCTTGCAAGCACGTGCGCATCATCCGGTCCGATCGAGGTTCAATCTTCTATCTCTGCCGACGGAGCGCCACGGATCCCAGCTACGCGCAGTATCCGCGCCTGCCGGTGCTGTCCTGCCGGGGGTACGAGGCGCAAGAGAAATGCGCCGGGGCCATGAACGACAAGCCTACGGATGATGCGGAACCGAGCGAGTGACCCCTCACCCGTCCCGCTCCGGCTGATGACAGCGCCGGCAGCGGGACACCCTCTCCCCACGGGAGAGGGCAGTTCCTCGACATTGAGCGGGATCAGTCAGGCTTGTGTCGCACTACCGCATCCAGGCTGAGGGGTCCGGCGCCGGCTGTGCACAGGTAGAGGAAGATGAAGCAGTACAGCACTGCCAACTCACCGTGGTTAACAATCGGGAAGAAGCCGCGGGGGAAATGCACCTTGAAGTAGGCCACAGTCATCTCGCCGCTTAGAATAAACGCCACGGCTGAGGTGAAGAGACCCAGAATCAGCAGCAGACCGCCAACCAGTTCCAGGACGCCTGCAATCCAGGGGAGGGAGCCGACAGTAGCCGTGGCGGCTTTCCCACCCATTCCTCCAAAAAGGCCGAGGATTTTCTGCATCCCGTGCTCCGAGAAGGTAAATCCCGCCACGATGCGGAGCAAGGAACGAGCAAAGGGTTCGAAACTGCGAATCGCCGACATAGGTTTCTCCACTTTTGCGTGTTTTCAATCCAGGTCAGATGCTACTTGATGTGGCATTGGGCGAGGCCGCGCTTTTCGAGGTATTGCTGGTGGTACTCCTCTGCACGCCAGAAGGTGGAAGCTGGAACAATCTCCGTTACGATGGGCCGCTTGAAGGCTCCGGAGCGTGCCAGAGCCTCCTTGGATGCGCGGGCGAGCGATTCCTGCTCAGGAGTGTAGTAGAAAATCACCGATCGGTATTGGGTTCCCACGTCGGGCCCTTGGCGGTTCAGCGTGGTGGGATCGTGGTTCTGCCAGAAAATTGCCAAGAGATCGTTGTAGGAGATCTTTGCGGGATCATAGACGACTTCAACCGTCTCGGCATGCCCTGTTTTGTCTGTGCAAACGGCTTTGTAGGTTGGGTTGTCGAGAGTTCCTCCCATGTAGCCGACGGCGGTTGAAACGACCCCCGGCGTCTGCCGAAACGTCGCCTCGACGCCCCAGAAACACCCCGCACCGAAACTCGCTGTCTCCATAGCCCACTCTCCCGTAAGAATTTCAGATTTCAGATTTGAGATTTCAGAACGCGCCGCTAGCCCCGTTCCGCAAGAAAATATTCTCGCTTGACTGTTTGAAAAATGCAAGGCGCGGTCGGTAGTGTCCTCGCTCTGGCGTAGCGCTGGCCTTTAGGCCGGCATTTGCCGACCCTTCGCTCCGCTCAGGGCAGGCTCTAAAGGTCGGCGCTACTTTCGTAGCGGGCGCGGTGGCTATTCGACCGGAGCGCGGTAGCGCCTGCCTTTCCACGAAATACCGGAGCCGAGCACGGTGGTCAAGGTCGAGTAGATGGACACACAGGAATAGAACAGCGTCGCCAGGGGAAGCGTAAGAACATACAGAGACGGAAGACGCGAGTGGCGGATGAACGGCAAGTAGACCAGAGACGCAAGGAGGCAAGCCGCAACTGTGATGATCAGAAAAGGATCGTGCAAGACTGCCCTATCAAGCCTCCAACCGGCGAGACCCCGGATAATCACCGCTAACCAGGGGAAAACCGCCAGCAGGTTGGCCAGGAACATCGCTCCCAGCATCTTGGCGACCGAGAAGCCGGAGCCTTCAAACGCGGTACGGCTGAGCCCCTCGAAAATCTCCGCACCGCTCGTGTACATGCGGGTATGCAGGAGACCGCGACTGGCCGCGAGGTAAATACGGCGGCCGTGGCGTTTGAAAAGCTCCGCCATCCGGAGATCTTCGATGAGCACATTCTTCAAACGCGCATAACCACCCAAGGCAAAGAGGTCTTCGCGTTTCATCAGGATAAATGCGCCGGCGGCTAAGGCCCGGGAAGAACCGGGATCATTCACCAAATGCACGGGAAAGAGAGAAGTGATAAGGAAGGAGAAACCCGGGAGCACGACTTTTTCCCCAAAAGAACCGAAATCTAATTCCGGGACAATCGACAGGAACTGGACGCCCCGCTTAAGGGCGCAGGACAGCGCCACCCTCAGAATCGAGGGGTGAAGAATCATGTCGGCATCCGTCGCCAGAATCCATTCGCCCGCCGCGGCGCTCGCCGCCAGATGCAGGGCATGCACCTTACCGTGCCACTGGGCCGGAAGTTGCCGGTTGTGAAGAACCTTGAGGCGGCCGCCCGCAGCCGGCTTCGAGGCCCATTCATCGGCGATCTCCCCCGTGCGGTCCCGAGAGTCATCATCCACCAGAACAACTTCAAAATCAGGATAGTCAAGCGCCAAGAGGGATTCGAGTGCGGCTGGAAGCTCCTCTTCCTCATTGCGGGCCGCCACGATGACGGACACGCTTGGGAAGGACTCAAGCGGGGAGGGCGGTTGGTTCGCACGCAAGATGATGGTGCTTCGCAGACTGCGCAAGATGCGAGCCCCGAGGACACACCAGAGAACAACCACGAGGGTGGGGATCCAGAACATAGGTGTCAGGTGACTGGTGTCAGGTTACAAGCAGGAGAATAGTGAATGATGAATAGTGAATTATAAATTATAGATCGCCGACGATCAGGGGTAGGAACTGAGTCCTCACATCACGCTCCAGCTGATGATTTACAATTCACCATTCACTATTCAACGTTCACTATTTCTTCCCTTCATTTCGCGGATCGCCGATCCCTGACACCCGAAACCTGGCACCCGACGCCTGCCTAAGCCCGGGGAGACTTGCTGCGATGGCGGGTGATGTAGCGCGCCGGGGTCGCGACCCTCTTTTTCTTCGCGGGTTCCGCCTCCTCCGGAGCGGGTTCCTCGGCCGGAGCCGTGGGGTCAGCCTCAGGTGCGGCCGTGGTTTTCGTTAGCACCGCCTCAAAGAGCGCGGCACGCGAGCCCGGTCTCTTCTTGGGGGGCATCTCCCCATTGCGGAATGGGTGCTCACTGTGACAAGTCTGGCAAACGACTTTCACCACCTTGTTATCCACCAGGCTGGCCACGGCATGGTTTAAAAGCAGACGGCAGCGCGGGCAGTAGTCGTCAATGGTGTCGCCGAGACGGGGAACAGGTTCAATCATGAAAGATCCCTCTGCGGATCCTCATCGTGAGGAAGCTAAGGTTGCGAGCGCCCATTATAACGCGCTCCCGGCAAGAATCAAATGAGACACAGCAGCCGGCATAGAGGTAGCGCCGACGTTTAGAGCCTGCCCTGAGCGGGGCGAAGGGTCGGCATGCGCCCCACAGGTCGGGGCGCTACTAGCCAGTAGATGGAATCACGGCCTCGCCGGGTAAAGGTGATAGAGCATCAGGTAAACGACCACGCCGGTCACTGAAACGTACAACCAGACGGGCAGAGTCCAGCGGGCAATTCGTTTGTGCTGCGGGAAGCGATGCCGCAAGGCGCGGTAAAGCGTCGTGAGAGCCAGCGGCACGATCACGGCGGCAAGCAGCGTATGCGAGCCCAGCAGGGCGAAATAGAAACTGCGAACCACGCCCTGCCCACGGAAATGCGTTGTCCCGTGAAAGTAGTGGTATGTGAGGTAACAAACCAGGAATATCATTGAGGTTGTGAAAGCGGAGAGCATGCAGGCTTTGTGCGCGCGGATGTTCCTCTGACGGATGAAAAAGAAGCCCAGCGTCAGAAAAACGGCACTGGCAGCATTCAAAGTGGCATCAACGCTGGGAAGGTAGTGGATCATGTGGGTTTCGGCTGGCTTTTGTCGGGCCCGGTCTCCAAAGCAGGCCCCTTCTTTAGGGAGCGTAGCAATTGCTGCCCGTCTCCAGAGTAGAACGACCATGCGAGGGCGCCGCCGAACACTGCCGACAAAGTGAGGCTGATCAAGGTAAACCACAGGCCGTCCATATTGAAGACCCGACCGCTTATCACCTCCCAAGCCGCGATAGCCAGTCCAACCAGTGTAGCCAGAAGGCAGAAACCTGCTAACGCTAGTTCCTCGAGCATAGGCCTTGGGTCCTCGCTTGAGCCGAAAAGGAGCCGAATTGGGCATTCTGGCCCACTCGGTCTCTAATATTATACCCTAGTGCGACTAAGTTGCTTGCTGTCAACGCCTTGCCATTGGCCTTGAAATTGCTCCGTACCAGGTCATGCCGCGCTCGGCAGAACTGGGGCTCACCCCTAGAGATTAGAGGAGGCAAAATGGCCATGCGAGCCAACCTCAACGAGATTATAGTCCAATTGAAGTTGGAAAGAGACATCTTGAAAAGCGGCGGATACGGCCGGTCTGTTCGTACTCCGCAAAAACCCACAAAGCTCTTTCGTGATTCGGTTACTTGCCTAAATTACGGCGAAACTGTGAAGCTGCATCCCTGCGACGAGTGCCTTCTCTGGGAATGGGTGCCCGAAGACCACCAGCATGACGACCTCCCTTGCCACTTCATCCGCCTGAATGAACAAGGCGATAGCATCGCCTCTCTCGAAGACTCCGGAGATCGAGAAGAAGCTGAAAAGGCCCTCGTCGGCTGGCTGGATTCGGTCATTGGGCATCTGGAGATCAAGCTCGCTCACGAATCAGAGAATCTCGAGATCACATAGTTGGGTGATCCGGTGATCGGGAGATCGGGTTAACAACGAGCTTGGCGGTAAGAGTTTATCTCATACCTGCCGCATCTCCTGATATTGCGACAACTGCGAACCCGGCTGATCTTTCGATCACCTAGACGATGCACGCAGCCGGACGTTTTTTGATTTGTTCACGCGATCTCCAGATCTCCCGATTCTGCTGCTCACCCGATCACCGGATCAACCGAGCACCCGATACCCTGATGCCTTATCCGGTCTTGTCCACCATGAGCAAAGCGAAAACGACCGGCAAGTACACGATTGAGGCAAGGACCAATCGCCGCGCCAATGAGTTTGATCGATGAAAGGCCAAGCGCATGCCAGCGAGAAAGAACCCAACACCCAGCACCAACGCTCCCACCAGATAGGCCTTTCCCGCCTGCCCAAGGAAGGCGGGCATTAAGCTGGCAGGAATCAGGGCCAGAGAATACCCCAGAATCTGAGTCGCAGTCGTCCGGCCTTCCCGGTCGTTCCTGGGAAGCATTTGCAGGCCGGCGCGAGCGTAATCGTCCCTATACATCCAGGCAATAGCCAAGAGGTGCGGAAACTGCCATAGGAAGAGAATGGCATAGAGCACCCAGGCCTCGAGGCCAAGGCTGTTGCGCGCAGCCGCCCAGCCGATGAGGGGCGGCATGGCTCCAGGAACGGCGCCCACCAAAGTGCAAAGCGGCGTCCTCTTTTTGAGCGGAGTGTACAAAGCGAGGTAGGCCACGAGCGTCGAGATGGCGAGTGCACTCGCCAGCGGGTTCGTGAACGCCCACAATTCCCAGCCGCCCAATCCCGCCAACGCGATTCCGAACCAGAGCGCCTCGGCGGGCTCCAGTCTCCCCGCCGGCAGCGGGCGATTGGCCGTCCGGCGCATCTGCCGGTCCGACTGGCGCTCGATATACTGATTCAGAGTTCCTGTTCCGCTGGCCACCAGCAGCGTACCCATCAGCGTGTGGAATAAGCGGATGAAATCCAGCGGGCCGCGGGAGGCAAGATAGAAACCCACTAGGGTGCTGACCAGAACCAGGAAGTTCACTTCCGGTTTGGTCAGCGTCCAATAATCCGCCAACAAATGAAGCCGCTGACGCAGGGTGCTGTTTCGCGAATTGTCCGATGGCTTGCTCATACGGCCGCCCCGTGCGGGGCCGAAACCACTTTCGTCTCCTCAGCCCGAGGCGAGAGATAGCGGTGCGTCTGATAGGTCATGTAAAGACTGGTCAAAAGCACCAGCGCGCCTACCGCCACGTGCGCGGTGGTCGTGTTCACCACCGGCGGCAGGGGCTGGGGCGCGTTCCGCTCAGCCATCCTTACGACATAAGAAGCGATGCCAAGGGAGACTTGCACCACCAGCATCCCGCCCAGCAACAGCGCGGGCCTCAGCAACTGAGGAGTTTGCGAGAACTTGATCAGGATGCGAGTGACAAGATAGGCCACGAACATCGTCACCACGCCGGCACCCGCGATGTGCAAGTCGAGTCCCTTCCCGGAGTGGCGGTACACGGCCCCTATCACCAACTGCACAAGGATTATGCCCGTGGTCACCACGGTCAGGAGTCGAAGCGTGGGAGCGGAGGTGTCCTTGAGCTTGGGTTCGTCCCATCGCCACCCCACTCGCGTGAAGAAGGCAAGGCTCGCCGCGAGGCAGAAGAAGATCTGGCCGAGTGTAGCGTGACTGGTCGAGATGGCCACGGGCAGATAGAACAGCACCGTAATGCCGCCTAATGCTGCCTGCGCCAGCACGGCCAGCACGGCGCCGCCCGCAACCCATTTTACCCAGCGCCTGGAATCCCTGATCCAGATCGCCAGGGCCAGAATGATCGTCAGGATTCCCACCGTTCCGGCGATCATCCGGTGGCCGTGTTCAAACATGACCCCGCCTACCATGCGCGGCATGCGGAAACTGCCGAATGAGGTCGGCCAATCGGGCACGGAAAGCCCGGCGTCGTTGCTGGTGACCAGGGCGCCCGCAATAATCAGAATGAAAGTACAGACTGCTACGAACATGGCGTAGCGATGCAACCACGGACTGTACGGTAGGGTTTTCATAATTGCACCTGGGGTCGTCCGTCGTCCGTTGCCAGTGGGCTCGCGCCTCCCGGCGTTCCGTCAAAGTGCTCGCGTCCGGAGGGTCCACCGGCGCCGGAGGGGACTTTATCCGCGGGTCGCGCCTGCAGAGCGCCCGCGTCAATGTGAGTAAACAAGTCGTGTAGTTCCCGATCCTGCACAGAGGTCCAATCGGCGTCTCCGAGAAACCGGTCCCGGGAACGATAAATAACCACAGAAATGCCCGAACACATTGCAAGGACTGGAAGAAGCAAGATGAGAATTCCACTTCTCAAGGCGTGCAGCGCGCCGGCCTTTGCCGCTGCCGCGCTGGTATAACACATCGCGCATCCCTGCGCATAGACCAGCGATGAAGTGGATAACAATACAGTTGCGGCAACCAGCCAGACGATCCAACTGACAGCGTGCCGTGAAACCTTTGCTGACTGTTCCATTCCGAACCCATCACCGAGGTGGCACAGGCGCTTTTCCCCGTCTTCCAAGAGTTTAGATGCTTCAACCTTCTCTACAAGCCGGAGTATTTGTGCTCCTCGCTCACTCAGCATCCACAAATCTCAAGACACGTACCACAGCCCTATGCCTGAATTTACACCTAATGTGGCCTCATCGCCAACAGCCTGAAGCTGTCTGGGAATACCATAAACATCAGAATAATGACCATCACCAAAGCGGGCATCAGCGTGGCGGCCATGCTCGGCTTTTCGTAGCGCAAGTGCATAAAGTAGGCGATGATCAGCGAGGCCTTGATCACCGAAAGGCCCATCAGCAGGACGATCATGATGTTCACTTCGAAGGCCTTGTAACCTAAGAAGACTTCCACCGCCGTCAGCGCCAGGAGCCAGAACCACACCACCATGAAGATTCTGACGCCCGTGTCAGCGTGCTTGTGCTCTGATGCTTGATCCATGGTACCTCCAAAGTTCTCGTCCGTTGTCAGTTGTCTGTTGCAACTGACGACGGACTACGGGCCACGGACGTCCCTAGCCCATCTTCACTGACATGATATACACCAACGGGAAAATGAACATCCAGACCAGGTCAACAAAATGCCAATACAGTCCGCTTACCTCTACATCCTCGGAGGTCAGTTTCCCCTTGGCGGTGAGGGCGGCGACGACGGCCAGATAGCACACC
>Ga0181538_10002926_pt1 | contig 17139 bp, 12 predicted proteins | sample PEATcosm2014_Bin_40_FD_119773 | JGI IMG/M metagenome (GOLD analysis project Ga0181538, IMG submission 119773) | Peatland microbial communities from MTU Mesocosm Facility, Houghton, MI, USA - PEATcosm2014_Bin23_30_metaG | ecosystem: Environmental > Terrestrial > Soil > Wetlands > Peat | place...
GTCGGTTGGGCATCGCACCTCTACTACTGGGTTTATCCCGGCGTGATGGTCGCCGTCACAGGCGTCTTTGTTGGATACATCGTAGGCTTCCTGTACCCGACATTCATGAGCGGCTCCAACCCCGGGTTGCTCTTCATGATGATCGTCGCGGTGGTCTTCTCCTTCTTCGTCGCGTGGATCGCCTCCAAGGGCGCCGGCGCCTCCTCGGCGGTCAACATCGCCATGAATGTGATTCAGATATCGGCCCTGATCGTCTTCAGCGTTCTGGCCCTCGGCTACCGCGCCAACCATCCGGCCGGCGCGCCCGCCTTCCAGTACGATACCCAGACGCAGGAGACTTTCACTTACCAATTCGCCACCAATCCCAAAGACAGCTCCATCATGCGTGACGCGAGCGGCAATCCTCTCCCGTTGCTCGATAAGTCCGGAAAGCCCGTTCCGTTCACGATCGATTACACTCCTACCGACTCTAGCGGCAACTTCCTTGCGCATCCCAACTTCGCCTCTGTCGTCGGCGTTCACAAATGGAGTTGGGTCTTCATCCAGTCCACGGTCGCCATTCTCATTCTGGTCGGCTTCGAATCGGTCACCTCGATGGGAGGCGAGGCAAAAAATCCGACCAAGCATATTCCCATCGCCGTCATTGCCTCACTGCTCATCCAGGGGTTGTTCTGTTACCTCTTTGAGTACATGTGTGCCAACTACTTTCTCAACTCCGGGTATACCATGCAAAGTGCCGCCAGTTCCGCCGCGCCCATTGGCGACATGATGATCGTCGTCGGCGATCAACTGCTCGGCCAGGGCCACGGCCGGTACTTCATGCTCGCCGAGGCCGTCACTGTTTTCTTCGCCCTGATCGGCACCACGCTGGCCTGCATGAACACCGGCGCCCGCGTCACTTACGCCATGGGCAAAGACGAGGAGGTTCCCGAACACTTCGGAATGCTGCACGCCGGGTCGCTCTCCCCGCGCAAAGCCATCTGGACGCTGGCTGCGATCTCGGCGGTCATTGGCGTCGCCGCAATCTCGCTGATGTTCGGCGACGCCGCCGCGCCGACCGACGCCGCCATCGCCGCCCTGCCTCACGGCATCTTCTCCAGTTGGGGCTACCTGCCCCACGATACGCTGGCCAAGCTGCCCGACTCGCTGCTCACTTTGACGCTCACCTCCAACTTCGGCACCTTCATCCTCTACGGGCTGAGCTGCCTGCTGTGCATCGTCGCCTACTCCGAACGTCACGACAAGAATATCCTCATGCATTACCTCATCCCTGGCTTCGGCCTGGTGGCCAACCTCACCTGCATGGCCTTTTACGTCGCGGGACCGTTCTTCAACCTCGGCACCAAGATGGAGCCATTAACCGCTCTGGGCATCTCCGCCATCTGGGGCCTCTACGGAGCGGTGTACTTCATCCGATCATCCAAGGCCAAAGGCAAGTCGGCACTGGTGACTTCAAAAACGGAGATGTCGCAAACGATCTAGTTGCTCGTTAACGCAGTTTCAGATCCTGGGTGGACCTCCTCTTCGGCCTCTCTACGAGAGGCCGGAGAGGGGACCCACCTCGTTGCCATTTCAAGCTCGACTCACCCATCCCCTGAACAAACGCCTCCCGCTACAACTTCGCGGGATGCTTCACACGGCGGCACACATGTTGGATGTACAGTTCGGCCAGGCAAGCGACTTTGGCAAAGTCCGCACCAATAATGAGGACGCCATGGGGTCGTTTATCCCTGCATCGCGCCAGCAGACGCGTTCTCACGGTTATCTTTTTGCGATTGCCGACGGCGTCGGGGGCCTCGACCTGGGCGAAGTCGCCTCGTCAACAGCCGTAGCGGTGCTGACTGAAGAGTTTGGCAAAGCGCAACCGGGATCTATGCTCATCAGTCTTCTGCCGCGGCTGATCCAGCGCGCCAATGCGGCCGTGCACGATTGCACCCTCAACCCGCAGCACAACGGCCACAAGATGGCCACCACGGTCGTGGCCTGCGCTCTGCGTTACGACCAGGCCGTGGTCTCGCACGTCGGTGATTCACGCTGCTACCTGGTGCGCAACGGCCAGGCGCGGCAGATCACGCAGGACCATACGATGGTTAACGAACAGCGCAGGATGGGCCTGATCTCCGCCGACGAGATTGCCACGTCCGATGCCCGCCACGTGCTCATTCGCTCCGTGGGGCCGGAGATGTTCGTCTCGCCCGACACCACGGCGGTCACCCTGCAGCCGGGCGACGTGCTCGTGCTCTCAACCGACGGCTTGCACGACGAGTTGCGCGAACCGGAGATCGCCGCCATCGCTTCGCAAAAGAAGGACGCCGCGCAGATCGCCCGCGAGCTCGTGGCCCGCGCCGTCGAAATCGATGGCGGCGACAACACCACCGCGCAGGTCATTCGCGTCCGCTCGGTGGAGCAGGTGGGCATGTATCGCGGACGCCCCTACCGGCTGCCAATTTGAGAAATGCAGGGACCGAGGGAACAAGGGACCAAGGGAACAAGAAAACCAGGGACCGAAGAATCAGGGCAGTCTTCGCCTTGCGGTGAAAAATCGCTCAGATCGGGTCGGCAATTTTGCCGGCTTACTAACTCGCTGGCTCGGTCCCTCGGTCCCTTGTTCCCTTGGTCCCTGTTTCCCGATACAGTAGAAAAAGCTACCCCGATGGAGCCTCAAGCACAATGAGTTTTTACGATGCACTGGAGCCCGGCGCGTACATTGATTCCTACCGCATCGATGCGGTGGTGGCGCGCAGCGGCATGGCTACCATCTACCGCGCCACCGACCTGCGCGACAATCGCACCGTGGCCCTCAAGATTCCCCATCCCGACATGGAGGCAGATCCGCTTTTTTCCGATCGCTTCCAGCGCGAGGCCGCCATTGGTGAACGTCTGGACCACCCCAATGTCATGCACGTGTTCGGCGGCGAAAAACGCTCCCGCATCTACATGGTCATGGAATGGTGCGAGGGCCGTTCGTTGCGCCGCATTCTCGACGAGGGCCGGCTCGCCTACGACCGCGCCATCCACATCGCCGAGGGCGTGCTCAAGGCTCTGGCATACATCCACGCCAACGGCGTGGTGCATCGCGACCTGAAACCGGAGAACATTTTGGTCGACGACAACGACGACATTAAGCTCATCGACTTCGGCATCGCCGGCGATTCGTCCTCGCGCCGGCTCACCTACGCCAACTTCACCACTGCGCTGGGCACGCCGGATTACATCTCTCCCGAACAGGTGAAGGGCAAGCGCGGCGACGGCCGCAGTGACATCTATTCCATGGGCGTGATTCTCTACGAGATGCTCACCGGCAAACTGCCCTTCAACGGCCCCACGCCGCTGGCCGCCATGAACGACCGCCTGCTGAACCACCCCACGCCGCCGCAGGTGGCAGACCCCTCCGTGTCTCCGCAGATGCAGGAGATTCTTTACCGCGCTCTGGAGCGCGATCCCAGAAACCGCTACGCCCGCGCCGAGGAGTTTCTCCATGATCTGGAGCACCCGGAGGAGGTTGGCGTGGAGGACCGCGACGAAATCCGCGACTGGGAGAATCGCAAATCTCCGCTGGCCCGCAAGATCCTTTACTACGGCGGTTTGGCCCTTATTCCCGTCGTGATTTTGCTGATCATGGTGCTCATCGCCCGCCACCGCTAGGAAGAAACAGCGGAGTTAGCGGAGCTAGCGGTGTTAGCGGAGCTAGATTGGCTCCGGCAGCCTAACGCGTTCCATGTGCAGTGGGCGGGATACGCCGGGTGAGTCAACAGGAGTTTTCCACATCCCCCACCTTCCAATTCTTCACGGATTCCTTATGCTGTTGGCATTAGCATTTCTGCGATTCCCGGGCGCCTGCCCAATTCGCAGCGAAATTGTGCCCGTATCGGCCCCAACCCCGTGCAAGCATTTTTCGCACGGGAGGCTGTGGAGCGTTTGTCCATATCGCACTGTTGTCTAACAGATTCCGCAACGTGTCTTTGGCATTTTCGGAAAAACTGTATCCGGTGATTCCGCATCTTGAGCCAACGCGACCTGTAAACCAGGCCTCCTTTGCGCCGCCGACCCATGCAACGCGAGAGGCAGACAGGAAACGCTGACCGGATGCAATCTCCAGACACATCTTTTCCGGGATTGCCGCCGGCCTCCACCATGCAACCCGGTCTTGCGTATCACAAAAGCAAGCGAAAGGAGAAGTAAGAATGCCGCGAACCCCGAGTGATGTGAAAAAGCTTGCCAAAGATGCAGGCGTGAAAATTATCGACCTGAGGTTTATTGACCTGCCGGGTATGTGGCAGCATTTTTCCATTCCAGTGGAAGACCTCGAGGACGACCTGTTCAACAAAGAAGAAGGCATCGGCTTCGATGGGTCGAGCATCCGTGGTTTCCAGCAGATTCATGAGAGCGACATGGTTCTGGTTGCCGACGCGGATTCGGCGGTGGTGGATCCGGTTCTCTCCGTGCCCACGATGAACATCATCTGCAACGTTTTCGACCCCATCACGCGCAAGCCCTATACGCGCGACCCGCGCCATGTTGCGCAAAAGGCCGAAGCGTATCTGAAGAAGACCGGAATCGCCGACATGAGCTACTGGGGTCCGGAGGCGGAGTTCTACATCTTCAACGACGTGCGCTACGGCCAGACCGCGAACAGCGGCTATTACCACGTCGATTCCGACGAAGGCGTCTGGAACACCGGGCGCGAGGAGGGTCCGAACCTGGGCTACAAGCTGCGCCACAAGGAAGGCTACTTTCCGGTGCCGCCCTCCGACCAGTTGCAGGACATCCGCTCGGAGATCATCCTGGCGCTGAAAGACATGGGCGTCAAGTGCGAAGTGCACCACCACGAAGTGGGCACGGCCGGCCAGTGCGAGATCGACATGCGCTTCGGCCCGCTGGTGAAGATGGCCGACAACCTTCTCAACTACAAGTACATCATCCGCATGATCGCCAAGAAGCACGGCATGACCGCGACCTTCATGCCCAAACCGCTGTTTGGCGACAACGGATCCGGCATGCACGTTCACCAGAGCCTGTGGAAAGGCGACAAGAACGTCTTCTTTGATGCCAAGGGCTACGCGCTGCTGAGCCAGACCGCGAAGTATTACATCGGCGGCCTGCTGAAGCACGCACCGGCTCTCTTGGCCATCGCCGCTCCCACCACAAATTCCTATCGTCGCCTGGTACCGGGTTACGAGGCTCCGGTGAATCTGGCCTACTCCAAGCGCAACCGCTCGGCAGCGGTGCGCATTCCGGTCTACTCGACGAGCCCCAAGGCCAAGCGCATCGAGTTCCGCTGCCCCGATCCCTCCACCAATCCTTACCTCTGCTTTGCGGCCCTGCTCATGGCCGGACTCGACGGCATCAAGAACAAGATCGATCCCGGCGAGCCGCTCGAAAAGGACCTGTACGAGCTCGAGCCGGCAGAAGCCAAGAAGATCAAGAGCACGCCCGGCTCGCTGGGCGAAGTTCTCATCGCTCTCGAAAAGGACCACGACTTCCTGCTGGAGGGAGACGTTTTCACTCCCGACCTGATCGAAACCTGGATCAGCTACAAGCGCGAGCGCGAGTTGGCCCCGGTCAACCTGCGCCCCGTGCCCTACGAGTTCTTCCTCTATTACGATCTGTGAGGCGGACTCGAAGCACAACGCAAATCATGGAAACGGCCGGTTTACGTCAAGCCGGCTGTTTCCATCTGCGCTTCAATCTCTTCGGTCAGCGCTTCGGCGGCGTCAATGCAGTCGTTGCGACTCACGTCGCGATGTGTCACCAGGCGGATGGCATCCGGCCCGAAGGCTCCGGCGAGCACGCCGCGCGCCTTGAGCCGCGCCGCAAGATCGGCAGCGCCCTTCCCCGACTGCAAACGGAAGACGACGATGTTGGTCTCCACCGACTCAAGATCGATCACGACGCCCTCGGCGGAGGCCAACGCCTCGGCCAGCAGCCGCGCATTGGCGTGATCTTCGTGCAGATGCTTCGGGCCGTCTTCGAGCGCGATCAGGCCGGCCGCGGCGAGTATACCCACCTGCCGCATTCCGCCGCCGAGGCACTTGCGCAAAATGCGCGCCCTCGCCATGCGTTCCGCCGAGCCCACCAGCATGGAACCTACCGGCGCGCCCAGTCCCTTCGACAGGCAGAACATTACCGTATCGAAGCCGCGGGTCAATGTGCGCACATCCACGCCTAGCGCCACGGCTGCGTTGAAAATGCGCGCTCCATCGAGATGCAAAGGAAGCTTGCGATCTTTCGCGCCCGCCCAAATCTCCTCCAAAACTTGAAGCCCGGTGACGCGGCCGCCGGCGAGGTTGGCCGTGTTTTCAATTTCGATGAGACCGGTCGGAGCGCGGAACGGCCCAACGGGAGTGATGGCGGGCTCAATGTGTTTCCAGGTGAGAATGCCGCCTTCGGCAGGCACGGCGCGGATCAGGCAGCCGGAAAAGACTGCTGTCGTCGCCATCTCGAAGTCGAGAATGTGCGCGCGCGATTCGGCAATCACTTCCTGGCCCGGCTGGGTTAGCAAACGGATGGCAATCTGGTTGCCCATGGTGCCCGTAGGCACAAACAGCGCCGCCTCGCGGCCAAACACTTCGGCCGCGCGCCGCTCCAGCAGGTTGACGGTCGGATCCTCGCCGTACACATCGTCGCCCACTTCGGCAGCGGCCATGGCCGCGCGCATCTCCGGAGTGGGCCGCGTGACCGTATCGGAACGTAGATCAATAATTGCCGCCAATTCTTCTTCCCTTTCCGCCCTGAGGTTCCTTAATGAACGCCAAATACACTGCACGGAACATTTTGAGCGATCGTGTACACCGTACTCCAGATTCGCGAGATACGATCATGGCGGCGGTGCAGTCCGATGACCAGCAGATCGATCTTGTGTTCGCAGACAAAATTCACGATCCCGTCCACCGTTTCCCCGTCCACCACGTTGGTTGTCAGGCGCACGCCTGCGCGTTCTGCCAGCGCTCGCGCCTTTGCTTGCATTTGTTCGTAATACTTCATGCGATCGTCCTCGAGAGTGGTCAGCATCGCAGGATCGGTGCTGGTCGCAAACCCGGTGTAGGCCGGTAGCTTTTCCATGACGGTGATCGTCTGCAGCCCGGCGCCAATGCATCTCACAAGATCGATCGCGGCGGTCAGCGCGCGGCCGGCCTCAGGCGAGTCGTCATAGGCTACGGCAATGTTCTTGTACATCTTCACCCTCGATCCCGGCCTGCCTGAACCCTGCCCCTTATCGTCAAGGTATTTTCTCCATCGGCAGCTCTATGACCGGCGAGCGCTTGCCGTCTTTCTCCGCATACGCCCAGAGGCCATGGAAGTTGGCGCGGATGCCCGGCTGCATTTTCAGAAATGCACTCAGCACCGCCGTTGCCTCGGTGCGCAGCGCAGCCGGATCGGTGACGCCGGTCGATTGATACACCACGCCCAGGTCGGCTTCGCGCAGCGTAGGATCGAAGCCCACGGCTTCGATCTTCCAGGTGCGATCGCCATCGGGCAGCGACAGCGGAAACGCGCTCTGCGGCGAGGGCATGATGAGCGCCTGCTCCTGGTGCAGCTTTTCCAGGTTGGGCGAGGAGAGAAAGTCAACCGGCAGCAGCAGGTAACGGGCCGCATCGTAGCTGTACCATGCGCTCCACGGATCGGCTTTGGCCAGCGAGCGTCCGCGCACCCAGTACCACACGCCGTCATGCCCCTCGAAGACGCCCGGCCGAATCGTCAGTCCCGCCAGTTTCCACGCCACCGCCGCGCCGTCCCATGCCAGAATGATCCCCACCTGCCCCGCCAGCGGCGCTCCCACGGCATCGGCCAGCACCACGGCGTAACGCCCCGGAGGCAGATCGTTCATATTGATGGTCACGGTCAGCGAGCCCGCGGCATTCGAACAAAAGAACTGCGTATCCATGGGCGCAGTCTGCTCGCTCGCGTCAAGCAGGTAGAGATTGCGCAACTGGAGATGGCCGCCCTTCAGCAGCGGCGCTGCCTGTTCCACAGTGGCGCGGATTCCGTCCCACTGCGATGCTTCCTGCGGCAGCAGCACGGCCTGCAATGTGGACTCATCCTGCGCCGTCACGGCGTTTGCCACTTTGGTGACGATCGCGGAGAGCGCATCCCGGTCCAGCGATCCGAGTTGGGGCTCTGGGGTGCAATTCGCCGCCCAGCTCGCCCACGGCGTCAACAGCAACGCCAACCCCAATAAAACCATCCGCCGCAAGCGCATTTCCGTCTTCATCCTTTTTGCCCCGAGAATCTCATTTTTATACAGCAATATGAGCTGGTTGCATAAGTGCTCAATGCCGATTGAAAAGCATCGCTCAGGGGTTAAAACCCCTGGTTTTCCGGCCTTCTTTGGCACGAGTAAATTCGTGCCCCGATACAAAACCAGATTTATGTAACCAGTTCTATGAGCGTCGCCCGGCCACTGCTAGTCTAGTACAGTGAGCGGCTATGGATCGCGGCGCGCCGTGCCGCATTCTGCCGCAATTGATTCGGCAATTCAACGGTGGCAGGCTTTCCCACTCTTTTCCGCAAGAGCGCGGAAAAGGATGGGGCACGGAGGTAATGGGTGCAGCTTTCCCACCCATTTCGCAAATGGCGCGAAATGGATGGGGCACGGATGCAGTGTTTTGTTGCCGGATCAAAGGGGTGCATTGTTTTATTGCCGGGTCAAAAGGAGCCGATTGGGATGCGAACCCTCGTAGCGCAGCAGCCGGAAGCTCCGCGCAACCCCCGCGGGGGTTGCCGGCCGTGCGCCACGCGCCGACGGCCTGCACTGCTCGCCGCGTCTGCTGTTTTTTTCGCGGCACAATTTATCTTTGGCTTCGCACTTGCCGCGCAAACGCCCGTCGCACAGGCTCCCGCCCCAACGCGAACGTCAGGAACTCCGGCTCCGCCACCCGCGCATCCGCCCGCCCATCATCGCAAGAAGCCGTCAGCTCAAAAGCCCGCGGCCCAATCAGTTCCGGCCCCTGCGTCGGTCGCGCAATCGGCTCCGGTCCCTTGTCCCGTCGCGGGACTTGAGCCAGTCCTTCCCCCAGCGGCGCCTTGCATTCCCAACTGGCCCGCCAACAAGAAACCTGCCGAGGCGTCTGTGGTTTGGGACAGCCACGGCCTGTTCATCCAGGCCAACAACTCCAGCCTGGACCAGATTCTGAACGACGTTTCGCTGAAGACCGGCGTCAAGGTGGAAGGCATGGGTGCGGACGAGCGCATTTTTGGCACCTACGGTCCCGGTCCAGCCCGCGATGTGCTCTCCGAGCTTCTGGATGGCTCTGGCTACAACGTCCTCCTGGTAGGCGATCTGGGCCAGGGAACGCCGCGGATGATCGTGCTGAGCGGCCGCCCCGCCGGTCCGGCGCCGCCTCCCGTCCAAAGCACTCAAGAAGCCGACCAGGAACAGACAGCGCCGGAAGCGCCGCCGACCGGGCCGTCCTCGCAGCCTGAGATACCAGGAGCTATGCCGCCGCCGCCCGTGCCGGCCCGCTCTCCGCAGCTAATGATGCAGCAGCAGCAATTGATGCAGCAGCGCGAACAGCAGATGCAGCAGCAGCAACAGCAGCAGAACAATCCACAGAATCCGCAATAGCGGGGTTCGGCCACCGGTTCGCGGCCAAAGACTTAGAGCTGAAAACTGCCTTTACGAGGTCCGCGCCGCTTGGGGCTGTGTGTTCAGGGGCGCTGGCCGGCGCGGTGCGCGCATCAGCGCGAAACCCGCGCGCAGAATCCAATAAGCGGCAAGAATACCAAATGCCAGCGCGCCCAATGACGCCAGGATCAACATCGCCAAATCCAGCAAATCTACCATTGCTACCGCTTCTCCAGTAATGTACCTACGGCCGCAGCGTGCGCGTCCCGCCGCCTGTCGGCGAATTTCGGTCCACCGAGGGTACCGGCAAGTCTGACAGGCGTTCATCCGATTGTCGCAGAAAGACCGCCACGTTGACCCTCTTTTCTATTGGCAAATAGAATACCTCTAGAGTGTGTTTTTTGCGTTGAATCGCGACCGGGGCGACACTCCAAAGTACCCTCCGTCCTCGTAAAGTTCATCCATGCCCATTACGCACATTTCGGTGCGGGGAGCGCGCCAGCACAACCTGCGCGACATCAACGTGCGCATTCCCCGCAACGCGCTCACCGTAGTCACCGGTCTGTCCGGCTCCGGCAAAAGCTCGCTCGCTTTTGACACCATCTACGCCGAGGGGCAGCGCCGCTACGTGGAGACTCTCTCCGCCTACGCGCGCCAGTTTCTCGACCAGATCGAGCGGCCCGACGTGGATTCGATCGAGGGCCTTAGTCCGGCCATCTCCATCGAACAAAAAACCACCAGCCGCAGCCCTCGTTCCACGGTCGGCACCATCACCGAGATCTACGACTACCTGCGTCTGCTCTACGCTTCGGTGGGCACGCCCCACTGCCCCAACTGCGGCCGGCCGATCGCCCGTCAGACCGCCGAACAGATTGTGCAAAGGATCCTGGAACTGGGCAAAGGCGAGCGCGTAACCGTGATGGCGCCCATGGTGCGAGGCCGCAAGGGAGAATTTAAAGATTTGCTGGATCAGATTGATCAGCAAGGATTTCGCGCCCGCGTAGACGGCGAGGTCCACGACCTTTCTGAGCCTCTCGCCCTCGACCGCCGCAAAAACCACACCATCGAAGCCATCGTCGACCGCGTGCTGCTGAAAGCCGAGGGTGCCCCCGGTCCCTCGCACTTGGGGACCAGGGAAGGGGCTAGACCAAACACGATTTCTGCCGGAAAGCCCTCGGCCGAAAAACGTCTGGAGCAAGCCGTCAGCAAGGCCCTGCAACTCGCCAACGGCCTGGCCCTCGTCGCCTTCAACGACGGCAATGAGCAACTGTTTTCCTCGTCGATGGCCTGTCCCGATTGCGGCCTCGATGTACCCAAGCTCGAGCCGCGCAGTTTCTCCTTCAACTCCACCTTCGGCGCCTGCCCCAACTGCCACGGTCTTGGCTCGCTCTACGACTTCGACCCCGCCAAGGTCATCACCGACTGGTCGAAGCCGCTGCTCGACGGGGGTCTCGGCCCCGGTTCCTCGTCACAATACCTCATCAAGCTCATCGAGCTCGCCGCCGCCCGCTATAAGATCGACCTTAAAGTTCCATTTGAAGATTTGCCCCCAAAGCAGCAGCACATCTTGGTTTATGGCCCTCCCAAAGGCGAGGCTCCGCGTACCGGCTTCCACGGCATCCTGGCCTACCTGCGCGACAATGCGGAGGAAGCGCGCAGCGACAGCTACCGCGAGTACATGATGAGCTTCATGTCGGCGGTGCCCTGCCCGGTGTGCCGTGGGAAGCGCCTGCGGCCGGAGTCGCTGGCCGTCAAGGTCGGCGGTCTTTCCATCGCCGACTTCACCGCGCTTCCGCTCAATCGCGCGCTTTCAGCGGCCATCAACCTCGAATTCACCGAGCGCGAGGCTCTTGTCGCGGAGCGACTCCGCCGCGAAATTGCCGAGCGCCTGGAATTCCTTTGCGCCGTCGGCCTCAGCTACCTTTCGCTCGACCGCAACGCCACCACGCTTTCTGGCGGCGAGGGCCAGCGGATCCGGCTCGCCACGCAGATCGGCTCGCGCCTGCGCGGGGTTTTGTACGTGCTCGACGAGCCCTCCATCGGCCTGCACCAGCGCGACAACAATCGCCTGATCGAGGCTCTGGAAAAGCTTCGCGACCTGGGCAACACGGTGCTCGTCGTCGAACATGACGAGGAAACCATCCGCCATGCCGACTTTGTCCTCGATCTTGGACCGGGGGCGGGACGTTTGGGCGGCCTTGTTGTCGCCCAGGGCACGCCGGAGCAGATTATGGCCACGCCCGGGTCGCTTACCGGCCGTTATCTCAGCGGCGCAGCCACCATGTTGCAACGCACTCAGCCACGTAAGCTCACCGGCAAGTGGCTCAGCATCACCGGGGCGCGCGAGCACAATTTGCAGGACGTGAACCTGCGCATTCCCCTCGGCGTGATGACCGTCGTCACCGGCGTGAGCGGCAGCGGTAAAAGCACCCTCATCAACGACATCCTCTATCGTTCGCTTGCCAAGCAAATCTACGGCTCGCGCGAGGAGCCCGGCGCACACGACGAACTCTCGGGCACGGAACAGGTCGACAAAGTGGTGCGCATCGATCAGTCGCCCATCGGCCGCACGCCGCGCTCCAATCCGGCAACTTATACTGGCGTCTTCTCGCCAATTCGCGATTTGTTTGCCATGCTGCCTGAGGCGCGCGAGCGCGGCTATAAGCCGGGCCGCTTCAGCTTCAACGTCACCGGAGGCCGCTGCGAGGCCTGCCAGGGCGACGGCCAGCGCCGCATTGAGATGAATTTCATGCCCGACGTCTATGTGCAGTGCGAGGTGTGCAACGGCCGCCGCTACAATCAGGAGACGCTGGCCGTGAAGTTCCACGGCCACTCTATCGCCGACGTGCTCGACCTCACTATTGAAGACGCTTTGCCGCTGCTGGCCGACGTGCCCCAGGTGCGCCAGAAATTGCAGACGCTCGTCGACGTCGGCCTCGGCTACATTCACCTCGGGCAAAGCGCAACGACGCTTTCAGGGGGCGAAGCGCAACGCATGAAGCTGGCGCGCGAACTCTCCAAGCGCCAGACCGGCAAGACGCTCTACTTGCTCGACGAGCCCACTACAGGCCTGCACTTCGACGACGTGCGCAAGCTCCTCGAAGTCCTGCACCGCCTCACCGATCTCGGCAACTCGGTGATCATCATCGAGCACAATCTTGACGTGATTCGCAACGCCGACTGGGTCATCGATCTCGGCCCCGAGGGCGGCGAAGACGGCGGGCGCATCGTCGGCGAAGGCCGCCCGGCGAAGATTGCCGCCACGCCCGGCTCCTATACTGGACAGTTTCTGAAGCGCTATTACAAATTGAGCAATGGCCGTCTCACGCCGGCTGAACCCGAAGGAGAGATTGCCGCTGCGCCCGAAACTGCGCCGAACGGGTCCAAGGGCTCCTCATCGAACGGCGCCGATCCCAGCGCCACCGCTGCAACGCAATCCAACAAAATGCGCAGGCGAAAAAGGGCGCGGCCCTAGTATCCTGAGTCACAAGCTCGGTCTAAAAAAGCTCGTCATCCGGAGCGGAGTTCCGTCATGCCGGGGCTGAGTCGAAGCATCTGAGGTTGAATGCATTTCGGATTCACCACATGAATTGGAAAGACATGGAAAAGAGTGCATGACCAATCTCCCCGAAGACCCACTGCGCGAGCCTTTCATCCCGCCCAGCAGCGAACCCTCTGGTCCATTGGATTCCGCGCAGCAGCAAGCCGCTGCGCCTTCGCCCATCGGCGAAAACCCTGCCGCGTTCGAGCCACCCGCACCCTCCTTCCCTTACCCTCCGCCCCCAAGCTCCGAACCGCCGCTCTTCTATTCCTACGCGCAGCCGCCGGTCCGCCGGCCAGTGCGCATCCCGAATTTCGGCCATCTTCTGCTTTTGTCGCTGCTCATTCTTGTCGCCTTCAGCATTCTGGTCATCGCCCTGGCTCTGGGCTCGCACTTTCATCTTTTTGGCTTGCGGCTTTCGCAAAAATCTGCCACTGACCTCGGCTTCAACCTCGCCAGCGAAGCTATTCTCTACCTCATCACCTTCGGCTTAAGCCTCTTCGTTTTTCCCATGGTCTGGAATGAGAGCCTCTTCGCGGGACTCGATTGGCGCGGCAACGCGGCGCTTTCCAAATCCGGGCGGCTCGCTTGGACGGCCTCGGCCTGCTTTGGCCTCGCAATCCTCGACCAGTTCCTGATGCCCGGCCCCGCCAACGCGCCTATCGAAAAAATGATCAGCTCCCCCGGAGCCGCCTGGATGATGTTCGCTTTCGGCGTCACCATGGCGCCTTTCTTCGAGGAGATGTTCTTCCGCGGTTTTCTTCTGCCCGCGCTCTGCACGGCCTGCGATTGGATCGCCGAAAAGTTGCAGCACACGCTTCCCCGTCCGCTCGACGCCAGCGGTCATCCACAGTGGTCGCTTCCCGCCATGATCATCGGTTCCGTGCTCACCAGCATTCCCTTTGCTGGATTGCATGTCGAACAGCAGGGTCACTCGCTGGGGCCGTTCCTGCTCCTCATCGCCATCAGCCTGATTTTGTGCACGGTGCGTCTCAAATTCAGGTCCCTGGCCGCGAGCACACTCGTCCACGCCAGTTACAACTTCCTCATCTTCTCCGTAGAGCTGTTCGCCACTGGCGGCTTCCGCCACTTTGACAAGTTGTAACGACAGCAGTGAAGGGAGTGAAGAGAGTGAAAAGAGTGAAGGAAGTGAAGAGCGTGAAGTAAGTGAAGGGAGCGAACGATCCGGTTGCTTCGCTTTTTTACTCCTTTCACTCATTTCACTTCTTTCACTCGCTTACAATCATCTCGATGCCCGACTCCACCTACGCCCAGCAACTTCTCTCGCTCCTCGCCCGAACCAGTTTCAAGCTCGGCGAGTTCAAGCTCTCTTCCGGGGCAACCAGCGACTACTACATCGATTGCCGCACTACCACGCTCCATGCCGAGGGCGGACGCCTCACTGGGCAAGCGATCCTCGAGCTACTGGAAGAGAACAACATCGAGGCAGAGGCCGTCGGCGGCCTCACCATGGGCGCTGATCCCATCGTCTCCAATGTGGCCACAGCCAGCGCCTGGCGCGCTACTTTGCGCCCGGACGCGCCGCTGCTCCACGGCTTTCTGGTGCGCAAGTCCGAAAAGGCTCACGGAACCGGCCGCCGCATCGAAGGCTTCTATCGTCCCGGCGCGCGCGTCGTCATCGTCGACGACGTCTGCACCACCGGCGCCTCGACCATCGCCGCCATTGAGGCCGCGCAGGAGGCCGGGATGAAAATTGCCGCCGTGGTTTGCATTGTGGAGCGCGAGGAAGCCAACGGCCGGCCGGCCGTCGAAGCGGCTGCGAACGGCAGCCCCTTTCTGCGCCTTTTCACAGCCAATGAAGTCCGCGCCGAACACGTGAAACAGCTCGCGGCGGAAAAATCCTAGCTGGAAAAACGTAAAGGGCAGGCCCGTTCAGGCCTGCCCCTGGTTTCTCGCACAATCGTCAGTCGTTTCCAGCTGCGCTATTCGTCAACCGGCTTCGGCGACTCGCTGGGTGGCGTCGCCTGGCCTGTCACTGCGGGCTGCCCGCTCGGCGTGCTGTCGCCGCTCATATTCGAAAGCAGCCGCACCTGGACGCGCCGATTTTCCTTGCGCCCTTCCGGCGTATTGTTCTCCGCCACATATTGATCCTTGCCAATACCAATCAGGTAAAAGCGGTGCGCAGCGATGTTGTACTTCGCTGCCAGGTACTGCACAACCGCATCGGCGCGGCGCTGGCTAAGCTCGTAGTTGTACTGCGCCGGCCCCGTCGAATCGGTGCCGCCAGTCACTTCCAGAATGTAGCTCTTCGCGGAGCCAAGCTGGCCCGCGAAACTATCCAGCTGCGCCTTGTCGTCGCTGGTGAGCATGGCCTTATCGAAGCCGAAAGTTACTGACACCTTCGTCACTTCCTTGTAGTTATCGAGGCCCTTCACCACGCTTTCCAGCGTATCGGCGCGGTGCGCCACGTCGTTGGCTGCCGTGTCGGCCGAGTTCGCCGCCTGGTCCGCGGTCTGCGCGTTCTGGTTGGCCGTATCGGCCGAGCTCTGCGCCTTGGTGATGCCCGCCTGCGCGCGGTCATCCACATCGTGAATCGCCCGGTTGTTATTTGCCGCCTGCTGGTCCAGTTGATCCGTGTGAGTGACCAGCGGTCCCGTCTGCGTGCGCACGTAGTTCTTGCTGGCGCACCCTGTCACGCCCAGCGCCAACAGCGCCGCGGCTGCCACTGCAAATCCAAATCGATGGCTTGTCATTGCCTCCACCTTCTGCCCTCCGCTGGGGAATTCCCCGCAGTGAAACTACCTGCTGCACTTTGGAAAGTGCACGCCGCTATCCAATCCAAAAACTCCCGGTAAGTGATTGAAGATATTACTACTACACAGCCTTACGTAACCCTTCTCAACGGCAAAAACCATGTAATTATTACCGAACCAGGTAAGGATTGCGCTATTTCGGCCTTCCCGCGAACCCGCGCCACGAAATGTGAGAGTGCACTCCACTTATCGATCAGAGCGCCGTTCCCGCTATCCTAAGAATTGGCTTCGAGCGCACCGAACCCATCCTCATCCATGGACCTCTACGAAAAAATCCGCAGTCTGCCCACGCAACCCGGAGTGTATCTCTACAAAAATGCCGATGGCGAAGTGATCTACGTGGGCAAGGCCAACAACCTGCGCTCGCGCGTGCGCTCTTACCTGCTTGAAGCCTCGCAGGCCAACGCCAAAACCGGCTCGCTCATGCGCGAGGCGGTCGACATCGAAACCATTCTTGTCGCCAACGAGCACGAAGCCCTCGCGCTCGAAAACAATCTCATCAAGCAACGCAAGCCGCGCTTCAACATCCTGCTGCGCGACGACAAGACCTACCCCTACGTCAAGCTCACCCTCGGCGATCGTTTCCCCAAAGTCTTCGTCACCCGCCGCCTGCGCAAAGACGGCGCCGCCTACTACGGCCCTTACTTCCCCGGCAATCTCGCCTATCGCGTGGTCGAGCTCATCCACCGCAGTTTTCTTTTGCCCAGTTGCAAAGTCGATCTCTCGCGCTACCATCCCCGCGCCTGCCTGCAGTACTACATTCACCGCTGTCTCGGCCCTTGCGTTGAAGGCCTCACTACTCCCGAGGCTTACAAGGAAGCCGTTCGCGACGCGCAACTGTTTCTCGAGGGCCGTCACGCCGAACTGGAGCGCACCCTCACCGCGCGCATGATGGCCGCCGCTGAAGCCGAGCAGTTCGAGGCCGCCGCGCGCTTGCGCGATCAGCTCTCCACCGTGCACCAGTTGCAGGAAAAGCAGCGCATCGCCACGGCTGAGCTCGACGACGACGCCGACGTCTTCGGCTACCACTTCGAAGACGGTGCGCTCGCCGTCAACCTCTTCCACATGCGCAACGGCAAAATCGTCGACCGCCGCGAATTCTTCTGGGAAGACTTGCAAGTGCAGGGATTAGGGATCAGGGAACAGGGAACAGACAGCGGGGAGGGGGAAGTGGCCTGGGATCAGGAAAACAAGCTGGAGTTGAACGCCGGCGCGGTCTTCAGTGCCCTGCTCAAGCAGCTCTACATCGACCAGCAATA
>Ga0181538_10002928_pt1 | contig 17136 bp, 11 predicted proteins | sample PEATcosm2014_Bin_40_FD_119773 | JGI IMG/M metagenome (GOLD analysis project Ga0181538, IMG submission 119773) | Peatland microbial communities from MTU Mesocosm Facility, Houghton, MI, USA - PEATcosm2014_Bin23_30_metaG | ecosystem: Environmental > Terrestrial > Soil > Wetlands > Peat | place...
CCTCAGCCTCTTCGAAAAAGTGCCACTTTTACAGGCTTTTTCGCACATCGGCTCTGAGAATGAAATCGACGTATCACGTAACCAACTCGAACTATTCGACTTATGACCGGACAGTACTGGTCATCTTCCAGTTGGAAGGCGAGTACGCAGTCAAGAGCCCATCTGTGAGGCCGTACTGGGAGGCAGTCTGCGCCAAGCTTGACGCGCTGCGGGCGAGAGGCGTGCGGGTCGTATTGGCCTGGCATCCCCGCGAGCACAACGCGGCTGCCGACGAGCAGAGCCGCCTCGCGCTCGCCGAAAATGGCATCAGGCTCCTGCCCCACGAGCCGCCCGAGGGTTTCAGCACCTTGGCCGATGCGGGGCGCATCTGCGGCAGGTCGGCGCCGATGGTGGGCCGGTGCCTCGCTTTCCTCGGCTATCGGGACGGCGGCGGCTGCACTCCCAAGGCGGAGGCCGAAGGCATCGCCTCGGTCTACCTGCCCTACTCCTCCCCGGTCTCGCAAGTCTCCTGGCATAGCGAGGAGGTCGCGGCCCTGGTGGCCGCCGCCCCGCCCGGGTCCTTCGCGGCGAGACCCTCAGCCACTAGGGCCAAGAAGGAGAGGATGGTTGAAATCACAGGCAACACCTACCCGGCCCGAGAGGCGCTCAAGGCGCTGGGCGGCAGGTGGAAGCCCAACAAGCGCTGCTGGGTGGTGCCAGAGTCGCGTGCGGACGAGGCGAAGAGAGCGGTCGAGTCCGCAGGAATGCAAGCACGTGACACCAGATGACGAGACCCGCAGGAGCTGGCCCGGCGCGCTCGCACGCGCGTTCCCGTGGTGGCCTGGAGGAAAACATGAATGAACTCACGAAACCGGACGTCGTCTTCGTCCCCCGCTTCCTGGGGCCGGAAGAAACCGACGCGCTCCTCTGGCGCATCCGCACCCAAGTCGAGTTTGTTCAAAACTTCATTCAGCTCTACGGGCGCAAGGCGGTGCCCCGCCTCGAGGCGTGGTACGGCACATGGGACTATCCATATTCAAAGGGGGTGGTGCTGCGCGCGGCTCCAGTCCCTGATTACCTTCAGGCGGTGATGGACCGGCTCGCCGCAGCCGGGTTTGGGATGTTCGACGCAGTGCCGATCAACCGTTATCGTGATGGGAAAGACTACATCTCACCACACAGCGATGACGACTACGGCGACGCTGAGCCGACCATCCCGAGCCTGACTCTTGGCGCGGCCCGCCCCTTCCGGCTAGCACGGAAGGTCGGAAAGAAGCTCGACAAACCGACGACAGTTGAGTACTTGCCGCGACACGGTGACCTGCTCGTGATGAGGGGCAGGACTAATACTGAATGGCAGCACTGGATCCCGAAGACCGCGAAGCCTATCGGCGAGCGCATCAACCTGACGTTTCGCAAGGGAGGCAGTGATCGAAAGGGCGGTAGTGAACCAAAGTCGCGGACGCTCGACGGATCTGGCGCCCGACCGTCGCCTTCAATAGGCGGCAGCGACGATGAAACCGTAAGCCAGTAAGTTCGCTAGACAAGGGATGAAAGTCAGGTTGCGTGGTTCGCAAGAAGTGAACTCACGCGACCACAGGGAAGTGTTGTCCGAACAGAACGGTCTGATGCCACATTCGCAGACAAAACTCGGGCTCACGGGGAGCCGACCAGGAACGGCACCGGCGAAGATGACGTACGGCAGCCCGTACTCCGGCATTGGCGGCATCGATGTGGGGCTTGACGTGGCGGGGTTCCGGCCGTTGTGGCAGGTCGAGAAGAACGGCTACCGCCTGAGGGTCCTGAACAAGCACTGGCCAAATGTTCCAAAATTCAACGATGTGAGGGAATGTGGATACACCAGATGCAATCGGCTCGAGCGAGTTGACCTTATCGCCGGCGGATACCCGTGCGCAGACCACAGCATCGCAGGCAAGGGGCGTGGGCTCGGCACTCTGCAAGATCCCACAAAGCGGAGCGGCCTGTGGTTCGAGCAGCTCCGCATCATCCAGGAACTTCGACCCAGTTGGGCAATCCTCGAAAATGTTTATCACCTCCTGCTTACGAAGGACGGGGGACACGGTTTTCTCTGGAATGGAAGAGGCGGGCTACACCTGTTGGCCGCTCGTTCTGGATGCTGCAAGCCTCGGTGCCCCGCATCGGCGGCAAAGGAGCTGGATACTGTGCCGCCGGAACGACCCGGGTCACCGGTTCGACTTCGAGGCGCGGGAAGCCGGCCAGTGGCCGCTCACGCCGGAATGCCTAGTGATGCTCATTGCCGCGCAGGAGATCTGGGACTATTGGAAGCGCGAGCTGGCGGGACCGAACGGTGAATTCCCAGACAGGGTGGCGACGCCGACGGCGACCATGATTCTCGAGCCGTGGTGGCCGGGCAGACGCCTGTGGCAGACCGCCAGCGGGCGGCTGCGCAAGCTGACGAACGACGGGGTAGATAGCTCCATGTCCTGGATTCTGGAGATGGCGGTCCGCGCGATGCTTCAACGCAACGACAACCTCTGGCCTACGCCGGAAACATGCGAAGAGCACATGGGCTTTCCGCGTGGCTGGACAGACCTGGGGACCGACGGGGACGAGGACGCAGCCTGGGAAAGGGGACGCCGGAAAAACTTCGGACCGCGCTTCTGGCGGGAACGGTATAGGGCACTCGGAGACTCCGTGGTGCCGCAGTGGGCGATGCTTCTTGGGTGTTTCATCCTGGAATATGAATCCCAGGCCGCCGCTGCGAGGGATTCCTCGATGCATCCGACCGCCGCGCTTCCGGCATACGTCGTGTCGCACGTCGAGGCTATGGAGTCGAAGGAGCAAAGCATGAGCAAGAATCTTCAAGAACGGCAGATGAGCGAATCCGAGCTCGGGCAAGCGGTCTCCATGACCGGAAGCGCCCACGCGGTGGCGTCCCGCCCAGGGCAAAGCGGCTTGAACGGGGAGCCTAGACCACAGTCAGCGGACGATGCCCTGCGCCCAAGCAAGGCAGGCCCTGAGCAACCCGACTCTGCCGTGGTCGCACAGAGCACCTCATCCTCCCGGACACATATAAACGCTGAAGTCGACGTGGTTGACGAAGCCGAAGCATACCTCCGCTCTTACCTGAGCTTCCCCGACGACAAATACTTTTTGCCCCTGGCCTTGTTTGCGGCGCTCATGCATTGCTGGAAAGCAGCCTTCGATGTAGTTCCTTACCTGTCGGTAGGAGCGGCGGTCAAGTCGGCCGGGAAGACCCGCGTGCTCGAGCTGCTCAGCTTTCTTGCGGGGGAAGAAAGGGCCATTCTCGTCGATGGCAGCATCACGCCCGCCGCGCTTTACACCGAGATTGAGGCGGGCCACGTCATCCTCATCGACGAGTCCGAGCACTTGCACAATCCTCGCTCGCCATTCCGGCCAATCCTGAACGGCGGGTATCGGAGTGGCAGTTACGTGTGCCGGATAATTGGCGGCGTTATCGAGAGATTCTCCAATTATGGCCCCAAGGTGTTCAGCCACCTGGGCGATCTTTACGACTCATTGCGCGACCGCTGCATTGTGGTGCATATGCAACGCACGTTGGGCGGCGGCCGCAAGGAGTATCACCGCAGCATTGCGCAGGCGGACGGGAACGCCATCGGCGAGCGGATGCACGAAGCCATCTCGGCAAGGGTGGACGAAATCAAGACGGCCTATCTCCTGTATGACGAGCTGTACCCCAGCCTCGGCTTCCTCCGGGACCGCGACAAGGAAATCTGGAAGCCGCTCTTCAGCCTGTGCCAGGTGCTGGCCCCGTCGCGCGTCCCGGAACTGGAGCGCTCGGCCATCGACATCGCCACGCTGAAGACCGTCCCCGCCCGCCCCTTCGGGTCCCTGGTCCAGGAAGAGGAGGAAGCCGAGGAGACGGAGTATGCCGAGTGGCTGCTCACCGACGCCATCTCGGTGATGGGCGATAACGAGAAGATGGCCACGAGCGAGCTTGTCCGCCGTCTTCGGGAGCTCCCTACCTCCCCATGGCGGGCATATCGGGGCGGCGGCATCACTGACGACGCTTCCGGGGCGATAATGATGGCCAACCTCCTCAAGCGCTTCGGCGTCAAGCCGAAAACCATCCGTTTCAGGCCCAAGGGTGAGCCGAACTCCACGGCCAAGGGCTACAGGTGGGCGGACATCATCGCTGGTTCCGAACGGGCCGGCGTGCCGCGCGGAGGCACAGGCCGTAACCCCGGCACCCCAGCCGCAGTGGCTGCTGAGGCTGCATGCGGACCGAGCGAACCCCCAGTCGAGTTTCACGAAAGCGCTCCGCAGCCTGAGGCGTCCGGGGCTGACAATGACCGGCCTGTTGAAGGGTCATAACCCGTAACCCCGCAGGCAAATCGGTGCAGGAATTTGGAGGTTACGGGTTACGACTTTCGCCCAAGTACCCTACCCCGTTGTGCCAAGGCAACTGAAAGCCACGGTCCCTGGATTGAAATGCGGGCGCGGAATTCCCGTGAGTCATCGCAATTTTCACATTTTCGGCGGGATTATGTCCCGGAGGCGCCTCCCGGCAGGGATCCAGGGGAGCGCACTCTCGACAAGGGCTAAGCCCTCCGGCAAAAAACAAAAGACGGGGTGCGGGCGTTGCGGTCGGCAATTTGACGCCCGAGCCGGAGCGACCCGCTCACTCTCGCGCTGACTGTGCTCATCCTCGCTGCCATCGGCTTTGGCGCCAGCTTCCTGCCCGCTCGCCGCGCCTCGCGCCTCGATCCCATCACCGCCTTCCGCCACGAGTGAGCCACGGCCAACCGGTTCGAGCCGTGCAGTTCGGGCGCAGTGCTGCGCGCCTCGGCGCAGATGCGCGTTTTGCGCGTAGGGTGCCCTTCGCCAAAGCACGATGGTCGCGCATTCACCATAAGCTCGAGTCGCTTCAAGTCCGGCGAGCAACCCCAGGTCATTTTTGGCGGGCGCCTAAGATTCAGGCGATTTTCGCAAATTCCGCGTTTTTCGACTTTCAAAAGCAATTTACTAGGGGGTATGAAAGAAAACCAGTATTAGGTGCAAGGAAAGAAGATTTAAAAATCAAAGGAGAAACTTCGATGTCAGAGCAGCAACAGACAGGAACGACGAACGGAACGGCTGGAGCGGAAAGGTCTCGATACTGGGCCGTCAAGGATATGGCGGTAGGGGATGTAGTGACCTACAGGACTGTGGATTTTTCCGAAAACCCAGCGGACGGCAGTTATAACCCCATCTCCCTGCGGGGAGTTTTGAGCTACTACAAACTCCGCTACGGGAGGCGGATGACAATGCACCGTGCGAAGGACGGGTCGGCTACCGTCACGAGGCTAGGATGAACGAGCGTTTTAACCCTGTATCGATCAAGGATGGGATACAGGCCTTGATCACCCCGGGCGAGCTTTACGAGCTGAGGATTCCCCATTGGGAATTCCACGGCGGCACCGCAGCGGGTTTCTTCGATGACCCCGGGAAGCTGGCCAAAGCCTTGGCCGGATGCTCCGGGCATGCCCCGGGCATATACCTGACGCTCAACCCAGTGGACCCGCAGTACGGCGGCAATAAAAACGTCATGTGCAAGGACGTTAAAAACAGCACGGCGGACTCGTGGATAACCCGGCGGGAATGGCTCTTTATTGATATTGATCCCGAGCGGCCGTCGAAAACCTGCGCCACGGACCTCGGAAAGGTCAAAGCCAAGGAAGTTGCTGACTCTGTTCTTGCGTACCTGGGGCAGCGCGGCTGGCCTGGCTGTTATCTCATTGACAGTGGGAACGGGTTTCAGCTCCGGCACAAAATCAGCCTTCCCAATGATGAAGAGTCGAGAGGCCTCGTCAAGGACTGCCTTCATGCCCTGTCCAGCATGTTCAGCACTCCCGAAGCGAAAATCGACTTGATCGTGTATAACGCAGCGCGCATAGCGAGGTTTCCCGGGACGCTCAACGCAAAGGGCGAAAATACGACGGAGCGCCCGTGGCGCATCTCAAAGCTCATCGGCCGTGAGGGCTTGGCTGAGGTAGCCCCAGTCCCGATAGAGAAACTGAAGGAGCTGGCTGCCTTGGCGCCAAAGCCGGAGCGCGCGGAGCGCCAAGCGGAAAATCATGGGTCGGGAACGGGCGACGAGCTGGGCAAAATCCTTGCGCAGTGGGCAAGAATCTGCCCGGATTTCGAGTTCCAATCCGCCCATATCGGCGGGGAAGTCAACGGCCCCGGCTACTGGGTGCGCTGCCCTGGCACAATTACAAAATGGCCGGACGGGACATCGCATGGTGGCGGCTTCGGGGGGCTCGACGCATCCTCCGTCGTGTTTGTGAGGGATGGCCTTTTCTGCTTCAGTTGCTTCCACAGTTCGTGCAGCGTCGAGGCGGGGGCTGAGCGGAAAAAGACTTGGGGTGACTTCAGGAATTATTACGACAAGGTTGCCCGGGACAAGCTAGGCGTCGAAGAGGTGGAGACGGCGGGTTGGGAAATAGTGAAACAAGGTCCTGGGAATGCTTTAGCTTGCGTCCCCGCTTGCATCCCCGCCCCGCTGCCGTCCAGCCAAGCATCCGCTGAGTTGATGGAAGTGCAGGACTATTCCGAAGACATAACTTGCACCGATGTGGCCAACGGGATGCGCCTTGCCCGCTTCTGCGGGAACGATCTTGCCTTTGTCGAGGAGTCCAAATGCTGGCATGCGTGGGACGGAAGGAAATGGGCCGAGGACAGGGAGAAAATCAGGGTCAACAGGATGGCGGAGGAAGTCGCCAAAAGCATTTTCACCGAGGCGGACACTTATGAAGAAAACAAGAGGCAATCGGTCCGCAAGTGGGCATACCGATCATGCTTCCACAGCAACCTGGAGGCTATGGTTTCGAGGGCCAAGAATCAAGGCATGATTGCAAAGAGCATCCGCGACTTCGACCAGGACCCGTACTTATTCAATTGCGCCAGCGGCATTATAAACCTCCGAACCGGGGAACTGATGCCGCATGATCGAAAGCGGCTCATGATGAAAATGAGTCCGGTGAACTATGATCGAAATGCCGAATGCCCGGCGTGGGACAAGTTTCTGGCCAGAATACAGCGCGAAGACCACGAAATGATCGGTTTCCTGCAAAGGCTGGCCGGGTATAGCATGTGTGGAACTTCGGAAGAGCAAGCTGTTCACTTTCTCTATGGCGGGGGGCGCAATGGCAAGGGGGTGTTTCTCCTGGCGCTCCAAAGAATTCTTGGCGATTACACCACGACTGTGCCGTTCACAACATTCCTTGAAGGAGCGAGGCATGATGCCTCCGGCCCCAACGAGGCGATAGCGGGAATGGCGGGAAAGCGGCTTGTGGTGGCGCAAGAGTCCAACCCCACGGGGAGATTTAATGAAGGCCTGATCAAGACCCTGACGGGCGGGGGCAGGCAGAAGGCCAGTTTCAAATACGGCCATGAGTTCGAGTTCGACCCGCTGTTCACCCTCATCCTTGCGGCGAACCATAAGCCAAGGGTCATCGACCAGACGGAGGCGATAAAGTCCCGCATCAAGCTGATCCCCTTCACGGTTCAGATACCCGAGGCCGCGCGGGACCTGAAGCTCATTGACAAGCTGTGGGCCGAGCGGGAAGGCATCCTGGCGTGGTGCGTTCGAGGGGCGGTGGAGTGGGCCAAGGATGGCCTCAAGTATCCTTCCCAAGTCAATGACGCCAGCAGGGAATACTCTGCGGACCAGGATGTGGTGGGGCAGTGGCTCGCCGAATGCACGGAGGAAGGCCCTCACGAATTCCCGGCGGGGTTGGCCTATGACTCCTTCAAGCGGTTCGCCGAGGAGAACAACTACTTCGTCTTGGACAGCCGGGAATTCAAGAATACCCTTGAGCAAAAAGGATTTCAGCACAAAAAGGGGATGAGGGGGAGATAATGGAAAGGCTTCAAGGTAACACGGTTGAGCAGTTTCTATGGCTCAGAGCCTAAAATAACCGCCGACATGTTAGACCCGTCCGAATTGAGGGGCGTGGAGGGCATATGACGCATGATGACGCATATGACGCTGTTTGGCAGAACTTTCTCTATAGGAATTCATATAGGAAAAGTTTAGCCAAATAGCGTCATACCCGTCATGATGCGACATAGGTGAGCTGAATGAGCTACACAAAGGTTACCTCACTTAGCCCGCTCACTTACCTATGATGTGTGTCGTATGGTGACGCATGTGTCGACACTTGACCAAACTTTCTCTGCAGAGATTCGTATAGGAGTAATTCTGCCAAATCCCTTCACTGGCGCCACCATGCGACACCGCTTAAGCCAAATGGGCTGCACAAAGGATATTTGGAAGTTTTGCATCGGGAATCCCCCGCAGCCGCGCGAGTCGGCACAACTTCCAGACTAAGGTTCGGTATCGATTGCACATCAGGTCTGTCCCCACTTGACTGGTCAGGGGAGGACTGGGTTGCGGCTTGGACCTGACTCCGGAAGCTTCCGTTCCGCTTGCCGCTGCCCAGATCTGTCACACAGCATCAACAGGAACAGGGCTTGCCAGTGCAGTTCCACCCGGAGAGATGCTGGCGTTGCCCTCCGCTTGCCGTGACGCTCCCAGCTATGTCCTCACCCTGCCGACGCGCAGGCCATGCCGCCGCACCGAAGGCCAATCCCCCCAGAATGAACCGCGGATGGTGGCCGCAAAGAAATGTTTTGGCGCTGCGGAATAACTTCTCAGTGGCCATTCGGAAACGAGTATTAGACATCGACAGCAAAATTCGCCAAGGAGAAATCAAAGTGGATCGCAAAAACAAAGCACAGCAAGAGCCAGCGGCCATGGCGCGGCAGGCGGCAGGCCAGCAGGGCTTCGCCGAGGAGGCTCCGGACATGAGAACGAAAGCAGTCAAGGCCGCCGGGAGCGGCGATAACGACATTCTTCGTCCGAAGCTTGGAACTGGCTCCGGGGAACGGCCAGACCATGCGGGAGCCAAGGAACCCGCCGCGTATGTTCCCACCGAGAACGAGCTGGTCCAGCTTGTCAAGTATTGGTACGGGCGCCGCCTCGATGACGAGTGGGACTGTTTCTACTACTCCATGGGGGGATGTGACATTTCGTTACATATGTGCTACGCCGACTTCCGAATCTCGCTCGCGGCAGAGGTTATCGGCTGGGAAGCGGTCCGTCAGGCAATTGCGGAAGTCCGCGAGGCGTTCCGGGCGGAGGTGCCACACAGGCAGGCGATTGACGCACGCCGCTGGGACATCTTCGAGAACGTGACCGAGAAGCAGCGGCTTGCGGCACAGTATGAGATATATCAAAAATTGATTGAACATTTTGCGGCGAAACGCGCGCAGTGACGCCCGCTTTATGGCAAGCCAGCCGGAGGGATGGTTCCTCGAGCTCAGAAGCCTGGAAATGTCCGCCTCGAGCCAAAACATCGAATACGCACCCCTTAAATAAGGAGGAAAGAAAATGACAGACAACGAGTCTTACGCACGGATCGCACAGTTCGTTGAGTCCCACCCGGACTTGACCTATGCCGAGATTGGAAAAGCGCTCGGCCTGACACGCAGCCAAGTGAGCCGCATCGCCCGGCTGCAGGGCGTTAAGCGGGGGCCGGGCAAGAGATCTGCAGCACTGACTGCCGCCGTGGCGGCGATCGAGGCTTTTGGCCAGAAAGTGGAATGCGAAGTGGCGAAGCAGGCGTTACCGTCGGCCGACGAAGCCGTCCCATCTGCGCTCGATCTGGCTCCGGCGGACGCTCCGGCTTTGTAATAGTCTCGCCTGGGCAGGCGGGTCCGCACGACCTGATCGGGGAAGATGATGCGATAGCTCACTCGCCCGGGTCCCTGACCCGTCCTGCCCGCCAGCAGCCAGGCATGGCAGCCGACTGCCGGATTGTCTTGCCCACATGGGAGTGGACGGGTCGGCGTGCGCGAGTAAAAAAGGTAGTCGGATCATGGTCCTGAGAAAACCACGGCGCAAGACACAGTCGAAAGACGCGGAGCTGGCCGTCGGCGCCTTGGAGCGCCCGGACCCGCTGGACCTTGAGGATGTCGACCTTGCGCCGACGATGCTGGGACTCGACGAGGCAGGGGAAGCCGAGATTTCCCCTGAGTCCCGCTCCTCTCGCCCTGCCAAGGACGGGTGTATCATTTGCGGTCAGCCGCTGTGCGAGGAGTGCGTTGACGAGGACGAAGACTGAGGAATCCGGCGAGTCGTACGCTGGCGTCGCCGACTGTCATGCAGAAGAAGTGTTGTACTTCCCCTCGGGGCCGAGGGTCATCGTATGCAGGTTCGAGGACTGCTCCGAGGTGGTGAGAGCGTTCCCCTACAGCACCGACTCAATGCCCGGTACTGGGCTGGACAGGAATAGACTGGCGGCGGAGTGAAAAGGCGGTCAGGAAACCCCGATAGGATGCCCCGCCGCTGTGCCCGTCGCCAACTTGCAGGGATGTTGACTAAGCCCGTCCCGGCGCCAGCGGGGCCGGGCCTACCACAGCAGACAGCCCTGCCGGCAGTGCGCTAGCTGCCGGCAGGGCGAAGTCCCCAGGCGCGGGCGATGCCCACACCCGGAAACCCGAGACGGATTGTCAGGCTTGTCCCCGCGCAAGTCAAGGAGCGGCCGCACAGGCCGGATGACCGGCCCGACGCCACGCGGCATGGTCGGATTCCCGGCAGGCCCAAAGAGCAATAGCAGAAGAGAAAAAATGTCTCCACCGCCGGGGGCGCTGGATTTTGCGCTGGGAGGAGATTTTAGCCCGATTCGGCGATTGCCAATGGTTGCAGTGCGGCCAAGTGGTTCGCACCTTGAATTCAGCTTTTTGTACCACCCTGGCGGGGCATTGTAGGCGATTGCCTGACCCTGTCCTTATGGACCTCCGGTCCGCGAAAGCTCATGAAAATGGATTTGGGTTAAGACAGGAGCAGCGGGAGTGGCGAGATCGTCGTCGCAGTGGAGAACTCGAGACCGAGACCCTGTCTGAACCGGAGCGTGCGTGTTGAGCGAATAATTGAGCGTCGTTCTGTTCTCTCTCCGTAGCGAGAGTAGCGATAGCTCGTGAGCCTGCATAAAGCAAGCCTAAGGCACGCTCTCCGCTCCCTGTAGAACACTGGAAGGCGCCATCGGAGGCACCGACGTATAAGTGTGCGCGGTCCGAGGGCAGCCATCCCACAACCCGTTCATTTGAGAGAGACTCATTTTCGAGCCTGCGAGGCGAATCAGTTCACCGTCAGAGTCAATTGAATCGTGTGCGTAAGTGTGGAAACTGCGGCATCGGTCGCCGTCACGTCCACACTATAAGTTCCCGCCAGCGTTCCGGGACTGCTGGGAGGTCGAGCCGTCGTCCCACCTCCGCAGGCGCTCCACAACACCACCAGCAACAAGCTCGCGCACAGCAGGCACGCGGCGCGACGCTTCCTCGCCGTCGCCAGTGCCGCCACACTCGCCAGCCACAACAACGCGCACAGCCAAAACACTCTCCCCAGTCCTTTCATGCCGGGCGGCAGGAATCTTCCCTGCGGCGGCGCGAGCGACGGCGCCGTGGTCGAAACCGCCACCGCCACGGTCGTCGATGCCGTACCGTTCAGCGCCACAGTGCTGGGCGTGAGCGTACAGGTGGATTCCGAGGGCGCACGAGTGCATGTGAGGTTAACGGTTTGGTTGAACCCTCCTTGAGGAGCGAACGTCAATGAGTACTTCGCCGTCTGACCCGCAGATACGGTTTGGGTGGTCGTGGAACTCGTCACGGCGAAGTCCATTCCGCTTCCCGAAAGCGGAACCGTCTGAGTGCCGGCGTTATCCGTCAGTGTCAGCGTACCGCTGCCACTCCCGGCATCAATGGGAGAGAATGTGACGCCGACGGCGCAACTCGCGCCCACTGCGACGAAACCGCCGCAATTGTTGGTCTCGGCAAACGGGCCCGACCGTGTAATCGTGAGAGGACTCAGCGCCGCATTGCCCGTGTTAGTGAGCGTGATCATCTGCGGAGCGCTCTTGGTTGAGACTGTTTGCGCGGCGAAGTTCAGGCTTGTTGCCGAAAGGCCCACGCCGGGCCATTCGCCCATCCCCGTCAGGCTCGCCGTCAGCGTGAGGGGCTTTGTGCCGGTGTATGTAACGGTCAAGGTGCCGGTTCGAGTTCCGACTGAGGTTGGAGTGAACCAGACGTTGAATGCGCAGTTGCTGCCCGTGCTCAAGATCAATTCACCGACGCAGGACTGCGCATCCGTGGAGAAATCCCCGGTGATCGTGAAGATAGGCACCCCGTCATCGCCGGCGTTAAGGAGAGTCATTGTCTGGGCAGGGCTCATTACACCCACGGCCTGGTCACCAAAGGTGAGGCTGGTGGGTGAGAGGCTGGACGGACCTACAAACGCTGTGCCCATCAGTTGTGCCGTCTGGGGGCTGTTGACTGCGTCATCGGTCACGGTGAGGTAGCCCTGATAGAGTCCGCCCACAGTGGGCTGGAAGCTGACGTTGATCGTGCAACTGGCGTTTGGAGCAACGGATGGGAGGCAATTGTTGCTTTGTGTATAGCCGTTAGGGACCGTCACACTGGTGACCGATAGGGCTGCCGGCGCGGTATTCGTCAGGGTGACCGGTGTCGGAGCGCTGGGCCCAACGCTGTAGTTGTACGTGAGTATCAAGTCTCCCGGGGAGACAACCGCACCGGAAACCGGGCCGTTGCCGATCAGTTGAAGGGTCTGAGGGCTGCCGGAGGCATCGTCCGTCACCGTCACCGCCCCGGTGCGGGTGGATGCCGCCGTCGGCGTGAAAGTGATAGCGATCGTGCAGTTCGCTTCGGCCGCCACGGTTTGAACAACGTAAAGACAGGTGGAGGCCGTGGTAACCACCGCAAAGTCACCGCTGGCAGTAATGCCGGTGATGGTGAGGGGAGCATTTCCAAGGTTAGTCACGGTAACAGTCTGTTGTGCGCTGGTGGTGTTTACAGGCACGCCCCAGACGTTGAGGACGGAGGGGGAGAAGCTCAGGGCCGGTGCCGGGCCAGCCGAGAGTTCGGCGACGAACGCGGTCGGGCCTGGCGGGTAAATGTACTTATTGGCTGGCTGCAACGGGTTGACCGTCGGGAAGTCAGGCGAAAGAGTGTCGCCAGTTATGTAGGCATTGCCGGAGGAGCCCACACCCACGCCGTTTGCAGTCTCCTGAATGCTGCCTCCCAGATAAGTGGAATAGACCAGGGCGGAACCTGCTGCGTTCAGTTCGGCAACAAACGCCGTACCCCCGGCAATGTTGCCTGATCCCGCGGCGTTATTCGTTGCCTGGAGCGCGTTGACAATTGGGAAATCCTTCGAGGAAGTACTTCCGACCACGAAAGCGTCCCCGGAGGCATCGACGCCAATGCCCATCGCGCTGTCTTGGCCACTGCCGCCAAGGTACGTGGAATAGGCAAGGGCGTTGCCCCCGGGATTCAGCTTGGCCACGAACGCATTTATCGTCGACGGCGCTGCTCCTTTATTTGTCGCCTGCACCGGGTTGACGGTGGGGAAATCGGTCGACTGCGTGTACCCGGTCACGTAAACGTTGCCGGAGGTGTCTACGGCAACGCCAGCCGCTTGATCGTAGCTGCTGCCACCCACAAAAGTTGAGTAGACCAAGGCCGAACCCGCCGAGTTCAGTTCAGCCACGAATGCGTCGGAGGGTCCGTTCAGCGTCGCCTGAAGGGGATTTAGGGTTGGGAAATCCGTCGATTGGGTGTATCCGGTGAGATAGGCATTTCCACCGGAGTCCACGGCGATGCCCTGAACTCCGTCACCACCGCTGCCCCCCAGGTAGGTTGAAAAAATCAGAGCTGAGCCGGAAGGGTTCAATTTGGATACGAATCCGTTGCCGTTGGTAGGTGACTTATTGCTCGCCTGGAAGGGGCTGGCGGTGGGGAAATCCGTCGAGTGCGTTACTCCGACCACCACAGCATCGCCAGAGGCGTCCACCGCGATGCCTTGGCAATCGTCCCCACCGCTGCCCCCGAGATAGGTCGAATAAACCAGGGCCGAGCCGGAGGGGTTCAGCTTGGCAACAAACCCTGTCGCTAAAGGATACGAAGCGTTATTTTCTGCCTGCAACGGATTGACGGTCGGGAAGTTTGTCGATGACGTGGTGCCTCCCACGTAGACGTTACCCAGGGAATCGACGGCTATGCCATTGCCCCCATCAATTCCATTTCCCCCGAGGTAAGTCGAATAGACCAGCGCAGAGCCCGTCGCATTCAACTTGCTCACGAAGGCGTTCTCCGCTAACCCAATCAACATTCCATTAAAGAACGTTCCATTTAAGCTCGACTGCACCGGCTGGGCGGTGGGAAAGTCTACCGACGCGGTTTGCCCGGTCACGTAAGCGTTGCCTGAGGAGTCCACGGCAATGCCGTGGCCCCAATCGCCCCCGCTGCCGCCAAGGTAAGTTGAGTAACTGAGCACCGGATCGATAACCAGCGGCTTCGTGTGGTCATAGGGACCCAACGCGAATCGAATGCGATTTCGAGCGTCGAGATGGAACCCAGCTTCAACAAGTGACGCGCCTGTGCCGACCTGATAGACCCGTGGCTTATGGAATCGGATCTCGCCGCCTTTGGCTGAAATCACCAGGTCGCCGTCGCGGTCGATCCGTAGGGGCGACCCTTGTGGTCGCCCGCGCGCGGGCACAAGGCCCGCCCCTACGTCGAGTGCGATGGCGTTCGGGTCGGCGCCCGGCGCGACGATGAAGTCGTACTCGAGTTGCCCGCCCTGGTTGCCGTAATAGTCCAGGTCCACGCCGGGATAAACATTGTGATACCGCACCTTCCCGTAAGTAGGCACATGGGTGCGCCACTTCTTCGGATCGTTGCCGATGAAGTAATTGACCTTGCCGGGAAGCTCGTCGAGCCCAATCACCTCAGCATCGGTCTTCGCTCCCACGAGGCGCAGACGAACAACACGATTTTCGATTTTGGATTTGGGACTTTGGATCAGTGGATTCGCCCGTTGTCTGTGGTCCGTTGTCGGTTGCAAACTGCCCGGCCCTCGCGAGCGGCGGAGTTTTTCTCCTGTCTCCCGACTCCTGACGCCCGACTCCTGTCCTTTGGTTTCGGTTCCCGAATCCTGAATCCTGACTCCTGACTTCTGCACTTCCAACACCGCTTCATTGCCGGTCAGGAACAAAGTCAGGTCTCGTCCGCGCGAGAGGAACTTCACCTGTGCTCCCGCCTGTCCCTGGTTCGCCTCGAAACTCAGTGGAAGCTTGGCGTAGTTCGAATTGAGCCGCGGCCGGATTTGTGAGACTGCGGGCATTCCGCCCTTGGGCAGGAGATTTCTGGGAACTTGCAGCCTGCCATAAAGGCTAAACAATACGGCTGCAACAACGATGCTCGAGATACATCCGGCATAGGTCACCCTCCGCCTGGCGGCGGACTGCGCAAGAGGAGCAAGCGCGGCCAACATAGGCACCCCCACAGTGTTAAGGAAAACGGATGCCGACAGTATATGGCTTCTTCGAAGGTTATGCAAGGGATAATACTCTGTCAGCTAACATGCCGGTTCTGAGTGCTTCGAGGGTCAGGCTTTGTGTCATCTCGACAAATACCGAGCCATGGACTAGTGTGTGGCCGTGAGGTTGGACCGGCAGTCACACCGGCCGACGCAGACATGGCCCTTGCGCGTCTGCGACGCGGGCGAGGCACTGTTCGGTCAGAATGCGCCGTCTGTCCTGACCTGTCTCTTCGGGACTTTGCAGTCCCCACAACTCGGAGTCTGTCCCATCCGGCAGCTGTTTTTCTATACGAATGAACCGGGAGTGTCTATGAAAACACAGGACCGCTGCCGAAAGTCGGCCGAATTTGGCACTGACCTTCAGGTCAGCAGCTAGTGTGGTGTCCCAGTTAATTCTTTACAACGGCGCACCTTGTCGAGGATCACGTCCGCGGTGGCTCGCCAGACGAAGGGTTTGGGTTGGTTGTTCCAGGTTGCCAACCACTGGTAGATGGCGCTCTCCAACTCGGTGACGCTGTGAAAAGTCCCTCGGCGGATCATGCGCTCCGTGATCAGTCCGAACCAGCGCTCCACCTGATTAAGCCAGGAGCTGCTGGTGGGAGTGAAGTGAACGTGGAATCGAAGGCGCTTTTTAGGTTTGAGCCAGCGCACCACCTCCGCGCTCTTGTGAGTGCTGTAGTTGTCCACAATGAGGTGAATCTCCAAATCCGGCGGCACTTCCTTTTCCACTTGGGAGAGGAACTTCACAAACTCCCGACCGCGATGGCGGGGCAGGCAGCACCCCATCACCTTGCCGTTCAGGATGTTGAAGGCTGCAAACAGGGTGGTGGTCCCGTGCCGTTTATGGTCGTGAGTTTGGCGTTCCGGCAAGCCCGGGCGCAAGGGCAAGATCGGAGCCGTGCGATCCAGCGCCTGAATTTGGCTCTTCTCATCGACGCACAGAACCAAGGCTCGATCCGGGGGATGGAGATAGAGTCCCACCACATCGCGGACCTTCTCTTCAAACTGGGGATCGTTGGAAATCTTAAACTTCTCCACCCGGTGCGGCTGCACGTCGTAGCGTTGCCAGACCCGGTGCACCATCATGCGGGAAACGCGCAATTGCCGAGCCAGTTCACGCACACTCCAGTGGGTGGCGTCGGGCGGTCGCGTCTGCAGCGTGGTCTCCAGGATTTGCTGCTCCAACTCCGAGGTGAGGATCCGTCGCGACCGCTGGCGTTTCTGGGCTTGGCGGAGGGCCTCGCAGCCACCGCGCGAGAAAGCCGCGCGCGTGGCCAGAATGGTGGGGCGCGACAGTCTGGTTTGTTGCGCAATCGAGTGGTTGGAGAGCCCTTGGCTGGCCAGCAAAATCACCTGACACTTGCGGGACACCCTCTGCGGCGTCGTGCCGGCCCGAGCCCAGGACTCCAACTGTTGCTTTTGCGAGGTATCGATCATAAGAGCAGTGGCGCGGGTGAACATGCGCCGATTAGATCACAATATCGTTCCATTGTAAAGAATTACATGGGACGGGACACTAGTATCGAATCCAGCCAAACCTGCAGCGATCGTGGGTCACAGGATAGTTGGCGAGAACAGCCCTTCCTACCAATGATTTTTGAAGGATCGATAGGATCCCGTCCGGATTGGGCCTGAAAAGTTCGGCTTCCCATCGACAATCCCAGCGCATGACAGGGTTCCGGCGTTTGAAGGGCGTCTTGCTTTCCAAGAGGGCGTGTTAAGTTCCGTTACATTTGGAAAATCCTCGGGAG
>Ga0181538_10002931_pt1 | contig 17127 bp, 15 predicted proteins | sample PEATcosm2014_Bin_40_FD_119773 | JGI IMG/M metagenome (GOLD analysis project Ga0181538, IMG submission 119773) | Peatland microbial communities from MTU Mesocosm Facility, Houghton, MI, USA - PEATcosm2014_Bin23_30_metaG | ecosystem: Environmental > Terrestrial > Soil > Wetlands > Peat | place...
CGGCTCAGCTTGGTCGCTGACGTCCGGTCAGCTTCCATAGGCCCGCAGTGTTGACCCGGGGGGCGACCCCCGGACCCCCCGGGGGGCGGCCCCCCGGGGCTCAGCCTGGTCGCTGACGTCCGGTCAGCTTCCATAGGCCCGCAGTGTTGACCCGGGGGGGCGACCCCCCGACCCCCCGGGGGTCGCTTCGCCCCCCGGGGCTCAGCCTGGTCGCTGACGTCCGGTCAGCTTCCAAAGGCCCGCAGTGTTGACCCGGGGGGGCGACCCCCCGGACCCCCCGGGGGTCGCCCCCGGGCTCAGCCTGGTCGCTGACGTCCGGTCAGCTTCCATAGGCCCGCAGTGTTGACCCCGGGGGGCGACCCCCCCGGACCCCCCGGGGTCGCCCCCCCGGGCGCTGGCGTTTGGTACGGCCTGGGCAAGGACGCCGGGGCCGGGTTCTGGCTTTGGCTAGTGGAGAGACAGGGAAGAGGGAACGAGCGGCGATGGTCATCGGTGTATCCATCATCCTGATCATTACGAGCCTGGTGATGGTACTGCTGGTGCTGCTGCACAAGGGCAAGGGCGGCGGCCTGTCGGACATGTTCGGCGGTGGCGTCTCCTCGACGCTCGGTTCCTCCTCCGTGGTTGAGCGGAACCTCGACCGGATCACGGTCTTCTTCGGGATCCTCTGGTTCGTGAGCATTATCGGGCTCAACCTGCTGATCCTGCACTGACCGGCTTTACTGGCTTTACCGATCGTCTATACCGACGTCCTCCCGCACCGGACGTAACGCATGTGCGCTATTGAAGGGGTGATCTGTGAGCAGTGGCAACGCCATCCGCGGCAGCAGGGTGGGCGCAGGTCCCATGGGCGAGGCCGAACGCGGCGAGTCCGCGCCTCGCGTCTGGGTGTCTTTCTGGTGTGCGAACCGGCACGAAACGCGCCCGAGCTTCGCAACTGACGCATCCGTTCCGGACAGCTGGGAGTGCCCTCGGTGCGGGTACCCGGCCGGGCAGGATGAGCGGAACCCGCCCGCCCCGCCGCGCGCCGAGCCATATAAGACGCACCTCGCCTACGTGAAGGAGCGCCGCAGCGACTCCGATGGCGCCGCGATCCTCGCCGAGGCCCTCGACCGCCTGCGCAAGGGCGCCTGACCCGGCTCACCCCGTCACCCCGTCACCCCGTCACCCTGTGATCGTGCGATAGGACCCGCGCTGTGCGCGGGTCCTATCGCATTCTGGCCACCTGGACCCGGCCTGGCCGCCGGGCTCAGTGGCGGAAGGACTCGCGGTCCTTTCCGCCCACCAGCGGGATGGGGGGCCGGGAATTGGCCTCCAGCAGCTTGACCTGCTGGCGGATGTCAGCCAGCAGGCAACTGGCCAGGTCCATGCTGAAGCCGTTCCTGACCACGATCCGCAGCACCGCGGTCTGCTGCAGGTTGGCGGGGAAGGTGTAGGCCGGCACCAGCCAGCCGCGCCCCCGCAGGCGCTCGGAGATGTCGAAGACCGAGTACCCGGTGACGCTGTCCCTGAGCTTCAACGCGAAGACCGGAAGCTCCTTACCCTCGCTGAGCAGCTCGAACGGGCCGATCTTGGCGATCCCTGACGCCAGGTAGACGGCGACATCCTGGCAAGCCTGCTGCACGTCGCGGTAGCCCTTGAACCCGAGGCGGAGGAAGTTGTAGTACTGCGCGATGACGTTGGAGCCCGGCCGGGAGAAGTTCAGCGCGAACGTCGGCATCTGGCCGCCCAGGTAGTTGACCTTGAAGACGAGGTCGTCCGGCAGCGCGGCTGGCTCCCGCCACACCACCCAGCCCACCCCCGGGTAGACCAGGCCGTACTTGTGCCCGGAGGCGTTGATGGACGCCACCCGCGGCACCCGGAAGTCCCACTCCAGGAACGGCTGCAGGAAGGGCGCCACGAAGCCGCCGGAGGCCCCGTCGACGTGGATGGGGACGTCGTGGCCCTTGGTCTGCTGCACCTGGTCCAGCGCGTCACTGATCTCCTTGACCGGCTCGTAGCTGCCGTCCATGGTCGAGCCCAGGATGGCCACGACCCCGATCGTGTTCTCGTCGCACTGGGCCGCCGCCTCGGCCGCGGTCAGGTGCAGGCGGCCCGGTTCCATCGGCACCATCCGCGGCTCGACTTCCCAGTACCGGCAGAACTTCTCCCAGCAGACCTGCACGTTCGTGCCCATCACCAGGTTGGGCGCCGATGCGTCCTGGCCGGCCGTGCGGCGCGCCTTGCGCCAGCGCCACAGCAGCGCCATCCCGCCGAGCATGCACCCCTCACTCGATCCCGTGGTCGAGCATCCGGTCGCGTTGCCCCCCGCTGGTGAGTGCCACAGGTGGGCCAGGATGTTGATGCAGCGGCGCTCGATCTCGGCGGTCTGCGGGTACTCGTCCTTATCGATCAGGTTCTTGTCGAAGCACGCGGCCATCAGCTGGTTGGCCTCCGGCTCCATCCATGTGGTGACGAAGGTCGCCAGGTTGAGCCGGGCGTTACCGTCCAGGATGAGCTCATCCTGCACCACCTGGGCCGCGGTGCGCGGCAGCTGGCCGTGATCGGGGAGCCGGAACCGGGGTATCTGAAGGCCCTTTTCCTGCACGTAGACCGGGTTGATATCGACCTCCCGGTCCTGCTGAGACACGTCGACTTGCTTGTGCAGCGGCACCGTCGGCTCCCTGGGTGAGGTGATCGGCCATCGCGGGCCAGGCTACCGTTTCCCCCCGGCGCCGCGAATCTTCCCGGGGGGCGGCCGGCCGAGCGCATCCACCGTTTGGCTGATGCCGCGCTCCGCCAGGCCCGCCACGAAAATGGCCCTGCGGGCGATGCCCGCCCCGGTTGCGGTGAGTGAACATGGACCCATGGCGGTTATCGAGGTCCAGCGACCTCGGCGTGCAGATCGCGACGGCAGCGGTGATCGTCCTCCTGGCGACCGGTGTCTTCAACGCCTCGATCGGGCAGCCAGTGGCGTTCATCGTCGCGTTCGTGCTGATGGCGGCGGCGGCTAGCACACTGGGGCTGCTGGTCGCCGCCGTCTCCTTCACCAGCAAGGCCGCCAGCACCGTCGGTGGTGTGCTGTTCTTCGTGCTGCTGTTCTTTTCGGGCCTGTGGCTGCCGCGCGCGGAGATGCCGGGACCGCTGCGGGGCGTCAGCGACGCCCTCCCGGTGGGGGCCGGCGTACAGGCCATCCAGGACGCTGCTGCCGGGCGCTGGGCCTCCGGGCTCTACTTCGGCGTGCTGGCGGCCTGGGTGATCGTGTGCGGCGTGCTGGCGGTCCGCCTGTTCCGCTGGGAATGACAGGATTTCATGCGGGATACAACCGAAGGGAGGCCCGGCATGCTCATGGGGATCCTCAGTGGCAGCCTGAAGACGCCTGACCGCGCAGGGACGCCTGACCGCGCAGGGACGCCTGACAGCAGCCTGGAGGCACCCGAGCGCCGGCTGGAAATATGGCTGCGGGTGGTCCCGTTCGTGCTGCTCATCATGTCGATGATCCCGTACCTGGTTACGCAGCGGCCGTCGGCGGGCGATGTGGGCCGGACACGCTCGCGCAGGGGCTGGCCGGGATCATCACCCAGCTGGAGGCCGCGCAGCAGGCGCACGGGCGCGCGGCCGGCCGGCCCGGCGAGCCCGGGGGGACCAGTCCCGGCAGCCCGGGCGGCCCTGGCGTCGGCCACGGCGCCGACTGGGAACGGCGGGTCAGGAACGCCACCCGGCTGGCCCGGGACAGCCTGTCCGAGGCCCGCCGGTCGGTCCGGGCCGTCCGCAGGAGCACGGCAGCGGTTCACGGGCCTCAGATCATGAGCTTCGCCCGGTCGTATTTAGGTGTTCTTTGTGCCGCCCGTCACCGTGTACCGGCAGAGCAGGAAGCCCTGGTCCTCCAGGACATGCCCCAGCGTGACCGGGAGACCGCCCGGGAACTGCCCGCCGCCTTCGAGGATGCCGCCTGGCCCCGGGCCGGCCAGCCACGGGCTGACGGTCAGGCACAGCTCGTCGAGCAGGCCGCCGGTGGCCAGTTCCGCCAGCAGGTGCGGGCCGCCCTCGGTGAGGACCCGCTGGTAGCCGCGCGCGGCCAGGCCGGCCAGCGCCGTCTTCAGGTCGACCTGCTCCGTGCCCGCGACCAGCACGTCCGCGTGCTCGGCGACCGCGGCCCGCTGGCGCTCCGGGACGCGAGCGGTGGTGATGACGATCGTGCGGGCGTCCGGCGGCGCCGCGGTCAGCAGCTCCAGGGCGGGATCCAGGTCGAGCCGCCCGGAGATGACCGCGATGGGGGGCGTCGCGGTGCGCCCCGCCCGCAGCTCCGGCTGGATCGACGCCGGCTGGGCCGGGCGATAGTGCTCGGCCCGGGCCGTCCCCGCGCCGACCAGGATCACGTCGGCGAGGCTGCGCAGCAGGCCGAAGATCTGCCGGTCGGCGGGGCCGGACAGGCCCGCGGAGCGGCCATCGACCGACGCCGCCCCGTCCACGCTGGCCACCATGTTCGCGCGCACCCACGGGCGCCCGGTCAGCCTGGCCGGGCGATGAGGCGGATCGGCGTACAGCCGGGCGAGCTGCCCGCGATCGATGTCACCGGGAGGACCGCCGGCCGGATACAGCTGCCGCATGTCAGGCCCGGCCGCCCGGACAGCGCAGTACCATCACCGCGTGCGCGGCCACCTTGGCGTGCGCTCGCGCGCTCAGCAGCGGCGGCTCACCGTGCAGGACGGGAACCCGGGGACCGCACGTGTCGATCATGATCTCCCACTCGCGCCCGAACCTCACCCCCGGCAGCGTGAACGAGACCGTGTCGTCGTTCGCGTTGAACAGCAGCAGGAACCGGTCGTCGGTAATGCCCTCACCCCGTGGATCGGGCTCGCTGATCGCGTCGCCGTTGAGGAAGACGGCCAGCGACTTGGCTCCGGGAGCGTACCAGTCGCTGTCGGTGACCTCCTTGCCGGCCGGGGTCAGCCAGACGATGTCGCCCGGCCCATCGGACGGGCCCGCACCGGGCTGGTGCCCGCGGAAGAACCGGCGCCGCCGGAACACTGGATGATCACGGCGCAGCGTGGACAGCGCGCGGGTGAAATTCACCAGATCCCGCTCGTGGTCCATCAGGGTCCAGTCCACCCAGGAAATCTCGTTGTCCTGGCAGTAGGCGTTGTTGTTGCCGCGCTGGGTGCGGCCCATCTCGTCGCCGCCGAGCATCATGGGGACACCCTGGGAGCAGAAGAGCGTGGTGAGGACGTTCCGTTTCTGCCGGGCCCGCAGCTCGCTGATCTCCGGATCGTCCGTCGGGCCCTCGAGGCCGCAGTTCCAGGACCGGTTGTCGTCGGTGCCGTCCCGGTTGCCCTCGCCGTTGCCCTCGTTGTGCTTGTAGTTGTAGCTGACCAGGTCGTTCAGCGTGAACCCGTCGTGGCAGGTGACGAAGTTGATCGAGGCGACCGGGCGGCGCCCGCTGGTCTCGTACAGGTCGCTGGAGCCGCTCAGCCGGGAGGCGAACTCCGGTAGGGTGCCGGGCTGGCACCGCCAAAGGTCGCGGACCGTGTCGCGGTACTTCCCGTTCCATTCGGTCCACAACGGCGGGAAGTTCCCGACCTGGTAGCCGCCCTCGCCGACGTCCCAGGGCTCGGCGATCAGCTTCACCTGCGAGACGATGGGGTCCTGCTGCACGAGGTCGAAGAACGTGGACAGCCGGTCGACGTCGTGCAGCTCACGGGCCAGCGCGGAGGCCAGGTCGAACCGGAACCCGTCGACGTGCATCTCCAGGACCCAGTAGCGGAGCGAGTCCATGATCAGCTGCAGGGAATGCGGGTGCCGCACGTTCAGGCTGTTGCCGCAGCCCGTGTAGTCGATGTACCGCGACTTATCCTGTTCGTTCAGCCGGTAGTAGGAGGCGTTGTCGATGCCGCGGAAGCACAGGGTCGGGCCCATGTCGTTACCCTCGGCGGTGTGGTTGTAGACCACGTCGAGGATGACCTCGATGCCCGCGTAGTGCAGCGTCTTGACCATGGTCTTGAACTCGCCCACCTGCTCGCCGAGATCGCCGGCCGAGGAGTAGCGGTTGTGCGGGGCCAGGAAGCCGATCGTGTTGTAGCCCCAGTAGTTGGTCAGCCCGCGGGCCACCATGGCCTGCTCGGGCACGAACTGGTGGACCGGCATCAGCTCGACCGCGGTGACGCCGAGCCGGCGCAGATGCTCGGTGATCGCGGGGTGGGCCAGGCCGGCGTAGGTGCCCCGCTGCCCGGGCGGGACCTCCGGGTGCCGCAGCGTCAGCCCGCGGACGTGCGCCTCGTAGATCAGCGTCTCGTGATACGGCGTGCGCGGTGGCCGGTCGTTGGCCCAGTCGAAGAAGGGGTTGATGACCACGTTCTTCGGCATGCTGGGCGCGCTGTCGGTGACGTTCCGGGCGTACGGATCCGCGTGCCGGTAGGAGAACAGCGACTCGTCCCACTGAAGGCTGCCCTGCACGGCCTTGCCGTAGGGGTCCAGTAGCAGCTTGGAGGGATCACACCGCAGCCCGGCGCCCGGATCATAGCGGCCGTGCACCCGGTATCCATACCGCTGCCCGGGCCCGACGCCCGGTAGGTAGGCGTGCCAGACGAACCCGTCGGCCTCGGTCAGCGGGACCCTGGTCTCGGTCTGGGCGGTGTCCGCTTCCGTGCCGTCTCCGGCGAACAGGCAGAGTTCGACGCCGTCCGCGACCTCGGAGAACAACGCGAAATTCGTGCCCCATCCGTCCCAGGTAGCACCCAGGGGGTACGGTGCACCGGGCCAGGGATGCATTCGCCTCCTTCGCGTCGGTCCGGCGTATCAGGCCGCGCGGGTGGTTTGTTCATCTTCATACCCGCGTAAGGCTACCGGTGCACTCGCATGGGGACGATCCGCTGCAGATGATCGCAGCGTACACGATGACAGCTGACGACCGGGGCGCCTGCGGCCGGGCCGGCTCATACCGCGGCGGCGGCTCCATCCGCCAGCGACTCGGCGTAGCGGCCGAGGACCACGTCCGCGACCTCGGGCGCGGCGCCGAGCACGGCGGAGACCACCGTCGCGCCGGCGGCCAGGCAGTCACCGCGGATCTGATCGGCGAAGATCCCGGGGGAGAGGAGGTAGCTGGCGACGAGGACGCGCCGGGCCCCGGCGTGGCGCGCCGCGGCCACCGCTTCCGGCGGGGTCGGCGACGCCGCCGACGCGTACGCGGGGACGACCGCACGCCAGCCCCGCGCGGACCGCCAGCGCGCGGCCAGATCGCTGATCACGGCGTTCGCGCCGGGGTCGCTGGAGCCGGCCGCCGCCAGCACCACGGCGGTCTCACCGGGCGGCACCGCCGCGCCGCCGCTGGTGTTCTCTGGGCCCGCGTTCTGGCCCGCGTTCTGGTCTGCGTTCTTGGCGTCCGCGTCCTGCAGCGCCTCGGCCAGCCGCCGGTCCAGCGCGCGCAGCAGCAGCGGGTGCGGGCCGAGCGGGCGGCCGTAGCTGATGTCCAGCCGGGGCTGCGTGCTGCGCGCTTCGTGCAGGGCCTTCGGGATGTCGGTCTTGCTGTGGTACGCGGCCGTCAGCAGCAGCGGCAGGACGACGGCCGCCGCATCCAGGGTACCGAGCGCCTGGCCCAGCGTGGGCGCCGCATGCCCCAGGTAGGCGGCCCGCACGTCGAGACCCGGGTAACCGGCGCCGGCCGCGCGGCGGCACACGAGGTCCAGCAGCGCGCCGACGGTGGCGGCCCCGCGCGGATCCCTGCTCCCATGCGCCACGGCCACCAGCGGCGGCGCCACCCGTGAGGACGCGGGCGCCAGCCACGCCGGCACCGCCGCCGGGAACACGGGGGGCAACGCGGGCGGCAACGCGGGCGGGGGGCTCAGAGGTGAATGCCGCACTCGGTTTTCCCGGTCCCGGCCCACCGTCCGCTGCGCGGGTTCTCGCCCGGGGCCACCTGGCGCGTGCAGGTCGCGCAGCCGATCGACGGGTAACCGTCGTACACGAGCGGATTGACCAGGATGCCGTTGTCGGCGATGTAGTCGTCGACCTGCTTCTGGGACCACCCGGCGATGGGGTTGACCTTGACCATCTCGCGGCGGCCGTCCCACTCCACCACGCTGGCGTCGCGGCGCTCCACGGTCTCGTCGCGGCGCACGCCGGTGATCCAGGCGTCGTAGCGGCTGAGCGCCCGCTCCAGCGGCTCTACCTTGCGCAGGTAGCAGCACAGGTCCGGGTTACGCCCGTAGAGCCGCGGGCCCAGCTCGGCGTCCTGCTCGGCCACGGTGCGGGACGGCGTGGCGTTGATCAGGTTGACCGGGTAGACGGCGGACACCGCGTCCCGGGTGCCGATGGTCTCGGCGAAGTGATAGCCGGTGTCGAGGAAGACGACGTCGATCCCGGGCGCGATGGCCGAGGCCATGTGGATGATCACCGCGTCGGTCATCGAGGACGTGACGCAGATGCGCTCCCCGAAGGTTTCGGTGGCCCAACGGAGAATGTCGTCCGCGGACGCGTCGGCCAGGTCCTCAGCGGCACGCGCGACGATCTGCTCCATACGGTGCGGTTCCTCCTGCTGAAGAGCTTCATCGACCACGGTCTCACTGGCAATTGTTGCCGCGGAACTCACAGGGCCGCTCCTATTCCGGCGAAACGTAGCTGGAAGCTGCGGGTGCAGCTGCGGCAGTGCCAATCCCCGTCCGCTGCTCCCTGTGGCTCGAGGTCTTCCTCTCCGCAGTACGGGCAGTAAAAGGGGACGGCCCGGGCTGTGTGGCTGGTCATGACAGCTCCTCGTCGCTGGCCCGTCCAGTCCACTGCGCGAACGTCTCGCCTTGCTCCTTGCCGGCGGCAAAGCGGCTGAGAACACGTTCGACGTAGTCGGGGAGGTCTTCGGCCGTGCTCTTCAGGCCCCTGACCTTGCGCCCGAACCCGGACGCCGATCCGTCACCGCCGGCGAGGCTGCCGCCCAGGTGGATCTGGAATCCCTCCACCTGCCGGCCGTCCGGCCCGGTGACGAGCGAGCCCTTCAGCCCGATGTCGGCGGTCTGGATCCGGGCGCAGGAGTTCGGGCAGCCGTTGACGTTGATGGTGACCGGGTCCGCGAAGTCCGGCAGCCGCCGCTCCAGCTCGCTGATCAGGTCCATGGCGCGCTGCTTGGTTTCCACGATCGCCAGCTTGCAGAACTCGATCCCGGTGCACGCCATCGTGTGCCGCCGGAAGGCGCTGGGGCGGACCTGCAGGTCAGTGGCCTCCAGCTCGGCGACCAGGCCGTCGGCCCGGTCCGCGGGCACGTCGAGGATCACCATCTTCTGCTCGGTGGTGGTGCGCACCCGGCCGCTTCCGTACCGGGCGGACAGGTCGGCGATGGCGTCCAGCGCGTCGGCGTTCAGCCGGCCGACCCGGGGGGCGAACCCGACGTAGGTCGCGCCGTCCCGCTGCGGGTGCACGCCAACGTGGTCCCGGACCCCCCCGCGTGGCGTGCCCGGCGCAGGCCCGTCCGGGAGCGCGTACCCGAGGTACTCCTTCTCCAGGACCTCACGGAACCGCTCCGGTCCCCAGTCGGCGACCAGGAACTTGATCCGGGCCCGGTGCCGGAGCCGCCGGTAGCCGTAGTCGCGGAACACCGAGACGACGCCCGCCCACACCCCGGCAACCTGTTCGGGCCGCACGAACGCGCCCAGCCGCTTGCCGATCATCGGGTTGGTGGACAGCCCGCCGCCGACCCACAGGTCGTAGCCGGCCTCCCCGGTCGCCGACAGCACGCCGACGAACGCCACGTCGTTGATCTCGTGCACCGTGCACTGCGCCGGGCAGCCGCTGATCACCGACTTGAACTTGCGCGGCAGGTTGGAGAAGGCCGCGTCGCCGATGTAGCGCCGCTGCACCTCTTCGATCTGCGGCGTCGCGTCGATGAGCTCGCCATCGTCGATCCCGGCCAGCGGGCAGCCCAAGATGACCCGCGGGACGTCACCGCAGGCCTCGGTGGTCGATAGCCCCACCGACTCCAGTGCCGCCCAGATGGCCGGGACACTCTCGATCTCGATCCAGTGCAGCTGGATGTTCTGCCGGTCGGTGACGTCGGCGGTACCACGGGCGTACCGGCGGGAAATGTCGGCGATCACCCGGAGCTGCTCGGTGGTGAGCTGGCCGCCGTCGATCCGGACCCGGAGCATGAAGTAGCGGTCGTCGAGTTCCTCGGGCTCCAGGACCGCGGTCTTGCCCCCGTCGATGCCCGGCTTGCGCTGCGTGTACAGGCCGAACCAGCGGAACCGCCCGCGCAGGTCGGCAGGGTCGATCGAGTCGAATCCCTGCTTGGAGTAGATGTCGATGATCCGCTGGCGGACGTTCAGCCCGTCGTCGTTCTTCTTGTTCTCTTCGTTCTTGTTGAGCGGCTCGCGGTATCCGAGCGCCCACTGACCTTCGCCGCGCGCGCGACGGGGAGTGCGCTTAGCGGTGCTCGGTGGCATGCAGCTGGTGTCCTTCGGATCTCAGGAGCGCGCGCCCGGGCCGGAGGCGAGCAGTGCCGGAGAAGCACACCCTTCCCGGGACTGGTCTGCCTCACCCATCCGGCTTTGGCACGGCCGGTAGCGGTGGCTCAGTCCGGGATACACGCCCGGTTCCGCGACACGCGCCCGGAATACGTCACGGGCAAGTGGTCAGCGGACGGGCAGACAGATGGCGCTGCGGACGCGAAGCAGGTCGACATGCCTGCGTTCGACGAGCAAGGGATCCACGGCGCTCACGGCAACAGCATCACACGCGCCGGTGCCGCCTGTCGAGGCACCCGTTATCCGGGCCGCGGCCCGGGTCGCACGCTCGCGTGACATCACGCAGGCCACAGCGCGGCGGTTGACCGAAGTTATTCCGCCGCAGCCGAAGATTTACCGTCCTGAGACATTCCCGGCCCTGTCGGTCCGGGCGAATCCAGCTCAGCCCTGGCGAATCCAGCCCATCGGCGGCTCGGTCTCACGGGTCGGAAGATGCTGGCAATCACACCAGGTGCCACCCGGGCAGTCCTCGTGGTGGCGCTCCCGGCACGGAACGCAGATCATGCCGTTATCTTCTCGCTTTCTTGGCTCGTGCTACAGAAATCCGGGTGATCCCATGATGGGGACGACGCAACGCCGGGTACCACTCCCGTTTCCGGACCGGCAAGCGGCCGGCCTGCTGCTCGGCGCCCAGCTCCGAGAGCAGCTTGGCGCCCAGGCCGGGCAGGAGCCGCTGATCCAGGTCCAGCCGGGACCGGGAGGCCCGGGCCAGGAGGGCAGCGCCGCGGGCCCGGATGCCGGTGGGGGGCTTCGCGTGCTGGTCCTGGGCCTGCCGCGTGGTGGCGTCGCCGTGGGCGCCGAGGTGGCCCGCATCCTGGCGGCGCCTCTCGATGTGCTCGTCACCCGCAAGATCGGTTACCCGCTGCGGCCGGAGCTCGGGCTGGCGGCGATCGCGGAGGGCGGCGAGCCCGTTTACGATCACCGGCTGCTGGCCACGATCGGTCTCGAGCCGGCTGACCTGCAGGCCACGGCCGAACGGGAACGCGAGGAGCTCACCCGTCGCGTGCGCGTGTACCGGGGCGGGCAGCCACCGCCGGACGTCACCGGCCGGCTGATCGTGCTGGTCGACGACGGCATCGCCACCGGCGTGACCGCGCGGGCCGCGCTGCGGGCCATCCGCGCCCGGGGCGCCGGGCGCACCATCCTGGCCGTGCCCGTGGCCCCCCCGGCGGCGGCCGCCCAGATGATGCGGGAGGCGGACGACGTGGTGGTGCTGGCCAGCCCGGCGGCCTTCCGGTCGGTCGGGGAGTGGTACGTGTCCTTCGGACAGCTCAGCGACGCCGATGTGCTCGCGCTGCTGGCCCGGGCAAGAGCCCGGACCGGGGCCTTACGACGAAGTCCCCGCCGCGGCCCGGAGGCCGCGGCGGGGACCGATGGAATATGAGTCGCTGGGGCTGGGGGATGCCGGGCCGTCAGGCGGCGTTGGCGCGGCGCATCCTGCGCCGGCGCTCGGCGGCGCGCTCTTCCTCGTTCAGGCCGCCCCAAACGCCGTACTTCTCCGGCCGGGACAGCGCGTAGTTCAGGCATTCCACCCGGACCGGGCAATCGGCGCATACGGCCTTGGCCTTGCGCTCGCGGATCTCACGCTCCGGCTGGCGCTCACCGTCGGGACCGAAGAAGAGGATAAGATCCTCCTCACGGCACGCAGCAGCATCCTGCCAGCCCCAGTTGGGCCGGGGAAGCACGGCCGACTGCCGACGCACCTGAGACATGGGACCAATCACCTCTAATTGTTTCCTAGACTTGCTTACAGGACATCTTCTTGCCGGACATCTTTAGGGCATGTTCATTTAGCTAGCTCGTGGACACGCGGACAGACCGCGCAGCGCGCGGCCAACCGCCCGTCGATCTTTCCAACGCGTACTATCGCCGTTATGTTCCCGGGGCGCAGGGCATCCCGGTGCCGGGAGGACGGCGTTACCAGGCGGCGCAGTCATCGGCCGAACGGCAAGCGCGAGCGTCACGGTCCTTGCCCGATATCTCATGACGCCGACCGGATGCGAGCCAGGCGATAATCATGCCACCAGTGATCTCTTCCGCGCAGCCGGGGCCGGTAATTAAGCCCGTCTCGTGACCAGCAGTTTTTTCTGGCCGCACCAAGTCGGGTAACGAACTGGACAAAGGAAGTGCCGCACGCCACGATGGGCTCCATGTCAGCGTCCGACGCAGCCCCACTGCCCCGGCTCGGCGAAGTCTTCTTCGACGTGCGCGGCAGCTCCCGCAGCATGCGTCTCAGCTGGTACTCCGACACCGGCGTGGCGGTATTCAGCATCTGGCAGGGGGGCACCTGCACGGGAACATTCCGTTTGCCCATCGACGATCTGCCGCGCATGGTGGAGGCCCTGCAGCGCGGGCCGCGCGGAGCGGCCCTGCCAGCCGGAGAGTCGCGTGACCACGAACGCGGGCAAGAACGCGGACTCGGCGCCGAACGGCAGCGCCGCGGCCCCGCTTCGGCGCCGACCGAAGCGATGCCCGCGGTGGCCGACTACGCGACGGGCCAGATCGCGCCCGTGACGGGGGAATTCAGGTCACTGGGTTCGGCTGCACCCTCCTACCGGGACGATCCGCTGGCCTACCGGGACGGTCCGCTGGGGTCCGGCGGCTACCCCAGCTACCGGGACCGCGGCCAGGATAATAACCGGGGCAGGGACCAGGACAGCCCGGGCGGCTCGCTCCCCGGCTATGCCGATGACGGCCCGCCGGTCTACCGTGACGGCACCCCGCCGCCGGCCTACCGCGACGACCCCCTCGGGACGCCCCGCTATCGCGACGAGCCCCCGGCGACGTCCAGCTACCGCGACGGCCCGCCCGGTTCGGGCGGCTACCGCGACCAGTCCCCACCGGGGCACCGGGACAGCGACCCGTACGGGGGCGATCCGCTGGGGTCGGGCAGCTACCCCAGCCACCGGGACCGGGACCGTCTGGGCGGCTCGTTCCCCGGCTATGCCGATGACGGCCCGCCGGTCTACCGCGACAGCCCCCCGCCGTCGGCCTACGGCGACGACCCGCTCGGCTCGGGCGGCAACCGCGAAGGCTCGCTGCCCGGGTCCTTCCCGGGCTCCCTGCCCGGGCACCGGGACAGCGACCCGTACGCGGGCGATCCGCTCGGGTCAGGCAGCTACCCCAGCTACCGGGACGACCAGTACCCGCCCGCCTACCGGGACGAGTCGGCCTCGTATCCCGGGGAGGCACCCGGGCCGCGGTATACGGATGACCCGTTCCAGTCGGTGTATCCGGACGACTCCCGCGGGCCCGCCTACCCCGACGACGTGCAGGCTGGTTCGCACCCGTACGCCCTGCCGCCGGACCGCCCGGAACCACGAGCGCCCCGCGGCCGTTCCTGACCATTCCCTTGCGGGGCGCAGGCCCCCGTCCTTCAGGGCGGGGAGAAGTCGACCATCCCCGGAGCCGCGAGAAAGTCGGGAAAAAATCTTGGGGTCGGGAACAGTGCGGGCGGGCACTGCGTTCCTAGTATTCGGTCGGTGCGGCTGAGTGCCCCGGGCCGCATCCAAAAAAGCCTTCGCGGAATACCGTTCGGCTGGAGCCGCGTCGTGCCACTCGCCGAGGAGGCGACCTCCGCACCGGCCTTCAGGTCGTGGGCCCAGTGGCTCGTTAGCGAAAGCTGGCGAGCCGCTGGGCCTTTCGGCTGTTCTGGCCCGGCAGACGACTGTGCTAGCCCAGGGGGCGGACGACCGTGCTAGCCCATGGGGGCGGGTGCTGTGGGGCCGTGGTGCGGGAGAAATCCGGGCGTCATCACGGGTCTTCACTGAGGAAGGCTGTCATCCGCGCGCCTGGCGGTGGCACCCGGCTATCCTGATTTTGTTGCGGCGGAGGGGCTCGCCGTTATAACCGCGACAGCGTCGCGAGGCGCAGTACCGTCGCCAACGGTCCCTTACCCGGTGGGTAGGAGGACAGGTGAGCATGATCGAGGGCGGCGATCCGCTGGCCGTTGCACTTAGTGACGTGGCCGCGCTAGGGACGGATCGTGACCGCGACCGGATAGCGGCTATCCGTGACCGGCTGAGGTCGGCGCGGCTGCGGGTGCTGGTGGCCGGTGAGGCCAAGCGGGGCAAGAGCACGCTGGTGAACGCCTTGCTCGGCCAGCCGGTGCTCCCGGTCGGGGTGACGCCGCTGACCGCGGTCGCGACCACCGTGCGGTATGGAGATAACCCGCATGCCGAGGTGCGGTTCGCCGATGGGCACGAGGAGAGGCATCCGTACGCCGCGCTCGATAACCTGGTGACCGAGCGGGGGAATCCGGCGAACCGGCGCGGCATCGCCAGCGTCATCGTCTATGTCGACGCTCCGGTACTCGCCGACGGCGCAGAACTGGTCGACACGCCCGGGACCGGTTCGGTGTTCGCCTGGGACACTGAGGCGGCTCATGACGCGCTGGAGACGATGGACGCCGCGGTATTGGTGCTGACCGGCGATCCGCCGGTCTCGGCCGGTGAGCAGGACTTGCTCAGCAGGGTCGCGGGGCTGTCCGTGACGACATTTGTGGTCCTGAACAAGGCCGATTACCTGGATGAAGCCGGGCTGGCAGAGGCGGTCGGGTTCACGCAGCGGGTGCTTCGTGAGGTGCCGGGCCCCGCGGACTGGGCCGGCGCGTCCGGCGCGGTGTACCCGATGTCGGCTCGTGCCGCGCTTACACCGGCGGGTGATCCGGGGTTCGCCGCGTTCGCCGCTGATTTCGCCGACTACCTGAAGACCAGCCGGCTCAGCGATCTGCGCCGGTCGGCGGCCGGGCAGGCCCGCCGGATCGCCATCTCGCTCCAGGATGAAGTAACGCTGACGCGGCGGGCGGCCCAGATGCGGGCCGGGGACGCCGCGCAACGGGTGGAGGAGTTCGGCGCGCGGCTGGCCGCGGTGGCCATACACAGCCGGGACGCGGTGGCCGTGGTCAGCGCGGAGTCAGGGCGGCTGCTGTTGGCGCTCAACGACGCGGCGGATCAGGCGGTGCGTCGGCTGCGTGATGACGTCGGCCGCCGGCTTGATGAACTGGCCGGCGGCGAACTGCGGGCCGCGGCTCCAGCGGATATCGAGCGAAAAGGATACGAACTACTGGCCGCGCTGGTCCTGGATTCGGTCAGCACCTGGCGGGACGAGCGCAGGGAGCAGATCGAACAGAGGCTGGCCCGGGTGGACGCGCGGCTCGCTGGCGACCTGAAGGCCGAACTTGACCTGCTGCGCGGCTCGGCGGCCGAGTTGCTGGACCTGGACCTGGCCGTGCCCGAGCCGGGCGGGCGGCTGGCCGAGGACCGGCATTTCTTCTTTTCCACGGGCCAGGATGCGGGCCAGACGGAGCTGCTGGCCGGGACGATCCGCCGCAGCCTTCCCGGCGGAGTCGGCCGGCGGCGGGCCGGGGCATACCTGCGCCGGACGGCCGCCGACCTGGTGGGCAGCCAGGTGGGGCGGGCCCGGGCCGACCTGCAGTACCGGCTGGCGGAGGCGACCCGCGCCCTCGCCCGGGTGGTCGAGCAGCGGTTTGTCGATGGCACGGAACGTATGTCCGCCGCGTTGCGGACGGCAGCGGACCTGCACCAGGCGAGCGGCGCCGAGGCCGGGCGGAAGGAGACAGAGCTGGCCGAACGAGAAGGAGCATTGCGCCGGGTGCTCGGCCTTCTCGATCAGGTAGTGGCTTAGGACCCGATCGTGCGGGTGGTCGGACCCTGGTACCCGCTGTTCCCCTCCGGCAGCCTCCAGCTATGTGACGGTTGCGCCAGCGGGTGACGGGGGTCACAATGACCGTGGCGATGAGGCTCACCTGAACCGCGGGATGATGCGCCCGCTGATGGCCTCTCCCACCTGCATGTCTGACCGCGGGGGAGAAGAGGAGGCCGGCATGATCGCGAATGCCGGGCGGGACCGGGCGATAGGACCGGGCCGATGACGACCGCAACGTTCCGGCGGGTGCTCGTTGGATGGGATTGCTCCGCCGACGCCACGGCGGCGCTGCGGACCGCGGCGTCGATCGCCGGGGACGGGACGGCGCATGTCGTCGCGCTCGCTGTCCTTGATGCCGCGCCGCACGGGGAGTGCAGCGAGGACCGCGCGCGGGACCGGGCCGAGCGGCTGCGGTACACCGAGCGGCTGTTCGATAAGGCCAGAGATAGTGTGCCAGTTGCGGCCCGCGCCCGGGTGAGCCTGCAGGTCGTCGAGGATGGTGACCCGGCCCGCGCCGTGTGTGATTACGCCGCTGAGCACGGTTTCGACCTGCTCGTCCTCGGCCGTCACGGAGACGGCGGGGTGCTGCACCGCCGTCTCGGCCGTGTCGCCGAGACGGCGGCCAGGGCAGGCAAGCTGCCCGTGCTGCTGCTGAGCGACCGGTGAGCCGGTCGCGGCGGCACCCTCCGGGGTGACCAAATCCTTCCGGGGCGCAAGCCCCGTCGTTCAGGGCGGGGTTAGCCCCAATACCCCTAAGTTAGGGCTCATATGGCGTGAGCGCGTTGTCTTGTCGGGGCCCATCGCCCTGCCGGTGAGCCGCGCATGCCGGTCAGCCGGGCATGCCGGTCAGCCGGTCAGCCGGGCAGCCGGGCAGCCGGGCATGCCGGTCAGCCGGGCAGGGTCAGGCCGGTCAGGCGGGCAGGCCGTAGGGGATCTCGGGGGAGCTGGCCGCGATTTCGATGAGGCGGTTGTATTTGGC
>Ga0181538_10002933_pt1 | contig 17123 bp, 11 predicted proteins | sample PEATcosm2014_Bin_40_FD_119773 | JGI IMG/M metagenome (GOLD analysis project Ga0181538, IMG submission 119773) | Peatland microbial communities from MTU Mesocosm Facility, Houghton, MI, USA - PEATcosm2014_Bin23_30_metaG | ecosystem: Environmental > Terrestrial > Soil > Wetlands > Peat | place...
CGCAGGGTATCTCAAAAGCCCGCAGACCATGGTGGGCGAAATCCTCCAGGAAGCCCACAAGATCGCCCGCGCCGTGGAAGGCAAGGACGTCATGCTGCGCGTTTCGCCGGAAGTGGCGAAGTTACTCAAGTCGAACCAGAACACCTACCTCCAGGAGCTGGAGGAAATCCTCGGGCGAACGGTGATCGTGAAAAGCGATCCGCTGCTGCACCAGGAGAAGTTCGACCTGGCGTAGAAGCTTGCAACAATTGTAGCCGGTTCCTTCGTGGCCTCCGCCACCTCTGTGGTGAATATTGTCTTTCGTCCCTCTCCGCGCCCCGCAGTCTTTTCTACTCGACCGGGAGTTACAATCGTGTGGACCCTGCTTTCCGGCGACAACAAGGAGTCCATGACCACCGCTGCTATCCAAGCTGAACGCGAACGCCTGTCCGCGGAGCACGAAGCGCTGATCCAGCGCGCCAATGAACCCGTCCAGCAATCGAGCGGATGGTTCCTCCGCTATCGCCATCCGGTGCTGACCGCCGCGCACACACCGCTCTACTGGCGCTACGACCTCGATCCCTCCACCAATCCGATCTTCCTCGAGCGGCTCGGCATCAACGCCGTCTTCAACGTGGGCGCCATGGAGTGGAACGGCAATGTGGTCCTCATGGCGCGCGTCGAGGGCGTGGATCGCAAATCGTTCTTCGCCGTGGCGGAAAGCACCACCGGCGTCGACGGCTTCCGCTTCTGGGATTACCCGGTAGTGATGCCCGAAACCGGCGAGCCTGAGACGAACGTCTACGACATGCGCCTGACAGCTCACCAGGATGGCTGGATCTACGGCCTTTTCTGCGCCGAACGCAAGGACCCTGCCGCGCCGCCCGGCGATCTCTCTTCCGCCGTCGCGCAATGCGGCATCGCCCGCACGCACGATCTGAAAACATGGGAGCGACTGGACGATTTGCGGACGCCCTCCGCCCAGCAGCGCAATTGCGTCCTGCACCCCGAATTCGTCAACGGCAAGTATGCGCTCTACACACGCCCGCAGGACAGCTTCATCGAAGCCGGCAGCGGCGGCGGAATCGGCTGGGGGCTGGCGGCCAACATGGAGCGCGCCGCGATCGATGACGAGATCATCATCGACCGCCGCGAGTATCACACCATCAACGAAGTGAAGAACGGGCTCGGTCCGGCGCCGCTCAAGACCGAAAAGGGCTGGCTGCATCTCGCGCACGGAGTTCGCAACACCGCCGCCGGATTGCGCTACGTGTGCTATTGCTTCCTCTGCGCGCTCGAAGAGCCTTGGCGCGTGATCGCCCGCCCCGGCGGCTATTTCCTCGCGCCCCAGGGCGAGGAGCGCGTGGGCGACGTCTCCAATGTCGCTTTCTCGAACGGATGGGTACGCCGCGGCGATCAGGTGTTGATCTATTACGGCGCCTCCGACACCCGTACATACGTGGCGGAAACCACCGTCGAACGCCTGTTGGATTACGTCGTGAATACTCCACCCGAAGCGCATCGCAGCGCGGCCTGCGTCCAGCAGAGGATTGCACTGATCGAGCGCAATCTCCGCTTCCGGGGAGAGTCCCGCTAATGCCCGTGGCGGCATTGAACACCGCATGGGCGGCCCGCTTGCGCAGCGAGGTCGCCGGCAACATCCTGCCCTTCTGGGCTCGCGCCGAGGACCGCGAGCATGGCGGTTTTTACGGCAAGATCGATTGCGATGGGAACATCCACGCGCAAGCCCCACGCGCTGCCGTAATCCAGGCGCGTATCTTGTGGACCTTTTCGGGTGCGTGCCGGCTGGTCGACCCTTCTTACCGCGAGATAGCCGATCGCGCCTGGAGTTACCTCGCCGATAAGTTCTGGGACGCTGAACACGCCGGTATCTACTGGATGTTAGATTACCTCGGCCGCGCGCTTTCCGATCGCAAGCAGATTTATGCGCAGGCTTTTGCCATTTATGGCATGGCGGAGCACTTCCGCGCCACCGGCAACGCCGAAAGCCTGGAGCGCGCCCGCCAACTCTACCGGCTCATTGAAGCCCACAGCTACGACCCCGTCCACCAAGGCTATATCGAGGCCTGCGCGCGCGATTGGGGCGCCCTCGAAGATATGCGCCTCAGCCTGAAAGACCTCAACAGCCCGAAATCCATGAACACCCACCTCCACATTCTGGAGGCCTATACCAATCTCCTGCGCGTGTGGCCCGATGACGGCCTGCTCGCGAGCCAGAAAGAGCTGCTGGAAGTGACCATGGATCGCATTGTCGACGCGCGCACCGCTCACTTCAGGCTGTTCTTCGATAACCGATGGAATTCCCTGACCGATCACATCTCCTACGGCCACGACATCGAGGGCAGTTGGCTGTTAGTGGAGGCGGCCGAAGTAGTCGGCGACGCGGCTCTGCTCGATCGCGCGTGCAAACTCGCCATCCGCATGGCCGATGCCGTGGCGCGGGAGGCGGTCGACAAAGACGGCAGCATTTTCTACGAGGCCGATTCCACCGGCGCGCTCATCGATCCCAATAAACATTGGTGGGCGCAATCCGAAGCGGTGGTCGGTTTCTATAACGCATACCAATTGACCGGCGAAGAGCGATTCCGCTCGCTTGCGTACCGCGCCTGGGAGTTCATCGAAGCCAAGATGGTGGACCGTGTCCACGGCGAGTGGCACGCCAAGCTCAAACCCGACGGCACTCCCTTCCGCGAACACGAGGATTCCGACGCCTGCCTGGTGGGTCCATGGAAATGCCCTTATCACAACAGCCGGGTATGTTACGAAATGATGGAACGCCTGAAAGACTAATATGCAATACGGTTACTTTGACGACCGCAATCGCGAGTATGTGATCACGCGGCCAGATACTCCCCTGCCATGGATCAATTATCTGGGCTGCCAGGAATATTTCGGCACCATATCGAACACCGCGGGGGGATACTCTTTCTACCGCGACGCCCGCTTGCGCCGCATTTCGCGCGGACGCTATAACAACGTGCCGTTCGATTTCGGCGGGCGCTATATCTACCTGCGTGACGACGCCAGTGGCGAGTATTGGTCGCCCTCGTGGCAGCCCACCCGCCACGATGCCGAAGAGTACACCTGCCGCCACGGCATGGGCTATACCACCATCGGCTCGAAGTATCGGGGCATTCGCGCGAGCACGCGATACTTCGTGCCGCTCGATGAAAAGCTCGAAATCTGGCAATTCTCGGTCACCAACGAACGCCTCGTGCCGGCCGCCATTTCGGCTTTCGGGTGCGTGGAGTTCTGCCTCTGGGACGCGCAGGACGACGGCACCAATTTCCAGCGCAATTTCAGCATTGGCGAAGTCGAGATCGAAGACGGCGTCATCTATCACAAGACCGAATACCGCGAGCGGCGCAATCACTTCGCCTGGTTCGCCTGCTCCGCGCCAACCGCGGGTTTCGAGACGCAGCGCGAGGCGTTTCTTGGCCCGTATCGTGGTTGGGACACACCTGCGGCGGTCGAGCGCGGCTCATTGGCGAATACGGTGGCGCACGGCTGGTCGCCGGTCGGCGCGCACCACGTGAAGATGGTCCTCGCGCCCGGCGAGACCCGGCAAGTCCTCTTTGTGCTCGGGTATCACGAGAACCCTGTGGCGGAGAAGTTCGATCCGCCGGAGTCGCAGACCGTCAATAAGAAGACGGTCAAGCCTATCATCGCGCGCCATCTCGATGCCGACGCCGTGGATGCGGCCTTCGCCCGGCTGCGCGAATACTGGGACGGCCTGCTCGGCATCCTCGAAGTACATACGCCCGACATCCATACCGACCGTATGGTCAACGTGTGGAACGCCTATCAATGCATGGCCACATTCAATATGTCGCGGTCGGCCTCGTTCTACGAATCGGGCATTGGCCGCGGCCTGGGTTTCCGCGATTCCAATCAGGACCTTTTGGGCTTCGTCCAAATGATTCCCGAACGCGCCCGCGAGCGCATTCTCGACTTAGCCTCAACCCAACTGCCGACTGGCGGCGCCTATCATCAATACCAACCACTTACCAAGAAAGGCAACAACGACATCGGCGGCAATTTCAACGACGATCCGCACTGGCTGATCATTGGAGTGGCAGCCTATCTCAAGGAGACCGGCGATACCGCAATACTCGACGCGCCCGTGCCCTATGACAATCAGCCCGGCTCGGAGCAGCCGCTCTACGAGCATCTCCAGCGCAGCTTTCGCTACACGCTCGATCGCCTCGGCCCGCACGGCCTGCCCCTCATCGGCCGCGCCGACTGGAACGACTGCCTCAACTTGAACTGCTTCTCCGACACCCCCGGCCAATCCTTCCAGACCACGACTAATAAGGAAGGGAAAGTGGCGGAGTCGGTATTTATCGCCGGATTATTCGTGCTGGCGGCCAAGGAACTCGCGGCGATCGCCAAACTTCGCGGCCTCGCCGCGGAAGCCGAATCGTATCTCGCAGAAGGCCGCCGCATGGAGGAGACCGTCCGCCAGCACGGCTGGGATGGCGACTGGTTCCTGCGCGCTTACGACGATTTCAGCAACAAGATCGGTTCGAAAGAGTGCGCCGAAGGCAAGATCTTCATCGAGACGCAAGGCTTCTGCGTCCTGGCCGGCATCGGCCTCGCCGACGGTACCGCCCGCCGCGCGCTCGATTCCGTCCGCCGCTACCTGGCCACGCCGCACGGCATTATCCTTCAGCAGCCGGCTTACTCGCGCTATTACCTCAACCTCGGCGAAATCTCATCCTATCCGCCTGGGTACAAGGAAAACGCCGGCATTTTCTGCCATAACAACCCCTGGGTGATGATTGCTGAAGCCATGGCGGGCAACGGCGACGGCGCGCACGACTATTACTCGCGCATCAACCCGTCGGCCCGCGAACCTCTCGGCGACCTGCACCGCTGCGAGCCCTATGTATACGCGCAGATGATCGCCGGCCGCGACGCTCCCACGCACGGCGAGGCCAAGAACTCCTGGCTCACCGGCACGGCGGCATGGAATTTCTACGCCATCACTCAGTGGATCCTCGGAGTCCGCCCGGAGCACGACGGCCTCCGCATCGCCCCGGTTGTCCCGGAACGCTGGACGGCATTTCAGGTGGCGCGTCGCTTCCGCGGCGTGACTTATCGGATCCACGTGGAACGCCGCGGGCCGGGCAATGAAGTAGCGTTGACAATCGACGGCCACCCCGTCGCGGGCAACCTGATTCCGTTGCCCGCCGGCGCGCAAACCGAAGTGTCGGTCAAAGCGACGATCGGCTAATGAGCCGCGACCGGCTAATGAGCCGCGACCGCGAGGGAGCGGTGCTTCTTGGTGGCTGCTCGGTGAAAAGGCACCACTCCCTCGCGGTCGTGGCTCATCAATTCCTCACAGATTCCGAGGGAGCGGTGCTTCTTATGCCCGACGACCTCTTCCGCCTGGCGGAAGCAACCGCCCGTCGCGTTCGAGTATCGCGGAGTGAATTGTACGCCAAGGCTATCGCGGAGTATCTGAAGCAGCAGGACGACCGTTCGATCACGGAGCGTCTGAACCACCTGTATTCACGACACGAGGCAAAACTGGATCCGGGATTGCACCGCGCGCAGTTGAAATCTCTCGGAAAGGACGATTGGTAGTGTGCTGAAGGTCCAGCGCGGCGAGATTTGGTGGGCGGACTGCCGGTTCGTGGTGCAGACTCGTTCAACCGCAGCCGCATTCACACGGTTCTGGTTGCCGTGATCACCACGAACACCGAACTCGCCGAAGCCCCTGGGAACGTTTTATTGCCGGCGGGTCTGCCGGTCTCACTCGCGACTCGGTGGTCAATGTCTCGCAGATCTTGACGCTCGACCGCGGCTTCCTGACCGAACGGGCGGGCATAATACCGTCCCGCTTCGAGCGCTCTGTAGACGACGGCCTCCGAACGATCTTGCAGGTTTAACGGGTGGAGCCTTACTGCGTCACACGCGTGAGATTCAGCTTGCCCTTGCCCGATTGGCCGTCCGGAGTCGTAAACGCAACGTCTCCGTTCAGGTGATCTCCCTCCAGCACCAGCGAGCACTTATACACCGCGCCGTCGTCCGTCGATTTGACCTCAAAAGTAACTTTGTTCCCGTCGATCGTGCCTTTCAATCCCGGCCACTGATTGTTGGCGTCGGGCCCGCCCGACCCCGTTATCGTGGCGCCGGCCTGCTTCAGAATCACGTATGCCGTGCCGTTGTCGCCATTTTCGGGCGTGACCGATCCACTCCATTTTCCGGAAACATCCGCGGCGGCGGCGGTAAACGCCAAGGCCAAGCAGAGAAGCGAGCACAAGAGTATAGTTTTCATGGAATACCAGACGGAGAAACACGGGGATAGTTCCAACTTGTTTTCTTTCCCGTGCCCTCCGGTTCCGATTCACTTCGCCGGCAGAGCCTGCGGCTTCTCTACCGGCATCGTGAGTTCGCGCTTCTCCAACCGGTCGTACCACGTGAATTTCAGAACGATCGACGTCGCCACGATGGCAGTCAGGCAATACCAGATGGCGGGTATGTTCGTCCGGATTACGATGTAGATCGGCAGAGCGACCAGCGACACCTGCCATACCATGCCGACGGCGATGTTAAACATATCCCGCACAAAATCCGGGTTGGGCTCAAACTTCGGGTCCTGGGCCATCACTTTCGCCTTAATCGGACCCCAGAAACCCCACGGGCGCACCCTGCGGTAGAACTCCATCAGGACTTCATCCTCCTCCGGCGCGGTAAGGTACGTACCGAGCAGGCAGCCGATCACGCCCACGATGAACACCAGGGCAAATCCTACGGAGACATCCAGGTTCAGCGAGTGCAGGTTTGCCCAGTTTTGGAGCGCGGGAATCCGGCCCAGAATGCCGGGAATTGCCAGCGAACCGGTGATGCCCGTGACCATGCCCCAGAAGTAACCGTACCCGTTGAAGCGCCACCAATACCACTTCAGGACGTTGGAGGCGGTGTAGCCGCCCCATAGGCCGGAGACGATCCATATCACCACCGAATTTACCGAAGCCACGGACCAGCCGATCAGGACTCCAATCACCACCACCATAAACGAACTAAGATAGCTCAGCCGCACATATGTCCGGGGAGCCGCGTTCGGATTGATGTACTTCTTATAGATGTCGTTGACGAAGTACGGCGGCGCGGCGTTCACCGTGGCGGCGAAGTTCGACATGTAAGCCGCCAACAGGCCGGCGATCAGGAATCCCAGCAGGCCGGCCGGCACGAATCGCCCCAGCGCGTACGGCAACACCAGCTCGAAGTCCATCTTAGTGCCCATGCCGTTAATCTGGTCGCTAAAGAAGACAATCGCCAGGATGGTCAGACCGGTGATCAGGAAATACCGCGGAAAAGTCAGCACCACGTTGACCCAGCCGCTCATCATAGAAGCTTCGCGCGGATTCTTGGAGGAGAGCACCCGCTGCATGTCATAGTTGGGCGCCGGGCCGGCAGCGCTGATGAGTACGCCCTTGAACAACAGGGCCATCACGAAGAAGCCGAACAGGCCGTAGCCATCCTGGGCAATCTGCGAATTCGCCGCCGGAATCAAGGTGGACCAATTCAGGTTGAGGTGCCAGCCGAAGAAGAGATTGTCCCAGCCTGCCGGAACATGCCTGGCCAGCGTCTCCGGCGCGATCTTCATGATGGCAATGATGCCCACCGCAAAGGAGGCGATAGAGAGAATACAGAACTGCAGCACCTCGGTGATTACCACGCTGAACATGCCGCCCTTGATGACATAAATGGTTGTGATGGCGATCAGCGCCAGTGCGTACTGGTTCGGGCTGAGATTCCAGGGCAGGAAGGTGGAGGCGAATTTTCCGATACCCTTGAATCCGTAACTGAAGAATCCGATAATCCCGAAAAAGGCGTACACTACCACGATGATGTGCGCCAGGTGCGCGCCGCGGCCTCGGCCGAAGCGCGTCTGAATCCAATCGGCGCCCGTCATGGCGTTGGACCGGCGCAGCCAGGCCGACAGGAACACCATCAGGAAGACCTGGTTGAAGGTGGGCCAAAGCCACGGAATCCAGACGCTCTTTACTCCGTAGATGAACGCCCAGTAGACCAGCAGCATGGTCCCGCTGATGTCGAACATACCGGACGCGTTCGAAATTCCCAGCACGTACCAGGGCATGGTGTTGCCTCCCAGGAAGTAGGCTCGCATGTCCTTGGAGGCCCGGTGAGAAACCCAGTAGCCGACCAGAACGGAAGTTACCAGATAAGCCAGTATGATCGCGATATCGACGGCATGTAGATTCATTTCGATCCTCGTGTTATGGCTGGAACGCCGATATTGTATCAGATGTCGTACTCTGAATTGCTGCCGCGCGCGGCGATAATTCCCGCCCGTGCACTTCTCCGTGGCCTCGGATTTTGCCTTTGCCTTTTGTTCCTTGTCAGTGACTCCGTGACTCTGTCGTGAATATTGTTCTCCCGTTTTCCCCAGCGCCCCCGTCGTGAACCCCCACCGGGCATGAGGCATTTTTCCGCCAGATCGCGCGGTATTCTATTGGGGAACCTACGAAAGGAAGGCAGTGCCACTCTCTCTTTGTACGCGGATGAAATGGATCGGGCTGGCGGTCTGCCTGGCCGCGCCCCTGCAAGCTCAAACCGCGTTGTCCGACAACGCCCGCCGGCAGATCGCCGAGCTGCTCGCCGACAAGGCCAGCCGTTCGCCCGTCGAGCGGAAGCTCGGCTCGCACCTCATCTACGGCGCGCGCATGGCCCGCGGCCAGCGAATCACCCCGAGCATCGACACTTTACCCCTGGACAGAAACACCCTCCAGATGAAAGGAGACCTGGTCCATGTAGATGTAAACGGGGAGATCACCGACAAGCTCATCCAGGCGGTAAATGACGCCGGCGGGCAAATTGTCTCCGCCCTGCCCAAGTTCCGCACCCTGAATGTCTGGATTCCGCTTCTCGCCTGCGAGAAACTCGCCGCGCGCAACGACGTCGAAACCATCATGCCGGCGCCCATCCCCACCCTCGCCTCTCACCCGGTGAGCCACCCCGGGGCCAAACCGGCCGCCACGCTCCGCGCCCGGATGGGCGCCCTCTTCGGCCCTCCCCAACAGGTTTCCATCCCGGATCAGGGCGGGTTGATCGCCGAGGGCATCGATCAGGTGCAGGCCATGGGTTATACCGGCAGCGGAGTCAAAATCGGCGTCATGTCCGACGGCGTGGATTCGCTGTCTCAATTGCAAATGCAGGGCTACCTGCCGCAGAACATCACCGTGCTCCAGGGCCAGGCGGGGTCGGGCGATGAGGGAACGGCGCTGCTCAACGTGGTCTACGATATGGCTCCCGGGGCGCAACTGTACTATGCCAGCGCGCATATCAGCGAAGCTCAGATGGCCGCTAATATCATGAGCCTGGTAGATAACTACGGAATTAATATCTTAGTGGACGACGTCAACTGGTCCGACGAGGGATTCTTCCAGGATACTACGATCTCGCAAGCTATCAATTATGCAGTTAGTAAGGGCGTGCTATGTTTTACCGCTGCGGGCAATAACAACAACTTCGACAGTGCCACGTCGGGAACCTGGCTGGGTGACTTTACCGCGAGCGGCAGCACTATCTCGATAAGTGGGGTGAATTACCAGTTGCACGACTTCGGAAATGGGCTTGTCGAGAACCCGGTAAGTCCTCAGCCCGATACCCAGGCCCCCGGCCTCTGGTTCGTGCTGCAATGGTCCGATCCATGGGATTGCCCCACGAATAATTACGACTTATTCCTGGTGATCGGGGGAAGCGTGGTGGGCGCCTCCACGAATCTCGCGCTGTGCGTGAGCGGCTCCTATCCGGAGCAGTACATAAGCCAGGGTCAATTGGGTGTCTCCGTGGTAATAGCCAAAGATCCGAGCTCGGCCACCCGCGCCATCGAACTCAGTACCGGTCGTGCGGTACTGGGACGCTATTCCGATGGCGCGGTCCAGGGTCATTCCGGCGCCGCCAACGAAGTAGTCGTCGCCGCGGCCGATGTTTTTTATACCAACAACCAGTTAGGCGGCGGCGGGCTATTTACCGGCGGCGCCGTTGATCCGATCGACCTCATCAGTTCCGACGGGCCCCGGCTGATGTTCTTCGATCCCAACGGGAACCCGCTGAACCCGGGAGCGCCGAACCCATTCACCATCGCCGGCGGCGGCGCCATCAGCCTCGCCAAAGTCGATATCACCGCCTCCGATGGAGTCAACACCGCGGTTCCGGCATACAATCCCTTCGGCGGGACCTCGGCGGCCGCGCCTCACGCCGCCGCCATCGGCGCCCTCCTCAAATCGGCGAACGCGTACATTTCGAATACCGACATCGTCAATGCCATGAAGTGCACCGCCCTGCCGGTCACCGCCAACAGCTTCTTCGACGGCAACCTTCAGCTCGGCCAGCCCAATGGCGTCTTTCCCAGGACGCAGGGCGCCGGAATCGCCATGGCCAATCTTGCCATCGGCGCGATCTTCCCGCAGGTCACCATCGCCAGCAAGCCCTCCGGCCAGAGCTTCACCATCTCCGGGAGCGGATGCCAACCCGGCACGTATTCCACTCCCACCAGCTTGAAGCTCCCTACCGACGCATCCTGCACCGTGACGCTTAGCAACCCGACGATTCCGGGAGGAACCGGCGCCCGCCAGATCTTCAACGCCTGGTCCGACGGCGACACTTCCAATCCGAAATCCTTCACTGTGCCGGTGTGCAGTTCGGTCACTTACACGGCCAGCTATCAGCAGGAGTACCAACTGACGGCGGCCGCATATCCGTCGAGCGGTGGAGCTGTGGCTGCTGTGCCCTCTTCCGCCGATGGATACTACCCGGCCGGCGCCACGGTGCAACTGACGGCGACCCCGGCCAATGGCTACTCCCTCACCCAATGGAACGACGACGCCGGAGGCACTGCCAATCCCGTGTCGGTTACGTTGAGCGCTCCCAGATTTGTCACGGCCGATTTTGCTAATCCCGCGGTATCCGCCGTGAGTCTGAATATGGTCTCGCAAGGCGGGCTGGCCGGACAGGCCCTGCAGATTCCGATTCAGCTTGCCGCCACCGGCGCCGCCGTTCCTGCCAATTTTCAGTTCGATCTCAGTTTCGACCCGACCAAGCTGGCGTTCACTTCGGCGCAGGCCGCGGCGTCTCTGACCGGCGCCGGCAAGAGTCTGAGCACACAAACTCTGCCAAACGGCAATATCCGTCTCACGTCAACCGGCGCGAACCCAACCACGCTTCCCGCCGGCACGGTAGCTAGCGCCACCATGACACTCAATCCGCAGTTCTCCGTCAACGGCACGCTGCTCACCATGCTCAACTGCTCAGCCACCGATGCCCACGGGAGCAGCCTAACCACCAACTGCGGCAGCGCCGTGGTGGAATCCGGCTGGTGCGACGTACAGGGGACCGGCGTGGTGGGCACTACGGACGTGGAAGCCATCATCAGCGAAGCTCTCGGACTCGCGCCGCCGGCGAACGATCTCACGCACGCCGGGGCGGTCACCGTCGGCACCGTGCAGGTGGTCATCAACGCGTCGAATGGCCTGGGCTGCGCCTATTAGGGCTACGGCTGGAATCCCACGCTGGTCCACAGCGGCGCGCATTGGTACATCTTGCCCGCAATGACGTATTCCACCTTGCGAATATTGTGGATGTCCTCCAGTGGATTGCCGCCGGTCAGAATCATGTCGGCGCGCTTGCCTGCTTCGATCGTGCCGCTCTCTTTCTCGAGCCCCATCACCCGCGCCGGCACGATGGTGGCGGCCTGAATCGCTTCCATAGGCGTAAATCCCGCCTGCACATACAGCTCGATTTCGCGATGCAGGCTGTGCCCCGGCACCGCCTGGTCCGTGCCCGTAACGATGGGAACACCGGCGCGGTGCAACGCGCCCACCACGGCCACGTCCTTGGCGAAGATCTTCTCGAACTGGGCGGTTTGCGCGCTGGGCGGCCCGACGTCCGTCAAGGGCTGCGCCAGCACGGGAGCGATCTTCGCGATACCCGGCTCGAAGCTTGCCGCCGGTCGTTCGGTGGTCGCCGTTTGTAATTCCGCCAGCGCCAGCGTCGGATCGACCACCGTGCGATGCTCCGCCAGGAACGCGATGGCCTTCTTCGCCTCCGCGCTATTCAAGTCCAGATTGGCCGAGGCGGTCATCACTTCCGACCGGTTGGCGTTGGCTGGTAGCGGCAGCATCATGCGGACCACATACCCTATGTGATTGATCTGGTCCTGGCCCGCGTCCACCGCCTGGTAGACCGTAACGCCGATGGGCACGTGGCCGGTCACCGTCATCCCCAGGCGATGCGCCTCGTCCGCCACGGGCTTGATTTCCTCCAGCTTAACCGAACTATAAATCTTCATCTGCTGGAAGCCGGCCGCGTGGTACCGATCCACCCATTGGCGCGCCTGCTCGGGCGTGTCGACGCGCTCCACGCCGACCGCGGCCAGCCCCGACCCGTCCACGATTCCCGCCGCCAGAATCCGCGGACCCAATCCGCGCCCGCCGGCGATGGCGTCGCGCACCGCGGTAATGAATTCCAATTCGTTGCCGCAATCGCGCACCGTGGTGACGCCGGCGGCCAGGTAGATGGGCCCCCACTCCACCTGCTCGAAATGCGCATGCATGTCCCATAAGCCCGGCAGCAGCGTCTTGCCGCGCGCATCCACAACCTGCGCGTTCGCGGGAACCTTCACGCTGGACGAAGGACCCGCCGCCGCGATCCGCCCGCGATCCACCACCACTGTGGCATCGGCGATTGCCGCGCGCCCCGTGCCGTCCACCAGCGTCGCGCCGACAATGGCCAGCGTATCCGCGCGGCTGCCTGCGATTCCCTTCGAAAGCTCGGCCAGCGACGCCATTCCATCCGCGCCATTTAGCCCCACGAATGTCGCGAGGGCGCTCTCGTACCCTTCGCGAATGGCCTCGAAGTGATCGAATTCCGCGTCGGTAGTAACCACCGCCACCAGCTTGCGGGCGGCATCGAACCACAATGTCTCGCGCCCCCAGATCAGCCCTTCCACCGAATAGCGCGCCAGCGACTGCTGCTTGCCATCCACCGCGATTTCATCGTTCCCGCGCGGCTCGATCTTCACCTTCCCGGTGGGGAGCGTCGCCAGTTCGGCGGGGGATCCGTGCTCCGCCCAATACCGCACCATCAGCATCTGCATGGTGGCCGGCGCATACCCGGCGATGGTGAAAAACCGCGCCGGCGCGGAAACTTCGGTCCACCCTTCGTGATTGCGAAGCCGGATTTTTCCAGCTTGCGCCTCGACCGCTTCGTCGATCGAGCTCATGCGCGAAGTCTTGCCTTTGATCTCGAAAAACTGCGGCGTGAAATCGTCGCCCGAGCGGAAAGTGGCCGCGAGCGGCACCGCGGTCCCACGGTCGATGAATTTGAAATCCACCGTCACGGCGAGCGACGCGCCATCGCGGCGAATCTGGTAGGTCTCGTCGCCGATGGGCTGCTCGAATTTATGCAGCCGGAACTTCCCCAGCTCGACCGGGTCTTGCGCGCAGGCCGGAGGGACAAAGAGGAAAGCGCACGCCAGCGTAGAAAGACGGAACGTCATGATCCTTTCCAGTGTAGTCCCGGCAGCACGACGCCCACGCCAGCCGCGGTCTACGTGAGCCGGGCGAAAGGGCGGTCGTTGCCCGGGAAGTCGACGCTCAGGGCCACCCCCGCGGCCAGGGCGTAAATCGCCGCCCAGGCGCAGCCGGCGCGAGTGAGCGTGAATCCCTGCGCCGGAGGCCAAGCCATGGTTGTCAGAGCCGCGCCCGAAACGACCGAGAGCGCGGCCAGCCATTGATACAACCGTAGATCCCAGACGATCCTGGTTTGCGGTTCGCCGCGGTACGCCTCCTCCGCGAATCGGGCGAAGCCGCTGCCCAGGCCATAGACGCCGCCAATGACGGAAAGCGGACAATGCCAGCTCCACAACCGGAGCAGCAATGCGCCCGGCATGACGTTGCTCAGGATCGAGTAGAGTTGCGTGGGATGGATCGGGACTCCGCAGTTGCCGAAGGCGGAGCAGGACAGGATGCGCCAAGGGTTGGCGCTTCGTGACAGGAAGGCGGCCACCTGACGCAACGTTATTCACCCGCCTGAAATCCACCTCGCAATTCCAGGAGAACGGTTAATTCTGACAACAAGCTCCTTAGCCGTGTCTATGAGGACTCGGGTCGTTCCGTTCTTCCCGACGCGACAATAGTCACGGAGGCCCGAAAGGGCATCGTTAACTGCGCTTCTGTCTGCGGAGCCGATAAAAAAGTGTTCGGCCCCGCCGTCGGTCTCCAGGGCCGGACGAGGCCGCTTCTCGCGCTGGAGGCCGCGAAATTCCTGGCGCCCTGCTGGTCCTCTAATGGTCACTTCTTGGGCGACGACGGTCCGCTATCGGGATTAGCCAACTCATGAACTCCGGACGAAAGTCCTGCCAAAAGCACGGGAATCAGGAATACAAGAAGGAGAAAACCGGACACTAACTCCAAGATGACAAGGATCCGGCTTGCGTCATCGAACGGCGTAAAGTCGCCGAAACCTAACGTTGTGAAAGTAACAAAACTGAAATAAACCGCCGTAACGGAGCTCAACGCCGCTGGAGATTTTGCCCCGGCTGGCGCGACTTCGCCAAATCTCTGATAGATGATAGCAAAGGCCAGCACGACTTCAACGACATTTAGAAGCGCGAAAAGTAACGATCGCCGCAAGTCCATCTGCCGCCATGGTTCCTCCCTGCTGCGCACAAGTAGAAAATAAATACGATAGACGATCAACTCAGCTACTATATAGCCGCACACCGCCCCCACCCATCTTCCAGCAAGAGAAGGCATGCTCAAAACTGACAGGAGGAGCAAGAGACACGTGACTACGTACGCCTCGACGAATATACGTCGAACGACCGATGCCGGGGAAAATAGTAACTTTAAGTTCGCGACAGAGCCGAGACGGAGAAGGATCAGAACGCTCATAGTGAGCCGCAGGACAATCGACTCCTCGCGGAGTCTGCCGCCGCTGGCGGACGACCACACCAGCTTCAGTTCATCGAAATAAGACGTGAATGATGGCATTCGCTTATTCCTTCAATTGGCGATTCCTCCGTCGCGCGACCGGCTCGCTACAGTATACCCCTGTGCTGCCAAAATCACCCGGAAAATGTGGCTTGGACGAACCAGCGCAGATACCTTGCGTTAACCATTGCGTCGCTGGTAACGCCGGTCCCGCAGAATGTGTCTATCCTCGTTGCCCATCCGCCGAACCACGCTGTGCTAGCGGGCGATACGCGATATACTACTAGGGAAATCAATGGACCACCCGGAACCTTCACCCCAATTACCTCAAGCCATGGATGATGCGGAGAGGCAGCAGATATTGGGCGCCCTTAACACGATGGAGGAGGGCTGTTCCCTGGTGTCCGCGGTCAGAATCGCCGGCGGGCTTTCCGGAGCACGAGTCTATCGCCTTCACATAAGGAGAGGGCCAAATCCCGCTTCCCCGAGCATCGAAGGCCACAGAATTCTCAAGCTGGCTGAAGTGTTACACGAAGACGGCGACGAGAAGGCCGCGCACGATCTATGTTTGCGGTTAGCTCCCGGCTTCATGAGGCAGTACGCGCCGGAACTTCATCCGAAATCTTACCATGACCGGAAGCAGTCGGCTTTACTATTCAGTCTCGCTAATTACCAGGACACGGCTGACACCGTCTCTCCAGGTCTTGCCGACCCCACACGGCTTCCGGAACTGACGCCGCTTGTCTCCCGTATGATGCTTGACGGAACTGGCATTCCGGATCCGGCTGCCTTCAATAAGCCGTGGACACCAACACACGACGAAGTCCCGGTAAGCGATGTGTTGACGGCGTGGCTCGGGAACCGCATTGATCTTGCCGCCGATCGAAGCAAGCGTCTCCGCGCGGTGGCGGAAAGCCGTTCGCGGCTATGGAATGGGATGGCCCTGCAATTCGGCCACAATATGCTTCGAGATCCATTGAGGCTGCTCTCTGAAACGGAGTTCGCCGATCATAAAACCAACCGGTTTTACGGGCTGCTACACCGCGACCTCCATCTAGGCAATATACTCTGCAAGAGCGCGGGCGGCTTCCCGCGGCAGAAAGATATACGCTTTTGGATCATCGATTTCGCGCGGGCCAGTGAAGGTCCTCTTTTATTCGATCACGCATACCTGTTTGTCTCTATCCTGTGCGAGTTGGATCGAAGTTTAACGGACCCAGCGCTCTTCTCCCTGTTAGAAGGGTCTCGCGACGTGGAGTGCCCGCTTGCTCGAACGGCCCGAACTTCTCTTGACGGGATTGCGCAGGCCGTTGAGTCATCGGCGGCGAAACACACCGGGTACGGCATGGACATCCTCGGCCAGTGGCATCTCGCGGTGTTCGCGGCTGGTCTGGACTGGGCGCACAAACGCTATCTGGCCGAACGCGTACACTGCGCCGAAAGGGCATATTTGTTGAGCGCCTTTGCCGCACAGCAGTATTTGCAGCATTACCAACTTCGCCTGAGCCAACCTCCGGACCTGGCTGCCGGTGCTTCGCACATCGCCAACTACCCGCTGCGGCCTGAAGTGCCGGCTTTTCCTGCCGGACCTTCAACGGGACCATCAGGCCCCGGTGCTCAGGTGTCCGGCCTTCTCCTGCTGAATGCCCTTCTCGCCAGCCGAGTGCGATGGGAGGACCTGATCGAAGACCTCAGCACGGAGACGCTTCACAAACTGCAAAATGGCATCGCGATGAGCCGTGATGAGTTGTTGCGAATAGAAAACCTTGCCGCTCACGAGCATTTGTTCGAGATACCGGGCAACTTCCCGGCATTTATGGCATGTTCCAGTTCCGACCAGGACCCCGAAGGCATGGACGCAAGAAAGGATTTGGTTGGCGAAACGCAGTCCGATGCCAATCGGCAACTGCGCAAATTGATACTGGACAAGAAGACTTTCGCGGCCGCCAAGTGGCTCGAGAGCGTGAGGGATGATCTTTTGCCTTCTAAGTTGAAGATGCAGAAGCGATCCCTGCGGACGTGGACCTTAAAGAAAGGTAACAGTTCACGTCCCCAGGTCGATTTCGCTGGACAAATAGCGCCGCATCGGCTACCGTATAGTGGATGAATGGGCGGCATCGCGATCCGCTGGCGAGCGATTTGAAGCTGGAGAATGAA
>Ga0181538_10002935_pt1 | contig 17115 bp, 17 predicted proteins | sample PEATcosm2014_Bin_40_FD_119773 | JGI IMG/M metagenome (GOLD analysis project Ga0181538, IMG submission 119773) | Peatland microbial communities from MTU Mesocosm Facility, Houghton, MI, USA - PEATcosm2014_Bin23_30_metaG | ecosystem: Environmental > Terrestrial > Soil > Wetlands > Peat | place...
AGAGGGAGGCGCGTTCGCTCTATTCGGCGGGTATATCACGGGGCGACACATCGAACTCGTGCCGAACCAACGAATCGTCCAAGCCTGGCGAGTGGGTAGCTGGGATCCGGGCGTCTACTCGATTGCGAAGTTCGAGCTCGCGGAGCAGGGCTCCGGGACCAAGATCGTCTTTGACCATACCGGCTTTCCCAAGGGCATGGGGGAACACTTGGCGGCGGGATGGAAAGCCCACTATTGGGAGCCGCTCGAGAAACTCCTAGCTTAGGCGCAATTGGAAATGCTGCAAGCCCGGTGCGTTTCGGGTGTATCGTCGGCTACTCGGAAAGTCACCCGCCACTCGCTTACCAGGTCTTGATCCCATCCAGGAAACCGCGGATGGCCTTACCCGCCGCCTCGGGCTGCTCGAAGACCGCGTAGTGTCCGGCGCGGGGGGGCACCTGAAGACGGCTGCCGGCGATCTGGCGCTGCATGAATTCGGCTTCGCTAAGCGGTGTGAGCGTGTCTTCGGCGCCGACCATCACCAGCGTGGGAACGTTGATGGCTTTCAAGTCGGCGACCGAATCGGGCCGTACCGCCATCCCACGCTGCACCGCCGCGATCCCAGCGGCGGACATTTCCAGCATCATTTTGCGGGCGCGCTCCACCAGGTCGGGACGGGTCGTCCGAGTGGTGTCGCCGAGAAGCTTGGGAATCATGCTGTCGATGAAGGAGTTAGGGCCTTGCTTCTCCACGTCGTCGGCGGACTTCAAGCGGCTCGCGCGGCCTTCGTCGGTGTCGGCACCGGCGCGGGTATCGCACAGGATGAGGCCGGAGACGCGCTCGCGATGCCGCCGCCATAGCTCGAACAACACGTACCCGCCGATGGAAACGCCCGCGAAGACGGCCTTGCCCACGCCGCAAGCGTCCGAAAGCCGGAGCAGGTCGGCGGCGTGCTTCTGCATGGTGGCGGGGCCGGCGCCGGGACTGGACTGCCCGTGCCCGCGCAGGTCGGGGAGGATCAGGCGATAGCGGCCTGCCAGCAGCTCAGCCGCTGGCAGCCACACTTTGTGGTTCGCAGGAAATGGATGCAGCAGGACCACCGGCGGGCCTTCGCCCATGACGGTGTAGAAGAACTCCGCGTCGTCGCTGCTCAGGCGCATGTTCAGGGATTGTGGACGCGTTCGGCGCTGACCGGCGCGGCCGGCAGCAGCAGCGGTTCATTGGGCATGACGATCCAGGCGATGATGTAGGCGATCAGGCCCGCGCCACCCGACAGGAACGCGCCCACCAGCCACACCACCCGCACCAGGCTGATGTCCAGATCGAAGTACTCCGAGAAACCCAGGCAGACGCCGGCAACTTTTCTCCCCGCGTGCGGACGCACCAGCCGCTTGCGGGCCGCCACTGCGGCCACACGCCTGCCGCAGTAAGCGCAGAGCTGCGCGTCGTCCTGGATGACCTTGCCACAGTAGTTGCAGTACATAAGCGCTCCTCCCCCATTGTATATACGATGGCAGACGCTGGCGGTTCCGTTCCCGCTGCAAAAAATCTTAGGGATTCCGGTACGGCTCTTTCAAGTACCGCCGGGCGGTCTCAGCGCTGGGCGAGCCGGCGTTGGCGGTGATCACCGCCTGATACTTCTTGACCGCCAGCTCACGCTGGTTCAGCAGGTCGTACATCTCCCCCGCGGCCAGGTTCGCCTTTTCGACCTGGTCGCTGTCGGCGGTAGGCGACTCGCGCACGGACTCGTAGGCCGCGGCGGCGCCGGCGAAGTCGCGCTGTCCGCGCAGCGCTTCACCCAGTCCAAAGGCGGCCAGCTCGAGATGAGGACGGTAGTACACGTTGCCCTGGCGGCCGAGGACGAGCACTTTGCGGTAAGCGGCGGCCGCCTCCGGCCCGTGGCCGGCATCCTTGAAGACGTTGGCCTCCTCGAGCGCGAAAAGAAAGTTGCGGGGATGGGAAGCCGTCAGGGCGCGCACCAGCGTGAGCGCCTCCTCGTAGCGCTGCTCGCGGCGGAGAAACAGCGCCAGCGCGACGCGCGCATCCACGCTGGTTTCGCCGCCGGCGTTGGCCGCGTCATAGAGAAACTGGATGCCTTTCTGCTTGTTTCCGTTCAGGGCCACCAACGAGGCCGCCGCCTTCAGTGCCCAGGGCAGGCTGCCAGCGACGTAGTTGTGCACACCCACGATGGTCTTGGCATCGGCGTAATCCGGCGCCAGCTTGAGAACTTCCTCATGATCACGCCGGGCCCCGATAGCATTGCGCAGGGCCGCCAACCAGGCTTTATCGACCAGCGCCAAGTACTCGGCGCGCAGGGCGCGGCTGAGGCCGCGCGCGTAGAGCGCCTGCACGTCTTGCGGGTCCTTGGCCAGCCGCTGCCCGGAGAGCAGCAGCGCCCGGTCGGTCAGCTCGTTGACCTCGGCGCTCACCTTGGGGTCAAAGGGGAATTTCTTCTTGACCAGAAAACTGTTGCTCGAGTACAAGCCGGTATCGAGCGCTCCCACGCGGTAGAGCTCGCGGTAAAACACGGCGCTCAGCAGGTGGTTGACGGCGAAAGGGTCGTCGGGATGGGCCTTCAAGGCCCGCTCGAAATCGCTGACGGCGCCGTCGTAGTCGAGATCGTAATAGTGCTCGAAGCCGCTGCGCGTCAGCGCATCCAGCGCCGGAGGGCCGGTGGGAGAGGCGCCGCCAAGCGGAGCTACTGCCACGGCAACCAGCGAACACACCAAGAGGCCGGCCAGGAAGTGGCGTCCTGCGAAGGGGAAGCCGTCAGATATCATCAAACCGAGACTACTGGTAGTTTATCCGATGGCATGTTGGATTCCAAAACCTTCGGGGACACGCGTAATTCTTGCCCGGTAGAGCGGCGCGAGCTGGCGGCACGGCCCCCGGAACTTACTGCTCGCCAAGGGGTTACATGGTTTGTTCTTTGGTCACTGGCTTGCGAAAGCAAGGTAAAGGTGTGGAAATGGCAAACACTGCAAGCAACGTTCATGGCCACGGCGAGTTCTGGAGACCGCCGCTCGGGACACGACAGGAAGCCATGACTGGAGTTCAAACCGAGAGTTGCGCGGGCTGTGGGGCGGAATACGTCGCAGGCTCTCATTTCTGCCATGTCTGCGGCGCCGAGCGGGCGCCTCAGGCTGCGGCCCGTCGCTTGCAGTGGGCGCGATTCCTGGACATTCTGCGGCTGCCGGAGCGGCTGGGTCTGCCGCTGGCGTCGGTGATAGCCCTCAGCGTGGGCATCCTCTGCACCTTGGCCGCGATTGGAACCGGGCTGGTCTATACCGCCGCCACCGTGCTCGATTGGCAGGCAGTGCAGATCTGGCGGATCGAATGGCTGCTGGCTGCCATCGCAGCCTTTCTGGCGGGAATTCTTTTTAAGGCGGCCGGCGGTCCGAAACCCGAATAGTTTTTTTCTCCCCCGAGCCGGTCAAGGGCGACGCCTCCGAGCGTCGCCCTTTTGCTTTTGCCCGCGTTCCAATTTGAAACGGCAAAGAGGCCTGCGGAGAGCCCTGCAGCCCGAAATGGGCATCGAGATCCTTGCCGCGAGTACCCCGATTCTTGTGTTCGCTTCAACGCCACTGCTAAATCACTGAGTTGCAGTCGCTGGGAAAATTCAACCAGTTTGGCACCTGTGCTGCTGGCATCGGACCGAAAGGTGGGGCGCCACACGTCCGTGATCCGGCAAAACCAAAGCATCGAAATCAACGGTTACAGCGTCCCCGTGGGCGGCTGTGTGATTCACTTTTACTACAACAAGACCGAACAACAGCGCCTGCTCGGGTTCCTGCTGGAGGGTACAGCTCGCCTCGAAGGCGTGGTCATGGCTTGTGTCGCGAACGCCTCTGAGGTTCTGTCCAATGAATTGGAGATGCTCGGCGTTCGCCGCGCGGAGAACGAGATCATCCAGGTAGAGATCACATCCAACGTGCGCGCCAGCATCGACGCCATTGCGACCGCCGCCAGGAATGCGCTGGGGCACGGCCATCGCTGCCGCGGCCGCGTGCTCTGCGACTTCGGTTCCATGATCGGCCAAGAGGCCATCTTCGAACTGGAGGGCTCGTTGAACTCCGCCCTCGCCGGGCTGGACCTGGTTTCAGTGACCCAATACGACGGCCGCGGTTTCGGAGCTCCGATTGACATCGAGCAGTTCCAGACCCACGCGCTGGCCATCGTAGGCAACGCCTTCTTCCGCGAAAACCGCAATTACACTTTCCCGGAAGCCTACGTCCGTAAACGCGCGGTGGGCGGGCGCAAGTAACCTGCGGTGCCCCGTGGACGCGGAGACCGCCTCCTTCCATAGAAATTACACAACCTCTGAGCCTGTGCAATTGTGTACATACGGCAGAAGCTGCCGGCTCGTAGGATTTTGTTACGACCGAAATCGGGTGAAGTTGTGTTCTCTTCTTGCACAGACGCCCAGGTCGTAACCGCCTGCTAAGGGATCAACGGATCACACTTAGCACGGAAGGAGCGCCGCAAATGAAGCCAGTTGGAGTCATCAGCACCGCATTTCTGTTCTTGGTTCTTGGCACCGCAGTTCCTGCATGCGCACAGCATGAGCAGCAGGGCGAAAGCCAGCGAGAGCCTGAGAAGCAAGCTCAGCCCAGAGAGCAAGCCCAACCCAAACAGCAAGCCGAGCCCAAACAGCAAGCCGAGCCCAAACAGCAAGCTCAGCCCAAACAGCAAGCCGAGCCCAAACAGCAAGCTCAACCCAGACAGCAAGCTCAACCCAGACAGCAAGCTCAACCCAGACAGCAAGCTCAACCCAAACAGCAAGCCGAGCCCAGACAGCAAGCTCAGCCCAAACAGCAAGCCCAGCAACAAAAGCAGCAACAGCAAAAGCAGCAGAACCAGAACAAGCAGCAGCAAGCCAAGCAGCAGACCCAAGACAAGCAGCAGCAAGCCAAGCAACAAAAGCAGCAGACCCAAAACAAACAGCAGCAAGCCAAGCAACAAAAGCAGCAGACCCAGAACAAACAGCAGCAACAACACGCCCAGCTACAGCAGCCGGAGCAGAACAAGCAGCAGGAACAGCGCGCGCCGCAACAGCAAAAGGCCACGCCAGAACAGCAACGCATGCAGCAGGGCGCTTGGCAGCAGCATCGTGCAGCCAACTGGCAGTCCGATCACCGCACCTGGCAGCAACGCGGCGGCTACAACGGCTACCGCATTCCTGACGCATATTTCCGCAGCAACTATGGCCGGGATCACGGATTCCTCATCTACAACCTGCCCTTCATGGTGGTTGGAGGGTTTCCGCGCTTCCAGTACGGTGGCTATTGGTTCAGTTGCGTTGACCCGTGGCCAGGGACCTGGGCAGCGAACTGGTACGAAACCGACGACGTTTACGTGGACTACGTTGGCGACGGTTACTACCTGTATGACACTCGGTACCCCGGCGTCGGCATTGCGATCAACATCTCCCTCTAGCAGGCCGTACAGCGTAGGTTAGGGCGGATGCTGGACAGAATGTCATCTCTGCAGCGAGGGAGGGCCGTACTGGCAAACAATTGCTGAGGGTGTGCAATTTTGAACAGAAAGCAGAACTGCCGGCCGGTAGGATTTTAGACTTGGCGGAGGCCCTCCCCCTAATGCCGGAAGACTCCACGCCTCGAGTTCTGGTAGTCGATGACGACCCGACCGTCTGCAACACCGTCGCCATTTTGCTGAAGTCAGCCGGCTACCGGGTCAGCACTGCAGAAAACGGCTTTGATGCTCTTCTGCAACTGCGAAAGACCGAACCTGCACTGATCGTTTCTGACCTCAACATGCCGCAGATGTCGGGCTTCGAGCTCCTCTCCGTTGTTCGCCGCCGCTTCCCGGAATTATTGGTTATCGCCATGAGTGGCGCCTACGACCGCGGGGAGTCCGTTCCCGGCGGAGTGATTGCCGACGCCTTTTATGCCAAAGGCCAGTCCGATCCTCAGGCTTTGTTGGGAATCGTCGCTGACGTGCTCCAGACCTCGGCCTCGAGGCGGACGGCACACCGGCAGCAATCGGCCCCGGTGTGGATTCCAAGAAACGGAAGAGACTCGAGCGGAATCCCTTACATTGTGCTGACCTGTACGGAATGCTTGCGGTCATTTCCGCTGCATGTGACCGAAGATGTCAATCCCGAGGTGGTGGAGACGGCCTGCATTTTCTGCTTCAGCAAGGTCCGGTACATCATTGATTTTTCTCTTTCCGTAGCCTCTCCCGCAGAGAACAAAGAAGAAGACTGGCAGCGGAGAACGCCGGCGAAAGCGTCCTGAACCTTTGCCGGCGAAACCCAGATTCCGAATGGAGCAATTATGGATTCTCAAGGAGTCAACCTGCAGGTGACCGCCAGTGTGCCGATTGACTGCGAGTTCTGGCCGGAAGAGGATGGCTGGAAGGGGCTCTGTAAGAAACCGTCGGTCACTGTCCGTGGCAGTAGTTTCGAAGATGCCAAGAAGAACATGGCAACCGAATTACAAGTGCATATCGAGAGAATCCTGCGTGAGCATCCTGACAGAAATGCGCGGCGAGTTGCCTGAGCCAGACAGCACGACGGATGTGTGCACAAGTGAACAGACATCTGTCTTTCGCCCCTTCTAAGATGGTGGCCAGGTAAAGCAATAGGGCCAAGGCGAAAACAAGTCCAACAGGTTCCGCCTGAGCAAACCGGAGATCGCAGGTTCCTTTCCACTCCATCCGGCGGTAACAGTTCTTTGGGTCAACACAGAAACTGGTGCAACGCCTTGGACGGTCCGGAGTGTATGCCTGCGAAGAGAAGGGGTCGATAGCTTATGCCTTTACTGCAAATTGTAATGGCCCTGATCGTAGTTGGCGTTCTCCTCTGGCTGGTGGATCGTTTTATCCCCATGCAAGCCACCATCAAGTCGATCGTGAACGCGGTCGTCGTCATCGCCGTGGTGGTGTGGCTCCTGAATGTGTTTGGGCTTTTCAACTCGCTCTCCAGAATCCACGTCGGCAGATAAGAGACAAGCGGACATACCTTGGACACCAGAGGGAAAGAGGCGGTTGCGCCGCATCGCGCAAGGTGACGCCGCTTTCCCGTCACCTCGATGCGCACGCCAAGCCTGCCGCCACTGGATAGCATGCTGCGAATACGCAATGAGCGCGGCCGGGCATTACTCGCGTATGCGAGCCGGGGTCTTGCCTGGTTCGAGCGTATGCGGACGCGCACCCTGGCGGCAGCTCGGAAAATCTGTCGTACTCCCTCGGGCAGGCTGCGTTGGGTGGTTCGCCTGGTAATCTACACTACCGGCATGGCAGCCATGATGGCTGCCATTATCCTTGGAATGGCACTCCATTACGTCTATTTTGACCGGACCGACCTGCCTGACCTCGAGCCATTCGCCCGTTTTGAGTTTCCCGCCATCGGACATGTCTACGATACCAACGGGCAGCCGTTGATTGAGCTGGCAAGAGAGCACCGCCAGATCGTGCAGTATGGGGACATTCCCCCCATTGTCCGCAACGCGATTCTCGCCGCCGAGGACAAGAACTTCTTCTCCCATAACGGAGTGGACTATTCCAGAATTCCTCGCGTGCTGCAAACGGTCAGGTTTGGAGCTCTTGCGACACGCATCACCCGGGTGGGACGGCAAGACAAAGCGGATAGCCTGGTCATGTTGCGGCAGGGCGGCTCCACCATCACGCAACAGCTCGTGCGAGCGTATTTTCTGCAAACTCTCACTGACAACGAAAACGGCAACCAACTCCAGCCGGGCGCGCTGTCGTACGTGATCGGCGCACGCAGCGCCAAGAAGCTGGCGCGGAAGCTGGAGGAAATTCGGCTCTCGCTGTGGGTGGAACAAGCGATGCAAGAGCGTTTCGGCTCGAAGCGCCGCGCCAAAGAGGAAATTCTGGCCAGATACGCCAGCTTCCTTTACATGGGAAATGGTCAGTACGGGTTTGCGAGTGCGGCCGAGTACTACTTTGAACGGCCTCTCGCCAGCTTCACCGCAGACGACGCCGACAAGGCAGCGCTGCTGGCGGGAATCGCAAAAGCACCCCAGTTCTATGCGCCCAGCGCCAGGGACGGCGAGAGAGTCTTGCATCGCCGCAACCAGATCCTGGGCCTCATGGTGAAGCGCGGTTCTATATCCCGGGATAACGCACGAGCGGCCGCACAGCGCCCCATCCTGGTGGCCGCGCCGGGTAGGAACAACCACCCACAGGCGCCTGCCGTGGTTGAAAGCGTGCTCAGCGAACTGAGAAACCGCAACCCGGAAGTGAGCGTTCAGAGCTTGCTCCAGGGGCGTATCCAGATTTACTCCACGGTGGATGCCGGGGTGCAGCAGATCGTTAACCAGGCGCTGGAGCATGGCCTGCTGATGTATGAGAAGCGGCATCCGAGCGCCAGCGGAATCGTCCAAGGCTCTGTCATTGTGCTGAGGAACCGTGATGCCAGCATCCTCGCCGAGAGCGGAGGACGCGAGTTCTACCAGGAGCGTTCCAACTCCTACAGCGACTTCAATCGGGTCACGAAATCCCTGCGCCAGCCCGGCTCCGCAATGAAACCCTTCGTTTATCTCGCCGCGTTTCGCCAGGGAATATTCAACCTTGAAAGTGTGGTGCCCGACGAACCCATCAGCGTGCCCGACCGAGGGAAGCAGAGCACGAAATGGATCTCAAACTACGACGGTCAGTTCAAGGGCATGATTTCGCTTCGGGAAGCGCTCGCCGAATCCAGGAACGCGGTCGCCATTTGGATAGCAACGCAGATTGGGATTGAGCAGGTGCTGCAAACATCGCGGAGTTTGGGAATCCGGACACCCTTGCAGCCGTATGCCACGACGGCGTTGGGCGCATCCGAAGTGAGCCTGCTGGAACTGGCGAATGCTTACCGCACCATGGCCTCGGGCATTCTCGCCCAGCCTCATGTCATCGAACAGATTCTTCGCGAGTCGGGCGAAGTGGCGGTGGACAACAAACACGGATGGCCCCGGGTGAATGTGGACGACGATGCGCTCGCGCTCATACAGGAAGGGCTGCGCGGTGTGGTGCGCATGCCGACCGGCACGGCGCACGCGCTGGATTCGCAAGGGTTCCCGATCGCGGTCATGGGCAAGACAGGAACCACAAACAACTTCCGCGATGCGCTGTTCGTAGGCTCCACCTACGGCTCCGAGGGAGTCACCGTCGCCGTCCGCATCGGCTTCGACGACAACCGTTCCCTCGGAGCGAAAGAAACCGGCGGCAGGGTTGCGCTTCCAGTGTTCAAAGAGATCATGCTTAACGTGTACCGCGCGAAGCTGGCAGGACCTGTGCCGGAGTTCCCTCCCGAAATGGAACAGAGGATCAGCAGTTATCTGAATTCCGGCCCGGTCGAGACAGCCGCAGCCGGCGATCGCGGCTTGGAACAGTTGTGGAGCCCCGCCAGGAAATCCGAAACCTCCAAAACCATTCTAGCTGGGGAGAAAACACATGGCACACAACCATGGCAGTGAATATCGGGTCAGAATTGTTCACGAGGACGGAACTGAGGAGCTGAGCGAGTGGATGAACAGCGCCGAGCAGGTTGCTCAGGCGATGGCTGCCGGCCACAGGCCGCAGGGCAGAGCTTACTGGCTTCTGCAACGCAACGTTCTCTGTCCCAACTGCCTGGATAGGGAACGGAGAGTCGTGGAATATCCCCTTACGTATAGCCCGTCTCCACGATGCAGCCCACACGACTCCCGCTATCTGCTGGCAGTGGGGTCGAGGGACCCGCACGGGCGAATGGATGTGGTCATCTGGAACAGACATCGAGTTGCTTGAGGTAACGTGCACAGCGTGGGGCGTGCACAGGGCGGGGCGGGCGGAGGAGGTGCACGATGTACACGGGAACGATGATCGAGAACTTAATCGCGACGGTCGAGCGCGCCGAGTGCTTGACGGCGGCGAATCCCGCCCAGAACCAGGGGCCATTGACCCGCCGGCGACCTACCTGCAGGCCTCCGGCGAACGGCTGGTGAAAGTGGCCTAGGAAGCACCATCATGGGCACCCCGGCGGCACCGGCGCCCACTCCTCTTTCTTAAGGTCGTGGAAACGGCCTGCATTTTCTGCTTCAGCAAAGTCCGGTCCAACATTGATTTTTCTCTTCCGTAGCGTCCTGCGCAGAGAACAGAGACGAAGACTGACGGCGGAGAAAGCCGGCGAAAGGCGTCCTGACGTTTGCCAGCGGCAAAGAGCACCACCTTGCTGCCCGAGGTCAGACGCATCGCCTTCCGGGGCGGAGGTTCACCGGTTTGCGGTTGAGGGGCGGGAACTCAATCGTGCAGAACAATATTGAGCAGCGAGCTGTGGACCTGCAGGCCGCCGTTGTAATGGATGAAACCCAATTTCCTGAATCGGTTCATGAAAAAGCTGACCCGCGAACGAGTGGTACCGACCATTCCGGCCAGGGTTTCCTGACTGATTTTGGGGACCACGTTTTCCGGCACACCCTCCTTGCCGAAATGAGCGAGCAACAGGAGGATGCGGGCCAGTCTCTTTTCGCTGGAATTAAACAACTGGTCCACCAGGTCCTCTTCGTAACGGATATTCCGCTGCAGCAAATACGCCACGAACATATCGGAAAACGAGTGCTCGCGGTGAAGGGCATCGATCATCGCCTTCTTGTCGACCCGCAGAAGCTCGCAATCGGTTAAGGCGGCCGCCGATCCCATGCGGAGAACCTGGCCGGCCAGCGAGCCTTCGCCAAAGAAACTCCCCGCACTCAAGATGCCGATCGTCGCTTCCTTGCCGGTCTTGGATACGACGGTGAGTTTTACCTTGCCCTTTTGGATGTAGAAGACAGCGTCCGCCCCATCTCCTTGCGAGAATACCGACTGCTCTTTCGGAACCGCCAAGGTCTTGCGGCCGCTGCCGATCGTCGCCAGGAAAGCATTGGGGTCGAAATTGCGCTTGCTCTTAGCCACTGCAGCGGAAGCCATGGCGGGTACCCTCCAAAGAGAGTTTTCGGGGCGGTTTCGGCTACAAGACTAAAGCCGTTCCGGTCATACGGGTGAACTCTTAGCAAGTCTTAGCACAACGCAGGCCGTGCATCTCCTTGATAATACGGAGGAAATTGGAGGGGGTTTTAGGGATACGCAGCAGATCGCTGGATCGTCTCGTTCCTTACAGATTTTAGTTGCAGCATACGATTCGTCGCAGTACGATTGTTCGCGTACGGATACGATTTCCGATGAAAGGAGTACCCGCATGGGACGCAACGGAAACCGAAAGGCCGGGCTCCACTACTCCGCGGCGGAGCGGTCGGATGTTCCACAGGGGCGCAAAGGCAAACATCGGAAGGCGGTGGCGGACATTCTGGACGATCTTTCCAAGCTGAACCCCCAGCAAGCGGTCAAGATCCCGCTGAGCAGCTTGAAGGGCGAGAAGATGCAGAATCTCAGGTCAGCTTTGAACCGCGCCACGCGGGAGAAAAAAATTCCCGTGGAAACCTCGAGCGACGAGAAATACCTGTACGTTTGGCGAGGCGCTCCGCCCAAGAGTGCGGAAGCCAACGAGTAGCCGGACCAGGCATGCAAGTGCCGTTTAGGCGGCGCCGTTGAGCCGGGTATTCTTGCTCTCGCCAGGAAGGCATTGGGGGCGAGCGCGCGTTTCTTCCTGACTGCCACAGCCAGACTTCATAACGGCAGATTATTATGACGGAAAAGTGTTGCTCACCATTTGCTTTTCCGAAGCCGCCACGCGCCGATCTCGATGCGGCTCCGTGCGGGGTTGGCCAGTGCCAAGCTCACACTTCTCTCGTGGCTTAGCGCCACAAGTAGGGCAACGAACAGCCAAGGCTTGTTGCCGTTCAGTTTTCATGGCCACATCATGCGCCGTTGCGCGGAGCCAGTCTGTTCGATTTTGACCAGAGCCGGTCCCACCGGTCTTCTCGATCTCCACGCATCGCGCTTCTTCCAGCCCCGCCAGTCTTCGGCCAGTTTGGGATTTCACAAACCGGCGCGGTCAATTCTGCTCAGCATTAAGACTGGCAAAGCTGCAAGATAGCCGCAGGAAAAGGAGACCTACCGATGAAAGTCCCACGAATACTCCAGGCGGCGTCCTTGCTGATTATCGGGACGTGCGCTCTGGCCATGCCCCCTCCCCAGCCCCAACAATCCATTTCACGAGATGAAGCCAGGCAGCTTCAGACACCGACGTTCACCTACAGGGTGACCGTAGTCAGCCGGAGCGTGCAGGCAGTGAATTATCGGAACCGCGGCGCCGCTACGCTGCTGGGGTTCAAGGGCACGGACCTGATGCCCGCAGCCCACGCCCAAGCCAAAGTGCACAGCAAGAAGGGCTATACCTCGATTGAAGTCGAATTCCACGAACTGGAGAACCCCACGACTTTCGGTAGAGAGTACCTGACCTACGTCTTGTGGGCGATTACGCCCGAGGGCCGGTCCGTGAACCTGGGCGAACTGGTGATGGGCGGCAGGAGCAGCAAGCTGGATGTCACCACGGAGCTTCAGGCATTCGCGCTGATCGTCACCGCGGAACCTTATTATGCCGTGCGGCGTCCCAGCAACGTGGTGGTGCTCGAAAACGTGGTTCGCGAAGACACGGTGGGAACTACCCAAGCTGTGAATGCCAAGTATGAACTGTTCGAACGGGGCGGCTACATCCCCACCGGCTACAACTTCGACCCGGTGGTCATGAATGCCAAATTGCCGCTGGAATTCTTTGAGGCGCGCAACGCGCTGCGCATCGCTCAATCGGAGGGAGCCGAGCAGTACGCCAGCGAAACCTATCAGCATGCGGTCCGCCTGATGGACCAGGCAGATGGATACGCCACCGGAAGGCACGTCGACAAGAAAACGTTTATTTCGGTGTCGAAGGAAGCTACACAGACGGCGGAAGACGCCCGCGAGATTTCGGTCAAGCGCATGGAAGCCGAGCGCATTGACGCTGAAGCCAGAGCATCAGCGGATCGCGAAGCCAACGCCCAGGCTCAGACCATCAGCGCCCAGGCTGACACCGCTGACGCACTGCGCGCGCGTGACGAGGCCGAGCGCCAGAAACTGGCGGCCCAGGCATCTGCTCTCCAGATGCAACAGACCGCCGCGGCCGACGCCGAGCGCAATCGCGCCGACGCCGCCGCTGCCGCTGCCGCCTCCGAACAAAAACTTCAGCAAGCGGAGCGTGAACGCGTGGAACTCCGCGCTCGCCTGCTGCAACAATTCAACGCCATCCTGGAGACTCGCGACACGGCTCGCGGGCTGGTGGTTAACATGTCGGACGTTCTGTTCGATACGGCAAAACACACCCTGCGCCCGATGGCGCGCGAGAAGCTGGCCAAGATCAGCGGCATCATGCTCGCCTATCCCGGGCTCAAGCTGGGAATTGAGGGCAACACCGATAGCGTTGGTGGAGACGTCTACAACCAGGGCCTCTCGGAAAGACGTGCTGAGTCTGTCCAGAGCTTCCTTGCCGAGCAAGGAGTTCCAGCATCCTCGATGACGGCGAAGGGCTTGGGCAAAACCCAACCCGTCGCATCAAACAGCACGGCCGATGGCCGTCAACAGAATCGACGCGTCGAATTGATCGTGTCGGGTGAGGTGATCGGAACCACGATCAGCTCCGTTACACTGCCTGAAATTCGGTAATCGAAGCGCAACCACGCCTCGGTCATCGCGCAGAGAGCCGGCCGCTACAGGGCCGGCTCTTCGTTTCTTGGCCCCGCTATGAGCGTTATTGCTCAGACGGCTTCGTCCTGACCCGCTAGCGTAAGCCGTACCTCGGGCGCTGCAAATAGGATCGAATGCGGCACCTGCGAGAGCAACAACCGCATCGCATTGCCCGGCCGTGACTGCTGAAGGTGCAGGTCGCTAGAACGAGATCCGCGCCTGTACCAGAGGGACAGCGAAGGGAGACGCATGACGAACTCCAAGCTCCAGGCAGCAATTGACGAACTGGAAAGGCTGTACGACACCGTCAAAGCATTCAAAGCGCGAAATGGTACGTTGCCGAATCCCGACAGCGATGCAGGCCGCGCCGTGTTCGCCTTGGAGTCGTTCGCCGGCGAGCTGAACAAACTGCAAATCGGAAAACTGGTCTATGTCAGCATGTAGCACAACGCCTCCGCCACCGGCCCTTCCCCGCTTACTGGTTTCGACGCCTGAGACGACAAGCGATTCCTGGGCACGCTCGGCTCCGAATAAGGCGTTGTCCGGAGTTGCCGCTACTCAGGTAGGAACTCTTGGGGCAAATTAAGCGAGGTGGTTGTAGCTTCGCCGTGCCGGATCTCGGGACTGGGCGGGTGGAGGACTGGGGAAACAAGAAGCTCGTTCGCCTCCGACAGGCTGAGATCATCGGGAACCGCACGGAACTTTGATCGGGTCTCGTATTGCTGTTTACTAATCGTCTTGAAGAAAATCAGACGCCCTGACAATTGGATATTGAGCAAAGCGGTCTTCCATTGTAAGGGTCCGACCTGTACGCGCCCAATTTCGATGGTGCCGCCATTGTCGATGTGCCCAAAGAGGCCATAGCCGAATTGCACACGGTCTACGAGCTGGCCCGAGAGCTTGGCCAGGCGTTGCTGTTGCGAATCGATCAGAACGGTTCCGGCAAGGCTATGCACCACCCGAGCTTCATAGTTCGGAGGCTTGTAGCTGGGGTCGGGGCGGAATTTGAGCCTCACAAGACTTCCATCGACGCCATCGTAGTCGTATAGAAAAGCTTCCGGCATCACCCGCATCAGGGTTTCCAGCTTCTGCTCGTCATCGTCATACTGTTGCTTGAGCTTCGACTGCTGGCTGGTATCGTGCAAAAGGCGGCCAATGCGCGCGTTATCCTGCTGCCGCTGATCAGAGGTCAGCGGTATGCCGCCCAATGCAAGTACACGGTAGACGGGGCCGTTCTTGGTCTCCACCTGCTCTTCCGTGAGGGATTGGTTTCCCTCTCGCTTTTCGATCGTATACATCCATTTCCGCTGCTGCACGCGGTCTCTGAGCTCATTGGCCACGACGGCATTAATGAGTTCGCCCGCGGGTGCCGCGGAACTGTGATCTTGTGCCAGGGCGGCGGCGGAAATTACCCACACGACTGCGATTATGAGGCGGCGTAAATTCATCGGATCTAAAGGATTGTCGACGCGCACGGTCGTCGCTCTATCGGGGTGCTTCCTGCGTCTTGGATGCTGTCGCTTCTGGATCCATCGATTTCAGCAATGCAATGTTCTTGAGTACCTTATTCCATTTTTCGGGATTCTTCTTGGCGAAAACGGGAACATCCGCGGTGCTGTAGAAGTCCAATATGTTCTGCCGCAGCGCTGGCGTCATGTCAGCAAACTTGCGATCTGCCAGCTTGTCCAACAGCTTGGCATACGCTTCATCTGTCAACTCGTACTCCCCTGCCACGGTCGGCTTGCCAGTATCAAAGTCCGTGTTTTCCAGAGAAAGCTTTTCCGCCTTCAAGTCCCGGAGATAGATCCCATATTGGTCTACAGTCTTGTTGACGCTCTTCAGATACAGAGTCTCAGTATCCGGGCTCGGCATCTTGAAGCCGACCGCCTTGAATGGGCCGATTTTGGGCACGAGCCTAAAAAGTACGGCGAGTATCCGGGCGCCCACCCCCGGTTTTTGGTAGCCCTTCCCCCACTCTCGCTCATAATCAGTGCGCTTCAAGTTGTAAAGAAACTTTTTCTTGGCGAAAGTCGGGTCCTCTTTGACCAACTCGTCCTTTTTGACGAGGAGCGCGACGCGGGTCATCTCAGGTATGACGCTACTGATGGACCGGCGAAACGTGCCGATGGATAAATCAACGTTGCTGAAGACGTCTTTCATCTCAATCCCGTATGTCTTCAGGAATGCCCGTTCCAGCACCGGTTTTGAGACCTGAAACCCGATGAAATTGTGGAACGAATCGGACGTGTAGCGGTTCTTGGCGACTTGGACAACATCAAAACCGAACTCCGTCTGGATGTGGGCTTTTCTATTCTCGGCAAACGTGACTTGGGGTCCGTACTTGGCCTTCAGTTTGGGAAACCCCTGCGCGACGGCAGCGTTCACGGACGGATGCCCAGTGATGTCGGAGGTGTAGTGCGCCAACGCTCCCAATGCGAATGCGTATTCGTTGACGTCGGTCGCCTCGGAAAGCAGTGCCTGAACAAAATCGCCGCTGCGGACGTAGTGCGCCAAATCGCTGAAGAACTTGTTGCCGAAGGGGTAATAACCCATATCCTGGATCAGGCATCCGCCGTACGCGTATGCATGAGCCACACGCAAGTCGTCGGGCGATGCGCCAGGGTACTTCTGCAGCAAGAGGGGTGTCATCTGTTCGTCCCAAAGCAGATCAACGATCTGTTCATGCGTCAGCACCGAATAGCCGCTGCACACCTGGCTCAGAGCGCAGACCAGCAGCACCGACAATGCCAATGCACCGCTGGCACGGCGAATGAATTTGTGAGCTTTTGTCATTGCGACCTCACAGTCTAACCAGTGGGAAGGAAAATTGATGTTCAAAAATGCTCATCGTTGAGCGGGACCCGAACTGCGGGAATTTGGAGGCCGAGCTCCACGCGGCCCGCGGGAGAAACACGTCTAGCGATGGCGTTTTGGGAGATATGGCAGGGCAGCGCGGCCACGTTTCACTGCCAGTGAGCGTTATTGCTCAGACGGCTTCATCTTGACCGGGTAACGTAAAAAGTACCTCGTGCGCCGCGAATACGATCGAGTGCGTCGCAGGGGTAGAAGAAAAGAGGCGGGACCTGTGAAGAAACTTATCTTGTTGGTTGGGTTGTTGAGTTTTGCCAGCCTGGGCTGGGCGGAGAACCGCGAGTCGTCGGTTGACCGCCTGGATAATGCAGGCAAGGTGCTGCACGAGATCATGGCCGCACCGGATAGCGGCATTCCGGAAGAGGTACTGGAACACGCAAAGTGCGTGGCCGTGGTACCGCACATGATCAAGGGTGGCTTTGTGTTTGGTGCGGAGAATGGCCGCGGCGTGGCCACATGCCGCACCGCCGATGGATGGAGCGCACCGGCGTTCTTTGCCATCACCGGCGGGAGCTGGGGATTGCAGATCGGCATTGAAGGCGTGGACCTGGTCATGATCATCCAGAATGACAGAGGCATGCAGCGGTTGCTGGCCAGCAAGTTCCAACTGGGAGCCGATGCCTCGGCGGCAGCGGGACCGGTAGGACGGCACGCTTCGGCCGATAC
>Ga0181538_10002938_pt1 | contig 17089 bp, 8 predicted proteins | sample PEATcosm2014_Bin_40_FD_119773 | JGI IMG/M metagenome (GOLD analysis project Ga0181538, IMG submission 119773) | Peatland microbial communities from MTU Mesocosm Facility, Houghton, MI, USA - PEATcosm2014_Bin23_30_metaG | ecosystem: Environmental > Terrestrial > Soil > Wetlands > Peat | place...
AGCCGGAGGCATTGGGGGAATGAAATGCTGCGCGCGACCGACCCAGCCTTGTTGATCATGGTGGTTCCCAAAGTCAGGGAGACCTTCGATGAAAGCTCTCGCGGTACCCCTTACCTCCAGGCTGTCTGCCAGGAAGCCGCAACCTCCTGCGCGCTGGAACGCTCCCGCTTGGCGCAAGGTCAATATCCGACTTCTCTGGATGCGCTGGTCCCCACTTGGCTCAAACAGGTTCCGGGTGACCTCTTGGCCACGAATGCCGCGCCACTGAAGTATCGCCGCGAGGCGGACGGCGGATTCGTCCTGTATTCCATCGGCTTGAACGGCGTGGATGACCAGGGCAGACCGGGTTCGCTCGACAAGGATTGGCGTGGGGTCCAGAGCGATTCTCCAAGGCTGGACGACGGGGATTGGGTTTGGAGGCAGCCCGGTCTCTAAGACGCGCTGCACGCCAATGGGCGTATCTTCCACAGTACCACCAACCCGTGAGCGCAGAGGCGCAAACCCGAAACCCGAAATCCGAAATACCCAAGCGTAGCTTCAACCTTCGGTATTGAGCCTCCTTTCGGGTTTCGGCCTTCGGAATTCGGACTTGGGCGGCTGGCGGCGGCCATTGTAACCTTGACGAGGCCGCTGCCGTCTCTATATGGGGAGTAGCGATGGTGGGCTGGCGTGAGGCCGGGCGGCTGGATCGGATCGGCGCGCGGGCTGAACGCGGGGGACAGGGCTGCAGAGGGCGAGTCTTGGCGTGTCGGGGGTGCCGCGACCTGAGGGCAGTAGGGCACAAAGAGAGGGATCAAGAAGCTAGAAACAACCAAGGAACATCCTAGGAACATGCTTGCAACATGCTTGCAACTATGGGGGTGATCTGGTGGAGCTATGGTGTTGCCATTGGGAAGCGTGCGGGTTGGGGCCGGCCGGTTGGCCGGGCTGCCTGGCGGCTCCGGCGGTGCATTAGTTCGTGGCAGCGGAGTCTCGAGGCGCAGAGCCTGGCGGGGCGCATCTGGACCCCAGCGCCACTGCAGCCGAGCAGACGAACCGGAACGCCGGATTCATCCGGCAGGCGGGAGAGTGTGACTGGGGCGGCCGGATGAATTCGGCGTTCCGGTGGTGGTGTCAGGATCCCCCCGCTCGCCAATCCCACCTGCAAAATCCTCTTCCACTCACACCGGAGACGTGCTATGCTCCAATGCAGACATATAGAATGAGATTGAGCGTGACACACGCGCAGAATTGAAAGCACTGATCGAGACCAGGAACCGGAGGACGGAGCGAGTCTTCCTCGTAGGAGTAGAACTTAAAACCCGGCAAGGTCGCGACCTGCGCGATTCGTTGGAGGAGCTTTCCGAGCTGGCCATTACCGCTGGCGGTGAAGTCGTCGGCGACGGGATACAGAAGATGGCCACGCCGTGCGCCGCGACTTACATCGGGAAGGGCAAAGCCGAAGAGTTCGCCCAGCATTGCCGCAAGGCCGATGTCGATACCGTCATTTTCGACGACGAGCTTTCCCCCGCCCAAAGCCGCAACCTGGAGACGGCCTTTAACTGCAAGGTGCTCGACCGCACCTCGCTCATTCTCGATATTTTCGCCCAGCGTGCCCGTACCAGAGAGGGCAAGCTCCAGATTGAGTTGGCGCAACTGCAGCATTTGCTGCCGCGCCTGACGCGGTTCTGGGGCCACTTGACGCGGCAAAAGGGCGGCATCGGCATGCGCAGTGGTGAAGGTGAGACGCAGTTGGAAACTGACCGCCGCCGGGTGCAGGACCGCATCGCCCGCATTGCGCGCGACCTCGAGGTCGTGCGCCGTCAGCGCGCGACCCAGCGCAACTCGCGGCAGCGCAACCACTGGGCGCTAGCCTCAATTGTCGGTTACACTAACGCCGGTAAATCGACCTTGCTAAATACTCTCACCGGCTCGGAGGTGCTGGCCGAAGACAAGCTGTTCGCCACGCTCGACCCGACTACGCGTCGTCTGCGCCTGCCGTCCAACCAAAACGTGCTGCTGACCGACACAGTCGGTTTCATCCGCAAGCTGCCGCACGGCCTGGTGGAAGCGTTCAAGGCGACCTTGGAAGAAGTGGTTCAGGCCGACCTGCTGATCCACGTGGTGGATGTCAGCCATCCTGAAGCCGAGGACCAGATTCAATCCGTCGATGCCGTGCTGGGGGAACTCGGCGCTCAAGGCAAACCGACGCTTATGGTGTTCAATAAGATTGATCAACTGAATGGCAGCCGGGAGATACTCACCCGGTTCCTGGAGCGGCACCCGCATGGCGTCGCTATCTCCGCCACCACCGGCGAGGGAATGCCCGCACTATTGGCGGAGCTGGGCACCCAGTTGCGGCCCACCCGCGAGTTCATCGAGCTTTCCGTGCCGCACGATCAGGCCGGGGTCATCGCGCGCCTGCATGAAGTGGGCCAAGTGGTGGAACGGAATTACAGCGGCAAGACTGCTCGCTTTAAAGCCCGCATCCCGCCTCACCTGCGCGAAGAATTCGCACCTTTCTTCGTGCGCGACCTGCAAGTCGCGTGAGGGAATCCTGACAAGGACGCTTATCGCCTACTGAGGAGAAAAGTGGGCCGGAAAGGTGTGTAAGTGCCTGCAACACCGGGAGATGATCACCGGGTTGAGCATTCTGTGCCTCCCATCTCCCTCGCATTACCCAAGCTTTCCCATGGCCTTAAAGTGGCTTGGCCACGGAGTGTTGAGCTTCCGAGCTTGCGGAGGTCGCGCTTCGGTTCTCAGTTGCGAGAAATCAAGCGAGAGTCGCCCGAGCGGGCTGTGGTGTTCCGGCTGAAGAAACCCGCTTTTCGGCCCAAAGGAGCGAGGAATATGGGCATAAACCCATTGGGGACCCCATTCCGTCGATAGAGAAATCCTGCCTTGTAGTGGCACCAAGGATGCTGCCTCAGCAGTGGAATTAGGCAGGAAGACTATGCCATGAATGGCCGGTTACGCTTGTTGCATCTCGAAGATGACCCGGATTATTGCGATCTGGTTCAATCTCTATTGGCCAAAGAAGGCTATCAGGTCGAAAGCGTCCTGGCTGACGACCGTGCGGGTTTTGAAGCCGCTTTGGCTCCGGAGAAATTTGATCTTATTCTGGCAGACTATTTGCTCCCCACCTACAACGGCCTCGAAGCATTGCGGGTGGCACGCGCCAGGTGCCCCGAAACGCCTTTTCTGCTGGTTTCTGGCACGATTGGAGAGCAGGCCGCCATTGAGAGTCTCAGATGCGGGGCAACCGATTATGTGCTCAAGCATTGGCCTGACCGCTTGGTTCCAGCGGTGCGCCGAGCGATCGAGGAAGCCGAGGAGCGAAAGCGGCGGCGGCGAGTGGAAGCCGAATTGGTTCGCCGTGAAAAACACTTCCGCGCCCTCACCGAGAATGCGCTAGACATCCTCGCCATCCTGGACCCCCAAGGTGTTTTTACTTACAACAGCCCCTCCGCGAAGCGCGTGCTGGGTTATGAGCCCAAAGACTTGGCGGGGCAAAGCGCCTTCGCCCTTGTCCATTCCGAAGACCTCCCCCGCGTTTTGCAGACGTTCGACTACGGCCTGCGGAATCCTGACCGCACGGTCACACTGGATTTCCGCTTCCGGCACCAGGACGGCTCCTGGCATAATCTGGAGGTGGTCGGACAAAGCCGTCTGGGCGATCCAGATATTGCCGGGATAGTGCTTAACTCTCGCGACATCACTCAGCGCAAGCAGGCGGAAGCGGAGTTGCGCGAGAGTGAACAGCGGTACCGCCTGATTTTCGACGGCAATCCCACTCCGATGTTAGTGTTCGACCATGAATCGCTTGCGTTCCTCGCAGTCAACGAAGCCGCAGTTCAGCATTATGGCTATGCGCGGGAGGAGTTTCTGGAGATGACGCTCGCGGACATCCGGCCACCGGAGGAAGTGCCAGCGATGATCGAGTATGTGCACAAGTTCGTGGCGGGGGGTGCGCCCAGCGGAGTCGGATTTGCCGGTGTGTGGCAGCACTGCCGTAAGGACGGGTCGCTCATGGATGTCGAAGTCAAGTGGTGCCCGATTTCCTTCGGAGGCGCCAAGGCGTCGCTGGCCATGATCAACGACATTACCGAGCGAAAGCGGATCGAGCATCGGGACGCAGCCCTGTCCAAGCTGGGCCAAAGCCTAAGCTCGGCGACTTCCCCCACTGAAGCCGCCCGGATTATCCGCGCCGTGGCGGATGATCTGTTTGATTGGGATGCGTTCACGCTGGACTTGCTGTCCGCCGAAATGAACAGGGTTCATCCGATCCTGAACGAGGACACCGACCCCGAAGGGCATCGGTTTGTTATTCCCCAGCCCGGCGAGGACCAAGAGCTTAGCGGCAGGGCGAGGCGCATTATTGAACAGGGTGCTGAGCTAATCTTAAGGGAAGCGCCGGTCACCATGCCCGAAGATGTCGTTCCAATTGGCGACAAGTCGCGGCCGTCGGCTTCCCTGATGCTGGTGCCGATCCGAAACCGGACCAAAGTGATTGGCATCCTGTCGATCCAGAGCTACCGGCTCCGCGCTTACGATCAGGGGGACTTTCACACGCTGCAAACACTCGCAGACCACTGCGGTGGCGCGCTGGAGCGAATCCGGGCGGAGCAGGCGTTGCGCGATAGCGACCAACGGTTTCGCGAGTTGTTCGAAAGCTCGCCGGATGCTGTCTTTGTCGAGGACCTCGACGGGACTGTGCTGGACATCAACCCGGCGGCTTGCCGGCTGCATGGCGTCGCGCGCGAAGGCTTGATAGGCAGAAACGTCTCCGATCTTGTCCCGCCCGAACGGCGCGAAGAAGCCGCTCGCGAGTTCCAGGCACTCGTGGAAGGCCGTCTGGAGCAAATCGAGGGGGCCAGCTACACCCAAGATGGCCGCGTGGTGCCGGTGGAGGTGCGGGCCAGTCGCTTCGATTACGCTGGCCAGCCCGCCGTGCTGTTGCACGTGCGCGACATTACCGACCGCAAGCTGGCCGAAGCCGCCCTGCGGAGTTCGGAGATGTTGTTCCACTCGGTCTGGGAGAATTCGGTCGATGGGATGCGCCTGACGGACGAGAATGGGAACATCGTCGCGGTCAACGACGCCTTCTGCAAGTTGGTCGGCATGCCCCATGATGCGCTCGAGGGCAAGCCCTTCACGGTCATCTTCGCCGATTCCGAGCAGCCCGACCAATTGCTGGATGAATTCAGCCAGTGCTTCCGCAATCGGATCATTGAGTCGCAAAGGGAACGCCGCCTGACCCTGCGCAACGGCAATGTCGTGACTCTGGAGGACACCAGTTCGTTTGTCGAGTTGCGAGGCCAGCCCCCGATGCTGTTGGGGCTGTTCCGGGACGTGACGGCGCAAAAGCGGCTGGAAGAACAGTTGCGGCAGTCGCAAAAAATGGAAGCCATCGGCCAGCTCGCCGGCGGGGTGGCCCATGATTTCAACAACCTTCTGACGGTCATACACGGTCATGCCTCCCTCCTCGTGGCCAGCGGCGCTCTGGTCGGAGTCGCCGCGCGATCCGCCCAGCAAATCAGCCAGGCCGCCGAGCGGGCCGCCACCCTGACTCGACAACTGCTGGCCTTCAGCCGCCGCCAGTTGATGCAGCCGCGGCAGTTGGACATGAACCAGGTGGTCGCCAACATGACCAAGATGCTGGGACGCATTCTCGGCGAGGACATCGCCCTCCAAGTGAACTACTCTCCCCAGCCGGCGCGGGTGCAAGCCGACGCGGGGATGATGGAACAAGTGTTGCTAAATCTGGCCATCAACTCCCGCGACGCGATGCCCAAAGGCGGCCTCCTGGCAATCAAGATCTCGGTCCTGGACGTGGACGCCCGCCGCTTGCCTCAATTCTCGGAAGGGCGCCCCGGCCAGTTCGTCTGCCTGAGCGTAATCGACACGGGATGCGGCATTCCGGTGGAGAATCTGCGCCGCATCTTTGAGCCATTCTTCACCACCAAAGAGGTCGGCAAGGGAACGGGCCTCGGCCTCGCGACGGTGTACGGCATCGTCAAGCAACACCAGGGGTGGATTGAGGTTGAGAGCGAACCCGGCAAAGGGGCAACCTTCAGAGTTTTCCTGCCGCGAAGCCTGGAGGCCGCTGAGGTCGCGATCGACCGACCCGCCGAACCAGCCATTCGCGGCGGTGCCGAAACCATCCTTGTGGTTGAGGACGAAGCGCCCGTGCGCGAGCTGGTCTGTAGTCTCTTGGCGGGCCGGGGTTACCATATCCTGCAAGCCGAATCGGGCCCCAAAGGCCTCCAGGTCTGGCGGGAAAACAAGGACCGCATCGACTTGCTGCTGACCGATCTGATCATGCCCAATCAGATGAACGGGCGCGAGCTGGCAGAAAAGCTGTGGGCTGAGCGACCGAGCCTCAAAGTGATCTTCACTAGCGGGTACAGCTCGGACGTCGTCGGCAAGGACTTTATTCTGCGTCCCGGCATGAACTACCTCCAGAAACCATATGACCCTCACAAACTCGCCTTGGCGGTGCGCGATTGCCTGGATGCGTTGAACTGACGGGCCACGACAGCCAAAGTCGTGCCAAGTTCTTGCTTGCGTTGGGATCATGTCCGAATAGAATTCTCCCATGCCTCAAGGCTTACATTTGTCGCAGCGTTTGACGCAGTCGCTGGTCTTGGCACCGCAACTGCAGCAGTCGCTGGCGCTTCTGCAAGCGCCCACGCTGGAACTCAAAGCGCTGGTTGAACAGGAGCTGCAGCAAAACCCGGTGCTGGAAGAGACATCCGTGGAGGAAACAGAGCTGCAGGAGAAGGACGACAGCAAGGCCGAAGCGCCGGCCGAAGCCGCTGACCCGGCCGAACCGCCCGCAGATGTGGACAGTGACCCCTCTGCCGAAGTGACCGGGGGCGAACCCGTGGATGACTTTCAGGCGGAGTTCGAGCGCCTAGTGCAGCTTGACCAGGAATGGCGCGACCACTTTGCCCAAACCAATCTGCCCATGCGCGCCTCCGCCGAGGACGAAGAGAAGCGGCAATTCATGTTCGATTCGCTGGTTGCTGGAACCTCACTGCAAGAAATGCTGCTCGAGCAGGTCCGCGAATCTGCCCTGCCGCAGGAACAGTGGCCAGTAGCGGAGATGGTTATCGGCAACATCGATGAGTTTGGCTACCTGAAAGCTACCGTGGAAGAGCTGGCGGCGACCACCGGGCTCCCGCCCGAACAGGTCGCCAGCGTGCTGAAAGTGATTCAAACGTTTGATCCTTCGGGCGTCGGCGCGCGCGATTTGCGGGAATGCCTGATGATCCAGCTCGAACGCTCGAGCCAGCAGAACACTCTCGAATACCGCATCGTCAACGAGTTCATGGAGGCCCTCGGCAAGCGGCGCATCCCGGAGATCGCCCGGGGCACAGATCAATCGGTGGACGAGGTGCAGAATGCGCTGGAGCGCATCGCCCGGTTGGAGCCGCGGCCCGGACGCGCTTATCTGCCCGATAACGATCAGTACATCCTGCCGGAAGTATTCGTGCGCAAGTCCGGCGACGATTACGTGGTCACGACCGACAACGATCATATCCCGCACCTGCGCATCAGCAATACTTACAAGGACTTGATGGCGCAGGGTGAAAACTCACCCGAAGTGCGGAATTACATCCGGGAGAAGATCCGCGCCGGGAAGTTCCTCATCAAGAGCCTGCATCAGCGGCAGCAGACCATTCTCAACATCGCCAGGGAAATTGTGAATCGCCAGCGCGAGTTCATGGCCAAAGGCGTCCCCGGCCTCAAACCACTCACGATGGTGCAAGTGGCAGCGGTAGTCGGCGTGCATGAAACCACGGTCAGCCGCGCAGTCTCCGGCAAGTACATGCAGACCCCGCAAGGGATTTTCGAGATGAAGTATTTCTTCACCGCCGGCATCCAGACCGCCAGCGGCGACGGCGTGCCCACTGTCAGCATGTCCAATACTAGTGTGAAGAATATTATCGCGGATATCTTCAATGCCGAAGATACCGGCAAGCCGCTCTCGGATCAGGAGGTAGTCCGGATGCTCAAGGAAAAGGGCATTGTGATCGCCCGCCGCACCGTGGCAAAGTATCGCACGGAGCTGAACATCCTGCCCTCCAATTTGCGGAAGGTTTACTGAACGGACGGGCCGGGCGTCAAACCGAACGCTTACGCCCGACCGTTGTGTTACGCTTGTGCTTTGCCATCTGCCATCTGTCATTTGCCATCTCAACGAACGGTTGCACCCGTCGGTCGTTTAACTCTCGCGCGGCGCAACGTCTCCGCGCCAATCCGCCATGAAATCATACTTCTCTGCGGTGTCGCTTGTCCTCGGCTTCGTCTTCCAGGTCTGCCTTATCGCAAACGCCGAGGGTACCGATGCTCAAAACACTCCAATTGCAGCCGACGCGACCATTCCCCTATGGCCCAAACCCACCGCGCTGCCATCCTCTCCCAAAGTCGCTTCTGCTCGTTCAAAGGACCTCGATCTGCTCCACTCCCCCGCCGCGCCCGGCGCCTTTGACGTCCGGGTCGCCGGCGAACTGTTTGCCTTCGGTCAAAGCGAACCGTTGATTGGCTATGTGGCCAGGGGCGAGGTGCGTTGGTTCAGTCTCGCCAATGCCGCCCAGGCGAAACGCACCCTGCAGGCCCAGCGCAAGTCCGCTCTGGTGACCCTGGAAGGACGCGACGCGGACGGCGCGCTTTGGAAGATTCAGCAGCAATTCAGCCCTGGCCCTGTTGCGGGGTCCTTTGCCATCAGGACCGAAGTCACGGTGGATCAGGACCGCTCGGTTGCGTTTCTGCCTATGCTGATGGTCTTCCCCGGCGCCGGGACCTTCGACGCAGCCAAAGGACAGGGGTTATTCGCAGGTTTGGAATACCTGGACGACGAGCCGAGCAGCTCGGAAGCGGACGTCATCGGTCCGGCCTCGAAGCGGCAAGTGCCGGATAGCCTCAAGATCACCTTCCCGCTGATGGCCGTTCAACACCACGGCCGCTACCTCGCGCTCACCTGGGAGACGCAAGCCGACGTCTGCGCCGTCTTCGATTCCCCCGACCGCATATTTGGCTCGGGAGGTCACGTGATGGGGTTGATCTTCCCCGGCTCGGATGGACAGAATCGCGAGGAAGGCAGCCTGCTCCCGCGCGTGAGCAAGGTGCTTCTCGCCAATCAACCCCTGGTGTTACGCGCCACCCTGCTGGGCGGGGTGGGCGAAAGCGTGGTTCCCGCCGTTGAACAATACGTCGCTCTGCGTGGTCTGCCACCGCTGCCGGGCGCGAACATTGATTTGCAGAAATACGATTCGCTTGCTGCCGGCGGCTGGCTCAATTCGAAGATCCGCGAAGGCCAGTTGTTCCGCCATGCGATCGCGGGCGATAATTTCAAGCTTGGCCGGGCCGCGGATGCCGCGGTGTGGATGGACTGGCTGGCCAGCCAGAGCGCCGTGCCGGCCCTGGCAGAGCGCCTCCAGCAGACCGCCAAAAACGCCCTTACCTCAATCTCGCCGAAGGATTGGAACTCCGTGGCCATAGGCCACGTGCGCTATCCCGTGACGTCGCTCATCTACGGCCACGTGGCGGAAAACGCTGCCCGCGCACAGCAGATCGGTCGGCAAGCGCTCGGCGGGTTCGAGCCTGACGGTTCCGTGCGCTACCATCCGCAGCCGGGCGGGCCGGATTACGCCAAAACCCATTCCACCAATGAGGCCAACGGCTTGACCTCATCTTCCGTGGCCAGCCTGCTGGAAGCCGCGGCCTTTTGCGGCGACCGGGAGCTGCTCGACGCCGCGTTGGCTCGTCTCCGCGCGATGAACAAGTTCCGCCGCGGCGTCCCCCGCGGCGCCCAAACATGGGAATGCCCCCTGCACACGCCGGACATCCTCGCTTCCGCGCACCTGGTCCGCGCCTACACCCTCGGCTACGAACTGACCGGCGACCGCGAGTTCTTCGAGCAAGCCCGTTACTGGGCCTGGACCGGCGTGCCCTTTGTTTACCTCGTCAACCCCACACCCCAGCCGATTGGCCCTTACAGCACCATTGCCGTCCTCGGCGCCACCAACTGGCGCGCGCCCATCTGGATGGGCCTTCCCGTCCAATGGTGCGGCCTGGTTTATGCCGACGCCTTGTATCGCCTCGTCCGCCACGACCCGAAAGGCCCGTGGAAACAACTGGCCGATGGCATCACCCTCTCCGGCATTCAACAGAGCTGGCTCCCCGAAGACCGCGACCAGCAAGGCCTGTTGCCCGACTCTTTTGTCCTCCGCCCGCAGACCCGCAACGGCCCGGCCATCAATCCCGCCACCGTGGAACCCTGCGCCACGCATCTGTTCAACCAGCCCGCCTACGACTTCTGGGCCTTCCGCAAGAACAGCTTGCGCGTCCATGCGCCGGGCGCAATCAAGCTCGCCAAAGAAAGCGCTGGCCGCGTCAGCTTCGACGTCGAAAGCTGGGTCAAAGCGCCCTATTATGTCCTTGTCAATGGCTTGGCCAAAAAGCCAGGGGTCGCCCTCAACGGCCAGCCCATGGACCTCTCCGGCGGCAACCAGTTCCTTGAGAAGGAAGGCTGGCTTATCTTGGAGCTGAAAGGCAAAGCGCGCGTGGAGATTATGCTGTAAGTTAAGCCAGGAATCATAATGCCATGAATGCTCAAAAGACACGCTTCCTGAGCGCCCTCGCCGCCGTCATCCTCTTCTCCAGCATCACCTCTGCCCGGCCGCAATCGGACAATCCCTGGACGGAGAAGCAATTGAAAGATCCGGCGATCTTGGCGGCCACCATCGCGGACCCAAAGGCCCCCCGCCCTGTGATCTTCAACATCGGCCCGGTCCAGCAAATCAAAGGCGCCATCGCTATCGGTCCAGCGACCAAGCCGGACAACCTCGAGAAACTGAAGCTGCAACTTGCCAAGCTCCCCAAGGATAAGGAGGTCATTATCTATTGCGGCTGCTGTCCCTATAGCCGTTGTCCAAATGTCCGCCCCGCCTTCGAACTCCTCCAGAAGCTGAAGTTCAAGAACGCAAAGCTGCTCAACCTCCCAAGCAACCTCAAGGATGACTGGATCGACAAAGGGTATCCGCTAGAGTAGCCTCAGCGACCCGTGGAACGGTGGCCGCCCCAGCCATCAGCCTGGTGGCGGGCGCCGTCAAAAGGCTTGGCAAACACAGCACAGCAGAAGCAGAGCGCCATCAGTCGAGGACCAATCGAGGAACAATCGAGGACCAGTCGAGGACCAATCGAGGGATACACACGGGCACATCCCAAGCTCCTCCCAATCACCCCCAGGCTGCCAGGCTGGTCACCTGCCTGCTCCTGACTTACCGCATTAGGGCTTCCTAAAGAGCCCGAACCGTACCCTGCAGAATCTCGGGCTAACGAGAGGCCAACCGTGCAATCCCTCAGCGACGCCGGACCGCCAAGCGTTGACTCTCGCGGGCAAACGCGGACACTACCACTGAAATGACGGCCACCAGCCTTCCAGCAGTTGAATTGCGCGGGCTGACGAAGCAGTTCGGCAGCGTGCTGGCCAACGCTGGCGTGAACCTGCGCGTCGAGGCCGGCACGATTCACGGCGTCATCGGGGAAAACGGCGCAGGCAAATCAACCGCCATGAAGCTCCTCTACGGCATGCTGCAGCCCGACGCCGGGGAGATCCTCATTGCCGGAAAGAAGTGCGTCTGGGCCTCGCCCTCCGATGCCATCGCCCGGGGCATCGGCATGGTCCATCAGCATTTCATGCTGGCCTGGCCGTACTCGGCGTTGGATAACATCCTGCTCGGAGCCGAGCCGCTCCGCTGGCGGGTGATTGATCGCCCTGAAGCCCGCGCCCGCTTGGAAACCCTGGCCCGCCAATACGGATTGCCGGTCGATTGGGACCGCCCCATCGAGCAGCTTCCCGTCGGCGTGCAACAGCGCGTCGAAATCCTCAAGCTGCTCTTTCGCGAGGCCAACATCCTCATTCTCGACGAGCCGACCGCCGTGCTGACCCCGCAGGAGACGAATGATCTCTTTGGCAACCTGAAGAAGCTTCGCGCCGAAGGGAAGACCGTGCTGCTGGTCACGCACAAGCTCAAAGACGTGATGTCCTTCACCGATCGCGTCACTGTCTTTCGCGCCGGCAAAGTGACCGGCGAAGTGGAGACTTCCCGCACCAATCCCCAGGAACTCGCAAACCTGATGGTCGGCCGAAGGGTGGTGCTGAATATTGCTGTCCCCCCCGCTCACCCACGCCCTGAACCCGCGATCGAAGTTACGGCGCTGAGCCTGGCTGGCCCAGCCGGCAGCCGTCGCCGGCTATCGGATGTCAGCTTCTCAGTCAGGTGCGGTGAAATACTGGGCGTCGCCGGCGTCGAAGGCAACGGCCAGTCCGAGCTGCTGCAAGCGCTCCTGCACCCGCGTGATCCCCATTGTAGAACTACCGGCACTGTCCAGTTCCTGGGTGCAGATGTCACTACCTGGGCCCCGTTGAGAATCCGTGGCCTGGGAGTCGCCGTCATCCCGCAAGATCGTTTGCAGGAGGGCCTGCTATTGGAGCGCCCCGTCAGCGAAAACTTCCTCCTGGGCCTGCAACGGAGTCCTGCCTTCAGCCGTGCCGGCTTCCTGGATCTTGGAGGCCTTGCCCAAACCGCCGCGCGGGCAATGGCAGATTACGATGTCCGCCCCCCGGACCTAACCCTGCCCGCCGGCAAGCTCTCCGGCGGCAACCAGCAAAAGCTTATTGTGGCGCGGGAATTCCAGCGCCAGCCAAGAGTCTTGATCGCCGCCCAGCCCACGCGTGGCGTCGATGTCGGCGCAATTGAATTCATTCACACCCGTATCGTCCGCGCCCGCGACGAAGGCGCCGGCGTCCTGCTCGTCTCCTCTGAGCTGGACGAAATCCTCACCTTGTCCGACCGCATCCTGGTGATGTTCGAAGGCCGTATCGTGGTCGAATTCCGCCGCGGCGCAGTCACCGAACGTGAGCTGGGACTGAAGATGGGCGGGGCGTGAAGAACAATCTATGAGAACTCTCCCACTTATATTCCTCTGCCTGTTCGCCGTCCGCATGGTCCCCGCCGCCGAAGCCCCCGCGCCGACTCTGCAGTCTATCCAACAAGTGGACCTAATCCACTTCTCGCATACCGATTACGGGTTCACCGATCACCCGGCAGTGTGCCGCGACATGCAACGGCGTTACCTTGATATTGCGCTTGACGCCGCGTTGGCGTCCGCCACCGCACCGGAGGGAACGCGGTTCAAGTGGACCGCCGAAACCACCATCGCCGTCAACGATTGGTGGCAAGCCGCCAACGCCGAGCGCCGTGCTCAATTCCTCCAGGCCGTCCGCGCCGGACAGATCGAAGTCTCTGCACTACCGCTGAATAACACGCCGTTCCTCAACCAGGATCAATGGCACGCCATGACACATTGGCTGCCGGAGGACCTGTGGCAGGAACTTCAGCCCCAGAGCGCGGTGCAGAATGACGTGAACGGCTTTCCGCGCGCCGGCGCCAAGGAACTCCTTGATCGAGGTGTGCGCTTTCTCTTCTCAGGCATCAACAGCGACAGCGGCGGCCCGCCGCTCCCGCGCCTCACGGCGTTCTGGTGGAAGCAGCCCGATGGCCGGCGGCTCTTCATCTGGCTGAGCTTAAGCTACGGCGACGGCTTCTTTCTGTTCGATCCCGTCGAATGGCGGCGCGGCCCAGTGCCGCTTGCCGCCGATGGACGCTATCGTCCGCCGCGCCCCGGCGACATCCTCAAGCCCGACGAGGTCTCCGTGCGCGCCGCCCACCGGCATTGCGTGGAGCGGTTGAAGCAGTTCGAGCAGCAGGGCTATCGCCATTCCATCGTGCCCGTGTCCATGACCAGCATGTGGCGCTATGACAATGACCCGCCGTTCCCACCTCTCGCGGATTTTGCCGCCGCGTGGAACCGGCTCGGGTTGCGGCCGCGGCTCAACCTCGTCACGGTGACGGAAGCAATGAAGGACTTGGAGAAGGTGGCCGGCCCGACTGCGCCCGAATACGCCGGCGAATGGACTGACTGGTGGGCCAACGGGACTGCCTGCGCGCCACGCGAAGTCGCCGCCAGCCGCGCCGCCAAACGCTCTCTCGCCGCCGCGCAATCCCCGCTCTGGGGACCGCTGCCTCCGTCCGCGCAGCGCACTATCACCGACCTGACCAAGGACTTGTCCTTGTTTGATGAGCACACATGGGGTTCGAGCATGAGCGTGGCGCTCCCCTATAGCCTCGACGCCCAAGGGCAATGGAACGAGAAGAGCCGGCTCGCCTGGCGTCCGATGGCGTTGGCGGAATGGCTCCTGTCCCAACGCGCCCGCACCCGGCTCATCGGCGAGGGCGAAGGCTTCTGTGTCGCCAATCCCACCCGGGCCCCCTTCAGCGGCTGGGTCACCATGATCAGCACCTGCCTGCGCGATGACTACCGTTCGGTAACCGACCCAGCTACCGGCGCGCGCGCCCGCCTGGAGTTCTACCCCGGTGTCCAGCCGTGGGGCCGCCCGCAAAGTCCGAAAGAGTTCAGCCGCGAGGACATATCCGCCGTGTTCCCGGACCAATCGCCGAATCGCCATGCCCGCTTCTGGGTGGAACGTCTCGACCCTGCCGCCATCAAGCGCTTTCAGCTCAGCAAGGAAGAGGCCCAAGACTCGCCGCCCTCGGCGGACGAGCCAACCGTCAGCGTGGATGAAAACGGCTGGCCAGTCTCGGCGGTGTGGCCGGGTATGAAGAAACCGCTGTTTACCACAGGCATCGGCGATTTCCTGTCGGTGAAAGTTAACGCCTTCGCGCCGCGCTGGGTGCTCTCGGACATCTGGAACACTGGCGACGCGACGAAGCGCGATACACTGCGCCAGGAGAAGTTGGAAGAAGTGGCCGCCAAGTCCGGAGGACCCGCGACTGTAGAGGAGACAGTCCATACGATTCGCTATACGCAGCCACTCGAACATCCGCGTCTTGGATGGGCCACCCGCCAGATTGAGATTTGGAAGCGTGAGCCACGTGCGCGTCTCACGTTCCGACTCAACCGCCTGTCCTCCTTTGCCCCGGAGATATTCTATATCACCACCCCCCTGCCCTGCGACGGCGCACTGCCGAAGTTGAGCAGCGGCGGTCAGCCGTTCACGCCTTTTAGTGATCAACTGCCCGGCTCATGCCGCGACTATTTCGCCATTGATGGATGGGCCGATTACTCGATCCCTGACGGCCGCTGGCTCTGGGTCAGTCGCGACGCCCCCTTGCTCACCTTCGACAGCCCGCAACCCCTTGCGCGCCTTGATCGCCCTCCCGCGCGCACCGGGCGCCTCCTCGCCATGATCTACAACAACTTCTGGTACACGAACTTCCTCGGCGACGAACCAGGCGTGATGGAGTTCCAGTTTGACCTGCTCTGGCGCGGAGACGCCTCAGGCGACCCTGCGGCTCTTGTCGAAGCGCTGACGAGCATGCCCGTGGTGGTGATCAACCCCGCTTTGCCGGAGCAGCCCTCGTTCCTCAAGCATCTCTACGAGCCCTGAGCGTGCCAAGTCCGCCTCTTTTGCCGCCTGACAGGGTTGGGTAAGTCCATTCACTTGAGCAAAGCAGTATGGATATGGTATGATGCATACCAGCGGAGCAATGCGTTCTATGAATAGGCTTAAATCACTATGGAATAAGCTGGGCGCCGCCGCCGCGGGCGGAGGGGAGTATTCGGGTGAGTCCACGCCCAACTTCACTCCCCGCGCCCAGCAAGTGCTGGCACTCGCGCGCAAGGAAGCCGACCGCTTCCACCACAACTTCGTGGGCACCGAGCACCTCCTGCTCGGGCTCATTATGTTGGGTCAGGGCGTGGCGGTGAACGTCCTCCAAAAACTCGGCCTCGACCTGGAAACCGTCCGCCGTGAGGTGGAGAAACAGGTTGGCACCGGGCCGGACCAGAAGATAATAGGCAATATTCCCTATACGCCGCGCGTGAAGAAAGTCCTGGCCCTTGCAACCAAGGAAGCCAAAGCGCTCAATCACACTTACGTCGGCACCGAGCATATCTTGCTTGGCCTGCTTCGTGAAGGTGACGGGGTCGCCAGCCGTGTGCTGCAGCACTTTGAGGTCAATATCGAGCAGACGCGGCAAGAGATTCTGAAAGAGCTCGATCCCAATTTCCAAACCGCAGATGCGCACGCTGGATTTGCAGCCTCGAACGCTGACTCCAAGCCACAGCCACCTGGAATGCTTGGGAACGTAACCCCACCAAAGCCACAGCGCGACTTGGTTGACACCAGCAAGCGATACGACGTGTATTGCACCGAACAAACCCAGGAAGTCGTCATTTATCGTAACGCGCTTTTCAAAGGGGCGAAGAGCCTCTTCCCTAAACATCAGGATGACAGTCTTTCTGAGTTCGTGGAGCTCGAACAAGCCGACGGCCAAACCATCTTCATTGCCAGGTACTCAGTCATCAAATTCTGCGAGCCAGGCGTCCCGCCAAACTCCGAGACCATTCCCAGCAAGAAAGCTTAGGTTCTTTCCGTTCTTGGTCACGAGGTCAACCGCGTAGCCCATTGCCTGAAGTCACACAAATCCGCTGTCGATGCTACGACGCTGCCTTGTGCTGTAGCCTGAGTCGCCGCGCCATCCAATCGCAAATATCCGCCAGGTCGGCTACTGGCGCCTGTGTGTACGGCAGCGTGTGAAGATACGGCGCAGGGCCGAACTCCGGCGTCACGGTCGCCACCGCCATCCCGCGCTGCTGCTGGGAAACTCGAATGAGCTCCCACCACTTCTCATGCGCCGCAAGGTGGCGGGACCATTCGGGCGCGCGGGGATCGGGCACTTGCGGCCCTTCCTCATAACCGACGCGGGCATGCAGATGATGACAATGCTGCGCGGCCGTCTGGATGATCTCGCCGCAGTCCTCCAGCAACCGTTCCGTGACACACACCCAATGGCTCAAATCACAGGTCAGCTTCAGGTCGGGAAAGCGCTCGAGGATGGCCCGGGTGGTCCAGGGATTACCAAAGCAGCGCATGCGGTGCGTTTCGTGGGCAATCGCCAATCCGACCCGGCGCTCCAGGTCGAGCACGGCGCCATAGAAATCCTCCGCCTCCGTCAGGCTCCAGGCGTCCGAGCCGCTGTGCGCGTTGAAGAACAACGGTTGTGAATCCAGAGAC
>Ga0181538_10002943_pt1 | contig 17077 bp, 16 predicted proteins | sample PEATcosm2014_Bin_40_FD_119773 | JGI IMG/M metagenome (GOLD analysis project Ga0181538, IMG submission 119773) | Peatland microbial communities from MTU Mesocosm Facility, Houghton, MI, USA - PEATcosm2014_Bin23_30_metaG | ecosystem: Environmental > Terrestrial > Soil > Wetlands > Peat | place...
AATCCTTCCGGCATGGGTAACTTGAGCGGCTCACAGCAAACGGCGATGACCGTGACGATGACCTCTTTCGATCACGATGCCCGCACGAAGTATGTTTATTACGATCCTACGGGATTGCTCTTTTCAACCTACGGAATCACACCGGCGAATGGTAAGACAGGATATTTCAGCGATCTCAAGTCATTTGGTACACACACAGGTAATATCCACACCGATGCGACTCAGATTAGCACTGATGGCGAATGGGGCTTTTTTGAATCTATGATGCAGAGCCTTACACCTGGCAGCCTGCCGCCCAAAGCCCAGGGCGTCGCGAATTACGCGCAATGAGCACTTGAAATGTCTCGTATAACCTTAGCCCCTAAGCATCTCAGTGACACGTGCTACCCCAGCCAGCCGTTTGATTTTATCTCCTCGCTCCAGCCAGGTGAAACAATCTCTACCCAAGTCGTCGCCGTCTCCGTCTATACCGGAACCGACTCGAATCCTTCCGCGCTCATCAGTGGTTCTGCTGCCATACAAAACGTAACTCAGGTGTGGCAGCGCCTAACCGGAGGGGTTCTAGGAGTTATCTATGAACTGTTATGCACCATCACTACTTCCCTCGGCCAGACGCTCACTCTTAGCGCCTATCTCGCTGTCATCCCGGACCTGCCCTGATGCCTAAGGCTTTCATGAAGTGCGCGTCGAGCGGCGGAAGGGTTCGCACGAAGCGGCTCTCTCAAGGCAAGTATTTGAAGCTCTGTTTCAAATCTGGGCACTCGTATGCCGGCGAAGTGAAAAAGAAGAAGCGCAAGTGAAACTCACTGCCGCTCACGTCGAGTCGATGTCTGGGGTTTTCCTTAGCCCACTTTATGACGAGCCTCAACCTACTCCTGATTTCCATCGTGATGGCTGGACAATTTATTGCAGTGACGAGGGCGCGGTAGCTCTAGCAGCCCCGCGAGGCCACGCTAAGTCTACAGCTTTCACTCACGACTTCGTTCTAGCCAACGTCTGTTTCCGTGTTGAGCGGTACGTTATCATTCTCGGTTCCAGTGAGGAAATGGCGGTAGAGCACCTTGGTGACATCGCCAATGAATTACGTGACAACGACGACCTTCGCCGAGAGTTCAAGATCAAAGATCTTGTCCAGGATCAAAAGACTGATATCATAGTTGAGTGTACCGACGGCTACCAGTTCCGTATCTTGGCGCGAGGCGCAGAGCAAAAGATCCGCGGTCGTAAGTGGATGGGCATGCGCCCTGGGTTAATTGTATGTGATGATCTTGAGGACGATGAACAAGTCGTGAACAAGGAACGCCGGAAGAAGTTCCGTCAGTGGTTCTTCCGCGCGGCGAAGCAAGCGCTGAGAGTCGGCGGCAGAATTAGAGTCCACGGGACTATCCTGCACAAAGATGCCTTGCTCAATCATTTGATTTACAACAAATCCTGGGTCTCGCGGGTCTATAAAGCTCACAGGTCGTTTAGCGATTTCAGCAACATTCTTTGGCCGGAGAGATTTCCTGAGTCTACGCTTCGCAAGATCAGGCAAGAGCTAATCAACGAGGGCGATTCTGCAGGTTACTCCCAAGAGATGCTCAACGATCCCCGGGACGACGAGAATTCTTACTTGCTCATCGACCAGTTCCAAGCGATGAAAGAAAAAGACTTTGACGAATACCACGAGGTCTGTGTGGGCTGTGACTTCGCTGTGTCGAAGAAAGACGTTGCTAATCGTACTGCCTTCGTGGTCGGCGGCAAGACTATTTCGAACTACATTGATTTCCTAGCCTTCTACGTCGATCGCTGGGATTCCAAGGAATGGATCGATGTGATCTTCGACATCAACGAGCACTGCTCGCCGAAGTGTTTCTTCGTCGAAGACGGAGTGATTTGGAAAGCTGTTTGGCCGATCATTCGGGACGAGATGAGGATTCGAGATATCTTTATCGACTTTGTGCCTACGACTCCTGTTGTGGACAAAGCTACCCGCGGCCAGACCTGGCGTAAGCGGATGAAAGCCGGGGGCTGCCGGTTCAACAAGGAGGCTGCTGGCTATGAGGACTTTCAGGAAGAGTGTCTTGACTTCTCCGCCACAACTGAGGCCGACCTCGACGACCAGTTCGACGCCGCCGTGACTCTCGTCCGAGGCTTCGACAACGTAGTGCTCGAAGAAGGCGACGATCTAACTGAGGAAGAAGAAGCTTTTGACAAGGAAGCCTTGCGAATCAGACAGAATCATGGGCGGTCGGCGGTAACGGGGTACTGAAATGGACGCTAAGATAGTTGAGTTTAAAAAACCTAGCGAGAAGAAACTTGAGTACTGTTTCACTTGCCCGTGCGGCAATCAGCTTTTTGTCCTTCGCCCCGACGCGAAGCTTGAGTGTGGCCACTGCGGTGATATTCAGCCGCGATTGATTTGGGGGCAGTTCTTTGACAGTATCACCGGACAGAATCCTCCAGACCAGGTCGCCTAGTGAACCCTCTCAACCTCAAAACCAAGCTCTCTATCGACTCCTCGGTCACCAAGGCCAAGAACCTCTGCGACCGTTTCACTGCCAAGGACCTCGACACTATCGGCAACCACGTCTGGGAAGGCTACGACCGCGATGTGAAGTCTCGCCAGCATTGGGTCAACCGGATGGAAGCCGGTATGGACCTGGCCATGCAAATTCAGAAGGAAAAGAATTTCCCCTGGCCGGGGGCATCGAACGTGATCTTTCCCCTCGTCACCATTGCCTCGTTGCAGTTCTCCGCCCGCAGCTACGAGAACATTATTCAAGGCGACGAAGTCGTCAAATACCGCCGAATAGGTGAAGACAAAACTGGCTTGATCAAAGCCCGCGCTGATCGCATCTCCAAGCACATGTCTTGGCAGGTGTTGGAGGAAGACGAGTCTTGGGAAGAGCAACACGACCGCTTGCTTATCAATCTCTCGATCGTCGGCACAGCTTTTGTCAAAACTAGCTACAGCTCCAAGCTTGGCTACGTCACCGACGAACTGGTAATGGCTAGGGATTTTGTCATCGACTACTGGGCAAAGTCTGTCGAAACCGCCTCGCGGAAGACCCAGATTATTCCGCTCTATCGCAATGAGATCTACGAACGCTGCAAGAGCCAAGTGTTTAGAGATGTCTTAACCGAAGAATGGTACGTCTCGCCTATGGTCCCAGTCGACACCAATCCTCAGCAAGACAATCGTCAAGGTCTTGACTTGCCGCCCGTGGACTTCGACACTCCACTTCGCTGCCTTGAACAGCACTGTCTATTCGACTTCGACCAGGACGGTTATTCCGAACCTTACATCGTTATCATTGAAGAGCGTTCTCGAAAAGTTCTTCGTATTGTCGCTCGATGGTTTGAAGATTCTGATATCGATCGTACTGATTCAGGCGAAATCATCCGTATCCGCGCGACGGAGTACTTCACCAAGTTCTCTTTCATTCCCGCGGCGGACGGCGGTATTTACGACACTGGCTTTGGTGTTCTCCTTGGCCCGCTTAACGAAGGTGTCAACACTGGTATCAACCAGCTATTTGACGCCGGCACTATGATAACCTCAAACGGAGGCTTCTTAGGCCGCGGTGCGAAGATCCGTGGTGGAGTTTACACTTTCGCTCCTTGGGAATGGAAGCGGGTTGACTCTACCGGCGATGACCTCCGTAAGTCTCTAGTGCCATTCCCTGTAAGAGAGCCCTCGAATGTATTATTTCAGCTAATCGGTTTATTGATAGAATATACCGATCGAATCGCTGGCACCCAGGACCAAATGGTCGGCAAGAACCCTGGCCAGAACACTCCTGCCGAGACCTCTCGCAATACTCTCGAACAGGGAATGCAAGTTTATTCCGTCATCTTCAAACGCGTTTGGCGGTCGTTCAAGCAAGAGTTCAAGAAGCGTCACAAGCTCAATGGTCGCTTCCTGCCTGTCCGTCAAGCCTTTGGAGACAAAGATGACTTTATCCGCCGCGAAGACTATCAGTCATCTCCAGACCAAGTCGTTCCTGTTGCCGACCCACGGATTACTTCTCGCGCTATGCAAATCGCTAAAGCCTCCACCGTCCGGCAGGCTGCCGCCGAGGTTCCTGGTTACGACCGCCCCAAAGTCGAACGTCGCTGGCTACGCGCCATGCAGGAAGAAGGTATCGACGACATCTACCCAGGACCAGAGAACGTTCCTCCGCTGCCGAATCCCAAGATGCAGATCGAGGAAGCAAAGCTCAAGGGCAAGCAAATGGATCTGGACTTCGAGCGGCAGAAGCTCGTTGCTACTTTGCAAACCGAGCGAGGCGAAGTCCAGGCTCGCATAGCAAAGCTCCGGGCCGAAACCCTCGTCTTGATCCACGGCATCAAAACCGCAGAGACCGAGGCTCGTCTCCAGACTTTCGAGGCTATCGTCGAGGCTCTCGAAACCCACAACAATATGCTTAACAACAGCATCCAGACATTGAGCGGCCTTGCCGCAGGAGGCGAAAGTGGAACTTCCCCAGGAACAGGAGTGGGCCAGGTGGCTGACGCAACTCGAAACTCGAGCCCTGCGCCAGCTCCTGCGTGAGTGGCGTAGAGGATTGATGGAACAGTGGGCAAGGAGCAATTTTCAAAGCGAACGCATGCAAGAAACCGCTATCATGAATGCGGGGGCTTTAGGCGAGCTGAAGATTCTCGATGCCTTGCTAGACTTAACCTATGAGCAATTAGCTGAAGGACTTAGCGATGAACGCAGTAGTGAAAGAGACGAAGCTTCCACGAAACACCTCGGGCCTAAAGCCGGTGGGGGTGGCGATACTGGTGGAACCGTTTGAACCGGAGTTTAAGAAGTCGATCATTCAGATTCCTGTAACAGTGAGAATGCGAACGGTACTGTCGGAAACCCGAGCGATTGTGATTGCAATCGGGCCGATAGCGTGGAAGGACGAAGGCAGCCCGCGATGTGCTGTTGGTGACAAGATTCTGATCACCCGCTACGCGGGGACTATGGTTACAGGGCCGCTAGACCAAAAGATCTATCGCATGTGCAATGACCGCGATGTGTTCTGCGTCATCGACGCCGACGCCTGGCCGGTTACTGAAGCATTGATGGAGGATGAAACATCATGAACGCTCAAGTAGATATTGAAACCCAGGCTCGGGCCAAGGGCTGGCGGCCAAAAGAAGAGTTCCGCGGCAAGCCGGAAGAATTTGTTGATGCCGCAACTTACGTGGCGAGAGAGAAAGAAATCATGCCTATTCTGCGCAAAACCAATGCGCAGCTTGAGACGAAGCTTTCTGCCGCCGAACACAAGCTCGCAGAGCAAGCCGCACTGATCGCAGAGAGTCAACAGGCCATTCAAGAACTCAAGAACTTCAACTCCAAAATGGGCTTGGATCAGGTCAAAGGCAAGAAGACCGAGATCATCGCCGGGCTGGTCGAAGCCAAGAAGGCCGGCGACACCGCGCGGGAAGTCGAGTTGACCGATGCGCTGAGTGAAGCTAATGCTGCGATCCGCGAGGCTGAAAAAGTTCCAGTGGTAAAGCCGGTCGTGACGCCTACTCCCGTGGCCTCCGCCGCGAAGGCCGAGTTCGATGCTTGGGTAAATGAGAATCCTTGGTACATCGACGATCCCGTCAAGCACGGACTCGCAGATGGCGTCGCTGTCAAGTTGAAGAAAGCTAACTCTCCGCTTGTCGGCCGCGCGTTCTTCGACGAAGTTGCTACCCAGGTCGAGAAGCTCTTGGGCGGGCCGCCCGCACGCCAAGCCGCTGACAAAACCGAATCTGGTTCTCGTAGCTCTGCCACTGGCGGTGGCAGCTCGAATGGCAAAGGCTACGCGGAGTTACCGCCTGAAGCTAAGGCTGCTTGCGAGAAATTCGCCAAAAACGACATCTCGATTGGCAAAGGCAAGACCTTCGAAACCATCGAAGCCTGGCGTGCGTACTACGCCCAAACATTCTATGCCCGTGAACAGGGCCAGTGGAAGGAATCTTCATGAGCGAACAGAAAACCACCAGTACTCTCGAAACTCTTGCCGCGAAGCCCGCGCGCGCCCCAGCAAGTACTTCAAACCTCGAAGACTTGACTCCAGCGGTAGAGCCTAAGCCCGAGCCGATCGTTTCGAAGCCTCTTTCACGGTTGTTGCCTAATGGCCGCAAGCGCATTCCAATGTCTGTTCCTCAGCGCAAGCTTGAGGTCCCGGAGATTCCAGGCTATCACCTGCATTGGTTCCGCGAGATCAACGTTCCACGCGCACTCCAAGCCGCTTACGAGTTTGTCAAAATGGACGAACTCCCGATCAACCAGCTCAACACAGCCTCAAGCGTTGATTCGTCTGGCAACACCGACTTAGGCACCAACGTTCGTGTTATTGGTGCGGTGACTGAACTCAACCATCCCGAGTACCTCGTGCTGATGAAGCTCCGCGAGGAGTACTGGCGCGAGGACCGCCAGGAAATCGACGCCCAAGCCGCGCGTCGAATGCAAGCTATTTTCCGCGACGAAGTAATTCTCGACGACCCGAATCATCCTGCTGACGCAGACACCAAGGCATTGAGGTATGTAAAGACCGCCGTGTTTAACCGGCCCACTAGAAAAGTTAAGCAAGTCACAAATCCTTTTTAACCTAACGGAGAAACTGAAATGGCCAACACCAACAAAGTTTCTGGCCTAACTCCGGTGAAGTACAAGTCAGGGGCTCGTTACACCGGCGGCGGAAACATGTATCATATCGACAGCGGCGACGGTAACGCTTACTACGTAGGTGATCCGGTATCGCTCAAAGCTGGGACCGCGACGATCAGCGGGGAAGACGCTGGACTGCCAACGCTCACCGTTGGTCAGGTCGGAGCGCCAAATGTAGGGGTGATTCTGGCTGTTGGAGTCACGCCGCGGGGCTCAGGGTATTTCGATCCTTCGAACCTCGGCTATGGCAATACTCCAGCAACCTACGCCCCGGCGACCAAGACCAAGCCTTACTACGCCCTGGTTGCCGACGACCCGGATATCGTCTTCGCGATCCAAGAGGGCGGCTCCGGAACCAAGCTCACTGTTGCAGCGACTTCAAAGAACGCTAACTTTGCTCTCGCCGCGCCAGCGACAGGTGTGATGGTCTCGGGAGCTTTCCTCGACAACGGTACTGCCCCGGCGGCTACCCTAGCCTACAACCTCAAGCTCTTAGGCTTGTGGCAAGGCATCGATTCGTCGAGCGGAGTTTACAACACCTACGGCGCATATGCCAAGTGGCTATGCTTCATCAACAACCACTACTACCGCGCTGGCGTGGTCGGTATCTAAAGGAGAACTGTCATGGCAGGCGGCGTAATTTCAACTGGTGCCCATCCAAAACTACTTTGGCCTGGCATCCATGCAATCTGGGGGCAGACGTACAACGAACACCCGGTAGAGTACCCAGACCTCTACGACATTCAGAACTCTGAGCAAGCCTACGAACAGGACGTTGAGGTCACAGGCTTTGGTCTGGCCCCGGCGAAGGCGGAAGGCGCTCCTGGACAGTTTGACTACGAAGTCCAGGGCACGGTTTCGACGTATCCACACATAGCTTATCAGCTAGGCTACATCGTTACCTTTGAGGAGATGCGGGATAATCTCTACGAGAGTGTGTCTCGGCGGCGGGCGAAGGCGAATGCCTTCTCAATCGCCCAGACGCTCGAACAGCTCGGCGCCGGCGTCTACAACGACGCTTTCACCGGCAATGTCTTCCTCAACGCGGACGGCCAAACTGCAGTCTCAGCGACCCATGTCAACGCGACTGGAGGTACTTACTCCAACGCCCTGACTCCTTCGGCCGACTTGAGCGAAGCTGCGCTCGAAGACATTTCAATCCAGGCAATGGGGTTCCAGACCGACCGCGGGCTGAATATCTCCATTCTCCCGATGTCTCTGCACATCGCCAAGCAAGAATGGTTCAACTCGCATCGAATCCTTAAGAGTGTAATGCAGTCCGACACTACGTCGAATAACATTAACGTTCTCAAGGCTACGAATGCGTTCCCTAAAGGAATCAAGCTGAACCATTATTTCCAGGCTCCTCATGCGTGGTTCGTACGGACGAACTGTCCGAACGGCATGAACATGTTCTGGAGAGACAAGCCGATGTTCGACACGGATAATGAGTTCGACACCAAGAACGCTTTGGCTGCGACGTACTTTCGAGTCTCGTTTGGCCAGACCGACCCGCGATCATTGATGGGCAGCAACGGGCCGTAGTATGGCCGTGGTATTTAGAAATTCCATGTCCGTGAAACACGTTCGACCTAGCGCTTTACCAAAAGCGGCCTTCGGGCCGCTAGGGGAACTCTTATGACAGCACCTTCGCAAACTCCGGCCAGGTTCTTTTCTGGCATTCAGACCGACCAGAAGTGGGGGCCACTCGCCCAAATGGGTATGGTGAATCCTTTCTTCTACAATCTCATTTACGATGACTTTGACGGATTGATTGCAAGCGATGAACTGTGGACGATTTATAGCAAGTCCTCGGGTTCTATTGCAAATGTCGCTGGCGACGGTGGCCAGATCATTTTCACCTCCGCTGCGACCTCGGCGGATGTGGAATCAATTCAGTCGACCGTCGGCAACATCTCTCTTCCGGTGACTTCGAACCCTAAGAAAGTGTTCTTTCTCACCCGTCTCAAGATGTCCGACATCACTAATTCTACAGCCATTGCAGGTCTTATCGACGTAACTGCTACGCCGAATTTGACCATCACTGATGGGATTTACTTTCTGGTTACTGCCGCCGGCATCACTGCCTATATCGATTCTGGTAGTGCCCACCAGGCAACCGTAGCTATTCCAGCTTCAGTCATTTCACTCTTCCTCGCCAATGCGACTTTCATAGACCTAGGGTTTTATGTGAATCGCCAGGGCGACGTAGAGTTCTTTGTCGGCTACCCGCTCGTAGGCTATCTGCTGGCTTCAGCCTGGACTTCAGCAACCCAACCTCCACCTGCCGGGCCGGCGGCAGCCTATCGAGCCTCGGTCTCTGGTCAATTGACTTTCTCTGCCACGCTTCTCGCCCCGACTCTAGTATTGTCGGCGGGAGCGGCGGCAGCCAAGACTATGACCGTAGACTTTCTCCTGGCCGCAAAGGAACGCTAATGCCTTCTGTAGATATTGAGATTAAGGGTGGAGCCCGAAACTGCCGAATCACGGTCTCGGGCTTCCTCCTTCCAGACAGTCCTTCGCTTACCCTTGTGGCTTTCGCGAAGCTCGACGGGGCGCCAAAGTCAGTTCGTCTCGACGGAATTGTTTTTGCAGTTCAAGAAAAAGCTGGAGTTAATTTGTGGTGGGAAAGAGAGGAGGAGGAGAATAAGCTCATCCTCCCAGTAGAATCGAGAGGGTACTTTAACTTCGAAGGTATTATGACGTTAAGCTCTCCTGAAGGGGCAGGAGGAATCTCGATGACTACGTTCAAGGTCGATGAGCCAAAGTCCTTTCTTCTCATTCTCGATCTGGTGAAACCGTAATGGCACTTCCAATCAACTTCTACACTTCCAATCGCATTATCAATATTGCTCGCCGCGACGCAGGCTTACAGCAAAAGGGTGATGAAGCTGATAGTGAAGACCTTGCTGAAGGAATAAATCGTCTTAATGAACTGGTGCTAGCCGCCCAGACCCAAGGTCTCAAGCTCTGGCTGCAGTTCCTTCAGGCGATCCCGTTGGTTGCTAGTCAGGCTCTCTATACCATCACGCTCGGCGGCAACGTCAACACCAACAAGCCCACACGGATAATCGAAGGTTATTTTCGCGATCAGTTCAACAACCAGCGTCCATTGATGCCTTTGTCGTGGAACGACTGGAACCGCTTGTCGAACAAAACCTCTCAGGGCCAGATCAATTCTTACTTTATCGATAAGCAAGCCTATCAACTCAACTTGTGGTTCTGGCTTGTACCTGATGCCACTGCCGCCTTGGGCACCGCACAGATGCTTATTCAGCAGTCTCAGCCTACTTTTTCTGGTCTTACTGACACAATGACCTTTCCACCCGAGTGGGGTCTTTGGCTTCATTGGGGCCTGACTGATCAGCTCGCTAGCGGCCAGCCTCAAACCATCATGGATCGGGCTGAAAAGAAAGCTGCCGCCGCGTTCGAAGCTCTATGTGATTGGGATGTCGAGGACGCTCCGACCCAGTTCCAACCTGACTCTCGCGGCGGCGCGAGCTATAGCAAGTTCAAATGAGCCCACAAGCCCAAACTGTCGCGTTGCCTAAACGTTGGCCGCTGGTCAACACGTTAAACAATCGCAGTTCTAACTTTCTTAAAGACGCGCGGCTGGTTAATGCTTTTGCCGAAAAGGATCGTGCGACTGGTGAATACCAGGTAGAAAAACGTCCAGGGTTTGGACTGCTTCCTGAAATCAGTGTACCCAATGGTCCAGGCCAGGGCGTTTATACAACGTTTTATTTCAACGCTGGTTTTAGTGCTCCTAATGCAGGATATGTAGCTCAAACTGTTATTGTAGCTGGTAGCATTGCCTACTCGCTGTTTACCAATGCTAATGGCTTGAGTCCGCCGCCGTATAGCTTTGAGTCGATGGGAGCTATTAACGTCAATACTATTGGTAATAGACCAGGTAAAGTACAGTTTCTTTCGGTTGAAGTATCCGCTGGCACTCCTCCAATTATCTTGTTTGGCTCTGGTGCGACTGTTGAGGGCGGCCCTCCAGGAGCTTTAGCTCCTGTGGCTTATTACATGACCGCTGGTATTCCTATACTCAGTACTCTTACTCCAGGCACCAATAACTTTCCTTACCTTACTGTTCCTGGCTTTGTTTATCTTGATGGCTATACTTATGTCATGGACATTGGCGGAACTATCTGGCAAACTGCTACACAGAATCAAGTTACTAATTGGAGCAACACTGCTTACATAAGCGCGCAATCAGATTCTGATCTGGGGGTTCAGCTAGCACGCCAGCTTATTTACGTTGTAGCTATCAAACAGTGGACTACTCAATTCTTTTACGATGCTGGCAATGCAACTGGTTCTTCTTTATCACCAGTTCCTGGAGCCCTGTTCAACGTAGGCTGTTTGTCGTCAGATACCTTTGCTGAACTCGATGGTGAACTGTTCTGGGCGACGCAGAGTAAGCAAGGAACTTATGAGATTGTACAGGTAGTTAATCTCCAACTTACTGTTATCTCTACTCCAGGAGTAGAGAGACAATTAGACTTAGGCCCAGGAGGAATGTTTTATGCCTTAGCGTATCAGCACGCCGGCCACAGGTTCTATATAATCACTAACACAGTTACCAACGTAACAATGGTTTATGACATAGGAGAGAAGCTTTGGCACTTATGGACTGACTATCAAGGTAATTTCTATCCTGTGTGTGCTAGAACTGTTGACCCTGATGGTAACGAGTGGCATCAAATGGCCGCGACGGGCAATGTTTATGAGATGAAAGCGGACTACGAATATCCGAATGATTCTGGCAACATCGTTCCAGTAGATATTTATACTCCGAACTTTGACGCGGGAACCGATCGCGGCAAAGCCCTCAACATGCTGTTTGTAAACGCGGATCAGACTCCTGGAAGTGAGCTTTACCTTCGCTGCAGCGACGATGACTATACCAATTGGACTAACTTTCGCAAGGTCGACTTAGGCCGTCGCCCGCCGCGAACGTTGCCTATGTGTGGTTCTTTCGTTCGCCGCGCTTATCATCTTCGCCACTATGCCAACACGCCTTTGCGGATTCGTTCTTTGGGCTTGCAACTGGACCTTTGCACTCTATGACACAACAGACTCTATTCCACGTTCCTACCATCCTTCACGTCGTAGACGACACGAAGAAAGCTACGCCAGCCTGGCGGCAACTGTTCACTAACATGGCTAATTTGTTGAACCAGGGCTATCCGCCGGCGAAGAACGCTCCAACTGGAGTTCTAGTTTCTCAAAGCGTGACTATTCCACTTGCAAAGTTGACCAGTGGCGGCACCAACGGTTCTCTCACTTTCACTAATGGACTCCTCACTGCAGCGGTGGACCCAACATGAGTGTTACTGAAATCTCTATCCAGGACCAGATCGCAGCGCTCAAGGAAGCCGCCCGCGATATTCCCCAGGTCGAAATGCCCACTAGGCATTTCTTGGTCGATGGTGTTTACATTAGGCAGATTTTCATTCCTAAAGGCACTGCGTTCGTTGGCAGAAAGCAAAAGAAGTTCCACTGTTTTATGTGCCTTCGAGGTTCTGCTGGAATAATGACAGAGGAAGGAATCAAAAAGATCTTCGCCGGTATGGTTGTGTTATGCCCGCCAGGTACCCAACGTGTTGGTATCACTTACGAAGACACTATCTTCGTCGGTGTCTATCGCACTGACGAAACAATGCTCAAAAACATTGAAGACGATTGTGTGGAATTCGACTCAACTGATCGTTATGGTGTAGGCAATGAGATTCTTCAATGCCTGCCTGAGGAGAAGCGCTAATGGTATTCGCCGCAATCGGAGCTGCCTTGGGCATTAGCGCAGGTGCGGCGGCAGTAGGTACCGGACTGCTGGCTACTGCTGGAGCTTCTATTTATGGAACGATAGAACAAGGTAATATTGCTAGTCAAGGGCTTAACCTAGCTCAGACTACACAGTCGGAACAAGAACAATACAACCAAATGCTCATGAAGTTGATGCAGAATCCTGCGGCTTATCTGAGTAGTCCGCTGTTCCAGTCAACTCTAACTACTGGGCTTACCGGCGTGGCGCATCAACTCGGGGCAGCAACCGGGGGGAACGCTGGAATGGAGACCACAGGACTAGAGCAGTTCGGCCAAAGCTTAGCCTCGAACCAACTGTTGCAGCAAGAGAGTCTTCTGGCCTCAATTTCTGGTGCTGGCGCAGCTTCAAGCCCATCACAGGGACTAGGGGCTGCAACTGGAGCAACTGCAGCGTCAGTAGGCAACTTGAATAGTCTGGCTGGACTCTTAGCCTTCTTTGGAGCTGGCGGTCTCGCCAGTGCTGGTGGCGGTGTTTCTGCTACTGGAAGTGCTTCTGGCGGCGGTGGACTGGGAAACTGATAGGACACTAAAATGGCCGACGACTTTGTCTCTGGAATGCTAGCTGGCCAGGAATACAGCCAAAAGCAACAGTTATTTCAGCTCTCCCAGGCCGAAGGCGCTGTGAAAGTCGAAACCCAACGCTTTGCACTTGAGAACGCAAAACTGATGCAACAGCGGCAGGAAAAAGCCCTGTCGTTAATGTCCCTCGGCATGGGCCATCCTTCAAGTGATCCGACTGAAGTAACTTCAAACATCCTCTATTCAATGGGGAATGCAGAAATCGAGGCTGGTCTACTCGACCAGGGAGCGGATCATATCAAGCAAGCTTCGACGATTCAAGAACAGCATTCACAGATTGTCCTTCATCAGACTGAGGACAAAATCAAGCGGTTTACCTTTTTTGGCGACTTGCTTAAGGACGTTCAACCTGGCGACGAGGCGGGTTGGAGCAGGGCGAAGATGATTTATCAAAGTCAATTCGCGGGGCAGTTAGACCCAAAGATTGCGAACCAGCCTTTTACAGCGGAGTTGAAAAGTGCGCTGGAGGCTGGTACGCAAACTGCGTTGCAGAAGGCTCAGACTGAAGCCGCTACCGCGCGAAAGGCTGCCGCCGACGCGGAGACTTCACTGAACAAAATCAAACCTACGTATTACGAAGCCTTGACCAGGGAGGCTGACGCTCGCGCAGCCAACCTTGAACGCGCGGGCGGGAGTCCTTTTACAGCTAAGTCTACTGATGTGAATGCTGTAACTGACCTGATTACAGCAAAGTATCCTGACGTATCTAAGGATGTAGCGAGAACACTCGCGCGGCCTGTAGCGGAGGAAGCTGTCAAGATTTCCAAGCAGACAGGAATCCCTTTGAGTCAGGCTTACAAGAAAGCTTTCAACGCCGCGGCGGCTGAGCATAGGTTCTTGGGGCTGAAGCCTGAACGGGTGCGGCCAGGAGAATCTGCAAAGAATCCTCTACCGATTCCAATGAAGGACGGGAAGCCTGATCTTGCAAGTATGGAAGATAACAAATTTTATTCAGATCCGAGGTATCCTGGGGTGCCATTTGCGTTCGACAAGGAGCGCGGTGGGCTGGTGAGGATGGCTGAAGGTGATGAGAGTGAAGAAGTTCCTGAAGAGGAAGAACCCGCAGAATGAGTACTGCACCTGAGTTCATTCCACTAACTGGCGAGCCGACGAAGGTAAAGTCGAAGGTTCCTGAGTTTATTCCTTTGGCTGAAGTCAAGCCGCCGGCGGTACAGCCTTCCAAGTATACCTATGGTTTGGAAATGCCCAAGCTATCTATCACAGCTTCTTCGGTTGGCCAGGCTGTTAAGAACTCCTGGGACTATTGGAAGCAAAATCTCGATACTCCAATGCATCAACTATCTACCATAGCTGGAGGCGCGAAAGCTATCGTAGGCAGTTCTAAGTGGATGGCAGAGAAGGCAATCGAAGGAATTACTGGTATAGTTATGGCCAAGGGCTGGGGGTATGATAGAGAATCTGCAAGTGCAGCAGCTCAGAAGGTTCATTCGGTTCTAGAAGCTATAGATACAGCACCTGCAAACGAGCAGGAAGCTAGAGTAGAAAACCTGTTAGGGCTTATAGGAGAGGTTCCAGGCGTTAGTGGAGAGACTGTCTTTGACAAAACCGGCAATGCTCTGGCGGCAGCAGGAGCAGAAACTTTTGCAACGCTGTTGCTGCTGAGCCCTGCTATTGCAGCTAAGGTGCTTGACGGTGTAGGTAAGCCACTTATTACAGAGATTAGCGGAGAGGAACATGTGCCTAAGGTTGCGCGAAAGGGGGTTTCGCCAGAAGCTGTACCGAAGCCAGATACAGCAGTTCGTTCTGGTAGTACAGGTATAGAAAAGCCCAATAAAGTCAGTGCTGCGTTTGCAGCACTCGCCGCGAAGCAGCCGGACACAGCTGAGGCAATTGCTGTGCATGTTGGCCAGGTAAACCCTAAGCTCGAAAAGTACATGAAGGAGCAAGTGAAGACTGCGATCACCGCGTCGAACAAGGACTTGAAGGAGATTGGCAGAAAGTCTGTGGAAGCGGATGTGCTTACGATTAAGGGGAAAGCTGTTGACCCGAAACCGACTGGTGAGCTAACTGATGTCCAACGACATGCTGCGATGCTTCAGCGAATGACTCCTGAGCAAGTCTCGTCGAGCATTAGGTCGGCGGCAAAGGAAGGAACTGAGGCGATTGAGAAGGCTGGGTTTGAAGTTGTAGGAAAGACGCCAGAAGGCAAACCTCGTGTAAGGGAAAAGACCCTTGATGAGCCTGGAGACCCGGATATAGTTTTCTTCAACATGGGCCTTCCCATCACCCGCGCGCATATCGAGAAAGCCTTCTCCCTCACCGCCGACGTTCTCCGCCGAGTCCCTGGTATTCCCATTGCCCAAGGCAAACTTGAATCTCTCTACTCCAGCCTGATTGAAACCTTCAATCCTGAAGCCAAAGGCGCTCCTGCTCGCACTGCCGGGGCGGCGATCGCATCGAACTTTTTCGAGCAATCCCACCGCGAGCATGTGGTCTGGGAGCAAGGTAAAGTTCGCCGTAACTACTGGCTGAAAATGGGTAAGGAAGCTGGAATTCAGTTCATCAACAAATTTGAAAAGGGCGGAGCGTTTGACAATCCGCTGTGGGAGACCGCGCGGCAGGGGTATAAGAACTGGGCGAGGCAGATCTTCCAGCAAGACATGCGAACGGGATTTACCTATGATCCCATCGACCACTACATGCCGCACTTGTTCAAAGACGCTGAAGGTGCTATCAAAGCCTTGACTAAGAAGTACGGCAACAAATGGGCTGATCCAAGGTTCATTCATGAGAGAGGGTTTGATCTCTATGAAGAAGCCCGGCTTGAAGGCCTCAAGCTCGAAGCCCAAGGCCGCCCGAATCCTTTTATTCCCAAGTACACTTCACCTGAAGAGATCATGCAAGCGCGGCAGATGGCCTCGGACATTGCAGCGTTGAGGACTGATTTGCTGGCTGATCTGGAGCGCAAAGGCGTGGCTAGAAAAGCGCTGAAGGGCGAAGACAAGCCGCCGAACGGATTCTCACCAAACTCCAGGCGTTCGCCCGCTGGCCAACGCTATTGGGTGCGAGAGGAGGCTGATGCGTTGATGCATAACGCCTTTGACTCGAAGTCTCTCTGGAACGACACTGGAGCTACTGGCATTCGCAAGCTTGCCGGGCCGCCCTTTAGAGGCTTTATGGAGCTGAAGAACAAAATCATTCCGATCAAACTTGCGCTCTCAGCCTTCCACCCAATGCACGTTATCCATATCGACGCTGCCGCCCAGATGACCCGCGCGTCAAAGCGTCTTGCCAGCGACGCCCCAACTCTCGCCAAGGCTCGAAACTTCATGCTCGACATGGCTACGTCGATCCCCTTTACTCCAGGCTCCCTTTACCGTTCCTTGTGGGACAACCCGAAAACCGGCTACCCCGTGCTTCGGGTATTTCAAGGCAAGCGCGATTTCGCTTCCCTCAGCGACGCCGACAAAGCCGCCTATAAGGATCTCGCTGAAGGGGGCCTGGTTCCCACTCGCCCGAGGGAGGAAATCTCAGGCTCCATGCAGTTATTCGCAGACGCAGTTCATCGGCGGAGTGCAACTGCGCTGTGGCATTTGCCGTGGGCCGCGGTGGCTTCCCTCGGGCATCCAATCTATAACCTGTGGATTCCTTCGCTCAAGATTGCGAGTTATCTTAAGGACGTGAAAGTGGCGAGGGAACTAAATCCCGATTGGACTCCCAACGCACGGCAAGAAGCCTTTAGACAGATTGCCCGCAAGGTCGAAGCTCGCTATGGGCAGATGAACTACAACACGCTGTTTATGGACAAGACTCTCAAAGACATCGGCGTGGCGACGAATTTGTCTCTGGGCTGGAACCTTGGATTGCTGGATCAATATGCTGGAGGAGCGATTGACTTGGGAAGGGCGGTGGTAGAGAAGGGTTCGGTGAGGGAGAAAGTGGCTTCGGGACTGCTCGATCGCCCGATTATGGCTGCTTACTATGTGTCGTCCGCGTTGATGGTTGGTGGCTTGCTGCATTATTACTTTACTGGTAAACAGCCCCAGCAATTAATTGACTACACCC
>Ga0181538_10002944_pt1 | contig 17074 bp, 13 predicted proteins | sample PEATcosm2014_Bin_40_FD_119773 | JGI IMG/M metagenome (GOLD analysis project Ga0181538, IMG submission 119773) | Peatland microbial communities from MTU Mesocosm Facility, Houghton, MI, USA - PEATcosm2014_Bin23_30_metaG | ecosystem: Environmental > Terrestrial > Soil > Wetlands > Peat | place...
AAGGGTTGGGGCGTACGCCAGCTATCGCGACATCACCGAGCAGAAGCGCGCCGAGGAGCTGAACGCGGCCTTGTATGCCATCGCGGCGCGCAGCCAGTCGGCCGAAGATCTGCAGCAGTTTTTCGCCGCCATTCACAACATCGTGGGCCAGTTGATGAATGCGCGCAATTTCTACATCGCCCTCTACGATCCGCAATCTCAATTGTTGAGCTTTCCCTACTTCGTCGATGAGGAGGATCCTACGCCCACCCCACGGCCCTTGGGCCGCGGTCTGACGGAATTCGTCCTGCGATCCGGCGATCCCCTGCTGGCGACACCGGCTGTCTTTGAGGAACTGGTGCGGCGCGGCGAAGTGGAATTGATCGGCGCTCCGTCCCTGGACTGGCTGGGGGTTCCGCTGAAGAGCGGCATGACCTGCATTGGGGTCCTGGTCGTCCAGAGCTACAACCAAAACGCCCGTTTTGGAGAGCGCGACCGCGAGATTCTTAAATTTGTTTCGCAGCAATTGGCCGCGGCCATCGAGTATAAGCGCCACGAAGAAGCGCTTCGCCGCTCTGAAGCCCGCTCCCGCTCGCTGATCTTGAGCGCCGCCTTCGGCATTTGCCGCTGCACGCTCGGCGGAAGATTCCTGGACGTGAATCCGGCGCTCATCGCCATGCTCGGCCATGGTTCGGTCGAAGAGCTTCTCCATCTGAACGCGCGACGTGAGGTCTTCGTCAATCCCGAAGAGTTGGACCGGCTGGCCGAGGATTATCGCCGCACCGGAAGTCTGCAGGGCGTGGAAGTACAGTGGAGACGCAAGGACGGCCGCGTCATCATCGTGCGGCTCAGTGGCTGCGCCGCCATCGGCGGCGATGAACCCGAAGAGGTATTGGAGTTGATCGCCGAAGATATCACCGACCGGCGTCAGTTGGAAGAGCAGCTTCGCCAGGCGCAAAAAATGGATGCCGTCGGCCGCCTCGCCGGCGGCGTCGCCCACGACTTCAACAACCTGCTGATGGTAATTAACGGATACACCGAGGTGTTGCTGGAGCAGTTGGAAGCGGGCGGCGAAATGCACCATAAGGTCCAGTCCATCCAGCAGGCAGCCGGCCGCGCCGCGACTCTCACCCGCCAGTTGCTGGCGTTCAGCCGAAAGCAGCTCCTCGAACTCAAGGTAATCGACGTTAACAGCGTGATCGGCGACATGGAGCGACTACTGCGGCCCCTGATCGGCGAAAACATCGAATTGGTGACGCGACTCTCTCCCGACGCCGGGCACACTCGCGCTGACGCCGGCCAGCTCGAGCAGGTAATCATGAACCTGGTCGTCAACGCGAAAGACGCCATGTCCGAAGGCGGCAAGCTCACCGTGCAGAGCTCCGACGTTACCGTAAACCAAAACTTGAGCGAACACCGTTTTATCCAGCCCGGGCGGTATGCCGTAATCTCGGTGGCCGACACCGGCCACGGCATGGACAAGGAAACCCAGTCCCGCATCTTTGAACCCTTCTTTACCACCAAGGAAAAGGGGAAAGGCACCGGCCTCGGCCTCTCGACCGTGTACGGAATTGTTAAGCAGAGCAATGGATACGTGTTTGCGCAAAGCGAACTCGGAGCGGGCACAACCTTCCACGTTTACTTACCGCGCGTGGAGGAATCCACCGAGCAGCAGAGCCCGGTCAAGTCCCAGCAGAACGAAGCGGGCGGCTGCGAAACCGTCTTGCTGGTAGAGGACGAGGAATCGGTGAGGGAACTGGTGCGTGTGACCCTCGCCTCCCGCGGCTACAAGGTTCTCGAAGCCGAAAATGGCGAGTGCGGTCTGCAAATCGCCGCGGACTTCAAGGAACCCATCGATATCCTGATCACCGACGTGGTCATGCCCGGCATCGGCGGCCGCGAACTTGCCAAAAAGCTGCTGACGCTGCGGCCTGGCATCAGCGTGCTCTATCTTTCGGGCTACACGGAAGATGCCGTCGTTACCCAGGGCGCGCTCGGCCCCACGACCGCGTTCCTGCAGAAGCCCTTCACGCTTCAGAATCTGGCCAAGAAGGTCCGCGAAGTCCTGCGCGCCCGAGTCGCCTCCACACCCCCACCAACTTCGGCCTCCAAGTCGATCGCAAAATCGGCCTCGAACTGAACCCGTAGCAGGTGGAGAGCCGGGCGTCCCCGCCCGGCTGACCCTTCGGCTCGGCTCAGGGCAGGCTCGCGAGACGCCCGTCGTTCCGCTTGCATCTTTTTCTTCCGTTGCCGCGTCCTATACTGAAGGCAAGCACTGATCTGGGGTTTTTCGGCATCGGATACATCCAAAGTCCGCCTGCCGAGCGTACTTCAACTTTGAATGAGCAATAATCGGGGTGAGCCATGTGTGGTGAACCATGCTGATCGGGAAACCGGCTGCGATTCCGTCTTCTGAAATTACTCCCAAGGCGACGTTTCTGAACCGCCGCAATTTTCTCGCCGGCGCAGCGATCGCCAGCGCGGCCGCCGCCACCGGCGTCGCCTTCCGTGATCTGGCCGATCTTGTCGATCCCTCGTTCACCGCCCAAGCCAACGCCAAAATTGACGGCCTCCAGAAAAGCCCCTTCAGCACGACGGAAAAGGAAACGCCCTACAAGGACGTCACCAACTACAACAATTTCTATGAATTCTCCACCGACAAATACGAGCCTGCCGACCTGGCAAAGAATTTCAAGACCCGTCCCTGGACCGTGACCATCGACGGGCTGGTCAAGAAAAAACAGGTGCTCGACGTAGACACGATCATGAAAATGGCGTCCCCCGAAGAGCGCATCTACCGCCATCGCTGCGTCGAGGGCTGGTCGATCGTCGTGCCCTGGGTCGGATTTTCCCTGAGCGAACTGATCAAGCGCGCCGACCCCCTGCCCAAAGCCAAGTTTGTCGAGTTCACCACCTTGTACGATCCCAAACAAATGCCCGGCCAGCGCACCAGCATATTGCGTTGGCCTTACGTCGAAGGTCTGCGCATGGACGAGGCCATGCATCCGCTCGCCCTGCTCTGTTTCGGCATGTACGGCGAGCTGCTGCCGAATCAAGACGGAGCCCCACTTCGCATCGTGATTCCGTGGAAGTATGGATTCAAAAGCGCCAAGTCAATCGTCCGCATCCGCTTCACCGACGACCAGCCCTTGAACACCTGGCAACAATATGCCTCCAGCGAATACGGCTTTTATTCGAACGTGAATCCCAACGTCGACCATCCGCGCTGGAGCCAGGCCAAAGAACGCCGCCTGGGTGAATTCCTCAAGCGGCCCACGCTCATGTTCAATGGTTACGACCAGGTAGCGAGCCTCTATTCCGGCATGGACCTGAAAAAGAACTTCTAGGAATTGCTCGTGTAGGGACGGACGCATTCGTCCGTCCAAGCCGAGCGCAGCTCGGCAGCTGCCGGTGATCACAATAAACTCGGGATAAGCGACAGACTAAAAATTACCCGATTACAAAAATACAAAATGAAACTCCGTCTCACGAAGATCGCGATCTTCCTGGCCGCACTCATTCCGCTGGAACGCCTCCTATGGAAGGCCTTTCATGACGGCCTGGGCGCCAATCCCATCGAAGTCATCACGCACTCGACCGGGGACTGGACGCTGATCCTTGTTCTCACCACACTCTCAGTCACCCCTCTACGCCGGATCACCCATCAGTACTGGTTGATCGGTGTCCGTCGCATGGTCGGTCTGTTCGCCTTCTTTTACGGGACTTTGCACTTCTTGACCTACATCTGGCTGGACAAGTTCTTCGACATCCACGAAATGTTGAAAGACATCGCCAAGCGCCCCTTCATCACCGTAGGTTTCTCCGCCTTCGTCCTCATGATTCCGTTGGCCCTGACCTCGACCGCATGGTCGATTCGCCGTCTCGGCGGCAAGAACTGGCAGCGACTGCATCGCCTGATCTACCTAACTGGGATCTTGGGAGTAGTCCACTACACCTGGCTGGTGAAGGCCGATCGCCACAAGCCTATCGAGTTCGGCATCGTGCTCGGCGTCCTGCTGATGTACCGTGTGGGAGTCTGGGTATCCGAAAAAGCGTCCGAAAAGGGCAAGCGGCCCCATACCATCCCCAGCCCGGAGCCCGGCTGAAGTCACCAAGGTTTAAGTGGTTACGGAGCGACTCCGGCTCCATGTAGGGACGGGCTTGCCGCCTCTCAGGACCGCCCGTGACAATTTTTTACACCGAAACCTTCTTTAACAATCCGGGTTGTGGCATCCTAAGAAGAATAAAGACAGGAGTGTCTTATGAATCCCCTTGCTTGCACCAAGTGTGCCGGACGCCTGCTCATGGCTCTGGCGGCGATATTCAGCATCCTTTTGATAGCGGGCTGCGGCAGTAGCAGCAGCGCGCCCACTCCCAACAGCGGCGGCTTCAGCGACAGCAATCTGAGTGGCACTTACGTTATCTCCATGTCGGGCACGGACCTCGACAGCAACGGCGTTCCGGTCCCTTTTGCCATCGTGGGGACCATAACGGCCAATGGCAAGGGCGCTATCACGGGCACGATTGACATCAACGACCCCGGTAACACTGGCGTGAATCTCGGCCAAACTCTAGGTTCGAACAGCTCCTACAACATCACGCAAGACGGTCGTGGCACCGGGACGCTTACGACAACATCGGCGGGAAGCTTTGGTATCGATTTCGTTCTGACCTCCAACTCTCACGGGCTGATCACCCGTTTCGACCCCGTCGGGACCGGCAGCGGTACCATTGACCTGCAGACTGCAGTTACCAGTCTCACCGGGTCCTACGCCTTCTCTCTTTCCGGCGCTGATTCGGGCGGGAATCCCCTTGGCACCGTGGGAGCGTTCACGCTCAGCTCCAACAGCATCACTGGCACTGAGGATTTCAACGATGACCTGACTTCCGGCGACGGATATACAGATCTAACTCTCTCTGGGCAGGTGGTTCTAGGCGCAAGCGGGACTTCAGGGACGGCTCAGTTCAATACCAACGCCGTCAATGGTAAGCTTGCCTCGCTTGGTTTTGACGTCTGGGTGATCGACTCAACGCACTTGAAATTCATTGAAACCGACGGCACGCTAAACGTCCTCTCTGGTGACGCTTTCACGCAAGTGACCTCCTTTGCCCCCGGTCAGGAGGTTTTCACGCTCGCGGGTGTTGACGGTACCGGAGGTCCTATCGTCGCTGGTGGTTATGCCACTATCACGGATGCCAACGGCGACCTCTCCAACGGCGTCGAGGATTACAACGACGCTGGCAACGCCGTTTTGCAGAAGCCCTTTTCTACCTCATCTTCCACTTGCGCCGCGGGACGGTGCCAATCGGCGTTGAACGGTTTCACCAACGGCAGCGGGAACCAGCTCACGTTTGTCGTTTATCCCTCCAGCGGCGGGGGCCTGGCGCTGGAAATCGATAGTTTCGGACTGTTGCAGGGCGCTGCCTACTCACAAACCGCTACGTCATTCACCGGCTCCGGAGGATACGCTCTCAACCTCTCCGGTTTAAATAATCTCAACCCCGTTACCGCCACTGGCGTGGGTGAGGTCGACAACATTGCCCAGTTCAATGCCAGCGCCCCCGACACCAGTTTCTCCGGCCCTATAAACATGACTGGCACATTGGACGAGAATGACATTGGCGCTCCGCAACCGACTTCGAAATTGTCCGGTATCTACGTTCCGGACACAAACGCGGACGGCCGCGGCTCGATCTCTTCCAACAACTCCAAAACATTACTGACCGGGTTCACTCTGCAGTACTACGTGGTCGACAGCTCAACCGTCGTCTTTATCGACGTGGACTCTACCGCGCTCGACGGCGGTGCTGCCCAGGTCGCGTTGGGGACATTCGAGGCTCAGAGTTCCTCCTCGGGTGCGGCGCACAGGGCCATCTCGATGGTTCGGCCGACGGTTCGGCCACACGGAGCCGCAACGTTCCAGCGCAAGTAAACTCCGGCGGTTCGCCTAAATAACCAAGGGCGCGGCTCCAAGCCGCGCCCTTTCTTTCTCTCGAAAGTCCTCGGAGACTCCCCTTCGTTGCCCACTGGTGAAAATCTTGTCAAGCCCCCATTTCGACGATTTTCCGCGTAAGTCAATGAATTGGCTATGGAAATAAAGTCGGAAAAGTTGGCGGGGTAGGCCGGTCGGAATTGATATAATAGAAGTATAGACAAGAAAAAGGGTGCGGATCGTTCCCGCACCCTTTCTTATTGGCGCAGCAGAATCCGCCGCTGCCAGATTGGAACCACCTTGGAACCTTGAAACTCTGAAACTCGGCACCCCTAAGTCCTTACCCCGTAATATTTTACTAATAAGTCCTTTAAACCCAAAGATTTGGCGACAAAACTGTCTAAATCCATGATTCCAACAGATCGAGAAATAAAAAAAGTTTGAGCCCCAGTCGGCGACTCGAAGGCCAAGTACATCTAACTCCTTATTTGTGAATAGTTTGCAAGCAAGTCCTTATTTTTGAATATTTTAGCAAAAATGGGGGGAGGGGGGGTACCAGCCAGAGAAAGCGCCAAACGCACGTCCTGAGAACTAAGAACCGAGAACTGAGAACTTTGATTAAGGAGCCATCATGCCAATTCCCCCAGCCGAACCCTGCCAACATATAAAGATGAACGGAGAGCGCTGCGGATCGCCCGCCCTGCGCGATCAAAAATTTTGCTACTTCCACAACCGCTGCAGCCCGGTCCAGATCGACGTCAGCACTTCTGCGGCGTTCCCCGCCTGTCCCTTCTTCCTTCCCGTTCTTGAAGACGCCGCCTCGATCCAGTGGGGAGTCGCGCAAGTCTGCGAGCACCTGCTGCACCGCCGGCTCGACACAAAGAAAGCTGGCGTTCTCCTCTACGCCATGCAGATAGCGTCCTCGAATCTAGGCCGCCTGAAAGAAGACAAGAGTCCGGACAAGAACGAAGACAAAAGTGAGGGCAATGGTCCGAAGGAACCGAGTGAGGAGAATAACCCGGCAAATTGGAGAAAAGCGTAGCGCCGTTCTCTCGATCGCTGGCACGGCAACTGAAAACTGAGAGCCGACAGCTGAGAGCTGCCCTACTTAATCGCTTCCGCCGCGATCCTCTCCGTAACAAACGCTTCGATCACGTCGCCAGCTTTGATGTCGCCGTAATTCGAGATCGAGATGCCGCACTCCATGCCGCTGGTCACTTGCGAAGCATCGTCTTTGAAGCGCCGCAGCGACCCGACTTTTCCTTTGAACACGACCACGTTATCGCGCAGCAGCCGCACCTCGGAATCGCGCTTGATCAGTCCATCGCTCACGCGGCAACCGGCAATCGTCCCCACCTTCGGAATGCGGAAGGTCTCCAGCACATCGGCACGCCCCTGGTAAGTTTCTTTGATTGTCGGTTCGAGCAGGCCAGTCATGGCGCGCTTGATCTCGTCCTGCAGTTCGTAAATGATCGAGTGCAGACGTATGTCGACTTTTTCCTGATCGGCCAGTTCCTGCGCCTTGCGCTCCGGACGCACGTTGAACCCAATAATGATGGCGTTCGACGCCGAGGCGAGCAGCACGTCCGTCTCCGTGATCGCGCCAATCCCCGAGCGCAGCAGCTTCAACCGCACTTTGTCGTTCGACAGCCGTCCCAGCAAGTCGCCGAGCACTTCGACCGATCCTTGCACGTCAGCCTTGAGGATGACGTTCAGCTCCTTCATGCCCGCCGTCTTCAATTGCTCCGCTAGGCCTTCGAGCGATACGCGTGAACTCTTGGCGAGCGTGGCTTCGCGCGCTTTCTGCTCACGGTACTCCGAAATGTCGCGCGCCTTCTCGCGGTCGGTGACCACCACAAACTGATCTCCCGCCTGCGGCAGGCCTTCCAATCCAATGATCTCCACCGGCGTCGAGGGCGGCGCTTCCTTCAGCGGCTTTCCGCGATCGTCGAACATGGCCCTGACTTTTCCGTACACGTTCCCCACCACGAAGTTGTCGCCGGCATGAAGCGTCCCGTTCTGCACCAGAATCGTCCCCACCGGCCCGCGTCCGCGATCCAGTTTCGCTTCCAGCACCAACCCGCTCGCCGCGCGTCCCGGAGTCGCCTTCAATTCCTGCAAATCCGCCGTCAGCAAAATCATTTCCATCAGCAGATTCAAATTCGTCTTTTGTTTAGCGGAAACGTCGACAAATACGGTTTTGCCGCCCCACTCTTCCGGTACCAGCCCGCGATCCGCGAGTTGTTTCTTAACCCGCTCCGGCAGCGCGCCCGGTTTATCGATCTTGTTGACCGCAACAATGATGGGAACTTCGGCGGCGTGCGCGTGGTCGATCGCTTCAACTGTCTGCGGCATTACACCGTCATCCGCCGCGGTGACCAGCACCACAATGTCGGTCGCCTTCGCTCCGCGCGAACGCATGCGCGTGAACGCTTCGTGACCTGGCGTATCCAGAAACACGATCTCCCGCCCGTAAGCCGGAGAGGTCTGGTCCGTAATCGAAACCTTGTACGCGCCAATATGCTGCGTAATGCCACCCGCCTCGCCGCCCGCCACGTTGGTTGAGCGTATGGAATCCAGCAGCGTCGTCTTGCCGTGATCCACGTGGCCCATGATCGTGACCACTGGTGGACGCGGTACAGCCTCCGCGCCTTCTTCGCTGCTCTCGACCGCAGCGTCCGTATCCTTCGCAGCCTGCTCTTCGAAAGTGATCACTTCCGTGTCCGCTCCGAAGAAGCGCGCCATTTCACTGGCTAGTTCCGCATCGAGCGTTTGATTGATGGTGGCGAACACGCCCCGCACCACCAACCGCGCAATCAAGTCCTTGGCCCGAATGCCGAGCTTCTCGGCCAGATCTTTCACCGAGATTCCTTCTGTAATCGTGATGTTCCGCGTGATCGGCGCGGGCTCGTTGCTGATGGTCATGCGCGGCGGCGGAGTGTAGCCCTTCATTGGGCCTTCCTTCACCCCTCGCGGCACATACCTCTGTCCCGGTCGGCGAGATGGAGCTCCCGGACGAGCTCCCGGGCGCGACGGTCCCGGTGGTGCACCGATTCCCGCTCCCGGACCTACGCCCAGCGGACGTGATCCCGCGGGCGCCACCCGCGTCGGATGCATTGGCCGCCGTTCCCCCGGACGAAGCGGCGGTCGCGGCGATCCCGGCGCTTGCGGCCGTGCCGTGCGCTGAAAAATTGGCTGCCCCGGCACAGGTCGTCCGGGCGCAGACCGCGGAGGCGCTCCCGCCGCCGGTTCTCCCGGCGCAGGCAGCGGCGCTTTGTATACCGGGCGCGGGCCGGTTTGCGGCATGATCATTCGCGGCGGTGGCGCAATCGGAGCGGCTGGCCGTGCAGGTGCCGCACTTTGCATCTGTGCGACATTCGAGGGCAGTTGCGTCGCGGGCGGAGCGCTTCCTGCCGCCGGAGTTGTAGTTGTGACTCGCGGCGGAACGGCGATCGCAGGCGGCGCGGCGCTTGAACCAGCTGGCGTGGTCGCGGCGGGTGGGGTCGCGGGAACTTTGGGCGGAATCACGACCACCGACGGCGGGCGGTACGTGGCCGCTACCGAGGCAGGCGTCACCATTCTCGGTGCCGGCGGCGCAGCAGCAGGAGCAGGCGCTTCAGTCGCCGATTTTGCCGGCTTTGGCTTCGCCGGCGCCACTGGCGCTGGAGCCTCCACTCTGGCTTCCATCGGGGGCTCTGCAGCCGGAGGCTTGACCGCCGGACGTGTCGCAGGATGCTCAACCGCTCCCTTAATGGCGCGCAGCACATCTCCGGGCCGCGAAATATGCGAGAGGTCGATCTTGGTCTTGATCTCTTCTTCGCCGTGAACGGCGCGCGAAGAAGGCCTCGCCGAACCGGGCGATGCATCGGAGCGTCCGCGGAGATGCTTCCGCACCAGTTCCGCTTCGTAATCCTCTAGAGAACTGGAGTGCGTTTTCTTCTCCGTGACGCCCACCGTGGTCAGCACGTCAAGAATTTCTTTGCTCTTGACTTCCAACTCACGGGCCAGATCGTTGATTCGAATCTTACTCATCCGCTCTCGTTTCCTCTTCTGTCCCGCTAATGTCGAGTATCTAAGCTCGCATATCTAACCTCATAAAATCCCTGTGCTGTCTCACCACCGGCTGACGAACCTCGCGCATTCGGTTCGGATGTAAGTCCGAACTCGCCACACTCCCAGTTCAGCTCTGCTTGTCTTCCGGGGCTTCTTCAGTCGCGGCCTGTTCGGTCGCGGATTCTTCAGTCGCCGGCTCTTCCGACGCAAGACCAGCGGCTTCTTCTGCTGACGCTGCTTCTTCCGCGGGCTCCGGTTCAGCGGCCAATGCATCCGCTTCAACCGAACCTTCTGCCAGCGATTCCTCGCCGACTCCCGCATCAAGTTCTGCCGGTTCGACGCCTGCCGCTTCGGTGGCGGCTTCTCCAGCGCTCTCCGGTTCAGCGGCGGCTACTGCCTCGCCGCCATCCAGACTGGCAAAGTAATTATTGACCGCAATACTGATTTTTTCCACCGTTTTCGGGCCAATGCCTTCAATCGCTTCCAGCTGCTCCGGCGTCATATCGGCCAGCGATTCCACCGTATTCACGCCCGCCGCCTTCAGTTTCTCGACCAGCCCCTCGCCCAGTCCTGTGACCAGTTCGAGCGGAGTTACGGTCTGCGTGACCAGCGCCGACATCTGCTGTTCCACTTCCTGCCGCTTTTCTTCTTCGCTCTTGATGTCGATCTTCCAGCCCAGCAGCTTCGCCGCCAACCGCACGTTCTGTCCTTTTTTTCCTATCGCGAGCGACAGTTGCGTATCGTCCACCACCACTTCCAGATGCTTATCCGCCGCATCGACAATCGTCACCCGGCTCACTTTGGCCGGCTGCAGCGCCTTCTCCGCAAACGTTACCGGATCCTCGTGATACTCGATGATGTCGATCTTTTCTCCGCGCAACTCGCGAATGATCGACTGCACCCGCATGCCCTTCATGCCCACGCACGCGCCAACCGCATCCACGTCCTTATCTTTCGACAACACCGCGATCTTAGTACGCTCGCCCGCTTCCCGGGCAATCGCCCGGATCACCACCGTGCCGTCGTAAATTTCCGGCACTTCCGTCTGGAACAGATGCTGGACTAATTCCGGAGCGGAACGCGAAGCCACTACGCCCGGACCTTTCACCGCTTTTTCCACGCGCACGATCACGACCCGAATCCGCTCGCCGACGGCGAACGATTCCAGCCGCGACTGCTCCTTGCGCCCCATCCGCGCTTCGGCCTTGCCGATATCGAGAATCACATCCGGACCCTCGAGCCGCTTAACGGTCGCATTCACGATCTCGTTCACGTGCCCGATGTACTCGTTGTAAACTGTGTCGCGTTCCGCCTCACGCACTTTCTGAAATATGACTTGCTTCGCCAGTTGCGCCGCAATCCGGCCGAGGATTCCTTCCGTCACTTTCGGGATCAGCAGCTCGCCGCCCGCTTCCGCGGTCGGATCGAGTTTCCGCGCCTGCTCCACCGTCACCTGCAGATTCGGATCCTCCACCTGCTCCGGACTCTCGACAATCGACTTCACCGCATAGGCATTGATCTTGCCGCTATCCTTGTCGAGCACCGCGCGCAAGTTCTCCTGCGTCTTGTAGTATTTGCGCGTCGCCACCACAATGGCGTCCTCGACCGCGCTCACCACAATTTGCGGATCAATGCCTTTTTCCCGGCTGACCCCTTCGATGATGTTGTAAAGCTCACTAGCCATAAAAATTCCAGGTTCTCAGCTGTTAGGTGTCAGGCCTCAGAACAGGTTTTCCTGAGACCTGACATCTAGCACCTGCCACCTTGCTCCTAAATTTCCGGTACCAAATTCGCTTTCTCGACGTTGCCTAACTCAATCTCGACGTGCGAAGAGTCGCCCTCTTTTGGACGCATCTTCTTCTTGCGCGCCGCGCTTAAATCCAGCAGCAGCTTTCCGTTCTCGAAGCTTTCCAGCTTCCCTTCAAAATGCCGGTTGTCGTTCACCGGCTCCCGTGTCGTCAACTTCACTCGCTGTCCGCGGAAGCGTTCAAAGTCCGCCGCCTTGGTCAGCTTGCGATCCAGTCCCGGAGAAGAGACCTCCAGCACATACGATCCGCCCGGCACCGCGTCTTCAACGTCGACAATCGTCCCGAACTCGCGGCTGAACCTCGAGCAATCTTCGTGCGTGACGCCGTCCGGACGATCTGGCGCCGGCACCGCTCCGGGCCGGTCAATAAAAACGCGCAGCATGCGGTGCTTACCCGCTCCGCACACCTCCACTTCAACTACTTCCAGCCCGCTCGAGCCTGCCACCCGCTCGGCAATCTGCCGGACCCTGTCTAGATCAAGAACCATGTTTTCAGCAATTTGCGTGCGAGTCGCCGCGCCAGTCATTCCAGCTAGTCGGCACAAACTAAAAAGTGGGCTTTCGCCCACTGGTGTGCTTCGACAATCCTGACACTACGACACAACAGTATTCGTCCTTAACTATACGCCGCCAATATGGAAAACACAAACCAAGGCGCCCACTGCCGGGCACAAGATCGCCGTGAGCAAAGTCCGCGTTGGGACACCCGCCAGTCATTTGAGGACTGTCCAGACTTCCCACTCCCAGTCACGAAAATATCGGAAGTAACCTTGCCGTCATCTCGCCCATCCCCCAAACTCCTCGTAATGCAGTTTTCCCGCGCCCATCTCGCCATCGCCCTCGGTTCCGCTGGCTTGCTGGTGCTCGTGTTCCTCGGCTATATCTACTGGCTCAGCAACCAGCCGCCGGTGCTGTCGCGCTCCGAGGAACGCGACCCGCTCACCCAGATGCCAGTCAGCATCACCATGAATCCGTTTCGCGATCGCACTATCGAACGCACCGCCAACAACTTTATCTCGGCGATGCGCGACGGCAATTGCCGTACCCTGCTCGCGCAATGGGAAAGGGACTACCGCAAGAAGCGAGCTGACTTCCTCTGCAACTCCGAGGCTCAGCACCCGCTGATTTCCTGGAACCTTGTGCAATGGGAAGACGCGCCGCCGCTCGTGATTCTGCATTACAAAGGACAGCGCTACAGCAGTCCCACCCAGGACGCGACCTACAAAGATCTTTTCTCAGTGACCGAAGAGAAGAAAGATTCCGGCTGGGTAGTTACTAAGTACGATTCCTTCTATTGAAACACGATCCGCGTCATCCCTATTCTTCTCTTTGTCATCCCGAACGAAGTGAGGGATCCGCAGTAATCCTAGGTGCACCCCGCGTCTCGATGCTGAAGAGCCGTTCCTAGCGACCAACGACGAACGACCATCATCCGCCGATATGCACCATCGTCCGCGAAGCCGGCACGAATCCCGACTCCCCGATGTGGTGTCGCTCTTCTTTTTTCTCCACCACTTTCACAATGAACTCAGTGAGTTTCTCGTCCGTCGCGCCGCGCCTCATCAACTCATGCAAGTCGTGATCCCACACCGAGAATAGACACGTACGCAGCTTGCCGTCTGAGGTGATGCGAATCCGGCTGCAGTGTCCGCAGAAGGGATGCGACACCGGCGCGATAATCCCAATCTCGCCCATGCCATCCGAGAAACGATAGCGCCGCGCCGTTTCGCTGCGTTCATGCGCAATCTCTTCCATCGGCAGATATTCCGACATACGGGAGACGATCTCATCGAGCCTAACCACAATTTCCGGCGTCCAAACGCGGTCTTCTTCGAGCGGCATGAATTCGATGAAACGCACCACCACACGCTCTTCCCGCGCGAACATCCCAAACGGAATGATCTGATCTTCATTGAAGCCGCGCAGCAGCACGCAATTGATTTTCACCGGGTCGAGCCCCGCCTGCCGCGATGCGCGAACTCCCGCGAGCACGCTCTCGTACCCATTCGGCACGCGCGTGATGCGCGCAAATCGCTCCGGATCCACCGCGTCCATGCTGACCGTAACGCGGTCGAGCCCCGCGTCTTTCAGGAGCTGCGCGATCTCAGCCAGCAGATGGCCGTTCGTCGTCAATGCAATTTCAGGCTTGTTGCCCGCCAACGTGCGCAGCTTCGCGAGCTCGCCCACGAACCCCACAATGCCCTTGCGCAGCAGCGGTTCGCCGCCGGTCAGACGAATCTTTGTAATCCCGAGCCCAACCAGTATCCGCGCCATCCGGAGATAATCGTCGAACGGAAGCTCCGCATACGCCGCGCCGTTAGTCCCCGTCCGGCAGTAGACACACCTGTAGTTGCAGCGGTCGGTAATCGAGATCCGCAGGTCGTGAATCGCGCGCCCGAAATTGTCAGTAAGCGGCATTCGGCACTTGGCACTTAGCCTTCGCACGGCAATGAGCCGATTTGGCTAAATGCCAAGCGCTAAACGCTAAGTGTTCGATCTTACAAAAGGAAACCAGCAGGCAGGAGCGACCCCAGCGAGCGTTTCCTTTCCAACACGGGAGGCGTGGACGTTTCCATCCCCACCCTCGGATCGCGTCGGTCGAACCCGCGCGACCCTCGTCCCCGCTGCCAGATTCTCTCAGGCCACGGGGATCGGAAACTCGATCATCATTATAGATGCCGAAGCCGAACTCCGCGAATCCCGCTCGCATAGGGACGGCCGCCCTCGACCGTCCAAGCCGAGCGCAGCTCGGCCCCCACCCGCGCTCACAGCAGCCTTCGATCACACCTGAGCACGGCCCGTCCCGGTTTTGAGTGCCGCCGATCTCGCCGCCCCACCTCGTCCCAGCCCTGCTAAACTTTCCGCATGAAAGCACTCGTCATCACTCGTTTCGGCGGTCCCGAGGTTCTCGAATTGCAGCAGGTTCCCGACGCGCATCCTGCGCCGGAGCAGGTCCTGGTGAAAGTGGAAGCGGGTGGCTTGAACTTCGCCGATCTGCTCACCGCGCGCGGCGGATACGCCGGCACTCCCAAGCCGCCGCTCACTGCCGGCCGCGAATTCGCCGGCCGCGAAGTTACCAGTAACAACGCCGGCGGACGCCGTGTTATGGGCTACACGCAGTGGGCCGCCTTCGCCGAAGAAACCGTGGCGCATCGCAACCTCGTCTGGCCCGTCCCCGAAAACTGGACCGCCGAACAGGCCGCGGCTTTCCCCGTAAATTTCTTCACCGCCTACTTCGCCTACTGGAAGGCCGGTTTGCTCGGCCAGCCAAACGACAAACCGACCGGCGCCCGCGTCCTTATTCATGCCGTGGCCGGCGGAGTCGGCACCGCCGCCGTGCAAATCGGAAAAATTCTCGGCATCGAAACGTACGGAACTTCCTCTTCCGATGACAAACTCGCCCGAGTGCGCGAACTCGGCCTACAACACGGTATCAATTACAAGCAGCGCGATTATTCCGAAGCGATCAAGGACCTCACGCGCGGCGAAGGCGTCGACGCGGTCTTCGAAATGCTTGGCGGCGAGCACGTCGCAAAAAGCGTGAAATGCGTGCGCGACTTCGGACGCGTCATCGTCTACGGCGCCGCCACCGGCGAAACTCCGCAACTCGACACTCGTCTTCTCTACGCAAAAGGCGCAAGCGTCCACGGACTCTGGCTTTCGTATCTGAGTGCGAATCGCCCGCTCATGGAGTCCGCGTGGAAACAACTTTCCGAATGGCTGGTAGCCGACAAGCTCCATCCCGTGATCGGAAAGATGTTCCCACTGGAGCAGGCGCGAGAGGCTTACACGCTGATGCAGCAAGGCAAGAATTACGGCAAGATTGTACTGAAGATCAGTTAGTGCAATCTACGGACACTCCGTAGACTGCAAACACTCCCTCGACTTGTCATCCCGAACGAAGTGAGGGATTTGCAGTTTTCTCCGGAACCAAACTCCAGACAAAACACTCCCACCCTGTTACTTCGCCAATGTACGCAACTTTTTGCTAACGCAGCACGTGCCCGTTCGTCCAATGAACATGTTGGCGAGAAATACGGTTCGCAAAGAAAAAGAAATCGGGAACTTACTCAAACCGAGATTCGTATCCTGTACCGAACCAACGTGAGGTGGACGAAACAAACGATCCACTTAAGAGAATTTGCAGGGTGACAGGACTGGCGCACGCACGGTTTGGCGGCCCTGGATGCGCCGAGTCCGGCAAAAAGAACGGTAAAAAAGAACGAGCGTGAGGCCCGCGTCTTTTTGCGTCACCCTGATACGCGCATTGTAGGACTTCGCACGAAAAAGGCAAGCCCTCAGTCGAACCACTCACCAGCCGCCCCTAACGTCCCGGCCGGAAACCGGGTAGAAAGCGAAGGAGCAAATGAAACTGACGCATGTGGCAAAGACTGTGGTGCTCGGGCTGGCCGTGCTGCTCGCATCGAGTGCTTTCGCAAGTAGCAATGTTAAGGGTTCGCTGCTGGTGCGGGAGTCGGTCGAAGTCAACGGCCAGCAACTCGCCCCCGGAAACTATCAACTGCGCTGGGACGGGACGGGATCGAACGTGGAAGTAAGCTTTATGCAGGGCAAGAAGGAAGTCGCGAAGACTACGGCAAAAATCGTCACGCTCGACAAGGCCTACGACTACGACTCGGCGGTGGTTGACCACGCCAACGGCAAAGCAACGGTTTCTGAACTGCGCTTCGCCGGCAAGAAGTACGCTTTAGCGATCGGCGCGACCGAGAAAGCCGAAATGAGCCCAACCTCGGGCAAGTAACTGACTAACTCCTGGAACACCAAGACAAACAGGGGAGCACTCCGGTGCTCCCTAATGTTTGTTGTCTAACACACAGGCGTAAGGCGCCTTTCATTGAGATCCAGCCATCGATGGCCGGCATCTGGCGAGCAGCGACGCTTTGTGTCCGGATCGACATTCTTCCTCGTCAGTTCGCCGGAGCAAGCACGGTGTCGTGGCCTACACAGGCCGCAAGCGGAGTTCCAAAGCCGTTACTTAGTGGGGCTCTCCGGTTTTGGAGGTGGAGCAGGCTGCGACGGCTGCTGTTTGGCCAGGGACTCATCCACGCGCTTCTTGAAATCGCCCTCGTCGTTATGAATAAGCCCGCTGTAGGCGGTCTGGACCTGCATCTCACAAGTGTCCCCCTTCGCGTTCAGCACCACGGAGTTGATGCGTTTCCCACCGGCCGACCCACCAATGACGAACGAGGCCGTCATTTCTGTGTTGTCGATGCCCAGTATCCCGTACTTCCCCGAGTTGCGGAGGGTATCCTTCACTGCAGGCCACAACGTGGTGCATGACACC
>Ga0181538_10002945_pt1 | contig 17074 bp, 6 predicted proteins | sample PEATcosm2014_Bin_40_FD_119773 | JGI IMG/M metagenome (GOLD analysis project Ga0181538, IMG submission 119773) | Peatland microbial communities from MTU Mesocosm Facility, Houghton, MI, USA - PEATcosm2014_Bin23_30_metaG | ecosystem: Environmental > Terrestrial > Soil > Wetlands > Peat | place...
AACCGCCCAGTTTCAATGAAGGTGTCGAGCGCCGGTAACAGCGCGGGAAGGCAGCTCGCGGCCTGACGTTCCAGCATATCCACGATGAGCCGGATGACGAGTGGGTCGAATCGCAGGAGCAGAACTTGAGTGCGGAATTCAATGAGCGCCCGGTAGAACTCTTCTTGCGCAGGTGTGAACGGCACGCTGACCGTGTGAGGTTCGCGAACCGTGAAGCGGCCGATGTCGCGTCGCCGGGTGCGATTCATCACATGGGCGAGCGTGTGAAGTTCCTCCAAGTCACGCAGGAACCGGATACGGTCAGCATCGGTGGGTGCCGTCGGGGACGCGAGTGCGCCAAGGCAATCACGGAAGCGCGGATCTGTGATCAGTGTGCGCGTGCCCCAAGAAGTCGTGGCAGCGGAATTCAAGGAGGCAACCGCATCACGAGTCCAAGAATCAGCAGGCTGGCGACTCCGGACATGCCGAATCGCCTGGTTGATGTGCCGGTTGGGTTCTATCATTTCGCGGAAAACTGCTTCATCCGGAAACAGGTCGGGCCGGAGCAGATTGACCAGGGTGAAGAGATTTCGCGAACCAAGATGAACTGGCGTAGCCGAAAGAAATATAGCCGCCTCGCTGTTATCGCAAATAAACCGGGCTAGCTGGTTGGAGTTGGTGTCCGTGTTCCGCAGGTGATGGGCCTCATCGAAAATAGCGAGGCTAAACTGCGCTGGGGGATCGAGGGTGGCCAAGCCGGGACGCGGATTTCTGCCCTCCATCCCGAAGAGATAGTCGGGATTGCGAAAAAGTTCCAGATGCACGATGGCGCGGGCATATTTGGCCGGCCAGGTTCCATCGAGATGAGCCTCGCGGAGGCAGTATCGAAGTGTCTCGGCCTTCAGCGGGTGAAAATCCTCATCGAATCGGCGCATTTCAGCTCGCCACTTGGTAACGAGCGCCTTCGGACATACGATGATGACGTTTTCGAGCCGTTGCCGCGATTGAAGCTCCTTAAGCATCAATCCGGCCTCGATGGTTTTTCCAACACCGACCTCGTCCGCGACCAGCAGGCGCGGACGATCGGACCTGAGCAACCGGAGGAGTGGTTTGAACTGGAATGGGATGAACTGAATCCTGGCGGCGTGTAGGGCGTAGAGGTTGTCGGTCAGAGGGTTCGCCAACCGCAGGGCAGCGAGACGAGCGCAGAATTCTTCGGCAGACAGAACGCGGTCCTGCAACAATCTGGCAGGGCCTGATGGCTCTCCAGGTGGCTGCCTGGCCGGAGCGATCTGCTCCTCATAGTATTCTCGGATTTCAGACGGCGAATGGAATATGCGGTAGCGGACTCGACCGGCAACGGCTGGCATCACCTCAATCACCGGCCCTTGGCGGCTGGGGTCGGCTTTGAGGATTACTATTTGGCCCGTATGGAACATGTGAGCGTGGTGATTAATGAGCTTCAGTTCTTGAGATCGGTAGCGCCAGAGATGACTTTCCAGACGGCGACGCACTTGTCCTTGGGTTTAGCGTCGCCAGCTTCGATCCTGGCGAGGTCTTCCAGTTCCGCTTTGGCGCGGTGCGAATCGGGGCCTTTGAGGATGGCGTCACTGAAAACGTCCATCGCGGCCATGAATTCCTGGTCCTTGAAGGACAAACCGGACAGCCGGCGCGGGAAATAGGCATCGGTGAGGGACTCGCGCACCAGCCGAGCCGCACGGAGAAGGAGGGAAAGCGGCTGCGTCCAATTCTCATCAGGGGCGTTTGCGGTGAGGTCGGGCGGGGCGATTCTGTTGTAAACTGCGCGAGGGGTAATGCGAGCACTCAACGCCGTGGTGATCCGATCCTGCACCTCGGACAGGACGGCGGCAAGTTTGTCCGGGGGAACGGACTTGCCCTGGCCAAGCTGGCTATACATGGCATCCAGGTTCTCGCGAATGCCTTGGCGGCGCTTCTGGACGAATTTGGCAACGTCCTCGCCGCCGATGGCGGCTTTCAGGCTGGAAAGCCCCTTCCCATTCCGGGCCTCCAGTTCTTTTTCGAGCAGGTCTCTTGCGGCCTCGGGAAGCCAGCGGTTGCCGAGACTAAGCAGGTAGGTGAGGAGATCCATCAGGTCCGTGACTCGGCGGCATTTCTCCACTTCCTTGCCGACAGCTTCGTCGAGGACTTGGAGGCTGAAGGACTGTTTGTGGGTGAGAGCGCCGACCGTGCGCTCCGACTGCTGGCCGAGCAACGTGGCTTTGACGGGAATGGCAAGGGGCTTGATGCGCGTGGTTTCGTCCACGGTGACAAGCCAGCCATGCGCATAGATCTGCTGGAGTTTTTTGGCCAGCGGATCGAGCGCGGTTTTGCCGCCATCCCAAGGCTTCAGTTTCGTGCCATCGGGCTCGGCGGTGACTTCTCCGGTCTGCGGGTCCACTTTGGGCTGGGTGGAAGCCTCCGACTGGGGGCCGCGGCAGGTTCTTTCAAAGGCGGCCCACCTTTCGGCAGCGGCGGGTTCGCCCTGCGCGGGGACCAAATGAGGGATACGGACTGTTTCGGGGTTGAGGGGCGCGGCACTGGCGAACAGGTATTGGAACCAGCGACGCCAGGCATCCCGTAGCGAATCATCGGGCTGGAAGACCACGTTGAAGCTGGCTAGGTGGTATTTGTCCTGCCCGGCGTTGCCCACGGAACCGATGCAGAGGGTAGTTTTGCCGGTGTGCGAGTCGAGGGCTTGGAGAACCGTCGGGGGTAGGATCATCGTTTCATAGTCTGGCCCAAAGGCGCGAGCGACCGGAAGGAGGCGCACCTGGAGTTCGTGCGCAGGACCGGGGAACTGCGCTTGAAGCATCTCAAAGCTGAGCAGGTGTTCCTCGCGAGTGGGGCCAGCGGGAGAAACGACGATGACCAGCAGGACGCGCCGGGGCCGGGCGAGGGATTGCTCCATGAGGGCATTCACCCATTTGATGCTCTGGTCTGATGGGCCGACGAGGACGCCGGCGATCAGGTCCGCTGTGGCAACGAGCGGCTCGAACGGGGGATAGGTGGCGTAGCAGGCTTGTTGAGCGAGACAGCGGGGTTCCGGCCAGACTAGAGGGAGGTCGGACGGGAGGACCGTCGGCTCTGGAGTGGGTGGCGTAGTTAGGTCCTTCGGATTCATGGCGCAGATGGCGTAAAGGTTTTCGGCTTAATGATGTTGGTAAAGTGGCATCATGCAGCAATTCTCCGCTCCAATGCCTGTGTGAGGTAGGTAATGGCGGATTTGTAAGCACCCCATCTCCTGCCCAATAGGGAGTTAAAGTATTCCGGCACGATGGGGTCGTAGCTTTGGGTTTGGATTCTCAGCTTTTCGGCATGTGCCGTTTCTATTCTGTCTCGCAGCCGCATCATCTCTTCGACAATGCGTCGGAAGACATTCCAATCGTCGCCCAACCCTACAAGGACCGCCTTCTTGGAATAGCGTAATGGGCCACTCACAGTTTCGCCAAGCTCCGACTTGAATTTGTCGCCCAACGTTTTCAAACGAGCAGCGCGTCCTTTGCGCTTTTCGTTTTTGTTGAGCCAGGTCGCCACGGTATCCGCAAACGGCTCACCACCCTTACCCTCAACCGCTAATGAGATCAAACCATTTTTGTTTCGCAGCAGCGCCCCGAAGTCGGTTCGCGATGGGGTTTTATCGTTGTCGAGAGCAACTTGGTGTTCGGGAAAAGCCATAAGCAGATGGGGTTTTTCCAACGACTCATCCATATTAACAATCGCGGCGACTTTCCACGGTAAATCAAGGCAGTTGTTGCGGTTCTGTGCCGCCTCCCAGGAGACAGCCAGCTCGAAAGCAGAATAGCCTCGCTTCCATTGCTTCTTCGGATTGGCAAGCAAGCCACGCCACTGGCAAGGCCCGAGCGTCGGTGTATAGCCGGGCCTCATGTGTGGCAGGCGATCGCTTCGGCTTTCGAATTATTTGTTGGCATAATGCGTTTGGGTTCTATGGTTGCTGGCCGAATCAGCTATGCTTAACGATCACACGCCCGTCAAAATTCACGATCTGAGGATTAAGGCCTGCCGTCATTCCTTGGATGCTCGCGAGAGGTTCACTGGTCGCAAAAACGACCTGTTGGCCGCGTTGACCGGCGCGAGCCGCACGTTTCAGCAGATTCACAAAGCTCAGTTCTTCGGCCTCTTGCTGTCTGGGCTCATCGAAAATGAGAAGTCCGAAATGGTTCATTGGCGTCTCATGTGCAAGCTCGAGCAATCCCTGCAGATACGCCCAGATTGTCCGAATGTTGTCACTCGCCGAGAGATCAAAGCCAAGATCAAAACCCTCCCGGGTCGGTCTATACGTTTCTCTGGAAATATCCAGAGTTTCGGGATTCAGGCTGTCAAAGCCAAATTCGCGAAGCTGTTCTCGTAGCAAGGTCTGCAAGCGATCCAGTTTCGCCTTATCCGTGGAAGTGAAGCCATCAGACGGCAAGCTCCTCTTTCGCTCCACCAACGAACGCCAAGCTGTGGCAATCTCCGAGAAGTTTTCGAGCAACTCTTCAAATTCCAGTGCGGCCCGCTCAAGGGATCGAATTCTTGATTCTAAATCAAGCCTCTGACGCACGGCCTCGACCGACGGAGCTGAATTAGGAGCAACCAATGTTTGTCGCAAGGCGCGAATCTGCGATTGAAGTCCGCCGATTTCGGCACGAAAACTAGCTAATTCTGACTTCTTTCGCGCTATCAACGTCACTGAGTTTTCCTTCAAGTGTTCGAATGTCTTGATCTGATTCTCAATGAACGTGATATTCTCTTCGATCGACATTGGGTTCTCTGCCGCAACCTGTGGCAAAAGGGTATCCGCGATCTTTTGTTGGCACGTCGGACATGTATGCTCTATCAATGCCCAGCCCGCATTTGAACCGAAAGATTTGAGTTTTAGCGCATCCTTGTTGTGACGGAGATCATCGCGGAGGGAGCTAAGTCGAGTCTCAGTTGCCTGCTGTTGATATTCTTCGCGCTGCAAGTTCTGTAGAAGCTCGCCTGAAAGGGTTTCCCGCTGTGAAAGCATCTGTCGTGCCGCGTTCAATTGGGCTTCAGCAGCACCGGAAGCCGCGCCAGCCGTCTCAACTGGAGTCACATCCAGGCTCGCCAGTTCACCCTTATCGGTAGCGAGAACGTCTGCGATCCCGACCCATATTTGACTTTGGAAAACCTCCAAAGCCGGGGCGACGGATAATGGCCATTGCGCTGACGGTTGTTCCGGCAAACCGGTAACGCGTCCGTTCACTTGCCGCATATTTGCCGCAACGATGGAGAGCAGGTTCTTCCACCGGTTCCGCAGATCGGTTTCCTCCTGCTCGATTTGTTGCCGTTCCTCACCGACTCGAGCTGCATCCAGATTCAACACGAACTCGACAGTGCGTTTAGCCATGTCTCGAATACCAAAAAAAGTCGGGAGGTTCGCTTGAATGCCCGACCATCCATGCTTCTGCTCAACGATGAATAGCGGACAGATTGCTTCCAAATACAAGGGGCATTCGGTCCCGTTGAATCGCCGAACCGTCGGCAGTTGCCAGCCAAGAAATTCTGCCAGTTTGCGGGAGAAACCTGATTCACTTTGTGCCGCTCCCGGGTCCCGAACGAAATAGTCGCGTTGAGGTACCGAAGCGGTCGGGTTCGTAATTTTTGCGCCGTCCCAGGTTGTGACTAAGCGCGTATCACGCTCGCCCACAACCGAGCGCTTGATCGCGAGGCGCTCACCTTTGTGGTTCTCAATTTCGAGAAGCACCTCCGACTCAAGCACCGGAATTTCCCGTAGTCCATCTTCAACATACCGGGTCATTACGTGCGGTAGTGGGATCGAATTTGATGGTCCGAGCATTTTCTCAAGGCCCAGGGCATAAATGATAGCCTGAATACAGGTTGACTTCCCCATGCTGTTGTTTGCCCGGAGAAGGACCAGACCGTTCTCAAATTTAATGCGTGTTCCATAAAGGCCTTCCCCTGTTTGAATACGGAGATCTAACTGACGTAATCGGAGGTTCATATAGTTAAATTCCAACTGAAAAGTTCCTCGATGTTCCCTTCTGTCGCGAATGGTTTTACTGTCTTCAAAAATGCTTTTTCGGCATCCAAGCAATCTGTTGTCCGGTCGAGTTCTCGTGCCGCATTCAGTCCAGCAGGGGTAAGCTTCATATTTTTTCCTTTCTCGATCTCCAGAAGCCCTTCACCACGCGCAAAGTTTAGGGCCCGGTTCAGGCTCGGTTCTATCCGAGAAATGATCTCATCCTTCCGTGCCTCGCCCCGAGCGTAGCGTAGGTAAGCCTGCCGAGTTGCATTTGAGCAGCATGCAGAGTTCAATAAGTGTAGTTTTTGCAGAGTTGCCTTTTGGCCGCGCGAGTAAAAAAGAATAAGCAGAATCAGCCCGATTCGCCAAGCCGGCCTGAGGTCTCCTGCAAGTGGGGTTGGCCGTTCGGTAAATCGAAACGGAATCTCGATGTCAGATTTGAGTGGTTCCATGATGTGACGAGTTTGGAAAGTCCAACGGGCATCGCAGGAGCCAATCGGCGATGGCCTCTTGGACCAACTGTTTTACTGTGAAGCGGTCAAGTCCATGCAATTTGGCGGCAATATCAGCCTCAAGGGAAATGAGGGTCTCCTTGAGGTGTTCAGGCGCGAGCGATGAGGTGGTGAGTGACTCGGTGGCCAGGAAGTGTTCTTTGTCCTTTTTGATGCGATCCACCGCTTCAAAAATCTCCGGGAACTCAGCCCGGAGTTTCGCAAGGGTGTTCTGTCCATCAAGATAGTGGCGTACGAACTCATCGCGAAGCTCTTTGGCGGTGTCGGCGTCCCCATGCCGGATTTTTAGGACCTTCCGATAAAGTTGGGCAACGAGTGAATCGTTCGCTGCGACCCAATCGATCGCATCTGATTCCGCAACGAACTCGGCGTCAATTCTGATGGAATCTCGACCCGCTCTGATCAAGAGTTGCCTTTCGGTGGCGAAATCCTCACCGGTGCAGATAGCCGGCACAATGCCCGGAGAAATAAAAGCAAGCTGTTCAGCTCGCAATTCAGCCAATTTGGACTCTGCGTGGGCCAGGAGCGCCTTGTCTTCCCATCGAGGAACTATAAATATCCACTGGCTTAGAATCGTGGGCCCTAGAATCCCAGCTAAATTATCCTTATACTTGATTAGTTTGGGAATGTCAGCGGAGACTTTGGCCTTCTGCTTCTGGGTGAGTTCCGCAGTGCTGAGTGGCTCCTCAGCGGCATAGCATTGAAAAGCTTTGCCGCAGCGTGTAAAACCCTCAAGACCACAGTCACCGTTAGCTGTATCAGGAATTTCAACAAAATTCCCTATCCCGAATTTTAGCGGCAAGAGCTTTATGATGAGATCCTGCCACTCTTCCGACGATTTATTCCAAAGTTCTCCTGGCATGTTAATGATCAGTTGCGATTCTGGAACCAGCAGAATCGAGGTTTTTGGATCCCGCCCGAAGAGATGTGCGGCGTCTCGGAGCCGGGAGAACCCCATTGCCATCGAACACCCTTTTCGAGCACCATGCCAAGGAATAGAGAGTATTCTTCGCGTTTTTTCATAAATTTGTCACCGGCTTTTCACCTTTCTCAACACATCTTGTTTTAATTTGTTTGGACTCATTTATGGCTAGCAGCTCAGGGTTTCGCTGGGGCTGTCGCCTTCTTCCGGAGGGCAACGGCGCGGGCATCTTTGAACCAGGCGGTCTGTGCGGAAACTTTGGCAGCTGCATCCCGACCCACCAACGATTTGGCAACTCTGGTCAGGAACATACGCACGGCGTCGACGTCAAAGAGTTTGGTGTAGGTGATCGAGAACACCTCGTAACCCTCAGCTTCGAGTTGGCTGCGAATTTCGGTGTCACGTTGCTTGGTCGTCGGATTGCCGTGGATGTGCGCGCTCAAGCCATCCAAGTAAATGCAGATGCCAGTTGTATGGTCATCGGCGTAGAAAAAATCTGGCGTTGTGCTCATGTAAGGGCGTGGGCGGGGAATGTGCTTCTGGCACTCAGGTTGGGTTAGTCCGGCCGCAAGCATGTAAAAAAGCAACAGGTCTTCCGCCTCGTTGACCGGCAACTCCTTCGGACCGGATGACGCCGGAGCAAGCTGATTGGGCGGGATCGGGTTCTCCTCCACCAAGCCACCGGCGCACTTCGCCAAGACCGCGAGCGCGACATGCCGGTCAAGGTGCGCGTGATAGAAGGCGTTGCGGAATGTCTGAAGACAGTCGATGCACGAGGATGCGCACTGTGCTTCGCAATGTTGACAGACACTCTCCGCCTCACTTATGACCGCCGGCCAGTCTGAAAGAAGTTGTTGCAAAAGCCCGGAACCGCCGGGCATAGGATCATAAATGAGCAAATCCACCTTTTCGTCACCCGTGTGACCAATGACGAGCAACTGAAGATCATCAACTTCCATGTCCAATACTCCTGCGGCAGCGACGCGTAGCGCTTCACCCAAGCTGTAAGCCTTGATGCGGCTGCCCATATCTGGAAACCTCAAGGTGTCGGCGACGACATCGGTGAAAAAAGCCAGATGCTCCTCGATCGGGCGATTGTGGCGTTCCAGTTGCGTATCCTTGAAGTTCTGAAGTTCTGCTGCCGAGGCGTAGGGAGAACGGGTTTGACCACTGACTAAGCAGGCGGGATAGCCCAACTCGGCCTGTGCGACCCGATCCCGGGGGCCAACATTGACCAGGCGAAGGTAAGTGGCGCGCAGAAGTTGGGTGACTTGTTCTCCCGCACGGAACGTGAGTCCACCATCATGCCGCCCCAGTTCGTAGCCCCAGACGCACACTGGCATTTGGAAGCGAAAATCTTCTTCGTCCGATATACGGGAAATGTGAGGCGCGTCCACGTCACAGATTGGCACTGCCGGGATGGAGGCTGATCCTAATGCGCCGCCGCCGGCTTCCGGGGCGATTGCCTCGTGCGTAATATCCACGACAAAGCGTTCGGCCTGTTCCGCCAGAAGATGGAAAATGCGAGGGACATATTTCTCACCGTTCGCATATATCAAGTTACCCGGAACATACTCGCGCACGGCGAGACTGCTGGGTCTCGGCAAATCAAAATCCATCCCGCCATACGCGCGGTTGGCGAGGGCCGTGGCTTTTACGCTGCCACGGTCCAGACCATAGCCGGGCAGGAATCCCTCAGCAGCCAGCACGGCGTAGGTATTCGTCTCGTCGAAACCTTCCGTTTGACGGCGTTGACGGCTCGATTCGCCTTTGAGCCGGTTAATGAACTCGTTGCACCGGCGCTCGAAGGCTTGTTCTTCATCGTCCAGCGAACCTTTGACTCCGCGAATGCGGGCCAGTTCTTGCAACTGGCGACGATGCCATTGAAGCCGGCCCCAGATTCTTGCCATCACACTTTCCAGTTCGCGCGGCGCTTCGTCGAGATATTGACCAAGTCGGACATTCGAAACGAGGTCTGCATCGGTGATGGGCCAGAAAGAAGTAAATATGGCGCGCGTATCCGCGAGCAAGACCGCTCGATGCTTTTGCAAGGTGGCGGTGAATTTTTCCAATCCAACCGGCCGATTCAGGACTGAGCCATCGGACGCAAAGAACCACTCGCGCACTTGCTTGGGAACGGTAATGTCCAGAGTCTTTTGCAATTCATCAAGCGCAGGCTCGCTGAGCGCACCGTTGCGGTTGCGCAACAAGCGAAAGAGTGCAGTCACCAGCGAGGCATGGACGTGCTTACGAATCAAGAGACCGTTGTGGAGATTGAATCTCGGTGCGGTGACGACACCGTTTAGCAATTTGAGCGGCTCAGCGAAGTAGGCGCGGTCGTGACTGGCTGGACGGGCGTAGGCGAGATTTACGGCCATGCGGTGACGGCGGCCCGCCCGGCCCGCCCGCTGGAAATAGTTTGAAGCCAACGGCGGAATATTACGCATAAGGATGGAATCAAGCTGGCCAATATCCACGCCCAGTTCCAACGTCGGGGTGCAGACGAGACAATTCAGCCGCTCGCCCTTTCCTTTGAACATGAGTTCCGCCTCCGTGCGCTCCGCCTGCGGAACTTGGGCGGAGTGCTCACGCGGGCGAAGCATGGTGAATGCACCGTCAAGAACCCTGAGATCATAGCTGTCAGCGTCCTCCACCAACGGCACGAGCTGGCCCTGACAGCGGAAACGGATGCAAGCGTCGTGGGGTGTCCGGTGAAGGTGGACACGCCTACAAGTTTGACACCGCCAAGCCTGTCCATTTGCAGGAACGAGCAACAGCCGGTCGCCGTCAATCTGGTGAGCACCAGCGCATTGAGGCAAATTGCCACCCCTCTGCCCTTTCAAATCTACGGGGATTAACACCCGAGCGGTGCGTGATAAAAATTTCCAAAGTTCATCCATGAAATTGCGGCGGTCCGTGGGTTGAACACCCCATCGGCTGATGGCTTGAACGGCAACTGTGTCGCGTGAACTGAACCATTGCCGGATGCGACTATCGTCATGGCTGCTGTCGCGTTGGAGCACAAGTCCCTTGGGACCGCCGGGAATTTCGGGCAGAAATCCTCGTTGGATTTCCCACGCGCCATCGCCGAAGAATCGTGAAAAAATCTTCCCACTCGCGTCCCATACGAGCTGGGCACCTCGACGTTCATAGTCGAGCAGGGCGGCGACTCCTTCGCAGAGCTGTTCCTTGCTTAGTCCCAGTGCGGGGCACCACTTCTGATAAAAGGCATCATTTTTTGACAAGCCGTGATACTCCACTCGCACACGTCCCCACGATTCGAGGCCGAGTCGCTGTCGCGAGGATGTGGTGAACTCGCGTAGCACCTGGCATCGCAAATAAAACCGACGTTTGTCCTGATGTTCATTACCTGCTGCGGTTTTTGGCACCCAGCGCCACACCTCGGGCAACAGCGCGCGGCTAAGTGATTCATCGCCGTCCAGCAGTTGGTCCAGATGAAAAACTAAATCTCCAAGAGCGATGGGACCCAGCTTGATTTTTCCCCACATCAATCCGCGCAGGCGGAAGCGCCGGGCGTGATCCTGCATCCAGCCGGATTGAAAGGCTGCGTCCTGCCGATTGTCTGCGAACACCAGCAACCGCTTGCGTTCCGCCTGATGAATCATGCTGCGCGCCAGCACATCCACATCGGAAACTGTCACTGCGCGCACCGGTCGGGCCGGTTCGCGGTCGCGACCACCGACGCTGCGCCCGATGGCCCGGCAACAAATACAAGACCGCAGGCGACCACCCCGGTTGTTGCTTTCCAATTCGCAGGCGAACAACTCCACCAAAGGGCCGGGACGGCCACAGCCTTGGCAGGTGTTTGCGGTGGCCTCATGCAAGCTCCCACATGCCCGGCAGAAATAAACGGGCACGGACCTTCGGGGCTGCGAAGGGTTATCGTCGTCATCATCCGAAATCAGACGATCCACAAGGAGCAACCGGCGTCCGCCGTTCGCAACATCCTTGGCCTCCCACCAACGCCCGCCGGTGGCCAATAAATTTCCACCCTGCAATTGACCATTACCGCAGTCGAAGTCTTGCGCGTGATGCTCGAAGTAATGTTGTCCACAAGTCGTGCAGGTGAGCACCGGCAAGTCTCGCGGCGGCTTGTTCCCAAGCTGGGGGTCAGGCGGCACATGATCGGCAGCGAGGCTCAATTGAGGCTCGGTCACGCCGGTTGGAAATGCGACCACGGCACCGCCGAGGCCGCGCACGAACGTGTGAATGACTGGACGAACGAGCGGCCGCTCTTCTTTGCGGGCGGCAGCGCCAAGCGCGAGCCAAAGCAGGATTTCTTCTTCTGTCACCGCTCGCCCGACCGCTTCCGAAACCTTGCAGGCGAGTTCCGCCAGATTTCGAGCGGTGGCGAGTTGTTGGACGATTTGCCAGAGCAGCTCATTGCCGGAGAGGCTCGCGAACAACTGTTCCGACCAGCGGTTCGCGTCCAGGCGTTCACCCGTCATTCCAGCGTAAATGTCATGCAGCCGTTGGCCCGGCTGATCCAGTTCGACTACTTCCAACACAGTTTGAAGCTGCCCGGCCGGATCGAGCACAGGTGCGGGGAGTTTCCGAATAGGTCGCCAAACATCCTCGGCCTCATACCGCTCGCCTACGAGACGCACCTTCGTCTCATCCACTCCAAAGAAACGGGCGGCGAATTCACGTCCGGCAACGCTGCTCTCCTCGTTATTGGGATCCACCAAGGTCGCGGACGTTCCAATGCAGACGGTCTGTTCCGGTGTGCGACCGCAGAAGGCACGCAACCGACGGATTAGGCATGCGGTTTCTGCGCCGAACGCGCCGCGAAAGGTGTGGGCTTCGTCGAATACGAGGTAGTCGAGTGTTGCACCATCAAACAATTCAATGTCTTTTTGCCGCGTGAGCAGCAGTTCCAATTGCTTCACGTTGGTGAGCAGAATGCGCGGCTGGCCGCCCGGCGCGCGCAGTTCCTCACGCGACACAACCTCCTCCGCCGGATGGACCACGCGAGGGCGCTTGGCCTCGCCCGCCTCGTCACGTTGCCGAGCCAGTTCTGCGCGGTAATCGGCACGGCTGCTTCCAGGAAGCAGTCGAATCCCGGGAGCATCGGCTTTCTTGGACGGTGTCGCGCCGGTGTAAATGGCAAATGTGACGCCTGAGCCGGCCAGCAATTCGCGCAGGCGGTCCATCTGATCATCAGCCAACGCGTTCATTGGATATACGATCACCGTGGTGATGCCGGGTGCTGCTTTGGCATCGCGCAGTCGCAATGCGCGGCTGATGGCTGGGAAGAGAAAGCATTCTGTCTTGCCCGATCCAGTGCCAGTTGAAACCAAAGTCGGATGGCCGCTCAGGATAGCTCGGATGGCTTCCTCCTGGTGGCCGTAAAGATGCGGATGTGTTGCGAGGTTGGCGATGTGGGGATGGAGCAATCCCTCTTTTACCGCGTCCTTGACGCTAATGCCTTGGGCAAAGGCACGGCTCAAAGTGACGAACGGCCCGGCGAGCAGCGGACTGTGGCGCGTCTGGTCAAGATTCAACAGCCGGCGAAGCTGTGCGTAGAGTCGCGTGTCCGAGAAGGGATACGCCGTAAGCTGGTAGCTCAGGAAATCGCTGACGACGCGTTCGGTAAAGACAATGGGATTCAGCATGATTTCAAATCAGTTGTATTTGCGGGGATGACGGCGGCTCCGTCCTTGGCCGTTTTGGAGCGGGCGGTGTTTCCGCAAGGATTAAGGGTTCACTGGATGACTCGCTCGTTCCGGCCAGGGTACGGGCGTGACGCCAGAGTTGGTCGAGGAGATTGGCATGGGCTTCGCACTCCGCCCAACTGGTGGCGGGGTCTTTCTCCAATTGCCACGGGAGGAAGCGCGGACCGAGGCGGCCGGCGACGGGCTGGGGTTCACGGGCGCGGTCGTCGTGGCCGAGGCCGTAGTCGGCGAGGCGTAGCGTTTCGGGAAGCTGCCAGGCATCGCCGTTTGGGCCGGCGAGGAAGGCGTCGAGGCCCTGGGCTTGCAAGTGCGCGAAGGCGACTTGTGCCAACACCGTGTGACGCAATTCCGGCTCTCGGTCTTTGTCAATTCGCCAAAAGCCTTTAGGGTCGAGTTTGCCGCTAAAAACACCATCGCGCGCTAAGTCAACCGAGTAATCGGAGTCCCGAACGATCCACGCGAAATTCTCGACGCTTAGTCCGAGAGCGTGCGCAACTAGCGCATCTGTCATACAACGTTGACGAAGCCGTTCGTGCTCGGTTAGAGCCCATAGTGACTGCCATGTCTTGTGAGCACATTTGACTGCGAAATCCAGCCAAGGGCGTGCCATGCTTGTTGAGCTACCCATAAGGCGAAGAGCAAGCAATGGAAGTGCTGAGGGCACAGTTTCTGGTTGGGGCAGCGGTGTTTCTTCAATGACGAAATAACTTAGATGCAAACCACCACACCGAGAACGGGAGGTGTAGTCATAAACGAACGAATTCAGGATTGTTACCAGACTTAACGGATTGACACTGTTTAGCAAGAGTGGAGCCGAGTGACCGGTGGGGTAACGCTCTAGGTATGTCGCAATTGTCGTTCGCGAATTCGTCGCTGCTGTCACGTCCATGAATACGACTCTCGTTTGTTGCGATTTCCACCACTGCTCAAATTCATTCGGGTCGGCTAGACGCTCTGATTCCGACTTAGCAAAATCCTTACCTTTTGTTTTCGCCACAGCTTTGAGATACTTTATCAAAGTTCCCTCGCGTTGCGTCTTGTAACCCATCAAATATTGCGGCTCGATTAGCTTATCCTCCCATGTAATCTCACGCCAAACAGCGGTGCGTCCTTTGCCGGAAACCCAGCCTTTCTGGCTGAAGTCGAACTGGCCAATCATCCGACCTTCGTAAAGCGGCACAGCCACGTCGGCGATGTCTTCCACGCGGATGGCTTCGGTGCCGTCGCGGGACAGAAGGACGCCGGAGCGTTGGAGCACAGATGCGGCGCGGAAGTGCGTCGAACGTAACCATTCTTCCGATCCTGAACCAGAAATACGGAACTTGGAGACAGACTGCCACGCGCCCTTAAGCCAGCTACCGTATTCGTCCGGGCGATAGCCCTGTGCTTTCCAATTGGGAAGCGGAGGGAATAGCTTGGAATCGCTTGTCATGTTAAAGTCGCCCTGTTGGAATCGCAGCCCCCAGCCGCGCGGCGATTGGTCGCCAAGAAGCACACCACACGAATACATGCGGTCGAGCAGCACCACGTCGCGCGTGTCGCGGATTTCCACGAGCGACTTAGAGAATGGACTAAGCTTGTCCACGAGCGTGCGCGGGTAATCGAGCGTCATGCTCTCGGCCTGCGCCCAGTCCTCGACATGACGGCGCATGAAGGCGGTTCGGACAGCGGCGGTCCTGCCGCCCTTGCTAACAATGATGGCGGCGAACTTGAATGAGCGATGGATGTCGAAGATGCCTTCGCGATTCTCGAAGCCGAAGCACCATTCCCAACGGCAATGGTCGAGAAACACCAAACGAAGTTCGTCAGAGCCTTTGTCGGAGTAAATTCCAGAGGGCAAGATGAAGCCAAGGCGTCCTCCTGGGCGAAGCAGCGTTAGTGCATGTTCCGCGAAGAGCTTTTGCAGGTAAGGTTTGCCCTGTCCCTGATTCCGGAACGGGTGAGCGGCGTCAGCAAAACCTTTCAGTCGAGCGCGTTTGGGCCGCCAGCGGGCGTGGAGTGCATCGCTCTCATTTGCACGGCGCGGAATAATGGTGAAATGGAATGTTTCGTTCTTGTGTGCTGATGGGTCGCCAAACGGAAAGGCGGCGAACTTGGCGAAATGGGCGAGTGCCTTAATCTGCGCGAGGTAACCCAACCATTGTTCTTCCACAGTTGGGTCAGCAGTGAAAAGCGCCTTTTGTTTATCCCCTGCTTCGGTATTGCCGTAGGTGCGGTAGAGCGGGTCCACATTGGAGAACCATTCCATTGAAACTGGCTGAATGGTTTCCCAAGGCGGATTGCCAAGCAAGGCGTCGAATCCAGCGCGGTCGGCGGTGAAAACGTCAGGGAATTCGAGTTCCCAGTGGAAGAAGCGGAGTCGGCGGCGGAGTTCCTCGCTAATTGCGAGTGCTTCCGGCGTGGGCTGAGCAAAGGTGAGCGGTGTGGGCGCATTAGCTAGTTTCTCGCTGGGCCAGAACCAAATCGCACACCAGAGGTCGAGCGCGGCGCGGAGGTTTTGGTAATGCGGACTGGCCTGCCATTCCTCGAAGGCGCGTTGCTGCGCGGTGGGGTCAGTGATGCTGGCGTGGATGCTGGCGAACGCGTCGCGGGCTTCGTTAAGCAGTTGGTTCGGCTCGTGGAATGCCGACAGTAGTGCAAAGACTGGTGTGGTGGTTTCCTCAATGTAGGTGCGGAGCGAGGGGCGGATGACGTCGTCGAGCTGGGTCGCAAGCGCAGCGGTCCACACGTCGCCAAGGCGTTCGATGGTGCCCGCCTTTTTGCCGCGCGTGCTGATCTTCTCGCGGAAGTGATGGACGAAGTTCTTGAAGGTGCTGTCGCCACCGTCGCGCTCCCACGCCATCACCGGATAGTGTTGGAACGTGTCCAGCCAAGTACCAACGAGGCTATTACCGCAACGGAATTTGTGGTCGAGGAAACCGAACGGGAGTCGGCGGTCCATCGTCTCGATCCAGAGTGCGAGCCGGGCGAGTTCAATGGCGAGCGGGTCGAGGTCCACACCGTAAAGGCAGTTCTCGACGACGAGACGTTTGAGGAAGCCGCGCAGGGAATCCTCGTCGTGCAGGGCATTGCGGAATGCGACTTCATCGCGAGCGCGCTGAAGGAGCGGGTGCTTGTCTCCGCGTTTTTCGATGGGGCGGATGACTTCTTGGAGCGAACCATCGGCTTGGCGTTCCTCGGCTCGTTCCAGCCAGCGGTGATGAAACACGCTGTGGAATAAAGCGTCAGTGAGATAGCGTAGCGAGCCGACAGGAAAAGTGCCGGACCCGCAGGCGAGATCGCCGACCTTGAGTGCGAGAATGACTTCGGGAGTTTTTGGTATGAGCGAACCATCAGCAGCACGGTCGTAGGCGAGCGGTTCCAACGCACGGCGGATGGTGGGCAGCGATAGCCCGGGCCGGGTGTAAAAAGTGCCGGCACCCTTGCGCGTGCCGCCCCAACGGACGAGATACCATTCACCCGGCAACACGAGCCGCCGGACGAGACTGCGGGCGGCGGTGTCGAGATTGCGCTCGAACTCCAATGCGGCTGCACCGCCTTTGGCGCGGGGCTTTTTAACGAGGCCAGCCTGGGTGGCGGCTTTCTTCGCCCAAGTGTGCGCGCGTTGAAGCGCGGCTTCGCGCGCCGGGAGGTCGGAAGCAACCACGGGTTCCTCGACCTCGACGGTTTCGAGCGGCGTTTCCTCAGCGGCGGTTTCTTCTTCTTCAGCAGAGTCTTCTTCTTCTGCATCTTCGTCTTCGCCCTCGGCAGGGGCGGCTTTTGCAGCCTTTTTAAATTTCTCGAAGAGGTCCTTGAGCGCCGCGTCCTGCATGGCTTCGAGGCGGGCGAGCGGAAGCGCGGGTTCGTTCCCGACGGCCAGGAAAATGACAGCGCCTTCACCGGCTGAGACGGAACGGAGTTCGTAGTCGAGCAAACCTTCGTAGAGGATGCCGATGTA
>Ga0181538_10002952_pt1 | contig 17046 bp, 10 predicted proteins | sample PEATcosm2014_Bin_40_FD_119773 | JGI IMG/M metagenome (GOLD analysis project Ga0181538, IMG submission 119773) | Peatland microbial communities from MTU Mesocosm Facility, Houghton, MI, USA - PEATcosm2014_Bin23_30_metaG | ecosystem: Environmental > Terrestrial > Soil > Wetlands > Peat | place...
CCTGGCACGTCTTCGATATCACCCTCGGCAAAGTCTTCACCGATAACTGCGACGTCTTCGCCCGCCTCCAGCGCCGCATCGATTCCACCCAGCGCCACTACCACAACGCCCTCCGCGAACTCCAGAAGTTACAGAGCCGCGACAACTTACAGAGCCGCGACCGCGAGGGAGCGGTGCCTTCCGACCCCGACCCCGAGCCCCTCCCAGCCCCAACAAATCAAACCGCAAACACCGAAAATGGCTTCGTTCCGCAAATCCTCTCCGCGACCCCGCCCGAAGCTTCCCAGCCCCGCTCCGCTGGCCCGGATACCGAGCCTCAGAACCTATGAATTCCTTCTTTGCACCGTGCAAAGAGTTTTTCATAAGCTGACCGCTGAGAGCTGAGCGCTGAAAGCTCCGGCGAAGCCGGAAAAAGACCTGAAAATGCTTTAATGACGCGGGATCTTGTGGTAGCCTGACCTTCGATGACGGACAACAGCAATAGATCGCATGTGGACCGGCGAACGTTTCTCCTCGGTTCCGCCGCAGCGGGCCTGCTGACGGCGCAAACCAAACAGAGCGAAGCGGCGAGGCTCAATCCGGACGCGCGTCTATATGAACTGAATCGCAACTGGCTGTTCGGCGGAAAGACACGGGCCGGAGTGTCGGCGCCTGCGTTCGACGACTCGGCATGGCAGAAGGTTACTTTACCGCACACCAACGTACGCCTCCCCTGGCACAGTTTCGACGAGAGCGCCTTTCAGTATGTGTCGGCCTATCGCCGGCACTTTCGCGCCCTGCCGGAGTGGCAGGGCAAACGCGTCTTCCTGGATTTCGACGGCGCCATGACAGCCGCTAAGGTGACCGTGAATGGGCACACATTCGAAGAGTTCAAGGGTGGATATACTCCGTTCCGTTTCGAGTTGACGCCGCACCTGAAGTACGGGGGCGACAATGTCATCGCCGTGGAACTGGATTCCACCGAACGGCCCGACATCCCACCCTTTGGCGGCAACATCGACTACCTGACCTTCGGCGGGATTTACCGCGACGTGCGGCTTCGCGTGGTGCCGCAGACATTTATCGACGGCATCTACGCCAAACCGGTCCGGCCGTTATCCGCGGACCGCTCGCTTGCCGTTCGCTGTTATCTCGTAGGTCCGGTGGAGCGCCCGGCCACCTTGACGGTCGAATTACGGGACGGGGCGAAGGTGCTCAAGACTGCTACCGCAACCGTCTCGGGCACGGCCGAATACCACGATGTTCCGGTCGAGCCTCTGCCGGAAATAGAGCTATGGAGCCTGAGCCATCCCAAGCTATACGACGTGGTAGTCCGGCTGAAGAATGCCGACGGCAGCGGAGACGAGCATCGCACCCGCGTAGGATTCCGCGAAGCGCGCTACACGCCATCCGGCTTCATGCTGAATGGAGAGCGGGTGAAGCTCCGCGGCCTGAACCGGCACCAGACTTTCCCTTATGTCGGCGGCGCCATGCCGGCGCGCGTCGAGCGCCGCGACGCATGGATCCTGCGCCGCGAATTGCACTGCAACATCGTGCGCACGTCGCACTATCCCCAGGCGCCGGCGTTCCTGGACGCCTGCGATGAGTTGGGACTACTCGTACTCGAGGAGATCCCGGGATGGCAGCACATCGGCGACCAGGCATGGCAGGATCTTGCCGTGCGCAACGTGGGGGATATGATCCGCCGCGACTGGAACCACCCATCCATCGTGCTTTGGGGTGTCCGCATTAACGAATCCCAGGATAACCACGAGTTCTACACGCGCACCAACGCTCTCGCGCACTCGCTCGATGACGCCCGCCAGACCGGCGGCATCCGCTATCTCTACAACTCCGAGCTATTGGAAGACGTGTTCACCATGAACGATTTCGGCTTTCCGCTCCGGCCTCCGAATCATCCTTTATATATGAACACCGAGTTCAACGGCCATATGTTCTCCACCAAGCGGTTCGACAACGTAGAGCGGGTGGCCGAGCACGTGCTGCGGCACGCGCGCGTGCACGATCAACTGGCTTCGGACGACCGCTACTCCGGCGGCACGGGCTGGTGTGCGTTCGACTACAACACGCACAGGAATTTCGGGTCGGGCGATCACATTTGCTACCACGGGGTCTCCGATATCTTCCGCATTCCCAAGCCGGCTGCATACTTCTATACTTCGCAGTGTGAACCTGAGGAACAGGTGGTGCTGGAGGCAGGCTTCTTCTGGTCGCAGGGAGATCGCTCGGAAGCCGGCGGAACACGCAAGGTTCCCATCCTGTCCAACTGCGATCGCGTGAAGGTCTACTGGTGCGGCGAGCTAAAGCAGGAACTCGAACCGGACCGGGCGACATTCCCCCACTTGAAGTATCCGCCGTTCTCAATGGATCTCGGCAACCTGCCGCTCGATCCGTGGGGCGACGTGAAGATCGAAGGCTACCTGAAGGGCAAGCTGGCGAAGACTCTGACACTGTCGGGCTCCGGAAAAGATGCCGACTTGAAGGTAATCGCAGACGATACGGAGCTGCTCGGCGACGGGAGGGACGCGACACGCGTGGTAATCGCAATCACGGATGAATACGGCAATATTCGGCCCTTCGCGACCGCCGCGATTGCCCTCTCGCTGACCGGCCCCGGCGAACTGATCGGCGAGAATCCGTTCGTGCCGGCAGGAGGGGCAGGAGCGATCTGGGTTAGAACAAAAGAGAGCGCGGGAGTGGTGAACCTTACCGCCACTCACCCCTACCTCGGAAAGCGCTCTGTTGCGATTCAGGTGAAAGCCGCGTCGCCGGAACTGGTCTGAGCGACGATCACTCGTAGCGGTAAACGATGCAGCGTTCGATGTTCACGCCTTGAGGCGCGAAACGCCAGTGGCCCTGGTCGTTTTCGTCGCCATTCAAGCGCCGGCCGGCAATCCACTTTCCATCACGATAGACGCCTTCGTCCACGGAACCGACGCCAACCAAGGCTGGGCCCGGCGTCGCAGCCCGAAAGTCGACGCGAAAGCCGCTGCCGGCGCCCACGAATTCATTGGGACCGACGGCCATGATCAGGCCGTAACCGATCTCCGCCTTCATCCCGAAGATCTCATCCAGTGAGATCTCCAACCGGTAATCGCCGATCTCCCGTGTAACCGTGGGATGCTCTTTGTCCAGCAGGAAGCCTGTCATTCGACCCGTGCCCTGTGCCAGAAGCACGAGGGGCGCGATTTGCTGAAGGGCGCGATAGCTGGCGGCCAGGCGCGAGTCTTTCGGGTCAGGGAGCGAATCGACGGCGAACGGTGAGACGCCGATGGCGCTGTGCTGTCCGATGGCAAAGAACACGTTTCGCGGCCCGTCGCCTTCGCGGTTCATTTCGGGAATGAAGAGCGGATTCCCGCGCTGGGTGTACTTGCGGCACCAGCCCTGAAAATCCGCGGCGTAGATATCGGGAGAGAGGATGTCGATGTGGGGCGCGCCCGCCAGCCACATGTCCATGACGTGCGGGAGCGGCCCGCCGCTCGGCCATTGCCCGGGTTTCCCCGAGCCGCTGAGCCACGTGTTGACATACATCGGAATGCGATACTGTGCCTCGCCCGCCTCCGCCACGTGATCCACATACCGCGCGTAGTTCCACGCCATGAAGATCTCGTCGGCTTCCGGCCCCTCGCCAAAAACCTCCCGCCATGAGCCCCTCTCCTTCGCCCCGGCAGCCTCCCATCTTTGGCGGATCTCGGAAACCAGCGCCTCATGATTGGTCTTGAGATACTCCAGCAGCGCTCCCGGCACCGGGCCGGCAAACGCTGTGTTCGCGAGATCGGACCGGTCGCGCGAATCCCGCAGCACGCCCACCTCGTTTTCCACCTGCATCATGATGACGGTGTGTCCGGTCCCGTCCACCTCGCGGATGTGCCGCATCAGGGCGGCAAAGGCTTTGGCATCGGCCTGCCAATTGGCCTCGGCGAGAGTTGAGAGAACTTCGACCGTTCCGCGCTCGCCCAGTTTCACCCGCGGAAATCGCCGGTAGTCCCGCTTCACCCACAATGGGACGTAGCTCGACATCCCATTCTTCCAACTGCCGAACCAGAGGAAAACCAGCCGCAGATCGTGGCGGCGGGCGTCCTGAATCAAGGCGTCCACCAGCGAGAAATCGAACCGGCCTTCTTCCGGTTCCACCAGTTCCCAGGACACCCCTGCCAGAACGGTATTGAAATTGAGATCGACCATCTTCTGCCAGATGGGCGCCATGAACTCGACGCTTGACGAACTCGAGTTGTGCAGTTCGCCGCCGATCACGAGGAACGGTTGTCCGTCCACGATCAACTGCGTTGCGGTCCCTTGTTTTCTAAGATGCGGCAGAGTCTCATCCGCTGGCGGCGCAGCGTTCGCGCAGGCAATTGCCGTAAGCAGGCAACTCCATGCCATAAACTTCGTCGAAGTACGCATAGTTCCCAAAAAGTAAAAGAGCGCCGCGAGGGGTTCGCGGCGCTCGTAGTGAGGAAGGTCACTTACTGCTGTGACTTAGAACATGAACTTCAGAGCGAACTGAATGTGGCGTTCGGTGCCAGCCAATGTGCTGGTTACCTGGCCGAATTTCGCGTCGCCATAGCCGCTGTCCGGGAAATTGAACTGCGGCGTATTGGCGATATTGAAGAACTCGCCGCTGAATTGCAGATTGTACCTCTCGGTGAACATGAATTGTTTGAACACCGAGAAGTCCAGGTTACGCAGCGGCGGGCCGTAATTGGTGTTGTCGCCGAGGTTGCCCTCCGTCAACGACGCGGGCGCCGTGAAGTTGGCCGTGTTGAACCATTGCGAAGGGTTCCGTCCGTTGGCGGGAGCGGCGTTGGGGTTCGCGCCATTGACAAGTTCCGGGAAGCAACCTGCCCATACACCCTGGCAACCGCCCGCGCTGACGGTGTACGGCTGACCGCTATGCAAGGTGAGGATGCCGTTGACCATCCAGTTGCCGGCAATAATGTCGAGGGCCTTGTTCATATTGCCGCCCCAGGCTTTGCCGCGGCCGAAGGGGATCTGATAGGTGAAACCGCTGGTGAAGTTCTGGCGGATGTCCCATGCCGCACTCGAATAATCCAGGTTGTAGTCGAGATTGCTCTTGGTCTGGAAGTTATTCGAGCCGCTGAGCGTGGTGCCGGTGTTGGCAAGCGCGTGACCCCAGGTATACGAGGTGATGAACTGGAGTCCCTTGGACATGTGCCTCTCCAACTTGGCGGTCAGAGCTGCGTAATTGCCATATCCGAAAGATGAGGTGCCGGAGATAGAGCCGATGTCCGGGTACGCTCGCAGTTGGTTGCAGTTGATGCTCGAGTTCAGAGTTCCCAGGTTGGGGCAGGGGTTGTCGTCCGGCTGGAAGAGCTGGTGAGACGAGTGATTGCCCTGGTAGCCTACTTCCAGAGCCATCTGGCCACCCAGTTCGCGCTGAGCGGTGATGTTCCATTTCTGCACCATGGGATTGCGGAAGTCGTTGGCGACTTCGCGGAATTGCAGCGAACTGACGGGATAGGTGGTGAATACCGTCTGCGGATATCCCACGGTAATTCCGCCTGTCGCGGCCCCGTTGGCGAAGTAGGGATCCGGCTGGAACTGACCCACACCGGCCGGGCGGTTCAATTGCGGAGACTCGTTGAAGGGAGCGGATTCACCGCGGTTCGGATTGCCGCCCTGCTGTTCTTCGCCGCCGTAAAATATGCCGTACGCGCCGCGGAGCACTGTCTTCTCCGCGAAATTATACGCGAATCCCAGGCGAGGTCCGATATCGTGCTTGTCCCAGGGGATGAGGTATTTGGAAACGCATCCGCGGCACACCTGCACGTTGGGGAAGTCGGCGGGGAACGTAACGCCGTTCAAGGTATACGGCGTATTGAAATTAGGCGGCAACGGCGCATTCTGGTTGTTCCCCGTGGGAATCTGCAGTGTTAGCGTGTCGATATCGAAATTCGACTGCCGGCCGAATTTCTCGCCGATGGGAGACCACAATTCGTAGCGCACTCCGTAGCTAAGGGTCAACTTACGGTTAACCTTCCAGTCGTCCTGGACATAGAAATCGTACGACTGACGGATGGACGAGATGAAGTTCGTCGTCGAGATCTGGCCGTTGTCGACCGCTCCCAGAAGGAATGAAGCAAACGAGTCGCCGGTGTCCGTGTTAAGGAAGCCGGTCAATCCGCCGTTGTCCGCCGCGGTCGACGGGAACGCGGTTTCCGTACGGGAGAAGTTCATCTCTCCGTGGGGGAATGGCACCTGGAAGAAGGGGAACTGAATGGGCTTCACTTCAGCGCCGAATTTGAAGCTGTGGCTTCCCTTGTTGATGGCCACATTCTGGATGAAGTCCCAGACGTTGCTGTACTCCTTGGTGGGCAGCCAGTCGTTGGCGCCAACCTGGCTATACTGCCCCATGCCGAATTGCGGAAGGCCGCCATTCAGCGTGGTGGTGGGATCGAGACCGCCGATGCCAACCGCCTTGAACTCGTCGGTGCTGGCGTTGGCCTGGGTACGCGCGGTGACCAGGCGGCTGAATCCGATTCGCGTCTCGGAAATCACCGTGGGCTTCCATGTGCGAATGAAGCCCAATTGCGCGTTGCGGCCGAGGTCCTGTTCGCTGCTTCCGTAGAAATTGCCGCCATCGAGCGCGCCCTGGAATGGCGGCACGTTGTACTTGGAGGTGTCGGACCAACTGATGCTGCCGAACAGGCTGTCCTTATCGTCGATGTGGTAGTCCACGCGTCCGTCGCCCTGATCGGTATTCAGGCCGCCGGCGGTAAGCGTGTAGTAATCGTTCTGGGGATAGTTGCCGTTGATGATCGCTTGATTCGGCGAAGGATACAGAGCCGCGATCTTCCTGGCGGCAGGGTCCATGGCGGTGGCGGGAATGGTGTTGTTGGGGAAAGGTTGGCGCGTGCACTGTCCCGCCGAATTGCAGCTGGTAGTGGTCGGGTCGAAAATTTCGTTCTGGGCGATGGCGTTACCCGTGGCCGGGTCGGTGCCGATTTGTTTGCCCAGCAGCCCGGAGAAATTGCCACCCACCTCGGCTTGCGTAGGAATAGTCAGAAACTCGCCATAACCGAGGTTCTGAACCACGCCGCCGGATGTGTGGATCCGGGTGCCCTGATAATCGCCGAAGATGAACAGCTTGTTTTTGAGGACGGGACCGCCGGCGGTGAGGCCGAACTGATTCTGCTTCAGCGGGGGCCGCTCCACATTGGCCAGATTGTTCTCCCATCGGTTGGCGTCGAGGTCGGTATTCTGCAAGTACTCGAACAGCGAGCCGTGCAACTGGTTGGTGCCCGATTTGATGGTCACGTCTACGACACCGCCCGCAGCCCGGCCGTATTCGGCGTTATAGCCGTTGGTAAGGATGCGAATTTCGTTGATGGCATCGATCGACGGTCCGATCACGTAGGACGTCTGATTGATGAAGTCGATGACGTTTACATTGTTATCGACTCCGTTCAGCAGAAAGTTATTCTCACCCGTGGAACGGACGCCATTGGCCGAAAAATCGCCGTTTTGAGAAGCGCGAGCGCCGGGTTCCGCTACCAGCACACCCGGCGAGAGGCGGGCGAGGAATGCGAAATCCCGCTGGCCACCCAGAGGGAGATCGGCCACCGCGGAAGTGTTCAGATCGGCGCCCTGATTGGCGCTCTCAGTCTGCAACACAGGCGCGGTGCCCGCGACTTCAATGGATTCGTTGATATCGCCAACAGGCACAATCAAATTGACGCCGACGCGATCGCCGGCGGTCACCACCACATTGTCCTGCTGGATACGGCGGAACCCTTTGGCTTCCGCTGTCACCGTATAGTTGCCCGGCTGCAAGGCCGGCCTGACAAACTCTCCCGCGGCGTTCGTCGTAGTTGTAAAGGTTACATTGGTTGACGTCTCTGTGATGGTGACCTTAGCGTTGGGTACGGCCCCGCCGCTAGGATCGTTCACAGTTCCCGTGATCGTGCCAAGATCCCGTTGAGCAAAAGCCATCGCGGCTAGAAAAATGGTCAGAAAAGACGCTCGTACGAGGATATTCCGACTCATAAACCTCCTTCCTCAGATCTACGTGGTCTCGGATGTTCTACTGGGTAATGACAGTTCGTGGCTTAACTCCCACCCACTGCGTAAACGTTTGCACGTGGACCGATAATAGATTCAGATTAATCCAATTGTCAAGACCTAAAATCGAGCCGTCGATTCTGCCGGCCCGGAAGAGTGCGGACGGCCCCGATGAGTGAGGTCTGACACAAAAAAGTTGTAGCCTTGGACAAACGATTGCCTGAGTCGGGGATTTCCTGGACATGGTTTTTCCTCAGCACCTCAAAAATTCGTTGTTCCGCATATTCCCATAAAAAAGGCACCGCTCCCTCGCGGTCGCGGCTCAGTAGTTGTGCGTTAACTAGCGAACGGTGAGCGTAGCTTCCGCCGGTTTGACCCCCGACCCGGTGGCGCGAATGGTGATTGTGCCGGCTTCCCGGCCCGATCGAACGATGGCTAGTGCGCGGCCCTGCCATACTCGCCGCCGCTTCGCTTGAACGGGACTGATATCGAGCGGATCGGCATTGTCAACCGCGGCCAGCCGCCCCGCTCCGCTGACTTCGAACTCGATCCACTGATCGGCGCCGGGCACGCGTCGTCCTTGGGCATCCACCACACGGACTTCGATGTGGGCGAGGTCGATTCCGGTGGAATGCAGGGCCGATTTGTCGGGCAGCATCTCGATATGGTCGGGTGCGCCGGCCGTGGCCAGCTCAAATCGGGCGAGTTCGGTTCCACCTTGTTTGCCGATGGCGCGAACGATGCCAGGTTCATTGGGTACATCCCAACGGAGTACGGGAAGGTTGCGGCCGGCGACGGTTTTCTCCCCCAGGGATCGGCCGTTCAAGAAGAGTTCGGCTGTCTGGCAGTTGGTATAAACTTCCACGGGCACAGTCTTGCGTCCGTCGCCGGCCCAGTTCCAATGTTCGGCGGTCACGGGCTCGTTGCCCGCCCCGGCGCCTTGGATGGCAACGGCGTAGACCATGGGCTGGGAACTCCACAAAGCCTGGCGGAACCACGCTTCCGGTTTGCGGAAACCACAAAAATCCAGCAGCCCGGATTGGCTGCCGCGGCTCGGATAGCGGTCGGCTTCCCCGAGATAATCGATGCCCGTCCAGAGAAACTGGCCTACGACCCAATTGTTCCGGGCGACCGCCTCCCATGCAGTCGCCGTGCGCGAGTTCTCAGTTCCCAAAATGATGCGCTCCGGATAAAACTGGTGGTCGCGCGCATAGTTCGCCTCCTGATAGTTGTAGCCGGTTACATCGAGCAAGGAGGCTAAGCCAGTGGCATTGGATGCCCCGATGTCGGCCAATGCCTGAGTGACGGGGCGAGTGACATCCAGGCCTTTCACGGTTGCGGCGAGGCGCCGGGCGATCGGCGGCAGCACATCGGCCGAGGGTGTGCCAGGCTTGGCGCCGTCCCTGCCAAACGGGTGAGTGAAGGGATCGCCCGGATAGTCAATTTCGTTGCCGATGCTCCACAGCACGATGGAAGGATGATTGCGATCGCGGAGCACCATATCTTCCAGGTCGCGTGTCGACCATTCGTCGAATACCTCGTGGTAGCCGCGTATTCCCGCGACCCCCACATTCCATCCTTGCGTCCACTTGTGCTTGCCGCCGGTCCACTCGTCGAAAGCCTCATCCATCACCAGCAGCCCGATGCGGTCGCAAAGATCGTAGAGTTCGGGAGCCATGGGGTTGTGAGAGCAGCGGATGGCGTTGACGCCAAGTTCTTTCAGCAAACGCAGGCGGCGCTCCAGGGCGGCTTCGAAGAAGGCGGCGCCGAGAGCCCCCAGATCGTGGTGGATGCAGACGCCTTTGAGCTTCATCGGCTGTCCATTCAGAAAGAACCCCGCATTCGGGTCGAAGCGCAGAGAGCGGATGCCGAACGGCGTGCGGTATTCATCCACCTGGCGGTCACCAGCGTAGACCGTGGTAACCGCGGTGTAAATATCTGGATGATCTAGCGACCAGAGTTGCGGCCGCTGGACACGACCCTGGTAGGCGAACGTCCGGGTTGCGCCGGCAGCGATTTGTTCCTCGCCGCTGAGGGTGGCGACTTGCCGGCCGGCCGGATCCTCGAGCACGGTGACCACGCGGATACCTGCCGCCGATTTTGACTCATTCACGACTGACGCTTCCACAGAAACCAGCGCCTCGCCATCCGTGACCACCGGAGTGCGAACGAAGGTCCCCCACTGGGCGACGTGGACCGGGTCGGTGGTGGTTAGCCAGACATGCCGGTAGATACCCGAGCCCGTATACCACCGCGAGTCGGCGATCACGCTGTGATCGACGCGCACAGCCACAACGTTGCGCGTGCCGCCGAAATTCAGGTAGGGCGAGAGGTCGTACTGGAAGGACGCATAGCCGTAGGGACGGTGCCCAACCAGGTGGGCGTTGATCCAGACGTCGCTGTCGCGATAGACGCCGTCAAATTCGATGAACACCTTGCGGCCGCGGAGCGACTCCGGAAGAGCGAAGGTCTTGCGGTACCAACCGATGCCACCGGGCAGGTAGCCAGTCCCACTGGCATTGCCCGGGCTATATGGCCCTTCGATGGACCAATCGTGAGGCAGATCTAGCCGGCGCCAGGCATCGTCGCGAAGAGTTGGCGCTTCGCCGCCGGCGACCTCTCCGCAATGGAATTGCCAGCCTTGATCGAAGTTCAGGCGCTCGCGGACCGAAGCGCTGAACGCCGCGGGCGTCCCGGCCAGCAGGGCAAGCACAGCCGTAACACAAGAGAGCGCGGTTCGTCTCGTCATCGGTTTCAGCTTTCGCGGTCAAGTGTAGCGAGTTTGGCAAACGTTTGCAATAATGAATATTTCATCAATTCAGTGTTTTTGGCGGCGAGAGGACCAAACGTTTGTCGGCACATGCTATCATCTCGCTAAATGGCATTGAAGGCTTCGCCGCCGGGCATTCGCGAAGTGGCCGAACTGGCAGGGGTCTCTGCAGCGACCGTATCCCGGATTTTGAACGGGACCAGAAAATTCCGCGAGGAAACCGAAAACCGCGTGCGCACCGCCGCACGCGAACTGGGCTACTCGCGGAACCTGGCGGCGCGTGCCCTGGTCCAACAAAAGAGCAGTCTGCTGGGAATGATCATCTCCGACATGCGCAACCTATATTTCCCCGAGGTTGCCGCCGCGTTTCAGGATCAGGCGCTGCTTCACGATATGGACGTGATCGTGATGAACACCAACTACGATCATCACCGGGCTCTGAAGTGCGTGCAGCGGCTGATCGGGCTTCAGGTGGCCGGAGTGGCGGTGCTCACATCGGAATTCGACCCGGCGATGCGGAAGATGCTGGCACAAAGAGACATTCCCGGAGTGTATTCCGATGTGGCTGAAGTGGGGCGAAACATCAGCACGCTGCCGGCCGACCTCGAGGGTGGAATCGGGCAAGCCATTCAGCACCTCTTGGCGCTCGGACATAAGCGTCTGGGATACATCGGCGGGCCGGTTCACTTGCTCACGGCACGCCGGCGGCGGCAAGCCTTCCTCGACATCGCCGCGGCAAGCGGAGCGGAAGTGCAGATTGTGGATTCGGACTTCAACCCGCAGGGCGGCTACTATGGCGCTTCCCGGCTGTTTCTGGCTTTTTCGCCGACCGCGATCATCGCGGGAAACGATATGTGCGCGATCGGGGCCATGCACTGGGCCTCCGACCAAGGTATCCGGATTCCGTCGCAACTCTCCATCGTGGGCTACGACGACATCAGCTTCGCGCCGTTCACCCAACCGCCACTGACCACCGTCGCATTGCCGCGAACCGAACTGGGCCGGGCGGCGTTTCAGGCCTTGAAGGACATGTCGGAGAACCCGTCTCGAATGGGCAAGGCGTATCCACTGCATCCCACATTGATAATCAGACAAACCACAGCGCCCCCCGGCGCGGACCTCACACCGACCGGCCTCTCACCGGTGGGATCCGGCCGGATGCTCGGGCAGTGAACCAATGAATGTCGACGCAGCGGTGGTGGTGGGTTATTGCGCCGCCGCTTTGGGAGTGGGCGTGCTGGGCCGCCGGCGGCTGGCCAGTGCCACTGCCGAGGAATTTCTGACCGGGGCGCGCGCCCTGAGCTGGAAGCAGGCTGCGTTATCCACCATCGCCATGACGGTGGATCCCGGCATCATGGGCACCACCGGTCTGGCGTTTCTTTGGGGGCTGGTCATCCATTGGAACGCCGTCAACATGTGGCTCTGCGCTCCCTTTGCCGCTTTCTTTCTGTTACCCATCTACTGGCGAAGCGGCATTGTCACCACACCGGAATTTCTGGAACGCCGTTTCAGCGGCGCCTCGCGCGTGCTGGTGGCGGTTCTGATGCTGGCCTTCAATATCGTAGTGCTGGCGGCGCTGCTTCACCTGGGCGGTTTGATCCTGAGCGAACTCTTCCACTGGCCGGTGTTTGTCAGCACGCTGGCGGCGCTGCTGATCTCGGGGGTTTATGTGGTGAGTGGAGGAATGAAGGCCGTCCTGGCGCTCAACCGATATCAGAGTGCGCTGGTTCTGGCCACGATCTTTGCGGTGGCGGGAGCTTCGCTCTACCGGGTGGGCGGCATCGCGGGGTTCGCGGCGATTCGCATCGTGGGTGAGGCCGGAACGGTGCTGCCGAGCACCATTCCTCCCATGGACTGGAGCCCGTTTTCCCGGCAATGGTTCCCGCTCCCGGCGATTCTCTGCTGGGCGCCGCTACTGAGCACCGCCTGGCTGGCCTGCAATTTCAGCTTCGTGCAGTGCTTCCTGGCCGCGCGCACGCTGGGCGATGCGCAAAAGAGCATGCTGGCGCTGGGCACCTGGAGCCTGATCATGTCCACTCTGGCTTACATCGCGGGAGTCTCGATGCGCCGCCTGGCGCCCGGCATTCCGCCGGATACAGCGTTCCTGCGGGTGATCGTCACCATGTTTCCCACCGGGGTACGCGGAGTGTTGGTGACGGGACTCGTGGCATCGCTTCTTTCGGCGGTCAACGGCCTCCTGATGGCTTCCGGCACTCTCGCTACCAAGGACATCTATCTGAAACTGGCGCCCCCGGCCGATGACCGAAATCTCAAAACCATCGCGCGCACGTTCCAGGTTCTGGTAATCGTGGTGGTGGTGGCGCTGCTGCCGGTGGCGGGGCGATCGCGATCGATCACGGCATTCATACAACACTTCATGGGCGACGTGTTCGGGGTGATTATGGCGTGGTTCCTAGTGGGTGCATTCTCGCGGCGGGCCGCGCCGCGAGCCGCGTTTCAGGGTGCTATGGCCGGCACAATTCTCGCTATCTCGCTGGATATTTTCACCAGGATCAACTTCGCCTACGTGGGATTTCTTTCGTTCGCCATGACGGTGGCAGCCACTCTGATTCTGAGCCGTTGGGAAAAACCGGTAGCGGCTGAAAAGTTGCGCGATCTGACGGTGTACCGGGTGGACCGAAGCGACGGCGCGGCAGCGGCCTCATCGTCGTGGTCCGGCGTCTGGAAATGGGCGTGCGGATCGCTTGCGATCTATCTCGCGCTTACTCTGATTTGGGAATCGTACTTGCGGCGCTAAGTAGCCAAGGCTTCGCCTTGATATCCCTGCGCGATATGGGAGTCGAGGAAGTCAGGAGTCGAGGGAGTCAGAATGGCGTTGCTTCCGCTGCTTCGGAGGATGCTGAAGGAAATGACCCAGCCGCCGATGAACGCTGATAAACGCCGATTGAAAACCAACAGATTATCAGCGTTCATCTGCGTTTATCAGCGGCCTAAAGAGGTAGTTGCAAAACTCATTGTTCCGCACAGAAGCACCGCTCCCTCGCGGTCGCGGCTCAGTAGGCGCTGTCGTTCCAACGCATGACTGAAGAGCCGGGCCCAGGGCACCCCGCGAGGGAGCGGCCGTTACAGTAATTCCCTGACAGGCCCTAAGTACCAGCGACCAGCGCTTCAGGCCAGCCAATTCGTCACTCCCGCGCAGAGGTCGGCAAGCGCAAGACGGCGCCCGGACGGGAGCGAAAACTGCGGGGGCGCCAGGAGCAGCACGCTGTTCCATTCCGGAACCGCGAACAGGTGGACCGTGCGGCCGGCAAAAGCCGGATGCTGGCTGGCGCTCAGATACACGTATTCCGTCAACAGGCGGGTGTCGGCGAGCGAGCCTTCGGGATCGGGTTCGTCGGCCACCGGATTGGCGCGGTTTTGGTCTTCGAAGAGCACCACGCTGCTGAAGGGCTTCAGCTTCGGCCGGATTCCGAAGCAGCAGAGCAGGGCCTGTGGCTGCGCGCGCCGGATGACTTCGGCGGCGCCCCATTGCACGAACGAATTGCCGAACAACATGGAACCGTTGCCGCTCAGGAACAAGTTGCGGATGAACTCGCGAGTGCGCGCCTCCTGTTCGACGCCAACCGGCAGCAGTTTGTGGATGTCCATGCGGTGCAGGTCTTCAAGAACGGCGTCCGCGGAACGCAGGTCTTTGTGGATGGTGTTCAAGCGCAGCAGGAACTCGCGGCGGACCGGACCCAGCGCATCAAATGACAGCACACTGGCCGGCGCGAAGGCCTGCGCGCCGCTCAACTGGGACCTATATTCCAGCGCCCAGGTTCTCTCGATAGGCTCCAGGCCGGCCGCCGGGCGGCGCGACGCCACGGCGACGGCAAATGGCTCCAGCATTTGCCCGAAGGGCTTCTCGATCCCGATCCAACGGCCTTGTTTCTCCAGCCGCGGCCAGAGCGCTTCGGAGCGAAGTGGAAGTCCGCCGGGCAACACGCACAACACCAGCCGGTTCGCGGGCGGCGTCTTGCGTTCGGAGTTCACGCCGGCCTCTATCTTCTGGAAAATATCCGCCACATCCGAGCGCCATTGCGGATAATATGGCGAGCGCACCAGAATTCCGGTGTCGCGGATGGTGAGACGCTCCGTGTTCACGTCCCAAGCGGGTAAGTCCATCTTAGCTTCGAGCGCTTTGAGCGGTTCGAACAACTCGCGAAACCGGGCGTCGGGCAGACGAGCCAGCCAATCGACCTGCTCACCGATGGATCGCTGCTCGGCGGGAAACAGCGAATCCAGGTTGCGCATCTGGTCGTTGAGCGCCGGAACGAATGTTCGCGGGAGTTTGGCAAGCAGTTCCTGGGGAACCTCAGCCATATGCTAGACCTTGAACTCGTCGAGCGGGCCGCCGTCAGCCTGGCGGCAACTTACGCCCAGCAACGCGGCCAGAGACGGCGCCATGGAGATCTGCCGGACCGGACGCTCGATGACCGCCGGCTTGCCCACCGCCTTGCCGAGCACCATCATCCAGGTGCACCGGTTGGCCGCGGTATTGCTGCGATGATTGAAAAATCCGTTGGTGCTGGAACCATCGGGATCGCGCCCGAACTCCGACATGATCGCCATCGTCACTTTGTCTTTGTAATCGGGAAGCGTTTGCAGGAATTCCCAGAGCCGGTGGACCAGGATATCGGCCTTGCGGATGCCGCGGAGATATAGCGAATAGGTGCCCGAGTGAGCCACTTCCATATCCGAGAAGTTGACCATCAGCACGGTGGGCGACACGCGCCGAAGAACCTCCTGGGCCACAAAGCAGGTCAGTTCGTCGCCGCTGGTCGGCGCCTCGGGACCGTGGATGAAATTCGCCAGGGCGGACATGAACGTCTGCTTCAGTTGCGGGTCCATAATCGCGGAAGGCGAAGCCACGTTCCAGCCGATGCGTTCATAGTCGTCCTGCATGACCGTGGTCAACTCCTCCAACAGCATGTCGCGATCGAGCTGATGGCGCGAGCTGTAGCCCTTGATGATCCGCTCCACTGCCTCTACCAGTAATTGCTTGGAGAGGATCACGTTCGCGCCCGGTCCGATGTTAGCGGTGAGAGCTTTGTTGCTGGTGACCACCCAGGTTCCGGCGGCGTTGACACCGAGTTGATCCTGTACGTAGCGAAACAGCGTGGGATGAGCGGGAGGGTCTTTTCCCCAATCGTCGACGTGCTGCCAGACGCCCGTCAGTATGCTCGATATGGTGTTGAAGTGCGAGGTCACTCCGTCGTTCCAAGTCTGGGGATAGAACAACGCTTGCGGGAGCAGGTCGTTGCACAGATGCGGGATATTGACTACGCCTTCGGGTGAGAAAGTCTCTTGCCGCCGCATTCCGCCCAGGGTGACGAGCACGACTTTGGCGGAGGGCTTGGGGCCGCTCGCCTGCTCAGCGGCGGCGATACGCGAAGCGGCTGCCGAGCCGGCCAGTTGGAAGAGCGTTCGGCGGCTGATGGCTGACCCGGGCATCGTCGTTAGTCAGAAGTTTACACCCGCCTGCCGGCGGAATACAAGGATTGCCGGCGCTATCGATTCGCGAAGGTGCGCCCACTTCTCTCTTGGGAGGTTCTCCCATTGGAGGCTCTCCCGTTGGTTCTGGGGCATGGTTCAGCGGCCCAGGATCAACGTGCGGAACTCGTCCACCAACCGATCCTGATCGCTTGGATCGTCGTTGCCAAGATTCTCCTTGAGTCTTTTGAAGAACTCGCGCTTCCGACTTTCGTGGCTTTCCAAGCCGAGCCGTACAAGCGCCGCGATCGCCTTGCTCATACTGGTGTCGACGGTCTCCGCGTACCTTTCTACCTGGCTGGCGACGGGCGACGGGAGGCCGACAGTGTATCTTGTTGCGGGCTTGCTGCGAGTGGTGAGTCGGGCTTTCCCGCGGCGGACTCGCGAGTTCTGCTTCGACACCTTAGGCTGAGGCATATATCATCAGTATGCCTCAGGACGCATCGATTTGCCACAGGTTGCGGATATGTTCTGGGGAGACCGTTATGGAAAGCTGATGGACCCCTTCGGCCATTCATGGTCGATGGCGACCCACAAAGAAGACGTCGCGCCCGAAGAGATGGAGAAACGCATGCAGGCCGAGATGGCGAAGCGGAGCGGCCAGAAGACGAGGACAGCAAACTAAACATGGCGCCGTGAGTGGTTGCGCGTTCAGATGACCACTCCCTAACCCGGCGTAGCCGGAACCAAAGAGGTATTCGTGCTCGCCAAGCCCGGTCGGGCGTGGATAGACCTTTGCGAGCTTTGCGTCTTTGCGAGAA
>Ga0181538_10002958_pt1 | contig 17015 bp, 11 predicted proteins | sample PEATcosm2014_Bin_40_FD_119773 | JGI IMG/M metagenome (GOLD analysis project Ga0181538, IMG submission 119773) | Peatland microbial communities from MTU Mesocosm Facility, Houghton, MI, USA - PEATcosm2014_Bin23_30_metaG | ecosystem: Environmental > Terrestrial > Soil > Wetlands > Peat | place...
CCGGGCCAGGGCCCAGTCGTCCCGCGGGAAGTGGGCGGGAACCCAGTCGATGATGACGCCGATACCGGCCTGGTGCAGCCGGTCCACCAGGTAGCGGAAGTCGTCCGGGCTGCCGAACCGGGACGACGGCGCGTAATACGACGTGACCTGGTAGCCCCAGGACCCGCCGTATGGATGTTCCGCCACCGGCAGGAACTGCACGTGGGTGAACCCCATCTCGGTGACGTAGGCCGTGAGCTCCTCCGCCAGGTCGCGATAGGACTGGCCCGGCCGCCAGGAGCCGATGTGCACTTCGTAGATGCTCAGCGGCTCACGGACGGCCTGCCGTCGCGGCCGGTCCGTCATCCAGCCGCCGTCCTGCCACTCGTGGTGCGACGACACCACGACGGAAGCGGTCGCGGGCGGCCGCTCGGTGCCCTCCGCCATCGGGTCGGCCTTGGCCCACCACGTGCCGTCCGCCCCGCGGATCTCGTACTTGTAGCGGAAACCCTCGCCGACCCCGGGCACGAACAGTTCCCAGATGCCGGAGCCGCCCAGTGAGCGCATCGGGTGGCTCTGGCCGTTCCAGTGGTTGAAGTCGCCGATCACGCGGACACCGCGGGCGTTCGGGGCCCACACCGAGAACGACGTGCCGGTGATGGGGCCGAGGCCGTCCTCGCCGAGATCGCGGACGTGCGCCCCCAGCACGCGCCACAGTTCCTCGTGCCGCCCCTCGCCGATCAGGTGCAGGTCGAACTCGCCTAGCGTGGGCAGGTGGCGGTACGGGTCGTCGGTGACCGTCACGGGGCCGGAGACGCCGTCCGGGCCGGGGTAGGCGACCGCGATCCGGTACGCCGGGAACGGGCCGGGCACCTCGTCGTAGGGCACGACGGTCGCGAACATGCCCAGGTGCACGTGCTCCATCGGGAACCGGCGGCCGTCTTCGAGCAGAGCCGCAACGGTCGCGGCGGACGGCCGGAGCGTCCGGATCGCGAACCCGTCGGGCCCGGGGTGCACGCCGAGGATCGAGTGCGGGTCGTGGTGGGTGCCGGCGACGATGCGCTCAATCTCGCCCAGGTTGACCCCGGCGGCGGCCGCGGCCCGCCGCGGCCGGGCCGGCTCGGGCGCCGCTCCGGGCACCTGGGCGCCGTCCGTCAGGTCAGGCACGTCCGGTACGTCCGGATGGCGGGGCGCGTCCGGAGCGCCGGAAGCACCGGGACCGCGAGGAGCGCGAGCACCGGGCCCGCCCGGACCGGGCCCATCAGAAGATGGTGAAGAAGGGGGCATGTCTGAAGACCGTACGTCAGTGGTGATCAGGTGGGAAAGTCGGCCAGGGAGTCCAGCGGGATCTGGAGCCAGGATGGCCGGTGCCTGGCTTCGTACATCACTTCATACACCGCCTTATCCAGCTGCAGGGCCTGCAGCAGGACCTCGTTGGCGACCGGGTCCAGGCCGCCCGCCTCGGCGTACCCGGCGCAGAACGCGGCGCTGTTACGCCGAACCCATTCCCGGGCCACGCCGCGGAGCCGATCGGCGTCCGGGTGGTTGAGCAGCTGGAACCGCGCCGAGTATTCGAACGAGCGGAGCATGCCGGCAACGTCGCGGATCGGGGCGGACCGGGCCCGGCGCTGGGCCAGCGGGCTGGCCGGCTCGCCCTCGAAGTCGAGCAGGATCCACCCGGTCTCGGTGCGCATGACCTGGCCCAGGTGGTAGTCGCCGTGTACCCGCTGGGCCGGGACCGGCTCGTTCAGCTTGGCCAGGTGCGAGTACGCGGCGCCGATCATCTCGGCGTACCGGGCCAGCTCGGGCACGGCGGCGGTGGCCAGGTCGAGGCGGCGGAACATCTGCTCGGCCAGGTCGCGCAGCGCGTCGGGGGACAGCTCGTCGGTGCCGAACGCCTCGGCGAGGTCCTGGTGCACCTCGGCGGTCGCGGCGCCGAGCCGGTGCGCCTCGCCGGCGAAGTCGCCGCCCGCGCCGGCCACGCTCGCCCCGTCGCCCAGCTGGGCCACGCCAGCCGCCGGGGGGTCGCCGGAACCGGTCACCACGGGGAACGGGCCGGTGGTGTACGGATCGTTCGTGTACAGGTTGCTGGCGTACAGGTCGCGGACGCTGGTCGCCGCGAGCGTCCAGCCGTCGGTGGCCGTGCGCAGGTACTTGGACAGGATCGCCAGCGTCGTGGTGACCCCGTCCATCAGCGTCTCGATCGAGCCGTACGGTTCGGCCACGTGCGGCGACCCGAGCCGGGACAGCGCGGAGGTGACCTCCAGGTCCGGATTGGGCCCGGGGGAGACCCGGCGGAACACCTTCAGGATCGACTGCTCACCGAACACCAGGCTGGTGTTGCTCTGCTCCGCGGTCAGCACGATGCTGTCGAGCTCGGTTTCGATCTCGGCGCCGGGCTCGCGGGAGAAGGTCAGGGACTCGATGGTCCGGTTGGCTGCGATGGCGCGGAGCAGGTGGCGGGTCAGCGCCGGATCGTGCAGAGCGTCGTAAGCGTGCCGGCCGTCGTCCGTCATGCCGATCCGGGCGTGTTTCAGCCAGTCCGGCAGCTCCGAGCGCAGCGCGACCAGGATCTGGTAGTGGTCGGCGGTGGTGCCGTGCGAGACCAGGACGATCACCTGCCGTAGCTCAGGATCGCCCGCCACGACCTGCGTGTCGGCGACCACCGCCAGGTCACGGAGCGTTCGTCCCTTGCCCGCGAACCATCGCTGCTCCAGCAGCCACGTCGCGAGTGCATCCTCGAGTCTCATCACCTTGACATACCCACTCCCCGTGAAGGGTTTCCTGAAACCCCCGGGAATCGAGTGTCCCGGGAGAATTCGGGCGCGGTGTTCCGGTCAGGTCGGGTCACAGTTCCGGTCAGGCCGGGTCACAGCACCACAGGCACCGCCGGCACCATCGTTCCCTAGTGCTCGTGATCCTCCCGCGGCGGGGGGAGCTGGAACCAGTAGAAGCCGTGACCCGGCAGGGTCAGCAGGTAGCTCAGCTCGCCGATCCGGGGGAACGTGACGCCGCCCATGCACTCCACCGGTGTCACCCCGCGGAACCGCCGCAGGTCCAGCTCGACCGGCTGCGGGAAGCGGGACAGGTTGTTGACGCACAGGATCATGTCCGACCCGTCGGGCCCCTGGTCCGTTTCCGCCGTGGTGCGGACGAACGCGAGCACGCTCGGGTTGGACGAGGTGAGTTCCCCGTACGCGCCGTTGCCGAAGACCGGGTGCCGCTTCCTGATCTCGATCATGCGCCGGGTCCAATGCAGCAGCGAGCCCGGGTTCCGGGTCTGCGACTCGACGTTGAGCGCCTGGAAGCCGTAGATCGGGTCCATGATCGGCGGCAGGTACAGCCGCTGCGGGTCGCTGCTGGAGAAGCCGCCGTTGCGGTCCGGGGTCCACTGCATGGGGGTGCGGACGCCGTCCCGGTCACCTAGCCAGATGTTGTCGCCCATGCCGATCTCGTCGCCGTAGTACAGCACCGGCGAGCCGGGCAGCGACAGCAGCAGTGCGGTGAACAGCTCAAGCTGGTCGCGATCGTTGTCGAGCAGGGGGGCGAGCCGCCGCCGGATCCCGATGTTCGCCTTCATCCGGGGATCCTTGGCGTACTCGGTCCACATGTAGTCGCGCTCGTCGTCGGTCACCATCTCGAGCGTCAGCTCATCGTGGTTGCGCAGGAAGATGCCCCACTGGCAGCGGGACGGGATCTGCGGGGTCTGTGCCATGATTTCGGAGATCGGGTAGCGCTGCTCGCGCCGGACGGCCATGAAGATGCGCGGCATCAGCGGGAAGTGGAACGCCATGTGGCACTCGTCGCCCCCGGTCTCGGGGTCGCCGAAGTACTCGACCACGTCGCCCGGCCACTGGTTCGCCTCGGCGAGCAGCACCCGGTCCGGGTACAGCCGGTCCACCTCGGCGCGGATCCGCTTGAGGTACTCGTGCGTCTCCTTGAGGTTCTCGCAGTTGGTGCCCTCCCGTTCGTACAGGTAGGGCACCGCGTCCAGCCGGAAGCCGTCGATGCCGAGGTCGAGCCAGAACCGCAGGACCTCGATCATCGCGTCCGCGACATCGGGGTTCTCGAAGTTCAGATCGGGCTGGTGGGAGAAGAACCGGTGCCAGTAGTACTGGCCGCGCACCGGGTCGTAGGTCCAGTTGGACTGCTCGGTGTCGACGAAGATGACCCGCGCCTCGGCGTACTTGTCGTCGGTGCTGGACCACACGTAGAAGTCGCCGAACGGGCCGTCCGGGTCGGCCCGGGAGGCCTGGAACCAGGGATGCTGGTCACTGGTGTGGTTCATGACCAGGTCGGCGATGACGCGGATGCCCCGTTTGTGGGCCTCCTCGACCAGTTCGACGAAGTCCCCGATGGTGCCGTAGTCGGTGAGCACCTTCATGAAGTCGGAGATGTCATACCCGCCGTCCTTCAGCGGGGATTCATAGATCGGCAGCAGCCAGAGGCAGTCGATGCCGAGCCACTGCAGGTAGTCCAGCCGCGAGGTCAGGCCCCGGACGTCGCCGGTGCCGTCGCCGGTGGAGTCCTGGAACCCGCGGACCAGCACCTCGTAGAACACGGCGCGCTTGTACCACTCCGGGTCCCGGGGCCGATCGAAGGAGAAGGGATCGGGCACGGGCTCACCGGGCGATGCCGTGAAATCTGGCAGGTGCGGGATGGCAGCGGGCCGGTCCCTCGCCGCGTCGGGCTCTGTCACGACTGGTTCTCCTGCGTAGTGCGTGCTGTTGCATTCTCGACCGGCCAGCCCCGTCGGTCAGCCCGTCAACCGGCGCATCAGTCGGCACAGACCGAGAAGATGTGCGCTGGCGTTGTGGACGGATCCAGGCGGACGTAGTTGGCTTGCTCCCAACGGTAGGACTCGCCGGTGAGTTCATCGGTAACGGTGAACCCAGCGCCCCAGTCCATCCCCAGCGCCGGCAGGTCCAGGAACACCGTGGCCTCACGTGCCTGGTGGGGATCGAGGTTGACGATCACCAGGACGGTGTCGGCCCGGCCGGGGCCTGCCTCACCGGACAGTCCTGGCGGCTCCTCCCGCGGGGTGACGCGCTTGGAGACGCAGAGCCAGTCCGGCTGATCAACAGTATGAAAGCGTAGGTTACGCAGCCGGTGCAGTGACGGGTGTGATTTCCGGATTCTATTGAGGCTCGTGATAAAAGGCGCGATACTGACGCTGTCGCGGGCCGCCTGGTCCCAGTCGCGCGGCCGGTACTGGTATTTTTCCGAATCCATGTACTCCTCGCTGCCGGGCCGAAGTGGAATGCATTCGCACAGCTCATACCCCGAGTAGATACCCCAGGTCGGCGAGAGCATGGCGGCCAGCACGGCCCTGATCTTGAACGCCGGCGGCCCGCCGTGCTGCAGGTACTCGTGCAGGATGTCCGGGGTGTTGGTGAAGAAGTTAGGCCGCATGTACGATGCGGTCCCGGTGGACAGCTCGCGCAGGTACTCCATCAGTTCGTCGGCGTGGTTCCGCCAGGTGAAGTACGTGTACGACTGGTGGAAGCCGACCATGGCCAGCGCGCGCATCATGGCCGGCCGGGTGAACGCCTCGGCCAGGAACAGCACGTCGGGGTCGGTCGCGCGCACCTCCGCCAGCAGCCGCTCCCAGAACTCCAGCGGCTTGGTGTGCGGGTTGTCCACCCGGAAGATCCGGACGCCGTGATCCATCCACCGCCGGAGGATCCGCAGCGACTCGGCGTAGATCCCGGCCGGGTCATTGTCAAAGTTGACCGGGTAAATGTCCTGGTATTTCTTGGGGGGGTTCTCCGCGTACGCGATTGTGCCGTCGGCCCGGGTGGTGAACCACTCGGGATGCTCTTTGACCCACGGGTGATCCGGCGACGCCTGCAGCGCGAAATCGAGCGCGACCTCCATGCCGAGTTCGCGGGTCCGCGCGACGAACGCGTCGAAGTCGTCGAACGTCCCCAGGTCGGGGTGGACGGCATCGTGACCGCCGTCCGCCGAGCCGATGGCCCACGGTGAGCCCGGGTCACCGGGCTGCGGGTCCAGCGTGTTGTTCCGGCCCTTGCGGAACGCCGTGCCGATGGGGTGGACCGGCGGCAGGTAAACGACGTCGAAGCCCATCACGGCGATGTCGTCCAGCCGCCGGGCCGCCGTGCGCAGCGTCCCCGACACCGGCTCCCCCATCGGGTCGATCTGGACCCCCTCGGACCGCGGGAAGAATTCGTACCAGGACCCGTAGAGCGCGCGTTCCCGGTCGACGACCAGCGGCATCCGCCGGGACCGCGTGACGAACTGGCGCAGCGGGTAGGCCCACCGGATCCGGGTGATCTCCGGCTGCCGGATGGCCGCCAGGCGGTCCCACGGCGTGCGGCCCGGATCGCGGAGCACGGCCGCCACCTCGGCCAGGGCGGCGCGGGCCGCGTCCGGGGGGGTCGGTTCGCCGTCCGCCACCGGATTGTCCGCTTCATCCGGCTCGGGCAGCCGGATCCGTGACGACCTGATGATCGCTTTGGACGCGCGCTCGAACAGGAGCGCGCCCTCGGCCATCATCAGCTCGATGTCCTGGCCGCGCGGCACCTTGATGGACGCGTCGTGCTGCCAGTCGGCGATCGGATCCGCCCACGCCTCGACGCGGAAGGACCAGGTACCCTCGGCGCCCGCCGCGACGTCCGCGCCGTACCGGTCGGTGCCGGGCGCCAGCCCGTGCAGGATCTCCATCGGCTGGCTGATTCCGTCCGGGCCGCGCAGGACCACGCCGGCGGCGATATGGCCGTGCCCCTCACGGAACACGGTCGCGCTCACCGGGAAGGTCTCGCCGACAACCGATTTGGCGGGCCAGCGGCCGCATTCCACCGAGGGCTGAACATCGAAAATGGGGATTCGTCCGATCACGGCTGTCACGCTATCGAGAGCGCAGGTAGGCATGCCAGTGCGGCGGCCATGCTGCTCGGTAACTTCCGTGTAGGATCGGGTGTGTTTTCAGTGGTGATAACACCGCAGACAGGCAGTGATGTGACAAGCGGCACGGAAGCGGCGGCGGCCGATTCTCCTGCACCGGCGCAAACGGGTTAGGGTCACTCCTCGTGAGAGCGATCCGCCGGTTCACCGTCCGTACCGTGCTGCCCGAGCCGCTGGCTCCGCTGCGCGACCTCATGCTCAATCTCCGCTGGTCGTGGCATCCCGAGACCGTCGACCTGTTCGCGTCGATCGACCCGGTGGCGTGGGAAGCGTCCGGCGGTGACCCGATCACCGTGCTCAGCGCCCTGCGCCCGGAGCGCCTGGCCGCGCTGGCGTCGGACCAGGACTTCCTGGCGCGGCTGAACGTCGCGAGGCAGCAGCTGGAGGGTTACCTGACCGGCCCCCGCTGGTTCCAGCGGGCCCGTGACGAGCAGGCCGTCGGGACCGGGCCGCTGGTCGCGGCGCCCGCCGCGATCGCCTACTTCTCGCCCGAGTACGGCCTCACCGAGGTGCTGCCGCAGTACTCCGGTGGTCTGGGCATCCTGGCCGGGGACCACCTCAAGGCCGCGAGCGACCTCGGGGTGCCGCTCATCGGCGTGGGCCTGCTGTACCGGCACGGCTACTTCACCCAGTCACTGTCCGCGGACGGGTGGCAGGCCGAGCGCTACCCGGCCAGCGATCCGAACGGCCTCCCGCTCGACCTGCTGCGGGACGCCGCCGGGGCGCCGGTGCGGATCACCGTCACCGTGGCCGATGGCCACCAGCTGCACGCGCAGGTGTGGCTGGCCCGGGTGGGCCGCGTGCCGTTGCTGCTGCTCGACTCCTACGTGGAGGACAACGAGCCGGCCCTGCACGAGGTCACCGACCGGCTGTACGGCGGCGGCACCGAGCACCGGCTCCGCCAGGAACTGCTGCTCGGCATCGGCGGCATGCGCGCCGTCCGGGCGTTCTGCGAGATCACCGGGCACCCGGAGCCCGATGTGTTCCACACCAACGAGGGCCACGCGGGTTTCCTCGGCCTGGAGCGCATCCGCACCTACGCCGCCACCGGCCTCAGCTTCGATGCGGCCCTGGAGGCGTGCCGGGCCGGCACCGTGTTCACCACGCATACCCCGGTCCCGGCCGGCATCGACCGCTTCCCCCGCGATCTCATCGAACGGTACTTCAGCAAGGAGGCCGCGGACCCGGCGCTGCCGGTGGAGCGCGTGCTCGCGCTCGGGGCCGAGACCTACCCGGGCGGTGACCCGCACGTCTTCAATATGGCCGTGATGGGCATGCGGCTCGCGCAGCGGGTGAACGGCGTCAGCAAGCTGCACGGCGCGGTGAGCCGGCAGATGTTCTCCGGGCTGTGGCCCGGATTCGAGGAGGCCGAGATCCCGATCGGCTCCATCACCAACGGCGTGCACCCCGCCACCTGGGTGGCCCGCGAGATGCTCGAGCTTGCCGACCCGGGCGCCGAAGTGCTGAGCGAAGGCGGGAACTGGGACTGGGACCGGGTGGCGGACCTGGCCGAGGCCAGGATCTGGTCGGTGCGCCGCGTGCTGCGGGAGAACCTGGTCGCGGAGACCCGCAGACGGCTGCGGGCCTCCTGGCGCCAGCGCGGCGCCAGCGAGGCCGAGATGACCTGGATCGACGACGTGTTCGACCCGGGGACGCTGACCATCGGCTTCGCCCGCCGCGTCCCGTCCTACAAGCGCCTCACGCTGATGCTGCACGATGAGGCCCGGCTTACCGAGTTGCTGCTCGACCCGGAACGCCCGATCCAGATCGTCATCGCCGGCAAGGCGCACCCGGCCGACGAGGGCGGCAAGCGGCTGATTCAGCAGATGGTCCAGTTCACCGACGACCCGCGGGTACGCGGGCGCATCGTCTTCCTGCCGGACTACGACATGGAGATGGCCCGCTCCCTGGTCCGCGGGTGCGACGTCTGGCTGAACAACCCGCTCCGCCCGCTCGAGGCCTGCGGAACCTCCGGGATGAAGGCGGCGCTGAACGGCGGCCTGAACCTGTCGGTGCGTGACGGCTGGTGGGACGAGTGGTACGACGGCGGCAACGGCTGGGAGATCCCGTCCGCCGACGGCGTGCCCGATCCGGACCGCCGTGATGAGCTGGAGGCCTCGGCCCTGTACGACCTGCTCGGCAACTCGGTGGCGCCGATGTTCTATCGCCAGGACACGGACGGGGTGCCCGACGGCTGGGTCGACATGATCCGGCACGCGCTCCGGACGCTCGGGCCGCGCGTACCGGCCGAGCGGATGGTCCGCGACTACGTGACCACGCTGTACGCGCCCGCGATGAAGTCCTCCCGGGCACTGGCGGACGGCGGGACCTACCGCGCCGCCCGCAAGCTGGCCGGGTGGAAGCGCCGGGTCGACATGGCCTGGCCGGCCGTGCGCATCGAGCATGTCGAGGTGGACGCGGGCGAGCCGCAGCTGGGCACGCCGCTCACCGTGCGCGTGGTGGTCGCGCTGGGCGACCTCACCCCGGATGACGTCTGTGTCGAGGTAGTCTCCGGCCGCGCCAACGAGCACGACGAGCTGGTCGACCCGTCCTTCATCCCGCTGTCACCCGACGGTCCGGACGCCGGTGAGCCGCAGGCGGGTACGGCCGTGCGCTACTCCGGCGAGATCGGGCTCACCCAGCCGGGCCCGTTCGGCTATACGGTCCGCGTTCTGCCCCACCACCCGCTGCTGGCCAGCCGGGCCGAGCTCGGGCTGGTGACGGTGCCGGACGCACCGGCCGGGATGACCAACGGCGACTTCCGCTGAGCGGTACGCCCCGGCCGGCTCCCATCAGCCCAGGTCTTCCTGAGAGGGTGATACCCGGGAAAGCTGGGGGGCGGGACACCGCGATGAAGTGGAGGACTGTCAATGGGTGACTTCGTGCGCGTGGCGACCGAGGCGGGCGTCGCGACCATCCGGCTGGAACGGCCGCCGATGAATGCGCTGAACGGCCAGGTGCAGAACGAGATCGGCGACGCGGCCGCGCAGGTGAGTGCCGATCCGGAGATCCGTGCGGTCATCCTCTACGGCGGCGAGAAGGTCTTCGCCGCCGGCGCCGACGTCAAGGAGATGGCCGAGGCCAGTCACGCCCGGGTGATGGAGCTGGGCGCGGGTATCCAGGGCGCCTTCAGGGCCGTGGCCCGGATCCCCAAGCCGGTCATCGCGGCGATCACCGGGTTCGCGCTGGGCGGTGGCCTGGAGCTGGCCCTGTGCGCCGACTTCCGCGTCATGGGCGAGCGCGCCAAGGTCGGCCAGCCGGAGATCCTGCTCGGCATCATCCCCGGGGCCGGCGGTACCCAGCGGCTGCCCCGGCTGGTCGGGCCGGCCCGGGCCAAGGACCTCATCTTCAGTGGGCGCTTCGTGGACGCGGTCGAGGCGCTGCACATTGGCCTGGCCGACCAGGTGGTGCCCGACACCGACGTCTACGCGGCGGCCCGGCTCCTCGCGGACCGCTACACCGGTGCGGCACCGCTGGCGCTGCGCGCCGCCAAGCAGGCCATCAACGAGGGCCTGGAACGGGACCTGGACGCCGGCCTGGAGATCGAGCGGCTGCACTTCACCGGGCTGTTCGCCACCGAGGATCAGGAGGCGGGGATGGCCAGCTTCCTGGAGCACGGCCCCGGGAAAGCGACGTTCAGCGGCCGGTGAGACATGACCGAATCGGATGATGCTCCCTCCCTCGACCTGGTGGCGGCGGCCCTGCGGGCCGACAGCGCCGACGTGGCGATCTACGCGCGGGTGCTGTCTGAGTCCCTCAGCGACGCGCTGCCGCCCGGCACCGTCACGGTGGACCGTAAACGGACGGCGTCGGACCGGATGCGCGGCCGCCCCGGCGAGGTGTCCGGGGTGGTCGTCCGGCTCGGCGACCAGGTCATGACGCTCAGCGTCAGCGCCGGGCAGCCCGCCGCGGAGATATGCCGGGAGGTCCGCGGGGTGGTGCTGTCCCGGACGCCGGTTCCGCTGCAGGAGTGGACGGCCGCGCTGGCGGCCGCGCTCGTCACGCACGCGGAGCGCAACGCCATCGCGGCCCAGGCGCTGCGCAAGCTGGTCGCGGGAAGCTGAGGGCTCTGCGGCCGCTGGCCCGGCCGATCGGACGCCTCTTACCTGCGCGCCTGGCCAATCGCTTCGGCATTCTTGCGCAGGCCCCGTAGTCTGGTGTGGCGATGGCCGCACAGGACCGGATACCGGACAGGCTCGGGCCGTACCGCTTGCGTGAGCGGATCGGTGAAGGCGGCATGGGAGCGGTGTACCTGGCCCGCGACCGGGAACGCCGGCTGGTCGCGGTCAAGGTCCTGCACTCCCGGGTCGCGGATGAGCCGAACGCCCGCCGCAGGCTGGCCCGCGAGGTGGAGGTGATGCGGCGGGTCCGCAGCCCCTACGTCGCCGAGGTGCTCGACGCCGACGTCACCGGGAAGTTCCCGTACATCGTCACCCGGTACGTACCCGGTCACACCCTGGACGACGTAGTGCGCCAGCAGGGGCCGCTCCCGCCGTGGGCCCTCGAGCGGCTGGCCCGCGGGCTGGCTCAGGCCCTGGTGGCCGTGCACGTGGCCGGCGTCGTGCACCGCGACCTCAAGCCGGGCAACGTGATGCTGCACGACGGCGATCCAGTCGTCATCGACTTCGGCATCGCGCACACCGGCGACGCGACGAGGCTCACCCAGACCGGCATGTTCATGGGGACGCCCGGCTTCCTGGCCCCCGAGGTGATCGAGGGCCAGCCCAGCAGCCAGGCGTCTGACGTCCATTCCTGGGGCGCCACCATCGCCTACGCCGCCACCGGGCGGCCGCCATTCGGCAGCGGGTCGTTCGAGAACATCTTCTACCGCATCGTCCAGGGCAACGCCGACCTCGCCGGCATCCCGGGGCCGCTCGCCCAGCTGGTGTCGGCGGCGCTGAGCCGCGATCCACGGAGCCGCCCCACCGCGGCGTGGCTGACCGCCCAGTGCGCGTCCCCGGGCCTGGCCGAGGGGCCGCCCGTGCTGCGCGGCGCCACCACTCAGGCCCCAGTCCCCGGCAATGGCGTCGCGTACGGCGCCCCCGGCGCCCCCGGCGCCGCCGCCGCGGGCGCCTACGGCTCCGCGGGCGCCTACGGTTCCGCGGGCGCCTACGGCTCCGCGGGCGCCGCCCCGCACGCGCTGAGGGCACCGCAGCCCATCAGGGCCGCCGATTACGCCGACCTGCTGCCGCCGGTCCAGTACGCTCCCGCAGGCGGCGCGCAGCCCCGGCCCGCCGTGGCCGCACCGTACGGCTCCGTCCAGGGCGGCGGGTATGCGCCCGGGCCTGCCCGGGGTGGTGACGCGGGCGCCGTGCGCCCGGGCCCTGCGTCCCCACCGGCCCCCCAGGCGTCCCAGCGCGCCCAGCCGTCGCCTCTGCTCGGCCTGGCCATCATGGTCATCGCCATCGCGGTGAGCGTCATGCTGCCGGTTGCCGGGACGATCGGCGCCCTCGCCGTCATCACCCTGCTGCGCGCCGGCGACCGGGCGCAGAGCGCCCTGACCGTGCGGCGGTCGGTGCGCGGCCCGAGCGCCGCCGACATTCTGGTCGGGGTGGTGACCGCGCCCTGGGCCATCGCGCGGTCCGTGCTGACCACGGCCCTGCTCGCGCCGCTCGCGGCCCTGGTCGCCGCGGTCGTGTTCGCGGGGACGCTCGTCATGAGCACCGCCGGTTCCACCACGCTCGCCGGGTCGTTCGCGGCCGGCGCCGCGGTGGGGTTCTACGGGATCGGGCCGGCCTCGGCCGGTCCCCGGCGGGAATTGAACCGGCTGTTCCGCGCGGTCGCGCGGACCAGGGCGTCGTCGGCGGTCGTGACGCTGGTCATGTTCTGCCTGGCCGCCGCGGCCGTCGCCGCCGCCGCGGCGAACCCCCCGCTGTACTGGCCCAACCTCGGCTTCATGCTGCCGCACCTGCCGACCGTGAGCATCCTGCTGCATCTGCCGCACTTCACGCTGCCGCACTTCGGCGTGGGCCGCTCCCGCCTGGGCTGACCCGTCAGGTGCAGCGGTCGGTGACCTCGGTATCGGCGGGCAGGCGGGCCTCGGGTACGAACCCGGCGGCCGCGGGCTGGTCGGCGGGCCGGACCAGGCCGAGCGCGACCACCTCGTTGGCCAGCCGGATCCGCCGGTTCAGGCCGCCGGAAATCCGGAACTTCTGGTAGAGGCGCAGCAGATGCTGCTTGACGGCCGCCTCTGTGACGACGAGATCGGCCGCGATCTCCCGGGCCGCGGCCGGCGCCACGAAGGCGTCGTCCGACAGCGCGGGGCGGCACAGGGAGGCCAGCACGTCGAGTTCCCGCCGGGTCAGGTCCGGTACGGCGGGACGGCGCAGTTCAGCCTCGGCGGGGAGATCCTCGCGGGGCAGCCCGCCGACCCGGCACCGCGCCGCGCCGAACGCCACCACATCGCCGTCCTCCAGGACCCGACGAGCCACCGGGCGGCCGTTCACCCGGGTCCCATTGCGTGATAATCCCAGGTCAACCACGTAAATGTAGGGCCCGCGGCGGACGATCTCCGCGTGCAGCCGCGACACGCTCGGGTCATTCAGGCGCACGTCCACGCCCTGGCCGCGCCCCACCGTGGTCACGTCGCCGGTGAGTGACGCGACCTCGCCGCTGTCCTCGACGCGAATGTAAGGCATATCCACAACGGGCCTCCCGCCTATCGGAGCCGCGACTTATCCATCACCTGTTAGTTACCCCGCACAGGCGCGGCGTACCGTCTGCCGCGCACGGTCCGAGATCAGCCGGGCACGCGGCGGAGCGTCGGCCATTGATCATGTAATGCGCCAGTAAACTGCCAGCAAGTAGCCCGGGAGGCAGCCTGTGCAGGAGCAGCGGTGAGGAATGCCGAGGACACGCCGGCCAGCGGCTTCGCCCGCGCCGCCGATGCCCCAGGCGATTCCGGCACCCCTCGCCCCGGTACTCCCCTCCCGCGACGGCGCCCCGGCGGAAACCGCCCGGCCTGGACGGCCCCGGGCGAGGCGGAAGCGCTGGCCGACGCCGAAGGACTCCGGTACACGGCTCGTGCCGACGGCGCCCCGTGGGGCCCAGCTCCTGAGCCCCCGCCGCCCGCCGCGCCCGGTTACGGCGAGCCCACCAGGTCCCGCGGGCGGGGTTCAGGCCCCGCTCCGGTCCGTTCGGAAGAATCAGCGCCCCGCGGGCGGGGTTCAGGCCCCGCTCCGGTCCGTTCGGAAGAATCAGCGCCCCGCGGGCGGGGTTCAGGCCCCGCTCCGGTCCGTTCGGAAGAATCAGCGCCCCGCAGGCGGGGTTCAGGCCCCGCTCCGGTCCGTTCGGGTGGACCAGGACCTCGCAGCCCGGGGCCAGGCACCGCCTCGGCCCGTCCGGGCGGTCCCCGCCGTCCGGGGCTACGGCCCCCCGCCGCGGTCCCCGGGCGTGCCGCGTCCCGCGCGGCCGCCCCTTCTGCGGCCGCCGCACTGGCCCAGGCCCCCTACCTGGTGGCGCTGGCCTGCACAGTGGGTGGCATTGTGTGGGCCTGGAGCGGATCGCATGCCGTCGGCGACGGCGCCGGGGTAGTCGGTGGAGGGCTGCTCGCCGCCGCCATCGCCCGGCTAGTCCTGCCGCAGAGCGCAGTGGGACTGCTCGCCAGCCGGCGGCGGTTCGCTGATGTGCTAGCACTCGGCCTCCTCGGCGCCGGGCTGCTGGTGCTTGCACTCGTGCTGCCGCCGACTTGACCAGGGCGGGCAGCTTCGTGGTCGGCGAACCTCACCAGGGGCCTGGCCAGCAGATGAAGGGAATGACCAAGCATGTCCAAGATCAAGGTGGCGAATCCCGTCGTCGAGCTCGACGGCGACGAGATGACCCGGATCATCTGGCAGCTCATCAAGGATGAGCTGGTATTGCCGCACCTGGATGTCAAGCTGGAGTATTACGACCTGTCGATCGAGAACAGGGACACGACCGACGACCAGGTGACGATCGATGCGGCGAACGCGATCAAGGCCCGCGGGGTCGGCGTTAAGTGCGCCACGATCACGCCGGACGAGGCCCGGGTCACCGAGTTCGGCCTGAAGAAGATGTGGAAGTCGCCGAACGGCACCATCCGCAACATTCTCGGCGGCGTCGTCTTCCGCGAGCCGATCGTCGTGTCCAACATTCCGCGGCTCGTCCCGGGCTGGACCAAGCCGATCATCATCGGCCGCCATGCCCACGCCGACCAGTACAAGGCCGCCGACTTTGTCGTCCCCGGACCCGGTACGGTAACGATCTCCTATGTGCCGGACAACGACGACCGCCCGATCGAGCTGGAAGTGGCCAAGTTCACCGGCGGCGGCGTGGCGATGGCCATGTACAACTTCGACGACTCGATCCGCGACTTCGCCCGGGCGACGATGCGGTACGCGCTGAACCGGCGGTACCCCCTCTACCTGTCCACCAAGAACACGATCCTGAAGGCGTACGACGGCCGGTTCAAGGACCTGTTCGCGGAAATCTTCGAGTCCGAATTCAAGGCCGATTTCGAGGCCGCCGGGATCACCTACGAGCACCGGCTGATCGACGACATGGTGGCCCAGGTCCTCAAGTGGGACGGCGGCATCGTGTGGGCGACCAAGAACTACGACGGTGACGTGCAGTCCGACATCGTGGCCCAGGGCTTCGGCTCGCTCGGCCTGATGACCAGCGTCCTGCTGACGCCGGACGGCAAGACCCTGGAGGCGGAGGCGGCGCACGGCACCGTCACGCGGCACTTCCGCCAGCACCAGCAGGGCAAGCCCACCTCGACCAACTCGGTGGCGTCCATCTTCGCGTGGACCCGCGGCCTCGCCCATCGCGGGCTGCTGGACGGGACGCCCGAGGTGTCTGATTTCGCCCGCGTGCTCGAGCGTGTGTGCGTGCAGACCATCGAGGCCGGCCAGATGACGAAGGACCTGGCCTTGCTTGTCGGCCCGGATACGCCTTTCCTGACCACGGAGGAGTTTCTGACGGCCGTGGGCGACAACCTGCGCAAGGAACTGGCGGTCTGAGGCATCGCCGCACAAACATCACCGAGAACAAGGGAGATCTCCGGACATGGCACGCAAGGGGAAGGTGACCGTCGTCGGGGCCGGCTTTTACGGGTCGACCACCGCACAGCGGCTCGCCGAGTACGACATCTTCGATGAGGTCGTGCTCATCGACATCGTTGAGGGCAAGCCCGAGGGCCTCGCCCTGGACATGAACCAGTCACGGCCGATCGAGGGCTTTGAGACCAAGGTCACCGGGCAGACGACCGGTCCCAGCGGTGAAGGCTACGAGGCGATCGCCGGGTCGGACATTGTGATCATCACCGCCGGCCTGCCGCGTAAGCCCGGCATGAGCCGGATGGACCTGATCGAGACCAACGCGAAGATCGTCCGCAACGTCACGGAGAACGTGGTCAAGCACGCGCCCGAGGCCGTGCTGATCGTCGTCTCGAACCCGCTGGACGAGATGACGGCCCTGGCCGCCAAGGTGTCCGGCTTCCCGCACCACCGGGTGATGGGCCAGGCCGGCATGCTCGACACCGCCCGGTTCAGCAACTTCGTGGCGCAGAAGCTGGGTGTGCCCGCCGGTTCCGTGCGCACGCTCACGCTCGGCTCGCACGGCGACACCATGGTGCCGGTCCCGTCGGCGTGCGCGGTGGGGGGCAAGCCGCTGACCGACCTGATGGAGGCCGATGACATCGAGGAACTGGTCGTCCGGACCCGCAACGGGGGGGCCGAGGTGGTGGCCCTGCTGAAGACGGGTTCGGCGTACTACGCGCCGTCGGCCGCGGCAGCGCGGATGGCCCGTGCGGTGGCCGAGGACTCCGGGAGCGTCTTGCCGGTCTGCGCCTGGGTGGACGGCCAGTACGGGATTTCCGGTGTGTATCTGGGCGTCGAGGCGGAGATCGGCGCCGGCGGGGTCAAGCGCGTGGTGGAGCGCGACCTGACCGAGTCCGAGCTGTCCGGCCTGCGCGCGGCGGCCGAGGCGGTCCGCGCCAAGCAGGCCGACGTGGCCAGCCTCTGACGCCTTTTCACTGTTCTGCTGTCTCGGGGGAGGCCGGTCAGGCTACCCCGAGGCGGCGGCCGGTCAGGCTACCCCGAGGCGGCGGCCGGTCAGGCTACCCCGAGGCGGCGGCCGGTCAGGCTACCCCG
>Ga0181538_10002960_pt1 | contig 17005 bp, 9 predicted proteins | sample PEATcosm2014_Bin_40_FD_119773 | JGI IMG/M metagenome (GOLD analysis project Ga0181538, IMG submission 119773) | Peatland microbial communities from MTU Mesocosm Facility, Houghton, MI, USA - PEATcosm2014_Bin23_30_metaG | ecosystem: Environmental > Terrestrial > Soil > Wetlands > Peat | place...
GGGGAAGCCGGTGCTGGCGTTCTGGTGTCAGGCGGCATCGATGGGAGTATTCGGGGCCACGCCGTTCGCGGCGCGGCTGCCGTCGACGATTTCCGGGCTGTTGACGCTGGGCCTGGTCTGGTGGGGCGTGAGGAACGCGGCCGGGGAGAAGCGCGCGTTGTGGGCGACGTTCGTGTTGAGCAGCAGCCTGTTGTTCATGGTGATTTCGAAGCTGGCGCTGACGGATGCCGAGTTGCTGCTGTGGATAGTGATCGGCGAGATCAGCATGGCAGCGCTGTACATGGGGAGGCGAAGTTTCTGGATCGCGGCGGTTCTCTGGACGGCATTGGGTCTGGCGTTGATGACCAAGGGTCCGGTGGCGATTGGAATGTTTGTCGGGACGGCGGCGGCGCTGGCGCTGATCGACGTCGGACGGGATTTTTTGTCGATGTCGGCGTGGCGGCGGGCGACGGGCTGGTGGTGGTCAACGCGTCCGTGGCTTGGGGTGGCGATCGTCGTGGCGGTGGTCATGCCGTGGGCGATGATGGTTCAGGCGCGGTCGCCGGGTTTTCTGGCGAGCACGATAGAAGCCAGCATGCTGGGGCCGATTTTCGTGAAACCGCTGGACGCCCGGGGATCGATGCATGGGATATACCTGATCCTGATCTGGCCGGGCTTCGCACCCTGGTGCATCTTGTTGCCGACGGCGGTGTTGTCCGGCTGGAGGCATCGGCGGCTGGCGATCCTGCGGTTCTGTTTGGCGGCGCTGATCGGCCCGTTGTTGGTGATCGAGGGGGTGCAGCAGAAGCTGATGCACTACCTGCTTCCGCTGATGCCGCCGCTGGCGGTGCTGGCGGCGGACGTGATCGCGCGGGCGGTTCGCAATGTCCGCGTCATGCGGCCTCGGGGCTGGAAATGGGGAGTGACGGCATGGGGAATTCTCCTCGGTTGTGGAGGCTTCCTGCCCTGGACGCTGGTAGGACGGTTTCGGGGCCTTCCGTATGCGGGGATGACGTTTCTCTCGGCGATGGTATTGACGGTGGTGACGCTCGCCATGTGGTTCATGTTCACGCGGCGTGACCGGGCCGCGTTCGTCGTAATGGGGATTGGATCCCTGAACGTCGCGGCGATCTTCACGGCGCTGGTGTTGCCGGCCTATGCGCCGCTGAACGCGTTGCGTCTGGCGGTCGGCGCGATGCGAGAGGCCGGATTTGATCGGACACAACCAGTGGCGCTGATCGGCTATTCCGAGCCGTCGATCACGTTTTATCTGGATGGCCAAGGCGAGGTGTATCCGACGGATTATCTCCAGACCCATCCGGCCGAGCAGTGGCCGCCGTGGATGATTCTTTCATCGAGCGTATGGAACAGATTACCGCTGAAGGATCGCGATCGACTGGTGGCGGTCGGGGAATTTCAAGTGCTGAGTGGGGGAAGCAGCCGAGGGAACGGAACGATCGTTGTCGCCAAGACGCGGCCGGCGGAAAGGCGGGCGCTCAGGCGGGAAGGCTTGGAAACAAACCGATCGGCGCCGTCATTGCCCCGCGATCGAAGCGATCACGTCCGCCAGGCGATGATAATCTTCGGCAAGGTTGTAAATCTGGCAGCATGGACGGACGTAGGTTCGGCCGGCCCAGTGCAGGACCGGGACTTCGATGCGCTCGCGGTCGTGGAGCCGGCGTTGAAGGTCCTGGATTTGCTCGTCTGATAGCCGATCCAACGGCGGCGGGAGCGGCACCGTTGCCATCGAACCGAGCATCGAACCGTCGGTGGGGCTGACGGCTGGGACGTTCCATCGGCTGCAAAGCAACTGATTCATCCAGACGGCCATGGCGTGATTGTGCGAGATTATTTTGTCCCAGCCGATGGCGGCCATGTAGTCGATGGCGCGTGGCACGGAAAGCCAGGCGGCGAAATCGCGCGTTCCCTGCCAGTCGAATTCCTTGCTCATGCCCTGGCCGAATCGATGGCTGATGACCAGGGGATGGATTTGGGATTGTCTATCGGGCCGGCACCACAAAAACGCGCTGCCCTTGGGGGCGCAGGCCCATTTGTGCAGATTGCCGGCGTAATAGGCGGGGGCGAGCTTGGTCACGTTGAGCTCGAGCATGCCGGGGGCGTGAGCACCGTCAACGAGCACGTCCACGCCGAGGTCGGCGCAGCCCGCGAGGATCTTTTCGATCGGGAAGACCAATGCGGTGGGTGAAGTGACCTGATCGATCACCAGCAGTCTGGTGCGCGGCGTCAGTGCATCCAGAATCGCGCGCTCGATGGCGCGGGGCGAATCGATGGGCACGGGAACGTCGAGTTCACGATAGCCGGCGCGGGCTCGGCCGGCGACGTACTTCATCGCCTGGCGGACGGCGTTGTAAACGTGGGAAGTCGTGAGCAGTTCATCGCCGGGCGAAAGACGCAGCGAACGAAGAACCGAGTTGATGGCGTTGGTGGCGTTGGTCACGAGGCCGAAATCCCGGGGGTTCATTCCGAGCCAGCCGCCGATGGCTTGCTTGGCCGTCTCGATCAGTTCCGATCCCCTGCGGGCCAGCAACTCGATGGGATCGGCTTCGATTCGCTCGCGCCAGCGGGTGTGTTCGTCAAACACGATGCGGGGAGTGGCGCCGAATGAGCCATGGTTGAGAAAGGTGAGATCGGGAGCGATCAGAAAATCCGAGCGAAGATTGGGACGCAACGGAGAAGGCGGGTTTTGATCTTCAGTCGCCATTCGAGCACCTTAGATACAGATTACCGCGAAGGCGCGAAGGACGCGAAGTTGCGCGAAGAATTAGCAATCTGGCTTCGCGGAACTTCGCGCTCTTCGCGCCTTCGCGGTAACGCATTTGAGGATGGGAAACGCCGCGCAAGCGCCGCCGCTAAACAGGTTGTTGTGGACCGGAGGCGGTTTCGTGGGGGCGCAGCATGATGCGGAAAGCGCTGCCGGGGGTTTTGTTGCGGCATAATTGGATCGTTCCGCCGTGGGCTTCGATGATGTCCTTGGCGATGGCCAGGCCGAGGCCGGCGCCGCTCGGGCCGTCTTTCGACGGGACGCGGAAGAACTTTTCGAAGATGCGGTCGGCATATTGGTCGGGAATTCCCGGGCCGGTATCGGCCACGGTGAAGCAGACCATGTCCTGATCCATTTCGGCGCTGACGGAGACGTCGCCGCCGGTTGGGGTGAACTTCATGGCATTGGACAGGAGATTGGTGAGGGCGGAGGCGATGGCGGCGGGGTCGGCGAAGACGTCGGGCAATCGAGGGGCGACCGACACGGCCAACGCCAATTGTTTTGAGGCGAAAGCCGGGCGCATGGGATCGACGGCGTTGGCGACAATTTCGGCGGGCGACATGGAGCGGAACTGGAATTGGGCGCGTCCGGATTCGACGCGGCTCATGTTCAGGAGGTTTTCAATGATGCGATGGAGGCGGTCGCTGTCCTGGCGGGCGGCCTCGAGCAAGGAGGCTTGCTTGGCGGCGAGGGAGCCGAATTGGGGATTGGACATCAGGTTCAGGGCCATGCGGATCGAGGTCAGAGGAGTGCGAAGCTCGTGAGAGACGGTGGAGACGAGACTGGCGCGGGCCTCGTCGGCGGATCGGAGGCGGGTGACATCGACGAGGATCACGCAAACGCCGATGACGCGGTTTTCGGCCCCGATCATCGGGACGGCGCGAGGCAGCAGGAATCGCTCCTGTCCGCCCTCGAACAGTTGAATGGCCGAGCGATATCCGGAGGGTTGGTCGAGCGCTTGATTGTGTTTGACGGCGTCATAGATGGGGAGGAGCCATTTGAGTTGCCGGCCCAATTGCTCGACGCGCAGGCCGGGGTCGATGCCGAAATGGGTCCTGGCGGTGCGATTGGAAATCTCGACGGTTCCGTCGGGCCCGACGATGAAGACGGCGTCGGGGAGGCTGTCGATGGCCAACTGGGTGGTCTGCTGGGTGCGGAGGAGGCGGTCGTGGTCGAGGCGTCGGAATTCGCGGAGCTTGGAGGCCATGGAATTGAAGGCGTCGGCGAGGATGCCGATCTCATCGCGGGCGCGGACGGGAAGATTGAGATCGAGATCGCCGCTTTCGATTTGGCGGGCGGAACGCGTGAGGTTTGCCAGGGGATGAAGGATGGAAGTTCCGGCGGCGCCGACGACGACGGCGGCGGCCACAACCCCGGCGACGGTCAGCACCAGCAGGGCGTTTCGCACCTCGAGGAGCGTCCGTTTCACCTGCCCGTCGACGGAAACGAGGTTGGACATGTTCGCGTCGGAAATCCATTGTGCCGTTTGATGGATGTCGTTGAACAGGGGCAGCAGAGACGATTGATAGAGCGCGGGGCGTTGAGCGGCAGGGGCGGCGTCAAGCTGATCCAAGGCCGCCTGGTATTGCCGCCAGACGTCGGCCAAATGCCGCGTGTGTTCCGGCTCGCCGGGAAGAGTGAGGTTGTTGAATTCATCGCCGAGGTTGGCGTCGAATCTGGCCTGCTCGGCGGCCTGGTCGATCTGGCCCGCGTGGGCGGGGTTCCAGATCAGCGTCAGCGCCCGGAGGTTCAGGTGATCGACGGCCACCTTCATCTGATCGCAATAGAGCGCGCTGTCATAGTTTTCGCGGAGGACGCGTTCGAGGGCGCGGCTGTAACGGGTCATAACGACGAAGCTGAGGAGACTGACGAGCAGGACAATGAGCAGCAGGGCGCCAAACCCGAGCCAAATTTTATGCCGTAGGCTGATCATGTTCGGCCCCGTATCGTTTCATCCAACGGCACAGGGTACTGGAATCGACGCCGAGAATCGACGCCGCGCGCCGCAAGGAGCGGGTGGAGGCGACAACCTGAAGGACATGGCTTTTTTCTATGGTTTCCAGGGGGACGAGGTCGCCGACGGCGTAGGCGGGGGAGGAGTTCAGGAGATTGGGGGGAAGGTGTTCGATGCCGATGCGATCGGATTGGCACAGAAGCACGGCGCGTTCGATGACGTTGCGGAGTTCGCGGACGTTGCCGGGCCAGAGGTATTTGTCCATCGCATACAAGGCGTCGGAGGTAAGGCCCAGGATATGGCGATGGTTTTCGCGGTTAAAGAGGGCGAGGTAGCGTTCGGCGAGAAGGGGAATATCCTCTTTTCGGCTGCGCAGAGGGGGAATGACGATCTGCACGACGTCGAGACTCATCAGCAGATCGGGGCGGAAAGTCCCGGCCTTGGCGGCGAGTTGGAGATCGACGGCAGTGGTGGCGACGAGGCGCACGTCGGCGGTGCGGGCGTTGACCTCATCGGCGCGTTCGTATTCGTGGTCGCGGAGGAGGCGAAGCACCCTGGCCTGCAACCGCGGGGGAATCTGGCCGACCTCATCGAGCAGGAGCGTTCCGCCATCGCAAAATGCGACGCGTCCGGCTTTGTCGGCGCCGGCGGGGGCGTTGGCGGGGGAGAGGCCGAATAATTCGGCCTCGAGGGCGTCGACACCAAGCTGGCAGGAAACCGCCGCGAAGGGCCCGTCGGCGCGTTTACTCCAGGCGTGAATGGCGCGCGCCAGGCGTCCCTTGCCCGTGCCGGGTTCGCCGTGCAGAAGCAATGGAGCCTTGCTCGGGGCAACCTGGCGCGCGAGCTCAATCGCTTCGAGCATCACGGGGCTGTTGGTCGGCAAGTCGGACTCGGCATCGAGCGCGCCCATGGCGGTCTGCAACGCTTCGATCTTGAGTTCCATTCGCCGGCGCTCGGCGACCTTGCGAGTGACGAGTTGGACCTGCGCCGGCTCGAAGGGTTTGGGGAGATAATCGGTGGCGCCCTTCTTCATCGCCTCGACGGCCGTTTCGATCGAGGCGTAGGCGGTGATGACAATGACCTGGGCCCATGGACTCTCGGCGCGAAGGATGGGGAGAAACTCCAACCCGTTATCCATTCCGAGGCGAATGTCCAGAAAGACCAGATCGAAAACGCGCCGGGTGATTTCCTCGAGGGCATCGTGAATGTTGCCATGAGCCACGACCGAATGCCCGTCCGCCTCGAGGCACATGCCCAGAGTCACGCGAATGTTGGCCTCATCATCAACAATGAGGATGCGCAACGCGGAGGTTGAAGGGTTAATGTCAGCCATGCCAATGCGGATCGATTCCGCTTTGTCTCATAATGCATTTCGCGTACCACCGGGGTCGAACTAACGGAGATCTGCTGCATTTTGCAATACCTGCGGATGGATACGCAAGTTGACGCGAATAAGCCGGTAGCCGACTGGCTCCGGCCTTCTTCAGCATCTGCGCAAAATAACGGCATGCCGCGACCATGGCATCACTCGCTGCTCCAAATTAGGCAATGTCATCATCGAGACAATCGCATAGGCCATTGGTTTACAAGTGTTTGCATAATGCATCAGCGGGCTGTTTGTCTGCTTAAACATTGGTGTGCAGCCGCGCATAAAACGGGCGAGCGACAGCAAGAGGGCTCAAAACGGCGTACGGAAATTGCCGAGCGAGGAGCATTTTTCTGAGCGCGATAACGGGATCGGACTTCAGGTCGGATCGGATTTACTTCGCGTTGGTTGCCAGATGCTTACGGCGCATTTGAAGATCAAACTCGCGACGCGCATGGCCAGCGAAACTTTTCCATCAATTCCAAACTTTTGGAGCGACTGCCTAATTCCGCGCTACTGACAGACCGTTCACGACGCATTTGCAGGCGATGCGCTCGACGATTGACGCTGCGCGCGGAGGATCGCGCGGGCAAATCTTTGTCGGGGTTATTGGCATTGGCTTTGCCAAAGACAGGTAGGAAGCCAGATCACTATGGATGCACGATCCGTTGCGTAGACGGATCGGCATCCGGTTGGTTGTCGCATCGGCGCGGTAAGCGCAGGCGAAAACTTTTCACAAGGACATAGGGCTATGTCAACAGAACCGGCAACAGGAACTGGAACAGGAACGATGAAGGCGACGCTCGGTTTGACCGGGCTGACCAGCAACGCCATGGCGCTGATCGCGCCGGGCGCGTTCTTGTGGCTGACGTTTTCGGAACAGTCGGGGTACGGCGCTCCATCCGCCGGCGCGGCCATGTGGATGGGGATGTTGCTGGCCACGGTCTTGTGCCTGGCCACGGCCGTCTCCTACGCCGAGTTGTCCAAGCTGTATCCCGGCGCCGGATCAAGCTATTTCTTCGCCGAGCAGGCGTTCCTTTCCAAAAAGCAAATCTATAAATGGGCCCGCATTTACAAGTTCATGGTCGGTTGGGCGAGCCACCTTTACTACTGGATTTATCCCGGCGTGATGGTCTGTGTGACGTCGATTTTCATAGGTTACATGGCCGGGCAGCTATTTCCGACGACGTTTAACGTGGCCGAGGGCAGCCCGCTGTTAATGATCTTATTCGCAATCGTCTTCTCCTTCGGCGTGTCGTACATCGCCTACCGCGGCGTTGTCGGCGCAACGAGCGTGAACGTGGCGATCAACGTAATTCAGATCACGGCGCTGCTGATCTTTTCGTGCATGGCGATCACGCATCGCCTACACACCAAGGAAGGCGATACGGACTGGACGCTGGATTCCAACGGCACGGCCGTGCAATACGTTCAAGACAGCGTTCCAAACATGGTGCAGGATCCGAAGTTCCCAAACGATCCCACTAAGCAGATTCCCGATCCGGCCGGCACGACTACGCCAAAGCTGGATTCCGCAGGCAATTCCGTCCCCGTCTATTACGCCGCTGACGGCAAGGGCAACGTCATCAACGACGCCAAAGGTAACCCGATCGTGGTTCCGACGGACTCCACGGGCAAACTCGCCGCCCTTCCGTCGGGCGCTGCCAAGGCGATTCCCGAACCGGTCACCATTTCGTACCTGGGCGGCATGGTGCAGGACTCCAAGGGCGTCTGGCAGTTCAACTATCACGACAGCGCCAAGTCGGTGATCCACTGGCATAGCGGGCAGTACATCCTGATCCAGGGGTGCATCGCGATCCTGTGCCTGGTGGGATTCGAATCGGTCTCTTCCATGGGCGAAGAAGCGAAGAATCCCAAGAAGCACATACCGATCGCGATCGTCGCGTCGCTGCTGATTCAGGGTGGATTCTGTTACCTGTTTGAATACTTCGCCGCCAATTACTTCCAAAGCTCCTGCTATACCAATCAAACCGCCGCCGGATCGCCGGCGCCGATAGGCGACATGATGCAGCTTGTGGGCGCGTGGACGTGGGGCTCGGCCAAGGCGGGATGGTGGTTCATGTTCATCGAAGCCATCACCGTCTTCCTGGCGATGATCGGCACCACGCTGTCGTGCATCAACACCGGCGCTCGCGTGACGTATGCCATGGGCCGCGACGAGGAAGTTCCGAATCACTTCGGGCTGCTCCACGGCAAGAACAATACCCCGCACCGCTGCATCTGGACGCTGGCGACCATATCCGTCGTCGTCGGCGTCTTCGGCGTGCTCTTCTACCTTTGCGGCCCCGCATCCAGCGCTTCGCTGGATACCAATCTGTCAACCGCCCAGTCCGGCAGCATCTGGTACAAGGGCGTCTTCAGCTACGCCACGGCCCAGAAATTCCCGTGCAGCCTGCTGATCATCACCCTGATCAGCAACTTCGGCACGTTCCTGCTCTACATGATGAGTTGCATCGTGGCGATGGTCGCTTTCCACGAGCACCACATGCACAACTTCCTGAAGCACAAATTGATCCCGGCGTTCGGCCTGGTGGCGAACCTGGGGTGCATGTTGTTCTACGTGATCGGTCCCTTCAGCGTGCCGGGCATGAGCGCCAAGGAGCCGTTCTACGCCCTTGGGTTCTGTGCCCTCTGGGGCGTCTACGGCGCCATCTACTTCCTCAGGCGAAGCAAGAGGACGGGCAAGTCCGCCTTCATCGCGGCGCCCCCCGCGCCGGTAGTCAGCTGACGATGAGCCAGCGGCCGTCGAAAACCGTGGCGGCCGCCTGGCGACAACTAGAGTGAAAAGCAGACCGGCCCCGGCGATAACGCCGGGGCCGGTTTTGTTTTATAAGCCGTGCCGGACCTTCTCACGCGATGATCTTGTCACGCAGGCCGCCGTAGGCTATTCCGCGAACAAGCTCCTGGCGGTAAAAGTCGTGCGGAAAGCCGAGCGGGACGGCGCTGACCTCGTCGAGCAATCGAAGCTGCTCGCGATCAAGCTTCAAGTCCAGCGCGGCCAAGTTGTCGTGAAGCTGAGCGATCTTGCGGGTGCCGATGATGGGAATGATCGGCTGATCGCGATGCAAGAGCCACGCCAGAGCAACCTGCGGCGCGCTTCGTCCGACCTGCTGGGCCACCTGTTTGACGGCGGCGACGATTTTATCCGTGCGGTCTCCGGCCTGCATCATCGGTTTCATCATTTCCGAGTTGTAGCGCGCGTCCTTGGCTTGGGCGCCGCCCTGATATTTTCCGGAAAGCACGCCGCCGGCCAGCGGGGACCACGCGGTCACGCCGAGGCGCAGCGCCTTGGCCATCGGCAGCAATTCGCGCTCGACCGTGCGTTCGATCAGGCTGTATTCGATTTGCAGGCCGACGAATTTCCCCCAACCGCGGAATTCAGCCAGGGTGTTGGCCCGGGCGATCCACCATGCCGGCGCGTCCGACACGCCCGCATAAAGCACCTTGCCCGAGCGAATGAGGTCCTCGAAACCCCGCATGACCTCCTCGACCGGGGTGATCTGGTCCCAAATATGCAGCCAATAGAGGTCGATGTAATCGGTCTCCAGCCGCTTCAGGCTGGCCTCGATCGCCTGGAACATGTTTTTGCGATGATTTCCCGCGGCATTGGGATCATTGCCGGGCTGCGAATTGGTGTACTTGGTGGCCAGCACGACTTCGCCGCGATGATCGCGCGTGAATTCGCCGAGGAATTTCTCGCTGGTGCCCAGGGTGTAGAAGTTGGCGGTGTCGATGAAATTGCCGCCCGCCTGGCGGTAGGCGTCGTACATTTTGCGTGCCTCATCCTTGGCCGCGCCCCAGCCCCAGTCTTCACCGAAGGTCATCGTCCCCAGACAAATCTCCGACACCCGAAGCCCGCTATCGCCCAAGAGCCGGTATCGCATAGGCGCTCCTTCCAGACATGAAGCTGAAATTGTAAAACGTTGGCGTGGCCGCGGGTTTATATGGCCGTGAAAAGGTCAAAGTCAAACCGTCAATCCTGGCCCGGCAGGCCGGATTCATCGGCGGATCCGGACGCCCCGGGATCGCGCTGGGGAACGAGCGGCAGAATGCAGGCGACCATTTCGTCCAGCGACAGCTCGCCGGAATTCAGCGTCAGGGTGAAATTCTGCGGATCGAGAGATTTCCCCGGCCAGAACTGGCGATAGAAGAGGGTGCGAGCCCGGTCGATTTCCGCCAGGCGCTTGGCCGCGGCCGGAAGCGATAGCTTAAACGATTCGGCCGTGGTTTTGATGCGGTATTCCAGCGGGGCGACCAGGCGGAGATGAATGCCACCCGCCAGACCCTCGGTGATGAACCGCCCGCCGCGTCCGACGATGATCGCGTGTCCGGCGGTCGCCAATGCGCGGATCGTGCTCGCCACTTTCTTGAATACGCCCACGTCCGATGGTGTGACGTGCTGCGAGAAGCTGGTGACCAGGTCGTTCAGCCAGTTGTGGGGCCGCTCGTCGACCGTCTCGACGGCGCCCTTTTTCAGATGATATTCGGCCGAGACTTTCTCGACCAACTCCTGATCCCAGGCGGTCCAGTCGCCGGGGCCACGGGCGTTGAGCCGCTCGGCCAACCGCTGCGCCAGGGGAACGCCGCCGGCGCCGGGCTCGCGGCTGATGGTCAAGAAAGCCCTGGCCAGCTTTTCCGCCGCGTGCCGGCGTTCGGGATTGTTATAGGTGTGCAGGGCAACGTTCAACGCGCCGTGAACGGAATGAAAAGTGGACCCTGACCAAAACGGGAATTGAGCGGGCATAGCACCCTCGCTTTCAAAGTATTAATGTCATTTGTCATTGGTCATTTGTCATTGGCCATTTTCCCGTCAAGGCGAAGGAGATGTCAATCGGATGGCGACCGATTTGGGGCGTAGGAGCAATTAGTTATTACGGGGCCGCGATCATCTCGCGGTGGAAGCGCGATCCGGTGAACTGGTGAAATCGTACACGCCCGAGCCTGCGTGGAAAACGGCGGCGCCGCTCTCCATGCGCAGAAAAATTAATCCCACCGACCGAGTTGCGGGCACGCCGCTTTCCAGCACGGATGCCGCGTCGCGAGCGGGGACATAAATCGTCGCGCTTGTATTGGCCGGGATGACAACGTGCATCGAGAGAAGCCCATTTTGGTATTTCCACTGGCTGACGATACGGCCATGGAGCGAATCGTAATAGGCGTTGACCCATGTGAGGTTGCCGACGACGGCGGGTTTGATGATGATCTTCTTGAAGCCGGGGGCCGTGGGATCGGGCCGGATGCCGGCGAGGCCTTGATAGAACCACCCATCGAGAGAGTTGAAGCAGGCGTGGATGCGGGATGGGCCGCCGTTCCATTGTTCCCACCAAGTTGTCGCTCCCCGATCGAGCATGTATCCCCACCCGGGATAGGTGGTCTGCGTGACGATCGTCCAGAGCAAATCGTTTCGGCCGGTGTCCTGAAGATATTGAAGGAGGAAATAGGTGCCGAGCATGCCGGTGTCGAGATGACCCTTGTTTTTGACGAGGATGCCGTCTTGAAGATTGTTGGCCACCTCGGCGCGCAGATTCTCGGGCGTTACGCGGGTCAATAGAGGCATCAACTGATAGGCCTGCTCGTCGACGGCGTAGAATGTTTTCCCGGCATCGTAAAAGGCCGCTTGGATGCGCGGCCGCATCGCCTCGGCCTGGTCTTGATAGACCTTGGCTTGGTCGGGAAGTCCGAGCGCGGCGGCCATCTGGGCGAGTTGATCGACGAGATAGACGAGATAACAGTTGTTGAAGCATTCCGCCGCCGTGCGCGAGGGGAAGTTCCAGTCGTTGCCGTTCACCGGGCCGGGAGGCACCCAATCACCGATGAAATCCCACTGGCCTCCGTAGGCGTGGAGGATGCCGTCTTGAGCGCGGGATTCGATCCATTCGACGTACCGCCGACAGGCTTGGTAGTTTTCTTGCAGCGCCCTGCGATCGTCATAGTAAAGATTCAGACGCCAGGCGAGCGCCTGCAAACCCGCGCCCCAGGGCGGGCCGCCGCCGCCTTCGCCTTGCGGAGCGGTGTGGGGAATGTATCCGGTCAAGGGGTCTTGGACGTCGCGCCAATCCTTCGTCCATTGTTCGTAGAACGCCGGCATCCAGAAGTTGGATACGCAGCTTTCGATGGAAACCTGGCCGTCGCCGCCGTATCCCAGGCGTTCGCGGTGCGGACAGTCCGAGAGATATCCGCCCTGGCTCAGGCTCCGCAACGTCCAGAGGTCGACGTCATGCATGCGGTTGATGAGCGGGCTGGAGCACTGGAAACTTCCGCCAGGCTCCCAATCGGCGCCGATGGCCAGGGCCTGCGCGTCCCGGGGCTGTGGTGCGGAGGGCAGGCCTTGGATGGTTGCGTAGCGAAACCCGTGATAGTTGAACTTGTCGGTGAAAACCTCGCCGTCCTTGCCGGCGGAAATGAATCGGTCCTCCTGGTTGTGCGTTTCGAAGTCCTTGCGGGAGACGGACGTGTCGGAATAGTGGATGTTCACGACCTGCCCGGCTTGCAGGCGATGCAGGCGCAGGCTAAGCCAGCCCGCGAGGTTGGCGCCGAAGTCCAGCGCGTAAAGCCCGTCACCCAGATCGGCGCAGGAGACGGCGGGAATGGTCTTGACGACGCGGTCGGCGGGGGTTTGCTGGGCCTCGGCGGGAACGGGCGGCGCGGGGACCTCACTGACGGCGGCCCAATCCCAGGCCGGGAACTGGGGCGAACTCCACGCCGGCTCGTCCAACCGGGCATCGACCTGCTCGCCGCCAAAATGATCAAAACTCCATTGGCCCAGGATGCCGCGGCCGCTCGTTTTGCACTGCCAGTTCGCATCGGTCCCGATCATCCGCGGCTTGCCGTCCACGATCATGTCCAGTTGCAGGCGCGCGATCGGCTGATCGTAGTCCACGCCTCGCCGGCCCAGCCAATACCATCCGCGGCTCATCCACAGTCCGATGCAGTTGGGCCCTTGACGCAGGTAGGATTTGAGGTCGTAGGTCAGATAGAGCGAGCGCTTGGAATAATCGGTCACCGCGGGACCGATCACGTCCTGGCCGACCTTCACCCCGTTGACGTACAGCTCGAACCAGCCCATGACGTTGACGCGGACGATCGCCGATTGCGGCGCGGCATCAAGCGTGAAGAGGCGGCGCAGGTAAGGCTCTTCGAGCGGCTTGTCCCTGGCAGATGGAATGATCCACTTGGCCTTCCAATCCCCAGGCTTCAAAAGTCCCATTGTCCAGGTGCACGAATCGCTCCAATCGGTTGGCGTGACCTGCTGGTCCCATACGCGCACTTTCCATTGGTAGTCGGCTCCGGACGCCAGCGGCTCGCCGGCATATTCGACGTTGTCGGAGCGATCCGACTCAACCCGGCCGCTGTCCCAGACCGTGCGTCCGTCGCGGCTCACTTGGATTTGATAGGCGGTCTGGGATTCGCCGCGCCTGTCGGAGGCGATCGTCCAACTCAGGCGGGGTCGGGCGACATCCATGGCCACGGGGTCGCGGAGGAACTCGCAGCGCAGGTTTTCCACAACGGATACGCCGTGAGCGCTCGCGGTGATGGTTAGAAGCAGGCCGAATGCCAGGAGAGGGCGAGATTGCCAATTGCCGATTGCCAATTGCCTATTGAAAGAAAAGGAGGGCGATCTGCCGACACTCGCCACGAATAAGCGTGACACACGGTTCAAGCACCGGGGTATTCAAGCGGCTTTTGGGGGAAAACTCAAATCGCGTCATGGGGCTTTGACGAACTCGCCCAGGGCGTCGGCGATTTGGCGGATCGGGGTTTGCCAATCGCCCGGGCGGGGCTGGCGGAACAGACGCATCGTCGGATACCAAGGTGAATCGGATCGGTCCAGCATCCATCGCAAATCCGGATGGAACGGAAGAAGGGTCCATACCGGCTTGGCCAGGGCGCCGGCGAGATGGGCAACCGAGGTGTCGACGGCGATCACCAGGTCCAGATTGGCGATCAGGGCGGCGGTGTCGGCGTAATCGAAAATTTCGGCGGTGTGATCGATCAACTCAAACCCCGGCGTCGCAACCGGGTTGGCCGCATCGCTTTTCTGAAGGCTGATGAAAACAACGCCGGAGACTTCGGCCAGTTGAGCAAACGCGGGGAGCGGAATCGAGCGATTGTGGTCGTTGGAGTAATTGGGATTGCCGGCCCAGACCAGGCCGATCTTTTTTCGATTTCCCAGCGGCATCAGGCGCGTTCGCCAATGCTCGGCCGAATCGGGCTGGGGATGGAGGTAGGGCACGTGGGCCGGGATGGTTTGCAGGTTCAGGCCAAGGAGCAACGGCAAACTTAGCAGATAGCAGTGATAATCGAAATCGGGAACCGTTTGGGTGTTGGTGAGTAGATGCGAAATGCCGTCGAGAGTGCGAAGCAAGCGAAGCAACGTCGGCGGGCAAGCGAGGATCGTTTGCGCCCCGCGCCGCGCCAGAAGAGTGGCCAGACGGCAGAACTGAACGATGTCTCCCGCGCCCTGCTCGGCATGGAGAAAGACGCGTTTGCCGGCCAAATCCTGTCCCGTCCATCGCGGCTGTGGGAATCGGGTTTGGGCGGGGCCGAAGTCCGGTTTGAGCAGCCGCCATTCGTACTCGCGCCAACCATCGGCGAAATTGCCGGTGAGCAGGAGTACGCCGGAAAGGTGAAAGTGCGCGGCGGGGTCGTCGGGGCGGAGAGCGATCGCCTTTCGGAAGGCGGCGATGGCCTGGTCGAATTGGCGGCGGTCGCACAGAGCTTGTCCGTAGTTGAGCAGGGCCTCGAAGAAATCCGGCCGGAGCTTCAGCGCGCGGCGAAACAGATCGATGGCGCGATCGTCTTGATTCGCGGCCTTCAGGGCGGCGCCGAGGTTCATCAATGCCTCGGGATAATCCGGCCGGGCGGCCAGGGCTTGTTCAAATTCCCGGATCGCCTCATCGAAAAGGTGCTTCTTCAATAGCGCGTTGCCAAGATTGTTGCGGACCTCGGCAAAGCGGGGGTCGAGGCGAAGCGCCTCGTGATAGGAGGCGACGGCTTCGTCGATCCGCCCCAGGTCGGCAAGGGCGATGCCCAGGTTGTTGTGGGACTCGGCGAGCCGGGGATCCATCGCAATCGCCTGGCGGAAAATGGGCAGGGCGCGGTCGGATTTCCCGGCTTTGCGCAAGGCATCGGCATAGTTGTTGAGGACGTTGGGATCGCGGCTGCCGAGGGCCAGGGCCTTCTCGAAACATGCAATCGCTTCGTCGAGACGACCGAGACGGCTGAGGGCGAGGCCCAGGTTGCCGTGGTACATCGGCTGACGGGGATCGCGGGCGATGGCACGGCGAATGAGGTCGGCGGCGACATCTTCCCGGCCCTGCTGCGAAGAGAGGACGCCGAGCAGGTGCAGGGCGTCGGCATTGTCCGGATGGACGGCCAAGACCTGGCGATACCGCCGCTCGGCCTCCGAAAGCTGTCCGGCGCGATGGAGCTGGGCGGCGGCGTCGATGGTCTGCGCGACCGTTTGTCGGGAGGAGGGATTCATTCGGAGCGCCGCATTTCGCGGGCGGTTTTTCCGGTGTGTTTGCGAATCCACCGGCAGAAATAGGTGGCCTCGCGGAATCCGCATTTTTCCGCGACGGCGGCGACCTTGTCCGGAGTGTACCGCAAAAGGTTTTTCGCCTCCTGGAGACGGACGTGCGTCAAATATTCGATGATCGTGACACCGGTCTGTTTGTGAAAAAGCCGGCTGAGGGAGCCGCGATGATAGCTCAGGTCGGCGGCGATCCGCTCGGCGGAAAGATCGGGATCGGCGAATTCCTGCTCGATGAGATGGCGGGCGCGCTGCACGAGCGGGGCGACGCGCGGCGTGCGGATGGAATTGGCCATCTCGTAAAGCATCTCGATCGCCATAAGGCTTGCATGCCGGCGGCCCTGGATGGTGTGGTCCTTAAGACAGTCCATCAACCCATAAAGCTTTTCCAGCGTTGGGGGCTGGCAATGGAATACGCCGGCATTGAGGCCGAGTTGCAAAATGAACTCCTCGGCCAGAGGTCCGTCGAGGGTGAACCAGCAGAATTCGTTGACGGGCTTCAAGGCCCAGAATCGGTGGGGGAAGATTGGAAGATAAATCGCCACCATGCCGGATCCGAAATTCAATTGCTGGGAGCCGATTTTCATGGCTCCCATTCCGGAGATGACCCATTTGATCATGACGATGCGTCGGGACCAGGTTTGCCCGAAGCGCCCGCGGGAGACCTTGACGTGCTGGACGGTTCGCAGCGCCAGGGGAACGCCGGAGGGCGGGTCGCTACGCGGCCGCTCGATGGCCACACCGTCAATGCGGTGGGCGATCGGATCGTCCGGCTGTGCGTTTTCTACCATGGCGGTTGCAAAAGATTGATTATGGAAATAAATGGCAATTGGGCAAGAACCTCGATGCTGACGGCAAGGGCGGCTGGGCGAAATCCGGCGGCGATTGCGATTCACCCGGCGTAAAAGAAAGCCCGCGCCGATAAGCGCGGGCTTCCGCTTGATGCCGCCGGCAAGGGTGGTCGAGCCAAGGGTGAGGGTATTGCTCCGATCAGGGGGATTGGGCAATCAGCTTGATCGAACCGAGCAGGCCGGACGGAATTGGCTGGAACTGTTCGGCCGGGGCCGGGGTAAAACGTGAGCCGAACTGCGCCGTGACGCCCCGGTTGTCGTAATTGGGGAAGCCGTGAGCGGCCAAATAATTCACGGCGGTGTTGGCGACTTCAACGCGGAGATCGTTGTCGCCGGGCTTCAACAGGTCTGTTACGTCGAGACGATAGGGGGCGCACCAGACGGCGCCGGCTCGCGCGCCATTGACATAGACCACGGCCGCGTCGCGCACGGGGGCATCAAGCTCGGCGTGGTAACCCTGGGGGCGCCTCTCAACCACGGTGGAAGGCGTGCCATGGCCAAAATCCATCGTCACCCGACC
>Ga0181538_10002965_pt1 | contig 16999 bp, 17 predicted proteins | sample PEATcosm2014_Bin_40_FD_119773 | JGI IMG/M metagenome (GOLD analysis project Ga0181538, IMG submission 119773) | Peatland microbial communities from MTU Mesocosm Facility, Houghton, MI, USA - PEATcosm2014_Bin23_30_metaG | ecosystem: Environmental > Terrestrial > Soil > Wetlands > Peat | place...
AACGTTGGAGTTGTGCGGTGTCGAGCGCGTCCTGGAAATCGGCACCGGCTCCGGCTATCAAGCCGCGGTCTTGTCCCGAATGGCCGCGGAGGTTTTCACGATCGAAAGCCGCACCGCGCTGGCCCTCTCCGCGCGCGAGCGTCTTGCCCGCCTCGGCTACGCAAGTGTTCATGTGCACGCCGGAGATGGCACGCTCGGCCTGCCCGATCTCGCCCCCTTCGACGCGATACTCGTCGCCGCTGCCGCGCCGGAAATCCCCGCGCCGCTAGCGGCGCAACTCGCCGAAGGCGGGACGCTCGTCATCCCCATTGGCGGGAGCGATAATCAGGAATTGGTCCGCGCGCGCAAACGCGACGGCCAGCTTGTCTTGGAGAATTTGTACCCGTGCCGTTTCGTCCCGCTCATTGGGCGCCACGGCTGGCAGGCTGATCCACGCTGAGCGCTTGGCATCCGTTTAGCGTGTATGGCCGGAGCGACCGCGCGCCATCGCAAATCCTTTGCGCATGACGCGCAGCGCAGCTTCCGTGAGGCCATAGGATTCGAGATCTTCTTCGCGGACGAATCGCGCGTCAGTCACATCACTTCCCGCGCATAATTCACCGCCCGTCGCTTCACAGAGGTAATCCACGATGACGAAGTGGTATCGCGGATTCTTGGGATCGCCGTCGTCGCCGGGGAACACGCGCTCGAATACTTCAATCAGTTCGAGCACGTTCACTTCAATCCCCGTCTCCTCGCGCAGCTCGCGCGCCACGCCTTCGCGCAGCGTCTCGCCGAGCTCGAGTGTCCCGCCGGGAATCGACCATTGGTCCTTCAGCGGTTCGCTCCCGCGCCGGATGAGCAGCGCCTCGTCGCGGGAGATTACTACGCCGCCCACGCCGACCACGGGCTTGTTTGGATATTCGCGCGAATTCGATTTTGTGTCTCGCTTCATGGACTCGCTTCGCGGTATATAATACGCCCTGGCTCGGTTTCAACCTGCTCCAAGGAGGACTTCGCCGTGGTCCGGTGTCCAAAATGTGCTGCTGAGATTGATTTGGATGAGGACGAAGTGGAAGAGGGAGAGCTCCTCAATTGCCCGGAATGCGACACAGGGCTCGAGGTTGTGCAGACCCACCCTGTTCAAGTGAATCGCATCTCAGATGATGATGACGATGAGGATGATGAAGACGAGGAAGAATCCGAGGAGGAAGACGCGGATTCCGACGAAGATGAGGAGGGCATCGAGGACGACGACGAAGCCGAGTAACCCGCGTCGTCCCCGCGATGGGAAACCCCTTGAACTTTTTGTCCCATGAAACTATCGCCCAGCGCACTCGTATCTCTGGCTCTCTCCATCTTTCTTGCCGCTGCAGCGATTCCCGCGAGGGCGCGGAACCAGGAAAATAAGCACGCGCACGATTTCCTGATCTACGTCACCGTGTTCACCGATCAAGGTCTTTCGCTGCCGGGCGCGACCGCGCGCGTGCGGCGCACCGCAGAGAAAAAGTGGCGTTGGAATTCTATTTCCGACGTTCGAGGCGAATTTGCAATTCGCGTTCCTGAGGGGGAGCAGTACACGATGATCGTCCAGGCCAAAGGATTTCAGCCGGTGACCCGCGTGATCGACGGGACCGAAGGCGATCGCGACGATCTGCGCGTGCTGATGACGCCCCTGCCTAAAGGAAAACCCAAGTGACGCGGCGCGTGCACCTCGCAATCTTTCTTGCCGGACTAATTTTGTCAACGGCCGCTTTCGCCCAAAAGCCGGATAAGGGAACGCATCTGCGCACCGTCGAGGGCATCGTCGTAGACAAGGACGAAAATGGGATCGCGTCCGCGATCGTCTATCTTGAGGACCTGAATACCAAGACAATCAAATCCCACATTTCCGATAGCGATGGGCATTTCTCCTACAGCGGCCTCGATCCCAACGTCGACTACGAACTGCACGCGGAAAACGAAGACATGACTTCCTCAACGCACCGAATCTCCAGCTTCGATTCGCGTCCGGACGTAAACGTCGAACTCAAGCTCGATCATAAAAAGCCCGCGAAGTAAATTCGGAGTGCCGTCCGCCAGCCGGCCGGCGGAGCACCGCGGCTTCGCCGCAGGTCGGCGCAAGAATGGTGCCGGCGGTGAGACTCGAACTCACGACCTAGGGATTATGAGACCCTCGCTCTACCCCTGAGCTACGCCGGCATGAACTGCGCACTGCCATGGTAAGGAGCGTTTCCAATTGGTGTCAAGCCACGCGCTCACTCAGCTCACAATTGAGGTTTGCGCGGAGGCTGGTTTGTCTTCGATGCGGCCCAGGCGCAACCTCCAATTTTCAGAAGCGCCGAGGATGGTACGGTCGTACCGTTGACCGCAGCACTCCTAGAACCTACGTTGATTGTGGACAATCTACGCACTGGCTGCCCGAACCGGGTGTGTTCTCTGCACTCGTCGGGCAATGTCCCAGGGAGTGTATCGTTTAAGCACAAAACATCGCGCTTGTATCATTTCGATACATAGGATAGAGTGCCCTCCGTAACTAGCTGTAGTACGGAGGGTCCATGTCCAAATGGTTGTCAGTTGTTGTATTCGTATTGTTGGTTCTCACTGTGGCGATGGGGCTTAAGGGCGTCGTTACGGCGAACGGGAACGCACCAGTTACAGTAGCGCTTGCAGGTGGGCCAGTACCGCCGTCACCTTGGCACCTTGCAGGTGGACCGGTTCCGCCGTCGCCTTGGCGATTGGCGGGCGGACCAGTACCGCCATCACCCTGGCGCCTTGCAGGTGGGCCAGTACCGCCGTCACCTTGGTCGAAGTAGCTGACAGATAGTAGATCGTAGTCCTTCGTCAGCGAATCGAACCAGGAGCGGCACAAAACAACGTGCTTGGTTCGATTGACTACGCTATGTGGTTTCTTTCGGCCTCTTTTGAGGTCAGCGTGGTGGTGTGCATTCTCAGGGCCCGCTCCGTTAAGCGTTACCTCTCCATTGTTTTCTATATGCTGGCGGAAGTTCTCGCAAGCTCAGGGCGCTTATTCGTCCTTCTGCGGGCCGGTTATTCCTCTCACGAATACTTTTATTTCTATTATTACAGTGACGCGCTGCTGGTCATTTGCCTCTATTTTGCCCTCATGGGTCTGTACTCCCAAGTTTTCCAAGAGATGCAGGTCAGCCGCTACTTGCGCATTGCGGCTATCCTTCTCCTCGGTGTGACGGCTTGGTTTACATACGGTGTTGTCGCTGATTCCCGGGATCGTCTGCTGACGCACTTTGTTGTCGAGCTTTCGCAGAATCTTTATTTCGTGGGGGTGGTTCTGACGTACCTGCTGTGGGGCGCGATGATGAAGTTGCGCGAGACACGAACCAGGCTGATCCAGCTTGTTCTATCGCTCGGCGTATGTGTCAGCGCTTTCGCCGCCACTTATGCGCTTCGCAATATCTATCCGGCCTTTTCACTCTGGCAGTACACTCCTCCGCTCTTGGCGATCGCTTTGCCGGCCGCCTGGGCTTACACGTTCCTAAGAGTGACAGAAGACTCGCGGCTGGCCACGGCACAGGTGGTCTCGCCGAACCGATGATCGCCGCACTTATTTTCGGAGTTTCATTCACGGCTCTCCTGCAATTCTTCGTCTCCTACTGCCGATCCATTCTTTCCGCGTCGCGCGGGCGCGAGCTTTCGCAGCAGACGCGCGAGCTCACGGGGATCGCCGGGGGCGGAGTGAATGGGGATGAATTCCGCCGGTTGATGCAGCTCGTGCTGCTCTGCCCGGAGCACGGTGATGACGCCCAAGCCATGACCGCCGTGCGAATTTACTATTCGATTCTGGGAATCCTCCGTGACCTCGCAGGGCGCGCGTCCAAGGGTCTTTCCAGTTGGCTGGCACTCGAACAGGGCAGTTGCGCGTACTTTGCCGCCGTAGCCCTGGATCGTCGGATTGCCTTCAGCCGGGAATTGATGGCACAGCAGATGATGAGTCACTCCTAAATTTGGTGGCCTCCGTTGGTTCGATTGTCTTCCCTTCAGCGTGACTGATACCATATCCGCGGGCCGGTCAGGCCCGCCTCCGCCATGAAGCCTTCGCTCTCCCATATGGTTTTAGCCGCTGTCCGCAAGTCCGGGAGATTGCATCCCGGCGACTCGCTGGGCGTGGCCGTCTCGGGCGGAGCGGATTCGGTTGCGCTTCTGCGGTTTCTACTCGAAATTCGGGAGCGCATTGGAGTGCTCTTGGTCGTGGTTCATTTCAATCACCGTATTCGCGGAGCCGAATCGGATTCGGATGAAGAGTTTGTGCGTGCGCTGGCAGCGGCGCACGGATTGGAATTCGTCTCAGATGGGGAGGACGTTCCGCTCGCGGCCGAACGCAACGGTTGGAATTTGGAGGACGCGGCCCGGCGGCTGCGCTACGAATTTTTTGAGCGCCTGGTGGTCGCGGGACGCGCGACGCGCGTCGCCGTAGCGCACACCGCGGACGATCAGGCGGAAACGGTGCTCGCTCACGTTTTCCGCGGCACGGGACTGACGGGGCTGAGTGGCATCTACCCGGAGAAGGGATCGGTTGTGCGCCCGCTCCTCGGGATCCGGCGACGAGATGTGCGCGAGTACCTTGCCGGAATCGGACAGGACTGGCGCGAGGATTCAAGTAACGAAGATACGTCGCGCCTTCGCGCGCGCATCCGCCACAGCCTGCTCCCGATGTTGGAACAGGAATTTCAGCCCGCTGTCGTGGACCAATTGTGCCGGTTGTCCTCACTGGCACGAAAGGAAGAGGAATTTTGGAATCACCTCGTTTCATCCGTTTTTGACTCTGTAGCTGTGCAGGAAGCGCAGCACGGGATTTCGATCGCGATTGAAGATTTGCTGAATCCGCTGCGGCTTCGCGAGGCGAGTGCGAAAGAAAGTTCGGTGCCCGACGCGCTTTCCTCCCGCCTCGTGCGTCGAATCTATGAAGAGTTGCGAGACACTCGCCAGCAGCTCACCTCACAACACGTCGAGCAAGTGCTTCGCCTGGCGACATTATCCACCAGCGGTGCGGAAACGCATTTGCCAGGCGCGCGCGTCGAACGGGAATTCGGTCGTCTTCGTTTCTCGCGTTACTCGCCAAACGCGCAGCCGCGGCGCGGAAAAGCCGTGCGCCCGGCGCGTTCCTTCGAGTACAAAATAATGCTGGGTGAGCGCTCGCCAGCGGAAGTCTTGGTTCTAGAGATCGAACGCCGGGTCCGCCTTAAAGTGATTGACTGGCCCTGCCTGGCGCGGGAAACTACCGGCGGACAGGTTGCACTTGATTTTGACCGGCTTCAGAATCCTTTGGTTCTCCGAAGCTGGCTTCCTGGCGATTCCTTTCGGCTTCCCGGGCGGCGGCGTGTCCGAAAGTTGAAGCGACTTCTGCTCGAGTCCCGGGTTTCTTTGCGCGACCGTGCCGGTTGGCCCGTCCTCACCAGCGGCGGAGTTCTGGTCTGGGTGCGTGGTTTTCCAGTTGCTACGGAATTTGCTGCCGCGACGGGTACGCGGCAAGGGGTAGTTATCGAAGAGGAGCCCTTGTGAGCGGCGAGATCAAGCCGAAATTCTCGGCAAAGCAAGTGGCCGAACGCGTCTCCAGTTTGGGAATGCAGATCTCGCGTGACTACGCCGGGCAAACCCTGGATGTAGTGGTATTGTTGGAGGATGCGTTCTACTTTGCTTCCGATTTGGTCCGCCGGATCTCGTGTCATGTGACCTGCCATTTTGTGAGCGCGGCCGTGCGCGACGTCGAGGAAATTGGCCACCAGCGGCGCGAGATTTTGTTTTCGGTCCGGCCCAATCTGAAAGGGCGAAACGTGTTGGTCGTGGATGCTGTCCTCGCGACTGGCGTGACCATGGATTTCCTGATCAAACGGCTGCAGGAGGACCGGCCCCGCTCCCTGCGATTGGCCGTTCTGGTGGATAAGCCCGAAGGGCGCCGGGTCGACCTGACCCCCGATTACTTTGGCTTCGTTGGTGCATCTAAGTATCTAGCAGGTTACGGCCTGGCAGGAAGCCATGGCCGGTTCCGGAATTTGCCGTATATTGGAGAGGTGGTTGCAGGCCGGCCGAGCGTCCCGCGTGGGGCTGCTCGGACGAAGAGGGCCACCCGTAGGCGAGGAAAGTCGTGAACTCGAACTCAACCGTCAAGACCGTCTTATTCTGGCTATTTATAATCGTCCTGGGCGTGTTGCTCTGGAAGATGGTTTCCTCCAGCGGGCAATCGGCCGCCGTTCAGGAACCGAGCTACAGCGATTTCATGGCGCAGGTGGACAAGGGAGACATCAAGGAAGTCACAATTTATCTCTCCCCGAACAGTTACGATGTGGAAGGCGTCACCAAGGACTCTGACAAGAAATTCCGCGTTACGATCTTTAAGGAATCCACGGACGATCTGACCAAAGAGTTGCGCGACAAGAATGTTCTCATCAACGTCAAGGAAGTGAATCGCGCTGATTGGTTTTCCTTTCTCATCAACGCCGCGCCGATACTGTTGCTCGTCGGACTCTGGATTTTCATGATGCGCCAGATGCAAGCGGGCGGAAACAAAGCGCTGAGCTTCGGCAAATCCCGCGCCCGGTTGCTGACGGCGCAGCAGAAGAAAGCAACGTTCAAAGATGTTGCGGGAATTGAAGAGGCCAAGGAAGAGCTGCAAGAGATCATCGACTTCCTGAAGGATCCGCAAAAATTCCAAAAGTTGGGCGGACGCATTCCGAAAGGTGTGCTGCTCGTCGGGCCACCGGGCACCGGAAAAACTCTACTCGCTCGCGCGATTGCCGGCGAAGCCAACGTGCCGTTTTTCTCGATTTCGGGTTCGGACTTCGTGGAGATGTTTGTCGGCGTCGGCGCGAGCCGCGTGCGCGATCTTTTTGAACAAGGAAAAAAGAACGCCCCCTGCATCATTTTCATCGACGAAATTGACGCCGTCGGAAGGCACCGCGGCGCGGGACTGGGCGGGGGACACGACGAGCGCGAGCAGACGCTGAACGCGCTGCTGGTGGAAATGGACGGCTTCGAGTCCAACGAAGGCGTGATTTTGATCGCCGCCACGAACCGGCCCGACGTCCTCGATCCGGCGCTGCTGCGCCCCGGCCGCTTCGATCGGCGCGTGGTCGTGCCGCGTCCGGATATCAAGGGCCGCGAGGAAATTTTGCGCGTTCACACGCGCAAGGTTCCGATCTCGGACGACGTGGATCTCTCGCTCATCGCGCGCGGGACGCCGGGCTTCTCCGGCGCGGACCTCGCCAACCTGGTAAACGAAGCGGCGTTGTGGGCCGCGCGGCAAAATCGCAAGGTCGTGATGATGGCGGACTTCGAAATGTCCAAGGACAAAGTCCTGATGGGCGTCGAGCGCAAGTCCATGATCCTTTCTGAAGAAGAGAAAAAGAACACCGCGTATCACGAAGCCGGCCACGCGCTCGTCGCGGCGAAAACGCCGACGGCTGATCCCTTGCACAAGGTGACGATCATCCCCCGCGGGATGGCGCTCGGCCTGACCATGCAGCTCCCGATCGACGACAAACATACCTATACGAAAGAATATCTCGAAGGCACGCTCACGGTATTGATGGGCGGTCGCCTTGCCGAGGAAATTTTCCTCGGTCACATCACCACCGGCGCCGGCAACGACATCGAGCGCGCCACGGAAATCGCACGCAAGATGGTCTGCGATTGGGGCATGAGCGATCTCGGGCCGCTCTCGTTCGGCAAGAAGGAAGAGGCGATATTCCTGGGACGCGAAATCGCGCAGCACCGCGACTATTCTGAAGATACAGCCATCCACATCGACCAGGAAGTGCGGAGAATCGTCACTGCGGCGTACGAGCGAGGCCACAACATCATCACCACGAACCGCGACGTCCTCGAACGCATCGCGGCCGCATTGCTCGAGCGTGAAGTTCTCGATGCCAACGAACTGAAGCTGCTATTTGACAACAAGCCCTTGCCCGAGAAAGTGGTGCCGCCGCCACCGCAACCCCCGCCACCCGTGGCGACAGCGGAGCCGCGGCCCAGCCCGCGCCCTGAATTGCGGCCTGCGCCGGGATTCACCAAGAGCTGATTGCCGAAGGGGTTAGTAGGACAGGCATTCTTGCCAGTCCTCTTTTCTCTCCTCGGTACAACCGCACCTGTTGCGTGCCTCTCGTTGATTTGGCTGAAAAACCGGACAGGCATTCTTGCCAGTCCTCTTTTCTCTCCTCGGTACAACCGCACCTGTTGCGTGCCTCTCGTTGATTTGGCTGAAAAACCGGACAGGCAAGAATGCCTGCCCTACTTCAAACCGCTTCGCCCCGTTTACCTCCAGCTGATCCGCACGAACTCCACCCCCTGCCTCGGCAGATCGAAATTCATGGGCAGTTTTCCGTGCGCAATTTTCAAGTCCTGCGGGTCGCCTAGTGTTTCGAGCTTTCCGGCGCGTTCAAGTTTCGCTTGCTGCTCCGGTGTCGGCGTGGCGGGCGAGCCCATGTTCAACCAGGCGCGGTACGAATTGCTGTGGTCCGCATCCATGCGAAACTGTTCGACTTGAACGCGATTCTTGGGGAGTCCCGCGACACTCAATTGGATATTTGCGGGAGGAACTTGCACGTCGTCGTCGTGATAATTCCAAACGAAGACATCCACTTCGTGTTCTGAGCGCGTGGCGATGGCATTCACATCGGGCGCTCCCGTCACTCCGTTCTTCAAAATATCCTCCACCGTCAGACCGCCCGAGCTGGTCGCCGGCACCCAGTTCCCGCTCAGCATCCCAAGCATACGAAATGCGTTGAGCACAGGTTTGTCCACGCCGCTGGTCGCCAAATCGCGAAAGCCCGCGAAGTAGGGCTGTCCCTCAAATTCCAGCGCCCAGGTCACCGATCCTTTGATCGTCACGCCATTCTCTCTCGCCAGCTCGTAAGTCCGCGCTTCCGCCTCGGCCACATAAACTCCATACAACGGCCCATTCCGATAGGCTTCGACGGGATTCGTCGCCAGCGAGCACGCTCCGCATCCTTCCGGATCGCTTTCGCCCAAAATGATCGGCGTATTTTTGTATTCGGGGAACGACGCCACGATTTTCATCCCGCGATCCATCACCGACAATTGGTGCGCGATTCCCATGCGCACGTGTCCGTCCACCATGCTGGGCGAACCCTTCGGATGAAAACTGATGAAATCCAGGGGCGCGCCTGTTCCGCCCGTGGCCGCATTTTTCCCGCGGGCGCAATGCTCCAAGAATTGATTGAGAAAATCTGAAGCCCGTCCGGCACCCGGCCCGGTAGAATCCGGGCCGCCGATCTGTGCGTTCGGGAGCACGCTGCGAATCGCTTGCGACGTCACGTCGTACAGGCGGTCGTACTCTTGAGGTGTGCCGTGCCAGTAGCTGATGTCCGGTTCGTTCCACACTTCCCACAGCCACCCCTTCAGGGCCGCGGCGCCGTAGCGATCGCGGAGATGCGAGGCCCACGCCGCCACCAGCTCGCCCCACTTGGCGTAATCCTTTGGCGGATACGACCAGCCGGTGAAAATAGGGCCCTTCGGAAAATCGTGCCGGTACGGCTCGGGATTCGTGGAAAGCGCTTCCGGCATGAATCCCACTTCCACCAGCGGCTGGACGCCGGCGTCCCGCATCGCGTCGAAAATGCGATCGGTGATCGTCCAGTCGTAGGTGGGATTTCCATTTGCGTCTTCGCGATAGGCGTTTGTGGAACCCCACTTCAGCGACGGCGTGCCATCGCCCGTCGTCAGCAAGTTGTGCAAACGTACGTGCACCGGCGTCGGACTCAACGCCGCCAGCTCGTGTAACAATTTTTCTCCATTTGCGGAGTAAACGTAATTGGGTTCGTCCGCGCCGAAATAGTTCCAGGCGGGAACGTAAGGGCCGGTGGGATGTGCGGCGTCCACTTGAATCACGACGGGCGCCGCGGTTTGGCTATCCGCTTGTGGCGCTGGCGTGGCCGTTGCGGCCGCCGCACGATTCCCGCCACTGCTCGACGCAAGCAATGCGATGGCCGCGACGAGGGCCAGTAGAAAGCCTCGCTGCAACATTGGGCTCAGAAGCGCCCGGTCGATGCGGTCACATGGGACTTTCTCGCTCTGCCGGCAAGGGCTTGTCTTGGATGGTCGCGTCATGGCGTAAAACCTCCTAATTTGCGCGCCCATAATAAGCCACCTGGGCCTTCGAGCAGCATTCATTCACGGAACGCCGCGGCCCGTCGCAAATCCTTACGTTAAGTGTTGTGGAGCGAGGTTGTGGCGTAGAATACGGTCATGGCGAAGAAAACCCCAGCGATCGAAGTCACCTGCCCGTGCTGCCAGTCCAAGCTGACGGTTGATCCGGAGCTGGCCGTCGTGCTTTCACACGAAGCGCCTCCCAAAGCGGCTCACGGCGTTGACCTGATGGATGCGCATGGAATGTTGGCAGAGCAGGAGAAGCGCCGCGAGGATAAGTTCCGCGAGTCCTGGGCGGCGGAGCAAAAGAAGGAAGACGTCCTCACCCGCAAGTTCGAGGAAGCCCTCAAGAAGGCGAAGGACCAGCCGGTCGAAAAACCCGTGCGCGATTTCGATTTGGAATAGCGATGGCCGGGCGAAAACGATTCCGGTTGCGTCTGGCCTCGCGGACGATTGTCCTGGGCGAGCGGACGCTCGTGATGGGTGTTCTGAACGTCACGCCGGACAGCTTCTCCGACGGTGGAAAATTCCTGGATGTGCAGTCGGCCGTCGAGGGCGGTTTTCAACTCGAACGTGGCGGCGCCGACATTCTTGATATCGGCGGCGAATCCACGCGGCCCGGCGCGTACCCCGTCGACATGCAGGAGGAGATGGACCGCATTTTACCCGTGCTCGAAGGCTTCCGCGGAAAATTGAAAATCCCAATTTCGGTGGACACGCAGAAATCGGAGGTTGCCGAAGCCGCTTTGCGAGCGGGAGCGGAAATTCTCAACGACATCTCCGCGCTGCGAACCGATTTGAAATTGGCGGAAGTAGCGCGCCGCCACCATGCGCCGCTCATTCTGATGCACATGCGTGGAAATCCCACCGACATGCAGAAGCGGCCGTTTGCCCGCGACGTCGTGCGCGACGTCATCGGCGGTCTGCGTCAGGCCGTGGCGCGCGCGCGCAAGGCGGGCGTGCGGAAATCGCAAATCCTGCTCGATCCGGGCTTCGGATTCGGCAAGAGCTACGCGCAGAACTATGAATTGCTGGCGCGCCTGCCGGAAATTGCCGCGCTGGGATTCCCGGTTGTAACGGGGACTTCGCGCAAATCGTTCGTCGGGCGGGCGCTGGCCAGTGGGAGCGAACCATGGCCTGTCGAAGAACGGCTCCTGGGGACGGCCGCAACTGTGACCGCGGAAATCCTGGGCGGCGCGCATATCATACGAGTCCACGATGTAGAGCAGATGATCCAGGTCGCGCGGGTCGCCAGCGTAATATTTGCAAGCTCCGACGGGCGCGCGCGAGGGAGGAAGCGATGAGCTTGCGGCGCTCTTTGTTTCTTGTGCTCCCGCTGTGTCTTGTCGTTGCGCTGTCGCCGGGCGCCGCGCAGATTGCTCCCACCCAGCCCGATCCGCTCGCCCGCATGCGCGCCGAGGCGTCGGCGCAGAGTTGCTCTGAAACAGGAGAATCGCTGTGCGCCGAGGCGTCCCCAAAAATTATCGCGAACGCACTCGGCCCCTCGCCCATGGAGGAAAATCTTCGTCGGCTCACCGACGAAATCGGCGGCCGGATGACCGGTTCGCCGCAGATGTCGCGCGCCGTGGATTGGGCCGTGCAAGCATTCCGCGACGCGGGCGTGGATGTGCATACGGAGAGCTACACGCTGCCCATGACCTGGAGCGAGGGCGCGACGCGGATCGAAGTGCTCAGCCCGGCGGCTGTTCCAGCCAGGGCGGTGTCGGTGGGCTGGTCGCCCGCAATCCCCGCCGGAGGACTCGACGCGGACGTTATTCTTGCGGGCGATGGCACAGAGGAGGATTTCACACGCGTAGGAGATCGCGGGCGCGGCGCGATTCTGCTGGTGCACTCCGATGTGTTGCGCACGTGGGACGATCTCTTTGAAGAGTACGAGCGCGCGCCGGGAATTATCGATCGCGCAGTGAAGGCCCATGCCGCCGGAATCCTTTGGACGTCCACGCGAGAACGCCTGCTCCTCTATCGCCACTCGAACACCTACGTCGGTCACTTGGACCGGCTGCCGCAGGCGATTGTTGCGCGGGAGGACGCGCTACGCCTCGAACGATTTCTCGAAGCGGGCCAGGCCGTGCGCGTGCACTGGGACATGCCGAACCTGATTGGCCCGGCGGTGCAGCAGCAAAATGTCGTCGCCGAAATCCGTGGGCGCGAAAAACCGGACGAGGCCGTGATCCTCGGTGCGCATCTGGATTCCTGGGAATTTGGCACGGGCGCCCTCGACAACGGCTGCAACGCGGCGATGGTGATTGAGGCGGCCCGCGACATCCGCGCCACGGGACTTGTGCCGCGCAGGACCATCCGCTTCATTCTGTTTTCCGGCGAAGAGCAGGGGATGCTTGGTTCGTGGGCGTACGTGCGAGCGCACCGTGACGAAATGGATCGCGTGCGCGGCGTGCTCATTTTCGACGAAGGCATCGGACGCGTCACCGGATTTTCGCTCGGCGGGCGAAAAGACATCGAGCCTGGCGTGCGCGAAGCCGTCAAACCGCTCGAAGGCTGGGGCCTCTCGCAGGATACAGATGACGCCCCGATGGGCACCGACAATTTCGATTTCTTGCTCGAAGGCGTGCCTAATCTCCTCGCCAACCAGGAAGAAGCCAATTACATCCCGAACTATCACGCGTTTTCAGACACTTTTGACAAAGTGGACATTCGCGAATTGAAGATGCAAACGGCAATCGCCGGCGTAACGATCTTCGGAATTGCAGAGCGGCTTGCCCCGCTTGGCCCCAGGCTTTCCCGTGCCGACCTGGAAACGCTTCTGCAGCAGACCGGCCTCGACGCGCAGATGAAAGCCGCCGGTATCTGGCCGTTGTGGGGGAACGGCCAGCGCGGCCGGCAGCCGTAACACTCCCGTTAGTCGCACCACTCTTCAGCCAAACGCAAAAACTCCGCCCTGGATTCGGACGGCATCCGAAATTCAGGGCGGAGTTTGGCAATACCGATTCTAAGAATTCAGTCGGCCCAAGCCAGATAGCCCGGCGCGATCAAATTCATCACGGGGATGATGAACATGATGCCCCACCAGCTGGGCTTGTTGCGTGCCTCCGCGACCGCCATTAGGACGATCACCGCAACGATGATGCCCACCAGTGGAATGAAGAAGAGAATGATCCACCAGATGGGTTTCTTGGCGATGTTCAGGACCAGGATGATGTTGAGAATCGGAACCCAGGCCCACCAAGCATTCGGTGTGTTCGTTTTTTGCGCGATCGTTTGGAAGGCCAGAGCCATGTACACGTACATCGCCAGGCCAAAAATCACGAAAAACACCATAAACCCGGCCATGGCCGCTAGCAGTCCACCTGCCCCCGGCGGCATCGAATTATCATCTTGCGCGAACGCCAAACTCGCGGGGAGCAGCATCACCATCACTGCCGCAGCCCACCCAAACAACCGCACTATACCTGCCCGTGATTTCATTGAATTCCTCCTCGAAGATTGAGGGCTAAAGTCTCGCTTCTCTCGGCCGACGCGGCGCACAACGGTTCATGACTTCTCCCTCGTGAGGCCGAATGCGGGAACGGGGTTTGGCCGCGCAATCGCCGGGACTGTATTGGAATCGCCGAGGGAAGTCAATCTCGTTTGACTTGCGCCCAACCGACACCCTACTCGCCTGCACGCGGCGCGATTGCCGCGCGAATTTGCGTGTAGTACGCTTGCCGTTCGTCCGAGCACGCAACATGGCGACAACTGCCTCCAACACGACTCCCGAAGCCGTCGCATCTACGCAACAAACCGTCGGCGCGGAGATGCTCCGCGGTTTCTGGTATCCCGCGACGCTCAGCGAACGCGTGCAGTCGCGCAAGTTGATCACCGCGCGCCTGCTCGATGAGCCGCTGGCGATTGGACGGGATGCCGAAGGCCGAGCATTTGCTCTGCGCGACGTCTGCCCGCATCGCGGCATGCCCCTCAGCGCCGGACAATTCGACGGCAAGTCCGTGGAATGCTCCTATCACGGCTGGCGATTCGCCGCGCAGACGGGCCAATGCATCGAAGTCCCTTCCATCACCGAAGATTCCAAGCTCAAGGTGGAACGCATTTTCTGCGGCAGCTATCCGTGCGAAGAGCGCGACGGCTACGTCTGGGTGTACGTGCCGGAATTTGCCGGGCGCGGCCCCGACCTCGGAGGCGAGAAGCCGCCGGATGCGCCACAACTCGAAACATTCAGCAAACGCTTCAAGATTATGCGTCTCGAAGCGGACCTGCCCAGCAACGTGGATCACGGCATCATCGGCCTGATGGACCCCGCGCACGGTCCTTTCGTTCACCAATCATGGTGGTGGAGGACGCGGCGCAGCATCCAGGTGAAGGAAAAAGTGTTCGAGCCGATTCCGCTTGGCTTCCGGATGCAATCGCACAAACCCTCGAACAATAGCGGCGCGTATAAGCTTCTGCGCATTTACAAAGAGCCGATTACCACCACGATTGATTTTTATTTGCCGAACCATCGCACCGAAGTCATCCGCTGCGGGCCGTACTGGTTCTCCAGTCGCACCACCGTCACCCCGGTCACCGCCGATCGTTGCCGCATCGATTTTTGCGCCGCGTGGAACATCCTTCCGTGGGTGCCGTTCGTCGTGCCGATTTTCCGCGTGTTCGCAAAAACATTTGTCGGCCAGGATCAGCACACCATGGAAGAGCAGGCCGTCGGCCTGAAGAATCATCCATCCCTCATGCTCATTGACGACGCCGATCGCCCCGCCCGCTGGTATTTTCAGTTGAAGAAGGCTCATCTCGAATCCCGGCGCACGGGCCAGCCGTTTGAACATCCGATGCCGGGCCCCGTCACTCTCCGCTGGCGAAGTTAGTCCCCGCGCTATAATGGAAGCCAATGGCTTCCCCTCCACGCAATGCCTCTGGCGCGGCTGCAAGCCCTGCTGCTCCCACAGCGCCCGTGCTGGCAATTGACTACGGCCGCAAGCGCTGGGGCTTGGCTCTCTCCGATGCGTTGGGAATGATTTCGCGCCCTCTCGCCACGTGGAACCGCACGAATCGCCGGCGCGATCTCTCTCGCTTGCGCGAATTGGTGAGGCATCACGACGTGCGGCGAATCGTCGTGGGTCTGCCGTTGCACATGGACGGTCAGCCTAGCGAAATGTCCGAGGAGGCCAGCCGATTCGCCGCGCGACTCAAAAAAGAATTCGGTCTGCCGGTGGATCTGCTGGATGAGCGATTGAGTTCCTGGGAGGCCGAAAGCGAGTCGCGCCGCGGGGGCCACCCTTCCCCCGCGATTGACGCATTGGCGGCAGCTGTAATCCTGCGCGAATACCTCGCCCGTCGAAGCGGGCGAGTGATGGAAGCCCCACCGCCGGGAACAGGGAGCTAGGATGCGCCGCGCCTTTTGGGTCATTGTGATTCTCGGGCTGCTTGGCGCGGGGGCCTGGATCTACGTAGCGTGGCGACTGCCGTATCAGGGCTTCGCTTCGCCGGGCGTGTATGTGGACATCCCGCACGGCGCGTCCCGCCGAACCATCGCACGCCTGCTTGAGGAGAATGGCGTCATTCGCAGCCGGTTCGTGTTCGAGGTGTTGGCACGCCTGCACCCCGAGCGCACGCTGCAAGCCGGTGAATACTATTTCGATCACGCGGAGCGGCAAGCTGAAGTTTTTGACACAATCGCCAGCGGCCGCGTATTCACAGTGCAGCTCGTGATCCCCGAAGGATTCGATATGTTTGCGATCGCGGACTTGGCGGCGCGCGAAGGTTTTCTGACGCGCGAAGATTTCCTGGCTGCGGCGCGCGACCCGACGCCGATTCTCGATCTCGCTCCGGGCGCGCCGGATCTCGAGGGTTTCCTCGCGCCCGCTACCTACGAATTTCCACGGCACGTCAGCGGCGTAGAAATGACGCAGGCCATGGTGAAGCGCTTCCGCCAAATCTGGGCCACCGCAGCGGCCACCGGCGGCCCGCCTCGGCAAGACGTCCTGGCTGTGGTCACCCTTGCTTCACTGGTGGAACGCGAGACGCCACAGCCATCTGAGCGCCCGCTGGTCGCCGGCGTCTTCACGAATCGCCTGCAGCGCGGCATGCCGCTGGAATGCGATCCCACCGTGATCTACGCTCTCGAAGTCGCCGGCCAGTATAGCGGCACGCTCGAAGCCGCTGATTTGCGCTTCGCTTCGCCGTACAATACGTACCAGAACAAAGGTTTGCCGCCCGGCCCGATTGCCAACCCGGGCGAAGCGTCTTTGCGCGCGGCATTTGACCCGCAGCAGACGGATTATCTTTACTTCGTGGCGAACACGCTGGGAGGCCACTTCTTCAGCAAGACGTTGGCGGAGCACAACGCGAACGTGGCGCGCTACCGCCGCTTGCGCGAAGAACAGGAAAAGAAACAATCGGGGGACGCGCCGGTTCAAAAGTCCGCGGTCCGGAGCAGGCCGTCCTAGCAGTTACAGTGGAGGGTACTATGCCCGAATCCACCAAAATCTCGAAAAAGGACTTGATCCTCGCAATCGCCGCCGATCTAAGTGTCAATCGCTTCACGCCTGCGGAAGTGGAACAGATTCGCCGGCAGATGGTGGCGCGCGTGGGCGCACTCGGCAAAGCCTCCACGGACTATGTGACCAGCGTACTGCAGGAAGCAGGTCTACGCGTCATTCGCTCCACGCGCTCGGATACCGAGGGCCGCTACGAGGAAGAATTTCAAGACCTGCTGCACTTCGCCACGCTCGAAGAAGCGGAGATGTGTCTGGTGCACCTCGACGAGCTCTGGCGCAAGTTCCGAGAAGAAGGAGACGCCGCGGCCGTCGAACGCGCCCTCGAAGTGGCGCGATTGGGCCGCCGCCGCGCAGAGATGATCTCGCGCAATCCCAAAGTCGAATCGCACAAGCGCGCCGAAAAAGAAGAGATTCTG
>Ga0181538_10002968_pt1 | contig 16988 bp, 16 predicted proteins | sample PEATcosm2014_Bin_40_FD_119773 | JGI IMG/M metagenome (GOLD analysis project Ga0181538, IMG submission 119773) | Peatland microbial communities from MTU Mesocosm Facility, Houghton, MI, USA - PEATcosm2014_Bin23_30_metaG | ecosystem: Environmental > Terrestrial > Soil > Wetlands > Peat | place...
CGCCGTTCATCGACGTCATTTTGGTTTTGCTGATCATTTTCATGGTGGCGGCGCCGCTCTCCACGGTCGATGTCAAAGTCGATCTTCCGGCCTCCACCGCGCAACCTGCGCCGCGTCCCGATAAGCCGGTGTTTGTGACGGTGAAAGCCGACCTTTCCCTGGCTCTAGGCGACGACCCCGTCAGCCGCGAGACTTTGGCGGCAGCCCTCGATGCGGCGACAAGGAACGACAAGGAGCAGCGGATCTTCGTTCGCGCCGACCGCAAGGTGGCCTATGGCGACGTGATGGAAATGATGAACCTGTTGCGGACCGCCGGCTATCTCAAGATCGGGCTAGTCGGCATGGAGGCCGGACTGGCGGCGGCGCCCTCACCCCAGACCGGACCGGCGCCTGTCCCCGCCACGCGTGAGGCCGAGCCGGCGGAGACGAAGCCGGCGGAAACGCAGCAGTGACGGTCGCGAAGACTGTCGTTCAGTCGATTTTACCCGCCGAAGACGAGCGGGCTCTGCGGCGCTGGATATTCGCCGCCGTGGCGGTCGTCTTTGTCCATGCGGCGATCGTCTTTTGGATGTTGTACATCCGTGACTTGCGGTCGGCCGGGGTCCCTCCAGAGGTCATGATGATCGAGCTCGCGCCGGTGGATGTCTCGCCGCCAAGTGAGGCGCCGGCCGAACTCACGCCGGGTCCGCAGATGACACAGGCTGCCCCCGAGAAGGCCGAACAGGCGCTGGAGATCCCGGTTCCGGAGCTTCCCACCATTCCAAAACCAAACGTCGTCCTGATGACGCCGCACAAGCCGAAATCCAAACCGAAGAAAATCGAGAAGGAAATTCCAAAGCCAACGGTCAAGCCGGTGCACCAGCCGCCCGCGCCGCGCACGAGCGCACCGCCCAGCCCGGCGGCCGCACGGGGCGTGCATCCGTCGGCGGGGAAGACGGCGGCGCAGGGATCGCGGCCATCGGCGGGAGGCGGCGGAGCCCATAGCAATTGGTCTCCCCGGCTAAGTATCAGCCGCACTTATCCAGAAGCGGCAAAAGCGCGCGGGGAACAAGGCACTGTGCGTGTCTCGATTACGTTCGGCCGCAGCGGCCACGCTATATCCGCGCAAGTGGCGGGAAGCTCGGGATCGGCCATCCTCGACCAAGCGGCACTGGCGAGCGCACGCCAGGCGAGCCTGCCGCCCTTACCGCCCGAAATGGGATCAAGCATCACGCGCATTGTGCCGATTCGATACAGCATAAATAGGTAGCGGGAGGGCGCGCAGCGGGAGCGTCGCTAACCCTGCCTCGTTTGTCTGTTTGGTGCGGAAAATCTTACAAACTCTCTCATACGTGCGTTCGTTCGCGGAACGCGTTGGGTCGCGTCAAAAACTGTATTTTTGGCGGTTTTCGGCGGTGCGGGCGAGAGTTGTCTTCATCATTTCACCGCCGCTATTGCGCCGCGATGCGTTCTCTGCATCGCGTTGCGAATACGAACATCATTGCTCACGCTGGTCGCCTGCTCGCATTAGAGGAGGCGCACCTGCCCGTCGAAATGGATCGCAATAGCCTGGCAACGCTCGGCTTTCACAACTTTGGCGGTGTGCTCAAAACGCCCTTCACCGCGCATCCCAAGCGGAACCCTCGAACCGGTGAGCTGCTCTTCTTCGGTTACGCGGCGACCGGTCCGTTTACCTCGGAGATCGCCTTCGGAACCATCGACCGACAAGGCAAACTGGAGCAGTTCATGGCGCGCTTCGCCGAGACCTGCCAAGGCGTTATCCCGATCGTCGGCAAGGTCCTGCGCCGCTCGTTCGACACCGCGAACGCCAAGTCGTCCGCGTCCACTAAGCGGTCGAAAACAATCTCCATTGGACGCTTGATGTCATCATGAACGAGGATCAGGCCAGAAATAGGCCCGACAACGGCCCCAACAACCTCGCCGTCCTGCGCCATACGGCGCTCAACATCCTCAACACTGAAAAATCTAGAATCTCAAACTGCCGCAAAATCAAATGAGCCGGTTGGAGCAACGCCTTCCTCGCCAACCTCCTCGCTCAAATCTGAAATGCAATTGGCCTGCGGATTTCTCTGTGTGGGATGCGCACCCTGCTGTATAAAGCGTCGCAAGTCATGTTGACAAGCACACTCAAATGGTCGTGGCTCAAAGCCTCGGCCTTGAATATTGCCAAGCGGCTTGGACAGCAGAAGGCCTTTGTTGCCTTGGCTCGCTGGCTAACTTAGCCAATTCTCAACTTTCAAACCACGGATACGGCTGAACTCTCCCACGTTGTCCGTAACGAGCGGGAGGTCCAAGGCAAACGCGTGCGCTGCGATGAATAGATCATTTTGTCCTATGGGCTTGCCCGCGGCTTCCAGCTCCGCGCGTATACCGCCATAGTGGCCATCTGCTGGAACATCGTAGGGGACGACGACCAGACGCGAAAGGGCTCCCTCGACCAGTTCCAACAGCCGCGGCGAACCAGCCTTTGCTGTGCCGTAGCGCAGTTCCGCCGCGACAATAACGCTAACCGAAAGGCCATGCTCCCCAATATCTGCAATGTGTCGCACGACCTTGCCGCGCGGATTGCGGATCATGTCAGAGACGATATTGGTGTCCAGCATGTAGCGCAGATCGGTCAAAAGATGTCCTCCGGCTTGCTTGGTTCATCTCTGATGTCAAGGAATTCTTCCGTCCACGGCTCGATCGTCGCCAGCCATTCCAATAGGCCGCTCTGACGGAGAGGTTCGATCACTAGCTTGTCACCCTCGCGACGTATGATAGCCTCGTCACCGGGTAGTTCGAATTCTACTGGGATGCGGACTGCTTGATTGCGGCCGTTCCTGAAAAGCCGGACATGTCGTTCGGTGGGCATAGGGGGCTCCATATGGCATATGCCGTCAGCATAGGCTAATAGGCTGATTAAGATTGAGCCGCAAGATTCAATTTCTCGCTTGCGTAGGTGATCGAAGGCGCCGCCGAACTTGATCAAGAGAGTGGCGACGACCGCCAATTTGGCACCAGAGACCATCGAATCGATCTCCGTCTCTCAGCGCCACACCGGCGCCATAAACGCCGTTTGCCCCACAGCTCACGACGAGAGGACGATGGCGATGAACCGCAACGGCAATCTCCCTAATCACCTGTCCAAGCCATCCGCATCATCCGAAATCCCCTAGTGGACCTGGGGTTTTGCTTCGGCGTAGAAATTCCATCAAAATTTCTGCGACAGTCCAGCGTCCAGATGCCGGCGCTGACGCCGCGTACCTTCAACTTCTCCCGATGCCGATAATGAAAACCTTATGCATCGTGCTTCCTGCAATCTAGGCCACGCCTGACGTCTTTCTCGCACCGCTGTTCCTCCTCTTAATGCGGATGCCGAATCCGGCCGCTCAAGAAAACCATCGCAAAATGGCGGCGGACGATAACGCCGTGACCCCGAGGATCGCCAAGCCGCGGCCAAGGCCTCCTCATGCATGGGCCTCGAACCGCCAATCGGATCTCCCGGCCACAAAAGCACGCCAAACCGGCATTGTCAGAACTGAAAATAGATGAAATCGGCTTTTTCAAAAATGCCAACAAGCATGATGTCGTAGAAAAGCACCACGACTGCCGCGATCGCGGACAGGGTCCAGCGGCCACCATTGCCGCTAAGCGCGGTCACGGAGAGAGGCGCAACATCGATGCGCCAGAATGATCGCGGATTGGCTTCAATCGCGTGGACAATTGCGGCCCGGATGACTGACGCATGGGTGACGGCCACGGTTTTTCCCCGCATCCCATTCTGGGTTTCAAGCCACGCCGCGACACGTCCTATCAAACCGACGATTGACTCACCGCCATGCGGAGCCGCTTCTGGATCACGTAACCATTCCGCCAGTGCTTCGGGCTCTTGCGCCCGCACCTCGTCGAACGAGCGCCCGCTCCATCTCCCATAATCGCATTCACGCAACATCGGCTCGACGATTGCGTCGAGTTGCAGGGCCTCAGCGGTTTGAATAGCCCGCAGCGCGGGGCTGCTCCAGCATCGGTCCGCGTGGCGCAGACAACGCTGGACAATAGCCAGCTTTTTCCGTCCTTGCGGCTCCAGCTGCTCATCCGCCGGAAACGCCGCTGTCCGAACGGCAGAGGTCGATGCGTGGCAAACCAGCCTTACACGGGTGGTCAACGCTTTGCGGCTCCGCCAAGCATTTTGACGTCGATCCCAACTATGGAGCGCTTCATTAAAATGCCGCCACTTTCGGCCGCAATCGACCCTCGCCTGTCGTGGTCCGCTCCGTTAGTGCGCCGAACGCAATACCGATGGTTGTCCACATGATGAGCTGCGTGCCGAGCGATGCAATTCGGAACTGCCAGAGTACGACAGCCGGGAACTGGTCAGGCACTTCGTTGACGGTCGGCAGCACGAGCCCCACGGCCACAACGGCGACCAGGTAAGCGGCGGCGGCAAGCAAGGAAGCATTCCATCCGCCATACCGCCTGAGAAGCCTGCGGCGCAGCATCGCCGCTCCAATCATGGCCGCGAGGGAAATCGCGATCATCGCAAAATACAGGGCCGTGCGCATACCGATTGTATCGGGGTCGCCGACGGAGGGCGGGTTGGCCGGATATTTCAGGTTTGGGACGATATAGACGGCGACAATGCCCGCCGCAGCCAACAAGGCCGAGGTCGCCCTCGGAGCAAAGTCGCCCATGCGCCGATAGGTCAGGGCAAACACAAGAGCGAAGAGGCCACCGAAGGCGGCGTTATACACCATGACGCCGGTAAATAGGCCGATGCCGGCCTGCACCGGTCTGCTGACCAGTTCGGGCCCCGGTTCTTCCTTCGGCAGGGACATGCCTTTGGCCCTCTCGGCGTCGGCTTTCGCCTTGGCCTTGGCTTCGTCCAAGTGTGTTTCGAACGCGATCGCGCGATTAACCTGAGGCTCGCCGACGACCTTCAAAAAGGCAAAGCAAAGTATTCCCGCAAAGATGCCGACCAGCATCCCGCGCAGCAGCAGGGTTCCAACCATGGTGAAGGCTTCCTTTTAGTGGCAGGGGAAGCCAAGAAGGTGACGCCCGTCATGCACAAACTCATGCACATACATGCCCTTGATGAGAGAGGTTGCGCCCTCTTCGGCACCGACGAAATAAATCACCAGCAGGAGAAGCAGGCCGCCAAAGATAGCCCAAGGGAGCACTTCCCGGATCGGGATGGCGACAGGTTGGGCCGTCGGGGCAAATGAGGTTGCGTTTGTCATCACGATGTCTCCGGGGATTTCGCGTCCCATGCGAGGTCTGCCTGATCACGAGGGGGGTCTGGCTCTCAATTCGCCGCCGAAACGCGCGAGTTGATTACAGTGGCGCGACCGCGCCGGACTTTCACCGGCTTCCGCCTTCGTAAAGATGCAGCGCGACCATAAAGACCGGCGTTCCGCATTGTCAATCAAGCCTTCGGCCCGATGATTTCCGTGAACACCGGCAACCAGAGTACGGCTTTGGAAATTCTCTGCGGAGGCGACAACGTATGATAATATTATAAAAATATCATACGACGATTAAACTCTAAACTGGAAAGCTGACGACACCGGTCACGATCAGCGTGACTAATCACATTCACGCTCATCCAACAACTTGAAGCAAACCACCCCGAATAATGGTCTTGGCTCACTGATATTGGCCTACCGCGGAAATAAATTCATGACTGCGTGTCTTTCTATCCTCTTCAACGATGCACGCGAGAACGTGCGGGGGAGGGTAATCAGCATTTACGCTCTCCTCTTTGCGGTAAATATTGCCCCATGGGCCTGGGCACTCGTTGCTTTTCCCGAAAACGGCCACGCTCGCTTACAGCTTCGGCCTTCGCCACGCCTTCGATGCCGATCATATCGCGGCCATCGACAACGTGACCCGCAAACTGATGCAGGAAGGAAAACGACCCGTGGCGGTGGGCTTGTTCTTTTCCCTGGGTCATTCTACGATCGTTGTCGGGCTCTCCGTCGCCATTGCCGTCACCGCGACTGCCCTTCAAAGTCAATTCGACACGTTTAAGACTGTCGGGGGCGTGGTCGGAACCCTTGTATCTGCGCTCTTCTTGTTCGCCATAGCCTTCGCGAACATTCTTGTCCTGATTTCATTCTATCGAACCTTTCGGACCGTCAAGAAGGGCGGTCGGTTCGTCGAGGAAGACCTTGATCTGCTGCTGGCCAATAGAGGACTACTTGGGCGCTTGTTTCGCCGCTTTTTCCGAGTGATCGAGTGCAGCTGGCAAATGTACCCGTTGGGTGTCCTTTTCGGCATCGGCTTCGATACGGCGACGGAAGTCGGTCTTCTGGGGATTTCCGCGACCCAGGCGTCGCAAGGTCTGTCGATCTGGTCGATTTTAGTATTTCCGGCGCTGTTCACGGCCGCTATGACACTGATCGATACGACGGACAGCATCTTGATGCTGGGCGCTTATGGGTGGGCTTTCGTGAAGTCGTCGGCCGGCTTGAGACGCTTAACCTGATCGGCGATCAGCTCGACTTGACATGGCGGTGGCTTTTGGGGCGTCATCGGATCCCTGAATGATAACTTTGGCATTCTCGGCTACATGATCGTTGGTATCTTCATCGTCACGTGGCTCATCTCCTATGTGGTCTATCGCGTCAATCGCTACGACGAAATTGACGTCACCGCCGAGTAAGCGGCTTGCGGGCTCCGTTTTTCCTGGGACGCCGCTTGAATAACCGCCAGCGCTCGGCGCTCGGTTTTCCAATTGAGCGAGCGGCACCCCGGTCAACCTCTGGGACTTGGACAGCGCTGCTTGCATGCGTTCTCGAACTTTTCGCGATTCCCCATGCATGTGGACTTATCACATTCAACAATACACTGCGCCTGCTCCTCGGGATCCGAGCATTGCGCTCTACACGCGTCTGCATTTGTATGGCAAAGGGTTTGGCAGTTTGGCAGGTATTGGCTTGACTTAACTTGTACTCTCCCGGTCGGGGAACATTGGCCGCCGGAGATGGAGCGTCGCTTGCAACAATCAGCGCTCCGAACATGCCTGTGGTAAGCAGCAACGTTTTCATCGGGGAGACATTCTAGCGCGGGATCGCAAAAAGCATCCGCCGGATCCCCGCCTTGCTGAAGCTGAGAGCCTGAGAATGAATCGGCGCGAAGATACTTCGATTTTTGAGCATTGGCAGGTTGCACGCGGCGTTTCGCACGATGGGTTTGTGGAAGCCGGAATGAGCTTTTGCGCGAGGCCACTGGTTCGCTCGATCAATTCACGCGATCGAAGAGCGGGGTTCGAAGTTCCTGCGCTATCGGGCTCATGCGGGACGGTCGCCGGATCGGCGGTCTATTCTCAGTATCCTCGCGCTGTTGCGCGCGGAGTTGAGTATCAAGCCGCAATGAGACGCCAGCCGCATACCATGTTGTGGGTCAGGCCATGCAAGAGTACGATCGATTTGACCTTGCAGACACCTCGCACGAGAAACTGCCGCTGACCACAATTTCGCGCTTGCGCGTTCGTGCATTGCCTAAAACGCGGAAACGGGGCAAATTGGCGAACGATCTGGCAGCTATCCGGTGAATGTCGGGTAAAATTCGTCGACGGAATTGAGCTTGTCAGACGGCAAGCTCAAAGCGCTGCCACCTGATCCATCAGGTCACCAGGATTTGGCAACTCTAAGGTACTGAGGTTACAATGACAAAAATCATTTTCGCGGCGCTTGCAATAGCGGTCATGGGAATGGCTTCCAGTGGCGCAGTAGCAGATGAAACTAAGCAACCGGTCTCACATATTTTGAAGCAAGAGGACCAACTTTTGTCGCCCGTGACCGTCATGGCACAAAAAGACCCTGGCTGTATTTGCACTGTTGGCTCAGAAACTCGGTGTATGTACCAGTCTCAGTGTTCTCACGATGGCGGTACTTGTGGAAGTAGCTGCGATCCGTAAGCTGTGGGAGACGGTCGTCAAAACAATATTCCTGGCCTAATGCCGTTTCCGAAGGCTGAATCGTCTGGGATCAGACGGCGAGCCCATAGGCCAGGGATTTCTAACGCAGCATGCATTCTTATTTCGGCAGCCTGATTCTCGGATTTAACGACATGCCGACATGTCAGCGGCGTTTTCTGCCGCTAACGCACGCAGACCTCGGGCCAAAGGGGACGGCGTTCGTCAGGCCAAGGTGTTTGATCCACGAATTGTTAAAACATCGGCCGCGCGATTCGGCCCGTGTTAAATCGTACTTCGATTCCACTCGCCTCGATTCCCGGGCCGAGCCAAATACCGGATAGTTGGATTTGGCTTTTCTTCTTCCATGGTGAGAGGCTGCCCTCGCCGGGAGAACTTACGAACGGAAGCCGGGAGGAAGGCCATCACCGTTCGCGGCGCCGTAGCGGCGCCGTAGCAGCCTCTCGATATCTAAGACGTATCAGGCTGGAGAAACCTGCCAAATTATCAATCCGGCATGGGGCGTGCTGTACGTGATACCGGCCCACGTGCAACGGATTAAACCCCGGAGTCCTCTCTCTCACCTACCGGAGGCGTCTGTCGCGGCCTCTGTGTGCCAGTTCGGCAACAGTCGTGGAATATAGCGCGTTCATCGCTTCGGCTCCATTGACTTGGACTATTGGCGGGCGTTCCATTCCAGCATGGTAAAGCTTGCACCAGGGCGATGGAGCTTGACCCGCGCGGTGATCGCGGGCGTCCTTGCATGGCTGCTTGCACTCCAGGGCTTTGTCTTCGCGTCGTCCCCACACGGGCGTTTCGCTCCAATAATCGCTGAAGCGGGGCAAGCCATCTCTCTAGGTGACGACTATTGCGGCGCGCCTGGCGGCGGCGAACCCCACGTGCCTGGCCAATATGATCACTGTCAATGCTGCATTGTGTGCTCGTCGAATGACGCATGCGGGCTCGCGTGGGTCACCGCGATCCCGCTTACCGGCACCGTCTTTCCGGCTCCGCGCACCAGTGGCACCATCGCACGGCGTTTCTCCGATGGCAAAAACAAACCGCCATCCGGCTGGACCAGCTCATGGTCTCAACGCGCCCCGCCGCGCTTTTCCTAGCTAGATAGCCGCCCGCCCCCAAAAGGCGCGGCATCCGCCTGCGGGGCATTTGCCGCCCGGGCCTAATCTCCAATCCTTCGCCAGCACTCACAGGTGCTCAAAATGTTCGACAGCAATAAGCGGCATTCCTTAAGCGAGCTTTTCAAGCTCCATGGCCGCGAGCTTCTCACCTATCTCACGCGCAGGGCAGGCCCGGACAATGGCCCTGACCTGCTGCAGGAAACCTTTGTCCGCGCTCTGCGCCAGAGCGGCCCCGCCGCTATCGCCGATCCCCACGCGTTTCTGCAAGTGATAGCGGTCAATCTCGCGCGGGATTTTGCGCGGCGCCGTAAGACTGAGGCAAAATATCTTGAATTTGGCGACCTCCCGGAGGTGCCGTCGAGCGAGTCCCCGCCCGGGGAGCAACTTGAACGCAGTGAGAAATCCCGGCTCCTTTGCGCGGCGGTCGAATCGCTGCCGCCACGATGCCGTGAGGTTTTCGTCCTCGTCATGCATGAGAATATTCCCTTGCAGAAGGCCGCGAAGCGGCTTGGCATTTCCGACAGCATGGCACGCCGTCACCTCCGCCTTGCCTTTCAGCGTTGCCGCGCGGCACTCACCTGATATTTTGCGTCAGACGTTCCATTTTTTCCTTCCGGCGCGTCGTATTCTATAGAGGCGCAAATGACCGGAAGGAAAAAAGCAATGCCCCTGACGATATGGCGGCCATTATCATGAGTGCGGACGACGACACGCCCGAAAACCCTCACGATGCCGCCATCGATTGGGTGGTTCGCATGAAGGAAGGCACGCTGTCCCGCAAGGAGCAGGCCGCCTTCGAGGCCTGGCTTGCGGCCGACCCGGCCCATGCGGCGGCCTATGATGACATCGAACAATTGTCCGCCGATCTTTCCGGCCTGTGCCTGCCCGGCGAGGCGAAGCCCGCGCGCGTCTCAAGCCGAAAGCTCCATCTCACAGCAGCCGCGGCCATCGCTGCCACGGCCGCGTTGGTCGCCCTCACCTTTGGCGATCTTTCCGCTTTTTTGCTCTCCGATTACGACACGGGCACAGGCGAAACGCGGCAGCTTATTCTTGAAGACGGCTCGCGCGTAGAACTCAACGCCAAATCGGCCATCGCCCTTCACTTCACCCCTACGCAGCGGCGTCTCAGTCTTCTGCGAGGCGAGGCCTGGTTCGATGTAACGCCCAATCCAGCGCGGCCTTTTGCCGTCGAGGCGATGGGCGGCACGGTGACCGCGCTTGGCACGTCCTTCGACATCGCCGTGGAAAGGGACGAAACACGCGTGACCGTCACGTTGCATCGCGTGGCGGTCGCGAGCGGCGGCCAGGAAACAATCGTCGCGGAAGGGCAGCAAAGTACATTTGCGCGCGGTATCCCGGCCCGCGCGCCCGCGCCCGACGATGTTGCCCAGCTCACCGCATGGCGGCGCGGTAAGCTGATCGTGGCCGATGAGCCGCTCAGTGATGTCCTCACAACGCTCGGCCGTTACCGTCACGGGCTCGTCTATTGTTTGCGGCCCGCGATTTGCGCACGGCGGGTGAGTGGCGTGTTCAGCATGGATAATCCGTTACAGGCTCTGAGTGAGATCGAAACATCTCTGGGGCTCTCCGCGTTCCGCCTCTCCAATTATCTGATCGTGCTCCACGAGTGATCCCTCTCCCCTTGCGGGAGAGGGCGGCCGTGCAACGGCCGGGTGAGGGGTGCATTTTTTGAAAAATATTTTGGCGGCATGGTTCCGCCGCGCAGTTCGGCCGCGTCGAATCCTGTGAGGGAGCATATCCACGCCCTCGCTGATTCAAAGGACGCGGCCAATGGCGAGGACAGCAGCCCCCCAGGGGAAGAGCAACATGAGTTCGGCGATCGCGGCGGTAGCGCTTAGCGCCTTTGTGACGGGAGCGGGATCCTCCGGCTCTCCGGCACAGGCCGCCATCGCGCCCGAAGAACGGACCGGCATGGTCAGGACCTATCATATCCCGCCGAGCCCTATGACGGGGGCGCTCAATGCGCTTGCCGATCAAAACGGCCTTCATCTCTCCTATGATGCGCGGATGACGCGAGGCATGCGAACGGACGGACTTTCCGGCCATTACTCGGTGCGGGATGCGCTGGAAAAACTCTTGGCCGGAACCGGGCTCACCTACCGCCTCTCCGCCAGTGGCAACGCCGTATTGATCATGCTGGCGCAAAACGATACGGGGACGCAGACCGACGTGGGCGGGGCGACCCTGCCGACAGTCGAGGTCACCGCCAATGCAGAAGGCGAACAGCCGGGGAGCAGCCAGGGCGGTGCCGGTCTTGGAGGCAGGTTCACCGGCTATACAGTCGACTTCAGCACTCCGTCCATGGCGACGAAGGACAACATCCCCATTCTTCAAACGCCAGCAAACGTCCAGGTGGTGCCGCGCCAAGTCTTGGACGATCAGCAAGATATCTCCGTCCGGGATGCGATCGTTGGCTATGTCAGCAGCGTGCAGCCGCCCAGCACCACGCCGGACAGCAATAATTATTACGATGGGTTTAACATTCGTGGGATCGACAATATCAGCATCTTCCGGAACGATTTGAGGGTTTGGGAAATCACCGGCATCGAAACCGCCAATCTGCAATCGATCGAGGTTTTGAAGGGCCCAGCGGCGTTCCTTTTTGGCCGTCTGGAGCCCGGCGGCATCGTCAATCTCGTTGTGAAACGGCCGCTCGACGTACCCTATTACTCAGTCCAGGAGCAAACCGGCTCTTGGGGTCTGACTCGGACCACCGTTGACGCCACCGGCCCTATGACGGACGACAAGACCTGGCTCTATCGGATCAATCTCGACTATACCCATAACAACAACGCCTTCACCGACTTCGTCACGAACCAGAACGCGTTCATTGGCCCAACGATCACCTATCATCCAATCGAGCAATTCCGATTTAACCTCGACGCGGAATATCAAAACACAATCTTCGTCGACAACGCGAACGGTTTTCCGGCGGTCGGCATGGGGCCCGCTCCCCTGCCCATCACCCGCTACGTTTCGCAACCCGAGGTCACCGTAAACTATCCCAATCGCCAGGAGAGAGAACTTGCTGGTTACGACTGGACCTTCGACATCTTTCCGAATTGGAGCTTAACCAACCGTTTCGCTTATAACAACAATGATTACAGGCAGCGGGAAACTCTGACTAATACATTTGATCAATTGAGCGGTATGGCGACATTCAACCTTTGGGATGCTTATGTTGATGCGCAAACCATCGCGAGCAATCTCGATTTAAAAGGTAAGTTTGAGACCGGTCCTTTGAAACATGACGTTCTGATTGGAACCGATTATTGGTATCTCGACAAAAACATCGAGGCGAACTTTGGCCCCAACCCGACCGTCGGGCCACTCAATGTTTTTGCTCCCACCTACACTTTATCCGGATACATTCCGCAGGCGCCCAATAGTTTCTACCCTTGGCGTGAAAACTGGAAAGGCGTCTATGGGCAAGACATGATTTCCTTCGCCGACGACCGCTTGCATCTTCTCCTTGGCGGGCGGTACGACTGGGCCGAATTCGGCGCCGGCTATAGCCCAAACTCAAATTTCGAGGCGACCGGGCCATATAACTCCACTACTGGGGTCGGTTTCCAAAACTCCTCTGCCAGAGCGTTCAGCCCGCGCCTTGGCGCGGTGGTCCAACCGGTGCCATGGCTGTCGTTCTATGGCGATTTTACCCGATCCTTGGGCGTGTCCAATGTGCTCGCAGTTCCCGGCCAGCCGCTGTTGCCGCCCCAGGAAGGAACGCAATTTGAAGGCGGCGCCAAGGCCGAGTTCTTCGACAAGCGTCTTACCGCGACGCTTGCTTTCTACGACATCACCATGACGAATGTCCCCCAAGCGGTTGCCGGGACGACATTTTCAACCGCGGTGGGCCTGATCGAAAGCAAGGGTGCCGAGTTCGACGTTGCCGGCCGCATCAACGAGAATTGGAGCCTCATCGGCAGTTACAGTCACGATGATGCCCGAATCCTGCAAGGCAACGGGATTAGCGACAACTGCGGCGGTGGTATTCTTTGCACCAACTATGGGACATTCGTGAATGAAGGTGGAAACCGCTTGCAGAACGTTCCGCTCAATTCCGGCAGCATCTGGGTCAAATATGACGCCTTGGGAGATTTCAGAGGGTTGAGCGTCGGTGGTGGGGTCGTGATTGTCGGCCAGCGGCAGGGCGACAATCAAAATGATTTTCAGTTGTCTCCCTATGCCCGCGTTGACACCATGATCATGTACCGCCTGCAGCCAGGTGTTTTACCATCATGGGTGAAGAACCTGACTGCACAGTTGAATGTGAAAAACCTATTCAACACATCTTATTATCAAAGCTCCTCGACCAATCTGAACATTTTCCCTGGCGCGCCGAGGACATTCCTCGTCTCGCTCCGGGCGGAATTTTGATTCATGGCTGGAGGCATCATAGAGAGCGGTGCTAAGATTCGTGCTGCGCCTGTGTTGCCTCCTTCGCACCGGCTGGAGTTCGGCCGCACGCTCTGGGTGAAGGTCCATCGCTACATCGGCCTTTTTCTGGGCGCGGTCTTCGTCGTTGTGGGTCTGACCGGCAGCATCCTCGCCTTTTGGCAGGCGATCGACGAATGGCTGAATAAAGATATTATGATTGTGGCCGCGCCACCAGACGATGCCATTTATCGGCCGCTCGACACGATCGTTGCCGCCGCTAAGGCGGCCGCGCCGCCGCATAGTGTGCCGGTCGTTCTTACCATGCCGCGCCATGCGAACGCGGCGGTTTCAGTTTCTTATACTGTGGCAACAAAGGAAAATCAGCCGGATCAATATGAGGTTTTTGTCGATCCCTACACGGCTCAAACAACCGGCCAACGATTTCTGCAGCATGGTGACAGTGTTCTCTCCATGCCCTTTATAAGAACCATTATTAGCCTTCATGCTTCGCTTTTGTTCGGCGATGACAGACGGTATGTCGTCGGCATCCCAGCAATTTTCTTACTGGTCTCTATAGTTATTGGGCTTTATCTGTGGTGGCCGCGCAATGGAAATTGGTGCCATGCCTTGACGATCAAATGGGGCGCGACACCAGTGCGGCTCACCTATGACGTGCACAAGACCACCGGGCTCTATCTCGCCATCGTCCTGATCATCTTGTTGTTCTCTGGGATTTACATGGTCTTCAGGCCGCAGGTGCAATCATTAATGAGCTTGTTCTCGCCGGTGCGGGAAGAGCCGAAGGATTTGAAATCCACCCCAATCACGGGCCGGCCGCCGCTCGGCCTCGATGCAACCGCCGCCATCGCGGACAAAATTTTTCCCGATGGAAAGCTTCGCTCGATCTCCCTTCCACAAGGGCGGGAGGGCGTCTATGTCTTCGGCAAACAGGCGGCAAGCGAGCCGAACCGGTGGGGCACATTTCGGAATGTCACCATCGATCAATACCACGGGCAAGTCCTGCATGTGCAGGACCGCTCAAATTTTACCGCTGGAGAGACTTTTCTTGAATGGCAGTATCCCCTCCATTGCGGCGAGGCTTTCGGCAACATTGGGCGCGCCTTTATCATGGTCATGGGGTTCGCGCCGCTGATCCTTTATGTGACTGGCTTCCTCCGCTGGCGGCAAAAGCGGCGGGCGCGGCTATAGCGGCGGAATGAAGAAGTCAACTGCCCGTGCCGCCGGGAACCGCCAATCGTACCGGTTTTTGCCACGTTCCCACGCCACCCGCGCGGACACATGGATGAGGGTTTGTAAGGTTTTCCGCCCCAACCGGACAAAACTGGTGGGCCAGACCTCACGCCGAGTAGGCGCCGCTCCGGCTTCGTGCCCTCCCGCTATCGATTTAGGCTGTATCTAATCGGCACGATGCGGTTGATGCTCGATCCCATCTCGGGCGGCAAGGGCGGCAGGCTTGCCCCACGCGCGCTGGCCAGGGCAGCTTGGTCGAGGATGGCCGATCCCGAGCTTCCCGCCAGCCGCGCCGATATCGCGTGGCCATTGCGGCCGAAGGTGATCATGACCCGCACGGTGCCTTGTTCCCCGCGCGCTCTCGCCGCCACCGGATAGGTGTGGCCGATACTCAGCCGGGGAGACCAATTGCTGTGAGCGCCGCCGCCCGCCGATGCCCGCGCCCCCCGCCCTGCCGTCTTTCCTGCCGACGGATGCGCGCCCCGTGCGGCCGCCGGGCTCGGCGGTGCGCTCGTGCGCGGCGCCGGCGGCTGGTGCACCGGCTTGGCCATTGGCTTTGGAATTTCCTTCTCGATTTTCTTCGGCTTGGGTTTCGGTTTCTCTATTGGTTTCGGCTTATGCGGTGGCAGCAGGACGACGTTTGGCTTTGGAAGAGTGGGCAGCTCCGGCATCGGGATCTCCGGCGACTGTTGGATCTCCTCGGGGGCGGCCTGTTGCATCTGCGGACCCGGGGCGAGCACGGCCGACGCCTCATCCGGCGGCGAGACATCCACCGGCGCGAGCTCGATCATAATCGCCTCCGGCTGCACCCCGGCCGGCCGTAAGTCGCGGACATATAAAATCCAAAAGACGATCGCCGCGTGGACGAGAACGACCACGGCGGCGGCGAAGATCCAGCGCCGCAGCGCCCGCTCGTCATCGGCGGGTATAATCGACGGAACGGCAGTTTTGGCGGCCATCCCGGCGACCGGGTTCGCAACCGTTTCTTCGGCCGTCACGGTTTCGGCTCCCCTGGCTTGGCCCCACGCGTGACGGGGGCAGGTCCTGGAGGGCCACTTGCTGCGGCATCCGCCTCCAAGCCGACAAGGCCGATCTTGAGATAGCCTGCGGTCCGCAACTGATTCATCACTTCCATCACATCGCCATAGGCCACCTTGCGGTCGGCGCGAACGAAGATCCGCTGCTCCTTGTCCTCCTTTGTCGCGGCATCAAGCGCCGCCGCCAAATTCTCGCGGTTAACCGGGTCATCGCCAAGTGCCAGCGACAGATCGGCTTTCACCGTCAAAAACACCGGCTTGTCGGGACGCGGCGCGGGATGTGCGGTGGACGCCGGAAGATCGACATTGACATCGACCGTGGAGAGCGGCGCCGCCACCATGAAGATAATCAGCAAAACCAAAATGACGTCGATGAACGGCGTCACATTGATCTCATGGGTTTCCTCGACCCGGTCCTCTTCGAGAGAAAGACGAATGGCCATCGGCGCCTACTCCGTTGTTGGGTGTAAGCGGACGACCGGGGCCGCATCCTTCTGCGGAAAATCCTCGCGGTCGAGGTCGCGCGAAAGATGGCGCAGAATTTCTGCCGCCGCATCGCCTAGCTGCGCCCGGTAGCCCGTGATAGCGCGGGCGAACGCATTATACATCACGACCGCCGGAATCGCTGCAATAAGCCCCATGGCGGTGGCGAGCAGCGCTTCGGCGATGCCAGGCGCCACCACCGCGAGATTGGTCGTGTTGGTCTTCGAGATGCCGATGAAGCTATCCATGATCCCCCAGACGGTGCCAAACAGGCCGACAAAAGGCGCCGTCGCGCCGATCGTCGCGAGAACCCCGGTGCCCCGCAGGATCACTCTTCCCGCTTGCGCCTCGATGCGCGACAAAAGTGTTGCGGCGCGGTCCTTGACGCCTTCGGCGGCAAGACCTTCGGAACGATCAGCCTCGCCAACGGCAGCTCCAATAAGCCGCGCCATCGGCGATCGCGCTTGCTCCTGGGTGAGCATTTTATCCGCCGCGCGCAGGCTCTTTGCGCTGGCGAGCACCGCAAGGCCGCACTTTGCCGCGCGTTTTGCGTTCCAGAGCTCGATTGTTTTCGCGAGCCAGACCGTCCAGGTCGCAAGCGACGCCAAAGCAAGGCCCACCATGACGATTTTGACGGGGAGGACGGCACTCAGAAACATGCCCCAAGGGGAAAGATCACGCGGCAAGGTGGAGGGCAGCGAGGCGTCCGTAATGGGCGGCGGAGAGTTGGCTGCGTCCGCCGGTGGCGCGGCAGCGGCGGCGCCGGGTGCCGCCGCATCC